>OCHO01000061.1_pt1 | contig 118783 bp, 81 predicted proteins | sample 1538441 | NCBI WGS metagenome assembly OCHO01 (sample SAMN04571691, study PRJEB22368) | human gut metagenome | biome: human gut; material: stool | host: Homo sapiens | place: Luxembourg | collected 2012-06-29
AAAGTTGTTCCTTTGTCAACACCATAAGTCTACTCTTTTTTAGTTTTTGTTGGTTTGCCTCTACAAATCTAAAAAATCTGTAGACTTTTTTATTTATCCCACCCTAGACACACTATTTGGAACAGTATCGTGAAAATATTTCGCAAAAGATTCGGTTCCCATGCACTTCGTGAATGTACCCGCAACTTGTCCGGTTAAGCGGTGTCTGTGATCTTCTGAAATCGACCGGATCATTGTTTACTGAAAAACATTATATTTGCAATGGCAAAACGATTGTTTTGAAGATAATGGAAGGGAAGGTTGAATTTTAACAGCATCGAAAAAGCTGCATTCCCGGATAAATCTGCTGTATGGCCCAAACGACGCTCAGCTCCCAGTTATGTCGGGCTGAAAATGAGCAAGAGATTCTTCGGCTGGAACATACGAGGCTGAATCTTTTCTTTTTGTTCGCAACTTGTGGATGACGCTAATGAGAATCAAGCAGAAACATCAGGAATGATTGATTGACCAAATATCCGACCTTCACATGATTTAATTTTGCTACTGAGAATCGACTCGATCACTTCAAAGATAACGAAATATGACAGAATGGGATAAAATGCAGAAACATCAGATCTATAATGATTTTGATGGTGATCTGTTCGACCTGCGAGTTCAAGCCAAAAAGCTATTCAAGGACTTTAACCGTACGGAAGACGAAGAGACTGATCGGCGTCAGGAAATCATGCGCCAACTCTTCAAGAAAGTAGGAGAACGCGTTTGGCTGGAGCCGAATTTTACCTGTGAATTCGGCAAAAACATTACGATCGGGAATGATGTCTATATTAATTTTGGATGTACGCTTCTTGATTGCGGACAGATAACAATCGGGGATAATACGTTGCTCGGACCTAACGTAAGTGCATATTCGGGCAATCATTCCCTCGATTCGGCAGAACGTATCGCCGGAGCCTTAATTCCCAAACCTATTACTATCGGAAACCGGGTTTGGATTGGTGGTGGATGCACCATCCTCAGCGGTGTGACCATCGGTGATGATACGGTTATTGGGGCAGGAAGTGTTGTAACCCACGATATTCCTTCGGGTGTCCTGGCCGCCGGAAACCCTTGCCGGGTATTAAGGAAAATCACGGATAAGGATAAAGTCGGGTTTCCCGTATAGTCGAGGGGGCATAACAACAAGAACCTTTACACTCTTTCAGCTGCGATCAAAGCGGTTTTCTCATAAGATTTCAAGTAGATTCTGAAAGCCGTTGGCCCGTTCCGAAAGGTTGAGAATTCGGAGAGCTGGAGTTCAAAAAGGGGCGATTTCCCGGTAGGGAATCGCCCCTTTCTGTACCCGAACCCTTTGTCTTTTTTGTCGGAATTCAAATTCGGATTGCTGTGAACCCGGGTTGAAAAACGTTTCCGAACGCCCGGATATCGTTCCGGTTTGAGAATTTTTTTCGGCAGAAAAGCGTGCCGAATGGGGCCTGTTTGAGGGGATGATTCTACAGAATCGTCCCCCTTTTTTGTGCTTGTTAAGACCCGTTTTCGAGTGCTGGCGGATCAAATTTCGAACGGGTCTTGAGTGAAGTTGGCGAGAATTCGCCGGCTGTCGGGAATTCGGGTCGGGCCACCGTGGCCCCGGTAAAAAACGACGACTTCGGAGGAGTTTTCCACCCCCTTGCGGGCAAGCTGTTTTCTGTTACGAAATCTATTTCGCGTAACGGAAAACACAGCTTGCCGGGGGCAAAACATATAATGTTTCTGACCCCCAAAAACGGGTCGAATATCACGTCCCGTTCCCGCTTGTTCGCCGGCCAATCTGAAGAGGCGAACCACCCGTTCCCGAAGCCGACATCGGGAACAAAACCGATCAAAAAAGGAAGGCCCGCAGGGTGTCTTATTCAAAAAGGCCGACTGACTGATTGACGTCAGTACTGACTGACTTCAGTACTGATTGACTGACTGAATTCAGTACTGACTGAAGTCATGGCCTTACTGTTTTACCGTTTTGTTGTCTTGTTGTGCTGTTGTGTTGTTGTGTAGTTTTGCTGGCTTGCTGTTTTGTTGATATCAGTATGGGTGGGCCGATGGAGATTCCGATGCCGGGTGGAAGGTCGGAGGTTTTCCGGGACGGTGGAGGCGAAGCGGGACGCCTCTCCGAGGAGCGTACACCTCCGAGGCCGGTTGGCGGGATCGTCGGGTAGGGTAGGGCTGCCCGTGCTGCGGAGAAGCGCGAAGAAGGTGCCTCGGGAGCGGGATCTCGGTGCCGTAACGGAGCCGGTGCGGATGGTATCCGGGTTCGGACGTCTTCTTCCCCGCGGAGCCCGGCCCGGGACGGATTTTTGACGCCGATACGCTCGTCCGCCGCTGAATCCCCGAATTGCCCCGGCGCCTCGAGGAAGATCGGTGTCAAAACCGTTGGCGGCTCGATGCGGCCCGGCCCGACGGCCCGGCGGTATCTTTGCGGCCGAAGCGGATGCCATCCGCTCGTGTGAGGAGCTCCGGGAGCACCGCGGCATACCGAAATCGCTCTACCTGCTTTCCGCCCGAATGCCGATACCCCGACGTGCCCGTCCGGTCCCTGAACGGTCGTCCGAAATCTGCTCTTCCGGAGGCGTCGCATCCCCGCAACCGACGCCAACCGGTGCCACACCGACGCCAACCACTGCCATCTTCCGCCGCGGGCGGAGCAATCGGCCCCGGATGGCCTATCTTCGCCTCCAGAACCCTAAACGCTAAAATTATGGAGTACATGATGGTTGAAAAACGGAGCTACGACCGCCTGGTCGCACGCATCGAGGCGCTGGCACGGCGGGTTGCGGAGCTGTGCCGCCGGCAGGACAAGACGCTGCAGCACTGGCTCGACAACGAGGAGGTGTGCCTGTTGCTGAACATCCAGAAACGGACCCTTCAGCGCTACCGCGAACGGGGACTGCTGCCCTGCACGCAGATCCGCCACAAGGTCTACTACAAAACTGCGGATGTCGAACGACTGCTGGCTTCGGCGGCCCATCGCTGCCGGCGCCGGTCGTAAAACGGAGCGGTTATGGACAAGCAATCGATTTTTCGGACGGATGAACGTCCGGAGGCGCTGCTCCGTACGCTGGAGCAGTTGGAACAGGATCTGGACCGCTGTGTGGAGTTGAACCGCCCTACGCTGGGCGGTGAACGCTACCTGACGGACCGCGAGCTGTCGGAACGGCTGAAGATCAGCCGCCGCACGCTGCAGGAGTACCGCTCCTCGGGCGAGATTCCCTATTACAGCATCTGCGGCAAGGTGCTCTATCGTGAGTCGGACATCGAGCGGGTACTGGAGGAGCACTATTTCGGCCTGCCCGGTTGATCCGGTACGACCCGATTGGTTCGGTGCGAGACCTGATTGATTCGGAGCGACCCGATTGGTCCTGGCCTGCCCGATTGACCCCGGCCCTCCCTGTTGATTCCGGCAGCCCAGATGATGCAGACTGTCTCGGTTGGTCCCGACGGCCTCGTTGATGCTGGCCGGGCACTGTTGGACCCTGTCCTCTACACGCGAAAGGCGGCCCGGAATACTCCGGGCCGCCTGCTGCGTGCGGACGCGATCGCCCCGAATGTGCGGTTTATCCCCGGTGCCGATACAGATTGTCAATCTCTGGATCCGTCTGGCGTATCCGGTGAAAGGTCTTCGGCGAGACGTCGAATCGCTGGCACAGAGCTGTCAGGGTGCAATCCCCGCGCAGCATCTCCACCACCTCGTCACGCCGCTCCAGCAGCATTTGCTGCTTGACGCACGACCCTTTGCGCCGCCCGAGCACCACGCCGTCGGCCCGTCGCACGGCCAGTGCCTCGCGCGTGCGCATCGAGATGAGATTGCGCTCGATCTCGGCTACCAGCCCGAAGGCGAAGCATAAGACCTTGCTGTTGATCGAGTTGTCGAAGGCATATCCGTCTTTGGTGCTGTAGAGGAGGATGCCCCGTTCGAGACAGAGCCCCATGATCGACATGATCTCGGTAAGCGTACGGCTCAGACGCGACAATTCGGTGACGATCAGTGTATCGCCCTGTTTCATGCGGCGGAGCAGGGGACCCAGTTTGCGCTCGCGGCCGCTCTTTCGGCCGCTCACGATCTCCGTCAGCCAGCGGTCGACGTGCAGGTTGTGCCGGGCGGCGAAACGGAGGATCTCCTCCTGTTGATTTCTCAGATGCTGCTTCTCGGTGCGGATGCGTAAATAGGCTACGGTCATAATCGGGATTTTAGTCGTAATTATGCCGCGAAGGAAAACAAAAAACGGGCTCGAAAGCTCGTTCAGGAGGAAAAACGTTCGTTTAATGGCTTGTAAAAGGATTTGAAAATCCATTTGCGAAAATAGGACTTTCCGGGCTGTTTTCCAAGGAAAAACGTGCTGAACTGCGCTATTTGGACCGATTGTGAAATTAAACGAACCTTTATTGTCGGATGACGATGAACGCAAATACCTTTTACCAAAATTATGGGCAATATATCGCTCGTGTGCAGTCTCGACGAGAGTGCAACTCCTGGCCTTTTGTCTTTATGCAACAGGATAATATCGAGCTTTCGGATCCAGATTTCCAAAAGACGTTTATGCCGTATGGTATGGACTATGATTGTTTCATTTCCGGCGTGAAGTACATAGAGGGAAAGATCACCTATGTGTTATTGCCTTACAGACATTATCCGGTTATCAGTTTTGAGTTCTCAGGCTGTTGGATGGCCAAACTCTGCTTCCGGGGTGTATGGTTTGCATTTCACATCTCGACCAGCGAGACTCAGAGTTACGACTGCAAATTGCAATGGAAAGATTTTCTTTCGCGCTACAAAAGCGACATTTCGGCGCTTGTCATGTTCAAGCCGACAATGCGTAAGGAGTTATTTGATACATTTATCAAATTGCGCTATTATGAAAAAAAGCAAGTAACTTTGACCGGTTTGATTGACGAATACGATATTTGTTATACGTTGGTGTATAATTATATGTTGGCTCAGGTTGAAGGCAATTATATTCAGCAATGTCCTCCGTACTTGCTGTGCGACAAGCAAGATCTGGGCTATTATTCGGAACTATCATCCATTTATCAGTTATGGGAGGATTCTGGAGCAGAGAAAAGAACGGCACGCAGACTCTGTCGGATCTGATCCGCGGGCTGCAGCACTCGGTCAATGCGGCCATGGAGATGGTCGAGACACGCAACGTCGAACTGCTCGGACGTTACTTTTCGCCCGAAGGCGACCCGCTGACCAAGCGGCTCAACGTGGACGGACAGACGGCCGTCGACGTGCCGCTGATCTCGATCGTCAACCCTTCGACGATCAACATCAAGGAGGTTGAGATGGACTTTTCGGTGCAGATCAATGCCTCGGACCTGCGCTGCAAACAGCCTCAGAAGGGGTTTCAGGCCGGCGACGAACATGCCGAGTTCGACAATCGCCTGAAACGCACGAGCCTTGAGATCAGCTTCGACGGCCAGAAAGACCTTTCGCGGATGCAGGTGCACATCAAGTTCGAGGCAAAACCCATTCCCGAGGGGTTGTCGCGCGTGATCGATGAGTACGACAAGACGATCATGCCCTTCAACCGGCAGCAAGAACAATAATCCGTTTTAATTTTCACGAATATGGCAAACGATGACAATGTCTCGAGCAAGTTCTCGGGACTTCCCATTGCGGAACTCATTGCCGCCCCGCTCACGGCGGCGTGCGACTCGCAGAAGCGGCTGGCGCAGTCGGCCTTCGAATTCATGACCGAGATCGGTTACAGCGACGTGGAGAAGCAGACGCCGCGTCTGTTGAGCTTCCAGCTCGAACGGCCCGTCGAGGGGGCGACCGACACGCAGACCGTACAGGTCAATGCGCCGTTCCTGGGGCTGGTGCCGCTGCCGACACTGCTGATCGACGACGTGCAGGTGGACTTCCAGATGGAGGTGACGACGACCGAGACCTCGAAGGAGACCTCGGACAGCGAGGTTTCGACCAACGTCAATTCGAGCTTCAAGTTCGGATGCTTCGCCAAGGGCTCGGTGAGCGTCAACGGCAAGGTCTCCTCCTCGCGCGAAAACACCCGTTCGACGAACCAGACGGCGAAGTATCAGGTACATGTCTCGGCCCGCCAGCAGGCTCCGACCGAAGGTTTGAGCAAGTTGATGGATATCATGGCCTCGTGTGTCGAGCCGGTCAAGCTTGAGAACTCCTCGACCGATTAGCACGGTTTGCCTTCCGCGCGTCAACGTGGGGGTGGAATTACTCCGCCTTTCGGAAGTCGAGGAAGATGTGCGAGCCGTCGTACCACCATTCGCTTATGTAAAGACTTATGTCGTTCGGGATTGAAGCGTTGTCAAACCAGGCCGTTACCGGGAAGATCGAAACGCCGTCTCCGGGATTGTAGCTGCAATTCAGGTTGTTCAATGCCGTGTTCCGGCTGATATCCAGCGTCGTCAGCTCATTGTAGTCGCAGAACAATGTTGCCAATTCCGTATTTTTGCTCACGTCCAGTGTTATCAGCTTGTTGCCGGAGCATTCCAGATGCCACAGCTCCGCCTGGGTACTCACGTCCAGTGTCGTCAGCTGATTGTTGTTGCATTCTATCCAATCCATCTCGGGATTGCTGTTCCCGTTCAGTGACGTTAACAGATTGTCGTTGCAGTACAACGACTTCAGTTTCGCGTTGTGGCTCAGATCCAGCTCTGTCAACTGATTGTCGTTGCATTCCAACCAATCCAGCTCGGAGATTTTGCTCAGATCCAGCTTTGTCAGCTTGTTGGAGGAGCACACCAACCAGACCAGCGCCGGGTTCTGTGTCAGACTCAACTCCGTCAACAGATTGTTGTTGCAAAATAACTGATCCAATTGGGTATTCTTGCTCAGATCCAGCTCCGTCAACTGATTGGAGGAGCAATTCAACTCGGTCAGAATCGTGTTTTGAGTCACATTCAGTTCCGTTAACTGATTAGAGCCGCAATTCATCCAATCCAACCCGGTATTTTGACTTAGGTCCAGTTCCGTCAACTGATTGGAGTCACAGTACAACATTTCCAGTTTTGTGTTTTGAGTCAGATCCAGCTCCGTCAACTGATTGGCGCTGCAGACCAAATACGTCAGTGCCGTGTTCTGGCTGATATCCAGTTCCGTCAACTGATTGTTCTCGCACCACAACGAGGCCAGTTCCGTATTTTTACTCAAGTCGAGCGATGTCAATTTATTGTTGCCGCATTCCAGTCCTTCCAGTTCCGCGAGTTGACTCACATCCAGCTCCGTCAACTCATTTCTGTAGCATGTCAAGCCCTCCAGTTTCGTGTTTTGGGACAGATCCAGTTCCGTCAACTGATTCAAGCCGCAGTTCAATACCGTCAGAGCCGTGTTCTGGCTGACATCCAGTTTCGTCAAATAATTTTCGCTGCAGCTCAACTCAGTCAGCGCCGGGTTCTGACTCACATCCAGCTTCGTCAGTGGATTGGCGCTGCAGTCCAGCTCCGTCAGAGCCTTGTTCTGACTTAGGTCCAGTTCCGTCAGCTGATTGTACCCGCAGCCCAACGTCGTCAGTGACGTGAAATGCTCAATTCCCCGCAGGGAGGTAAGCGGGCCCGGAGTGTCACCTTCGCCCCAAACATCGAGTTCGGTGATTGCGGCCAGGTCGGCCGTCGAGATATGATTCGCATCGGGGATGTAGCCTTTTTCCTGCAAAACCCGGGCGAATACGGGATCGAAGTCGGAAGTAACAATTTGCACCGGAATGGAGTCATCCTTCTTGCAGCCGGCGAAGGCCAGGGCGGCAAAGAGGGTCAGGAGATAGAGATGTTTCATATGCCTGTTTTTTTATGGGGTAAACGTTGTCTGATGCCGGGGCCGTTTGTCGGCGGGGCCGGAATTTAGAGGGAGCGAAGAATGAAGGGAGTATATATGGGGTGTTTTTTGCCGGAAGCGGGGAGCCCGAAGCGGGCATTGACTTCCTAAAGATAGGTAAAAAAATCGGAATTCCGACACTGTTGAGCGGTCCGTAGGGGCGAATTTGCCGGAAAATTCCGTTTTTGTCGTTTAGGCAAGTGGAAAATTGTCGTTTAGGCAATTTTTTGTTGTTTAGGCAATTTTGAAACCGGCCGCAAACCGGCCTTGCAAAACGCGCGGACGCCGCCTTCTGACAAGAAGACAGCGTCTGTCGGGATATTTGGTGCGGTTAGCCTTGTTGACAGAGTCTCTTACAAACGAAAGTCGGGCCGGTGAGCACGAATTTACCTTTGTGTTCATGAGATTGATTGGCATTACGTTGGGAAGGATAGATTTGAGCGGGTATGTTATGTTTTATTGGCCCTTGCCAATCGGGGAGACAGCTGATTTTTTGCAAGAAAAAGTAATATTTTGAATGGAAAAACATATAAGAAGCATTTTTCTATTCAAAAAATTACTATCTTTGGACTATGGAGAATCCATTGCAACAATTGGGAAATATTCCTGTTACGGCTTCCGTCCTGGAGACATTCTTCCCGCGTATCAAGAGAGGAAACCAGAAAATCCGATTGCTGGTGCGCGATAAGCAGATCTTCCGTCTGAAGAAGGGACTTTACGTCTGCAATCCGGAGGTAACGGGTAAGATCCTGTCGACGGAATTGATCGCCAATCATCTTTGTGCGCCATCGTATGTCTCCATGTCATCGGCCTTGCGTTATTATGGTTTGATCCCCGAAGCGGTGTACACCATGCAGTCGATGACCTTGAAACATGCCAGAAGTTTTGATACGCCGTTGGGTCGATTCGAATACAGATATATCTCCAAAGAGGCCTTTTCGGTGGGGCTGACTAGTATCCGAAAAGAGGGGTTCGCATTTGTGATGGCTACTCCGGAGAAGGCACTATGTGATTTGATTGCAAACTCGGCCAAGGTCAATCTCCGTTATGTGAAGGATGTTGAGATCTATCTGGAGGAGGATATCCGGATGGAGATGGAGGATTTCCGGCAGCTGGATCCGAAAATTTTTGAGGAATATGCGGCGATTGGTAAAAAGGCCGATTCGATACGAATTTTGTTGAAATTGTTGAAGCGATGAACAATTCTGTTTATGATCGGATGCTTTCCGCATATGACTTGTCTACGGAGCAACAGAGGCGGAATGCGATTTTTGAAGTCAATCAGCAGGTGATACTTGCCGGACTGTATAACGGAGGTTTTTTTGATACGGCCGCTTTTTATGGAGGTACCTGCCTGCGTATCTTTCATGGACTTCAACGCTTTAGTGAGGACATGGATTTTTCGCTTCTTGCTCCTGATGACCGGTTTGATTTTTCTCGATATTTTCAACCGATCATTGATGAGTTTGCCATCGTAGGGCGGGATGTCGAGATCAGTAAAAAGGATAAAAAGAGTTTCAGTAAGGTTGAATCTGCTTTTTTGAAGGATAATACGGACGTATATGATGTCTCATTCCGAACCGATAAATCTGTTAAGATCAAGATTGAGGTTGATACCCGGCCGCCTTTGAAGTTCAGAACGGAGCAACGGCCGCTTTTACTGCCGCATTCTTTTATGACGCGCTGTTTCGTACTTTCGGATTTGTTTGCGGGAAAGATGCATGCATTGATCTATCGGGCTTGGAAGAATCGGGTGAAAGGCCGGGATTGGTATGATTTTGAGTGGTATGTTCGAAATGGAGTACCGCTTGGCTTTGCTCATCTGACTGAACGGGCTCTTCAATTCAATAGTGAGGAGTTGGATCGAGAAACATTTATTGTTCGTTTGAAGGAGAAGTTGGCTTCGGCTGATATGAGGCAGGTTAAGGCTGATGTTCTTCCTTTTGTCCGAAACCCCAGGGAGTTGGAGATTTGGTCGAACGACTATTTTGTCCAGTTGGCGGATATGATTCGTTTTGAGGAATAAAATTGGTCAGATTCGAGGTATTTGGCCTATAGCAAGGACGGAGCAGTATTCTTTATAAAGAATACTGCTCCGTCCTTTTTGCAAACGAATACCTTGTCGGCTGATGAGAATTACCTCCCATGGGGAGTTTGTTCTGTCGATGCTGGACGATCAGCAGAGCGGCTCCTCGCCGACGATCGCCACAAGCCGGATCCCGGGCCCGGCAGGGCGGAGCAGCCAGCGGCGGAAGGCCTCGCACTCGAGGCTCCGCAGCCGGAAGGACAACGCCGCGATCATCTCCAGGTTGTAGAGCTCCACCCCTTGGACGATCCGCTGCGTGGCCCCTCTGCGCAGCGCCTCCGAACGGTAGATGGCCCGGATGTTGGCCCGCACGGCTGCTTCGAAGACTCCGAACAGCCGGGCGATCTCCCCTTGCGTGAGCCATACCTCGCCCCCGGCCGTGCGGCGGATCACGACCCGCCCGTCGTCGATCGTAATCGACCCCGTGAAAAAGCCTTCCATCGCGGCCGGTGTCAGAGGTTGTTGGGCAACTTGCTCATCTCGCGCAGAATGGTCTGGTCGAGCACCTTGGCATAGTGGCGCGTCATCTTCGTATCGGAGTGTCCGAGCATCTTGGCGACACTCTCGATCGAGACGCCGTTGGCCAGCGTGTAGGTGGCGAAGAAGTGGCGGGCGCAATGGGTCGTCAGCTGCTTGCGGATGCCGCAGATGTCGGCCAACTCCTTCAGGTAGGCGTTCATCTTCTGGTTGCTCGATACGGGCAGCAGCACGTTGTGTCTCCGGCATTCGGGATCGGTGCGGTAGCGCTGCAGAATCCGCTCGGGGATCTCCAGCAGCGGGATGTTGCACATGTTGCCGGTCTTCTGACGCGGCTTGCGGATCCAGCGGTGGCCCTGCATGTCGGTGACGATGTGCTCGGGTGCGAGCTGCTTGATGTCCGAAAAGGCCAGCCCCGTGAAGCAGCAGAAGATGAAGAGGTCGCGGGTCTGGGCCAGCCGCGGGATGTCGATCTCCTTGTGCATCAGCCGTTCGACCTCCGCCTTTTCGGGCATCTCGCGCTTGACGGGCTGCAGCGAGAAGCGGATCTCGGCGAAGGGGTCGCGCTGCATCCACTCGCGGGCCAGCGCGATGCGGGTGATCTTCTTGAAGTTCTTGAGGTACTTCGTCGCCGTGTTGTGACAGCAGCCGCGGTGGGTCTTCAGGTAGAACTCGAACTCCTCGACGAAGCGGCGGTCGACCTCGTCCAGATAGAGGTCGTCGCGGTGGTAGGTGTGTTGCATGAACTCCTGCGTGAGCTTCATGCAGGTTTCGTAGCGCTCGGCGGTGGCAGCGGCCAGATCGATGCCCACCAGTTGGTGGCATTTGTCGTTGTGTTCGCGGAAGAGCTCGAAGAGCGTGTGGCGGTTCGAGGTCTTGCGGCCGAGGTAGAGGTCGAGGACCTGCTGGGCGGTGAAGGGCTGCTCGTCCATCTCCAGATCGCGGTGGATGCGGATGATGCGGGCCCGCACGGTGTCGATGTAGAGGTTGATGGCCTTGCCGAGTGTGGTGCGGGGCGATGCCTGACCGCGGATGGCGTCCCACTGCTCGGGGAGGATGCTCTTGCGGATGGTGGTGTCGGCGCGCTGGCCGTTGACCGTGATGCGGACGCACACGGGGACCTCCCCGTGCTTGTTGGGTCTCGTCCGACGCACGTAGAACGAGATCCGAAAAGTACTTTTTTGTCGATTCATATGCTCCATGTGTTAACGGGTTGTAAAGTTACGCCACCGTGTGCAAAATAGGAGCATGCAAAATGCAGAGAATCAGCGAATAAGAACCTTCGGTCGGTGGCAGAATCCGGGGCTGATGGCGATGCCACCGAATTGCCTGCCGAAGAGCTTCCGCAAGGGGGTGTACTTGTCCGACCCCGAAAAACAAAAATCCCTGTAAGTGAGCTACTTACAGGGATCATGGGTTTTTTGTCAAACCCCCTTAGCGGAGAGAGAGGGATTCGAACCCCCGGTACAGTTACCCGTACACCGCATTTCGAGTGCGGCCCGATCGACCACTCCGGCATCTCTCCATTTTTGGTCGTTGAGTTCGGCGCTTGTTGCCGCCTTGCTCACCCCGGAAACTTTCGTTTTGGGACTGCAAATATAGACATAATTTTTTTGATTGTACACTTTTTGGCAAAAAAAATGCAAATTTTCTGAAAAAATGCCCTCGGAGACCCTCCGTACGGCTTTTTTCTGGGAAAATACCTATCTTTGTAGGGGAGGCGGGACGTGCTTTTCGTGCAGTATCCGCCGGCAAATCCCGTTTATAGGATGGAAACCGATACTAAAACCGGTACGATTTTCGTTTTTTAGGAAAGAAAACCCCTGAAAAAGGGACTAACGCAAACTCAAGAGCGCCATGAAACAGATAAGGATTTTCATCGGAATTCTCCTGCTGGCGGCCGGCACGAGTGGCTGTACGTCGCTCTATCAGGCCTCGGCAGGCTATGGCTCCGACGATCTCTATGCCGTTCACGACCGGGCCGAGATCGCCCGCAAGCAGCAGGCCGAAGCCGAAGCGCAGCGAGCCGCCGCCGAGGCCCGCAAGGCCCAGTGGGAGGCGCGGATCGCGGAGGCCGAAGCCGCCGCGGCCGAGAACCGGTACTACGAGTACACGTCGCCCGACGCCAACCCCTACGAGAGCATCCTGGCCGACGACTACGAGAGCGCCTATGCGCGCCGGCTGCGGGGCTTCGAGTCGCCGAGCTACAAGATGCCGTCGAGCTACCTCGACGCCCGCTACAGTTCGGCCTTCACCTACGCTTCGGCCTACGATCCGGCCTTCTACAACATCGTCATTTCGGGTGATCAGGTCTGGGTCGAGCCCAAGTATGTCACCTCGATGTTCGGCACGTGGGGCGGAACGGTCATCACGGCTCCGTGGTACTACGGCTGGGACTGGCCGTGGGGACCGAGCTTCACGTTCGGCAACTGGGGCTGGAGCTTCGGCTGGTACAACCCCTGGTACTATTCGTCGTGGTACGGCCCGTGGGGTCCGTGGTACAACTCCTGGTATGACCCCTGGTGGGGCTACGGTTGGGGAGGCTGGTACGGACATCCCTACTGGGGACCCGGCTGGCACGGCAGTCACCGCCCCTACAAGAACTATTACGCCAATCCGGGCGGACGTCCCTACCGGAGCTATACCCCCGGCCGCACCACCTCGGGACGCGTCTACGGCACGGGGTCGAGCTACGGCTCGCGCGGTACGAACGGCCGTCGCACCGTCACCTACGATTCGCGCTACGGCAGCCGCAGCGGCAACAGCCCCTTCGACAACGGTTCGCGCGGCAACCGGGGCAGCTACAACAACAACTACAACAATAATTACAACAACGGTTACAACAACCGTAACAACGACAACCGTTTCCCGAACTACAACAACGGCAACAGCGGTTCGCGGGGCAACTACAACAGCGGCAGCAGCTTCGGCGGCTCGCGCGGCGGTTCGGGCGGTTTCGGCGGCGGAGGCAGCTTCGGTGGCGGCGGCGGTTCGCGGGGCGGATCGGTCGGTGGCGGCGGATCGCGCGGCAGTCGTTGACGCGGCGGTTTCTGACCAGGAAAGATTTCGGATATGAAAACACGCATCATAAAGACAGGTTTTCTGTGCGCAGCGTTGGCGGTCCTGATGCCGCTGATGCCGCTGCATGCACAGACGGACAAACCGAAGATCAATTTCGGATTCGGCGGATCGGTACTTAACCGCGACATGCTCTGGGCTTCGGATTTCGCCCAGCTGAGCCGCACGCACCTCTTCGGCACGGCCCGTGCGATGGGTATGGGCGGGGCCTTCACCTCGCTGGGTGCCGACCTGACGTCGATGGCGCTCAACCCGGCGGGACTGGGCATGTACCGCGGCGGCGAATTCTCGCTGACGCCGCTGGTGACCGTGGCACACGCCTCGACCGACGGCACCTCGTCGTGGCAGAGCAACAACCGCGTGCGCTTCGCCTTTGCCAACGTCGGCGTGGCGCTGAACATCTACGAGAGCGGTTCGCGCAAGCTGACCAGTCTGACGCTCGGCCTGGGGCTCAACCGCGTGGCCGACTTCAACAACCGCTACTCCTTCTCGTCGGAGTCGCTCTTCGACCCGGCGTCGGGGGCCTACATGCCGACCATCGGCGACATCTTCACGCAGCAGCTCAACTCGTGGGGCGTGCGTCCCAACAGTTCGAACCAGCTGCTGATGCCCGACCTGCACCCGAGTGTCTGGCCGGCGGCGCTGGGCTATGACGGCTACATGGTCGACTACTTCTCCGACGGAGGGGCCAACCCGTGGGGTGTGGCGCGCATCGGCGGCAACGCCTCGGTGCTCCACTCGATGGATGTGGTCAACAGCGGATCGATCAACGAGTTCGATATCTCGCTGGGCGGCAACATCAGCAACATCGTCTACTTCGGCGCCACGGTCGGCATCCAGAGCGTCTACAAGCGTACGGCGATGACCTATCAGGAGGAGTACGGCTACTTCAACACGAACGGCGTGGCGCAGTCGCTCAACCGTACGGACGGCACGTGGCAGAATCTGACCGAACAGCTGGAGATGATGAACCTCTACCAGCGGATGACGATCGACGGCAGCGGCGTGAACTTCAAACTGGGCGTGGTGGTCCGTCCGGTGAAGGGGCTGCGCGTGGGCGTGGCGTTCCATACGCCGACCTACTACTCGCTCGACTACTCCTACCGGGCCGGCATCACGACCAACATCCTCAAGACCGAGGATATCGCCAGCGGCAAATCGCCGGTTCAGGGCGTGCAGGCGGGCAACGACTCGCCGACGGCCAGCAACGAGGGTCCCGACAGCTGGAACTACACCTCGCCGGCACGGCTGATGCTGGGAGCCTCCTATACGTTCGGCAACTTCGCCATCGTCTCGGTGGACTACGAGCGCGACTGGTACAACAGCATCCGCGTCAAGGGTGTTCCTCGCTACAACAGCCTCTCGTCGGAGGACTACAAGAGCGAGATCCGCGACTGCTTCCAGGCGACGAATACACTGCGGGCTGGAGTCGAGGTCAAGCCGCTTCCGTTCCTGGCCGTTCGGCTGGGCGGGGGCTACACGGGCTCGATGCTCAAGGACCGCACGCGGTATGCCAACCAGGTGAACGGCGGCATGCCGGTAACCTGTGAGAGCCGCTACGTCTCGGCGGGTGTGGGGCTGATCTTCTCGCGGAGCGTGTCGCTCGACATCGCCTACCAGAACGTGGCCGACAAACTGAGCAGCTACCGCCTCTTCTTCAGCCGGGATTACAACACGGGAGACATGCAGACCTGGACGGGCGCCTATGATACGTCGATCACGCAGCACTATATTTCGATGACGCTGAATTTCCGGTTCTGAGTTCCGGCTCCGGCCGACACGCATGCGGGGCTCGCCACGACGGCGGGTCCCGTTTTTTTATGCCGTGAGGGGCGCCGGTCCGAGGGAATCGGACCGAAAAGCTTGTTTTCATTTGCTTGTGCCCGCGCGTTTTTTTATATTTGCAGGCTGAAACGAATGTAAATTAGAATCAAAACAGAATAGACAATGGCAAAGGAACTCAAAGACCTCACCAAGTCGGAGGATAACTACTCGCAGTGGTACAACGACCTGGTGGTCAAGGCCGGGCTGGCCGAGAACTCGGCCGTGCGCGGATGTATGGTCATCAAACCCTACGGCTACGCCATCTGGGAGAAGATGCACGACGCACTGGACAAGATGTTCAAGGAGACGGGACACCAGAATGCCTATTTCCCGCTCTTCATTCCGAAATCCTTCTTCTCGAAGGAGGCCCATCACGTCGAGGGCTTCGCCAAGGAGTGCGCCGTGGTGACGCACTACCGCCTGAAGAACGATCCCGAAGGGAAGGGTGTCGTGGTCGATCCCGATGCCAAACTCGAGGAGGAGCTGATCGTGCGTCCGACCTCGGAGACGATCATCTGGAACACCTACAAGAACTGGATCCAGTCGTACCGCGACCTGCCGATCCTGTGCAACCAGTGGGCCAACGTCGTGCGTTGGGAGATGCGTACGCGTCTGTTCCTGCGTACGGCCGAATTCCTCTGGCAGGAGGGCCACACGGCTCACGCCACGCGTGAGGAGGCCATCGAGGAGGCCACGAAGATGATCCACGTCTACGAGAAGTTTGCCCGCGAGTGGATGTCGCTGCCGGTGATCATGGGCCACAAGTCGCCCAACGAGCGCTTTGCCGGTGCGGAGGATACGCTGACGATCGAGGCGCTGATGCAGGACGGCAAGGCGCTGCAGAGCGGTACGTCGCACTTCCTGGGGCAGAACTTCGCCAAGGCCTTCGACGTGCAGTACGTCACCAAGGAGGGCAAGCTCGAGTACGTTTGGGCGACGTCGTGGGGCGTGTCGACGCGTCTGATGGGCGCCCTGATCATGGCCCACTCGGACAACAACGGTCTGGTTCTGCCGCCGCGTCTGGCGCCGATCCAGGTGGTGATGATCCCCATCTACAAGGGTGAGGATCAGCTGGTCGAGATCCGCAACCGCTTCGAGGCCCTCGCCGCGCAGCTGCGTGAGAAGGGCGTCTCGGTGAAGATCGACGACCGCGATAACGTCCGTTCGGGCTTCAAGTTTGCCGAGTACGAGCTGAAGGGTGTTCCGGTCCGCCTGGCCATGGGTCCGCGCGACATGGAGAACGGCACGATCGAACTCGTGCGCCGCGATACGCTGGAGAAGACGACCGTTCCGCAGGAGGGGCTCGTCGAGCGGATCGAGACGCTGATGACCGATATCCAGGAGAACATCTACCGCAAGGCGCTGACGTTCCGCGACTCGATGATCACGAAGGTCGACACGTGGGAGGAGTTCAAGGAGGTGCTCGATACGAAGGGGGGCTTCATTTCGGCCCACTGGGACGGCACGGTCGAGACGGAGGTGGCGATCAAGGATGCCACGAAGGCGACGATCCGCTGCATTCCGTTCGACGCTCCGGAGGAGGAGGGCACCTGCATCTACTCCGGCAAGCCGTCGCATCGCCGCGTTCTCTTCGCCCGCAGCTATTAGCCGCCGGCCCGCAGAGGCGGAACGCATCAATCCGGCAGGAGGCGAAGGGGCGAGAAGGCGAGAGAGAAACGAGAGAGACGAAGGCGGAAGTGGGAGAGAAGCTCGCGGAAGAGGGAGAGAAGCACGGACGCGGAAGAGAAGAAGAGACGAGAGAACGAAGCCGAAAGAGCCGATTGCCGGATGGAACGAACCGGGACGGGGTGATGATCAGCGGATCATTGCCCCGTCTCTTTTTGCTCTCTTTTTCCCGCCGGAGGCATCCCGCCACAGCACACCCCTGCAGACGGAGCTGCCCGCCGGAGGTATCCCGCCGCAACCCACCCCTGCAGACGGAGCTGCCGGTTCCGTCCGCCCCTCCGGAGCCCATACCGCCGAGGGTGAGACACTTGCACGGAGACCTGTACATCGGGTGTCAGCTTTTCCGAATCTCCTTTCTTAACCGCTATTTAACTGTCCAATACCCCGAAATCTCTCTGATTTTTCCTATTTTTGTATCCGAAAAACATTTCTCGTGGAGCAGGAACGTGACATACTGGAACGCCTGGCGCAGGGTGACCGAGCGGCCTTCGATGCCCTCTACCTGCATTATGCCCCCAAGGTTGAGGAGCTGGCTTTCTGGATGTTGAAGAACCGGGCCGAAGCGGAGGATGTCATGCAGTCCGTTCTGCTTCGGGTGTGGGAGCGGCGGGTTGAGATCGCCCAGATGGAACGCTTCTCGAATTACCTCTTCACGATGACGAAGAATGCCATCTTCGACATCTACAAGCATACGCTGATTCACGAAAAGTATAAGATTTCGCGCCTGGCTTCGGTGAGCTATTTCCGCGACGATTCGCTCGACAAGCAGGTCGAGAGCGACGATCTGGCCCTGCTGATTGCCGTGGCGGTAGCGAAGATGCCCGATCAGCGCCGGCGGATCTTCCAGATGAGCCGCTACGAGGGGCTTGCCAATCGGGAGATCGCCGAAAAACTGGGTATCAGCGTCAAAACGGTCGAAAATCATATCACGGCTGCACTCAGCCAGTTACGACGGCTTTTGGCGGTCGTCTCCCTTTTTTTCTGAAAAAACGGCTCATCGGACTGGGGGGTAGGGCCCGCTTGGGCGTTCTATTTACGTAACGGAACCCAAACGATGAAGAGTGAAAAAATCCATACGCTGATCGAGGATTTCCTGCACGGAGATCTGCCGAAGGAGATTCAGCGACACTTCCGGCGTTGGATGGTGGAGCCGACCGATCGCAAGGCGAAGGATCAGGCACTGCTCGATGCCTGGAACGAACTGCTGGAGAGTCCCGCAACGGGCGATTACCGGGCCAAACTTGCCGAGGCCAATCGGCGGATCGATGCCCTGGAGCGTCCCGCCGCCCGAAAGGTGCGGTTGGGGGGCTGGCGGCTGGCGGCGGCCGTGGCGGCGCTGGTGGTGCTGGTGGCCGGGGTCGAGTATGTGGTGCTGGAGAACCGCTTCGGCCGCCACACCGATTCGGTCTGTCTGGTCACCGCCTCCAACAGCAAGGGCGAGTTCGAACTCCCCGACGGCAGCCGCGTGTGGCTCAACGGCAACAGCCGTCTGACCTATCCCGAGAGTTTCGACGCGGAGCACCGCCGGGTGCGTCTCGACGGCGAGGCCTTCTTCCGGGTGAAGCACGATCCGCAACACCCCTTCCGGGTCGATATGGAGACGATGCAGGTCGAGGTGCTCGGTACGGAGTTCGATGCCCGGCACCACAGCGGGGGCCGCTATGCCGAGACGATTCTGCAGTCGGGCCGGGTCCGGGTTCACATCCCGGGGCTTCGCGATCCGCTATTTCTGAAGCCCGACGAACGGCTGCTGCTCGACGGGCAGACGGGCCGGGTCAGCGTATCTCCCGTTGCGGCGACGGATTACAGCAGCTGGACCTCCAGCCGGCTGGTCTTCATCAACAAATCCCTCTCGTCGATTCTCGTCAATCTCGAACGTTGGTACAACGTCCGCTTCACGTATGATTCCACCATCGACCTGTCGGCCAAACTCTCCTTCCAGATCGAGTATGAGTCGCTCGAGGAGACGTTGCGGCTGATCGAGCGGATCGCCCCCGTGCGTTACGAGCTGCACGGGCGGAAGGTCAGCCTCGAGCCGAAATAATCCGATTCCATGTACTGAATATTCAAAAAAAGACCGAATGCCTATGATGAACTGAACGCTAGCCTGAACTATCCGCAAAAAGTCGGGCGGATGTCCCACCATCCGCCCTGCGACTTAAAATCAAACCTGGTCGTAGATCTTCTACGAATGATGAACTTTAAATCGTTACAAAATTATGAAATTTTCTGGACAAACCGACGAGATTGTCCCGAAGGGGCGATGTTTGCTCGTAAAATTTGTCTCTTTGCTGGTCTGGCTCCTTGTGGCCGGCCAGGTCCTGGCGGCCAATCCGCCCGTCACCGTGCATCTGAAGGGCGTCACCGTGGCGGAGTTGCTCCGTCAAATCGAGAGCCAGGGGCAGTATACCTTTGCCTATAACAATGCCGATATCGATCTGGAGCGGGTTGTTTCGATCGATGCCGAAGCGTGGCCCGTCGAGCGGGTCATCACGACGTGCATTCCCAACGTGGAGGTGCTCGTCGAGCGGAACAAGGTCATTCTGACTCCGGTGCGGAGCGCCGGTACGCAGCAGCCGCGCAAAATCTCCGGCAAGGTGGTCGAAACGAACGGCACCCCGGTCGTCGGGGCCACGGTCCTCTACCGGGACGGCAGCACGGTCAAGGGTACGACCTCGAGCGTCGACGGTGAATTTGCCTTCGAGGGGCTGACGCCCTCCGCCCAGGCGACCCTCGAGGTGTCGTTCATCGGTTACGACACCTACCGGATGCCGGTCGGATCGCGGACCTTTTTCGACGTGAAGCTGGCCACCTCGCAGCAGAGCATCGACGAAGTGGTGGTGGTCGGTTACGGCGTGCAGAAGAAGGCCAACCTGACCGGAGCCGTGGCCACCGTCTCGCAGAAGGAGCTCAAGGACCGTCCCGTGGCCAATGTCGGCCGGGCCCTGCAGGGTGTGATTCCGAACCTGAACGTGACGCTCTCCTCGGGCGAACCCGGTGCCGGCGCCTCGTACAACATCCGTGGTACGACCTCGCCCAACGGCGGTTCGCCGCTGATCCTGATCGACGGTGTGGAGACCTACCCCGAGCGTATCAACTCGAACGATATCGAATCGATCACGGTCCTCAAGGATGCCTCGTCGGCGGCCATCTACGGAGCGCGCGGCGCCTTCGGTGTGATCCTGATCACGACCAAGAGCGGCCAGTACAACGAAAAGGCCGAGGTCTCCTACAACGGTTACTTCTCGGTTTCGAGCCCGACGACCTCGACCGATTACGAGACGCGCGGTTACTACTCGGCCAAGATCGCCGACTTCTTCATGATGTCGTCGCAGAACACCCCCTACACCTCCTACACGGAGAGTGACTACCGCGCCCTGTGGGAGCGCCGCAACGACCGGACCGAGAATCCGGCCCGTCCGTGGGTGATCACCGACACGCGCAACGGCCGCAAGCAGTATGTCTATCTGGCCAACTTCGACTGGTACAACTACCTCTACGACGACAGCCGCCCGACGTGGGACCACAACATCAACATCCGCGGCGGTACCAAGTCGTTGTCCTACATGGTCAGCGGCCGCTACTACCAGCAGAAGGGTATCAACCGGCTGGCCCCCGACATGTTCAAGTCCTACAACTTCCGCGTGAAGCTGCAGGCCGAGATCCGGCCGTGGCTCACGATCTCGAGCAATACGAAGTTCTTCCAGTCGAACTACCGCTACTACGGCTACGAGGACGAGTACAACAACTTCCGCAAGCCGACGCTTCACGCCCTGGCGTCGTTCGTTCCGGTGAACCCCGACGGCACGGCCGTGTCGCACACGTCGATGACCAACTCCTCGTCGCACTACGTCATGGACGGCTACAACGCCATGATGCAGAAGGGCAAGAGCTTCGGCAACAAGAAGACGCAGGAGATCACGACCACCTTCGAGGCGACGTTCAAGCTCCACAAGAACTTCAACGTCAAGGCCGACTTCAGCTACACGCAGGGCTATCTGCACAACGACTACCGCAGCGTCAACGTCGAGTATTCGCAGTATCCGGGCGAGATCCAGACCGAGCCCGAGGGCAACTTCCCGAACCGCTACAAGGAGGTGGTCTGGGACCAGAACTACTATGTGGCCGACGTCTACGGAACGTATAACAAGTCGTTCGGCGGGAAGCACAACTTCACGGCCATCGCCGGATACAACTACGAGGCGAAATACTACCGCGATCTGACGGCCTCGAACGACGGACTGCTTTCGGAGGATCTTTCGGACTTCAACCTGGCCAAGGGCACGACCAACTTCACGCTCAACGGCGGCCGCAACGAGTATGCCATCATGGGCTGGTTCTACCGCGTGGCCTACGACTACGAAGGGAAGTACCTGGCCGAGGTGAACGGTCGTTACGACGGAACGTCGCGTTTCCCGCGGGGCAAGCGCTACGGCTTCTTCCCCTCCTTCTCGTTGGCCTACCGCATCAGCGAGGAGCCCTTCTTCGAGCCGCTTCGCAAGACGATCGACAACCTCAAGATCCGTTTCTCGTACGGTTCGCTGGGCAACCAACAGATCGGCTACTACGATTTCATCCAGACCATCACCACGAAGGGTTCGATGAGCGGCTACTCGTTCGACGGCGTCACGCTGGGCCAGCACGCCACGGTGAGCGACCCCGTCTCGGTCAACCAGACCTGGGAGAAGGTCATCTCGAAGAACCTCGGCGTGGATCTCAACCTCTTCTCGAACCGCCTCTCGCTGACGGCCGATTTCTACATCCGCGACACGAAGGGCATTCTGGGCAAGGGGCGTTCGCTGCCGTCGATCTACGGCGCCTCCGAGCCGCAGGTCAATGCCAACGACCTGCGCACGAAGGGTTACGAACTCTCGCTCGGGTGGCGCGATTCGTTCAAGTTGGCCGGCAGCACGTTCAGCTACGGCATCGTCGGCACGCTGTCCGACTACACGGCCCGCTACACCTCGTGCGACAACCCCTCGGGGCTGATCGGCGACCCCTACGAGGGCAAGCGCTACGGCGAGATCTGGGGCTACAAGGTCGACGGGTTGTTCCGCACCGACGAGGAGGCGGCCGCCTACGCCTCGCAGATCGACCTCTCGACGGTGATGGCCGGCTGCTATTCGTCCACGGGTACCTACGGCAAGGGGGTCCGGGCCGGTGATATCAAGTACCTCGACCTGGACGGCAACCACATCGTCAACGGCGGCAAGGGGACGCTCGAGGATTCGGGCGACCGGCGCGTGATCGGCAACTCGACGCCCCGCTACCAGTACGGTGCGACGTTCAACTTCTCGTGGTACGGCTTCGACTTCTCGATCTTCTTCCAGGGTCTGGGCCACATGGACTGGTATCCGGGCGCCGACAACCTGCGCTTCTGGGGTCCCTACAGCCGTCCCTACGCCACCTTCATTCCGCGCAACTTCATGAGCCGGGTCTGGAGCGAGGATAACCCGGATGCCTATTTCCCGCGAGCACGAGCCTACACGTCGCTCAGCGCCACGCAGGGTACGGCCTACTACACCAATGACCGTTACCTGCAGAATCTGGCCTATTGCCGACTGAAGAACCTCACGATCGGTTATACGATTCCGCGCCAGCTGACCTCCAAGGTCGGCATCAAGGAGTGCCGTATCTACTTCAGCGGGGAGAACCTCGTGACGTGGACGGCCCTGAAGAGCGATTTCCTCGATCCGGAGCAGGCCGCGGCCGATTCGGACAAGAAGTCGAACGTCTACCCCTGGTGCAAGACCTTCTCCGTGGGTCTGAACTTAACCTTCTAAAGAGACAGCCGCTATGAAAAAATACCTTTTATACCTGATGGCCGGCGCCGTGCTGGGCGGGCTTTGCAGCTGCGAAGACCAACTCGACCGCTATCCCAAGGACCGGCTTTCGCCCGAGAACTTCTTTCACAACGAGGACGAGTGCCAGCTCTACACCAACGATTTCTACACGATGTTCCCCGACGGATCGGGCATCTACGGCGAGACGGCCGACATCATCGCCAAGAAGACCCTGACGAACGAGGTGCTGGGCAACCGTACGGTTCCCGCCACGGCCAGCACCTGGACGTGGACCAAGCTGCGCGACATCAACTTCTTCCTCGAGTACGCGTCGAACTGCGACGACGAGGACGTGCGGCTCGAATACGAGGGGGTTGCGCGCTTCTTCCGGGCCTACTTCTACTTCGAGAAGGTGAAGTACTACGGCGACGTGCCCTGGGTCGACCGTCCGCTCGATGCCAGCGACCCGCTGCTCTTCGAGAAGGGGCGCGACTCCCGCAAGCTGGTCATGGAGAAGATCATCGAGGATCTTGACTTTGCGATCCTCCACCTCCCGGCCGAGAAGCAGATCTACCGCGTGACCCGCTGGACGGCCCTGGCGCTGAAGAGCCGGGCCTGCCTCTTCGAGGGGACCTTCCGCAAGTACCACGATCTGGGCGACTACGAGGAGTGCCTCCGGGAGTGTGTCGATGCCTCGGAGCGGTTCATCCGCGAGAGCGGCTACACGATCTACACGGGCGGCACGACCCCCTATCTGGATCTCTTCTCGTCGCTCAAGGCCAAGGATTCGGAGATCATCCTGGCCCGTTCGTACAACTCGGCCATCGGCCTGAAGCACGACGTGAACGGTTATCTGACCGGTGTGACGATGGGTCAGCCCGGACTGCTGAAGAACATCGTCAACATGTACCTGATGAAGGACGGCACGCCGTTCACCTCGCAGGCCGGCTGGGAGACGATGCCCTTCGTCGAGGAGTGCCGCAACCGCGACGGCCGCTTTGCCCAGACGCTGCGTACGCCCGGCTACAGGCGGATCGACGACACGGCCGAATCGGCCCCCAATCTGGCGGCGACGATGACCGGATACCAGCTGATCAAGTACCTGCAGTCGGCCAAGTACGACTCCTACAATGCGTCGATGAACGACCTGCCGCTCTTCCGCACGGCGGAGGTCTACCTCAACTACGCCGAGGCGAAGGCCGAACTGGGGACGCTGACCCAGGCGGACATCGATCTGACGATCAAGCCGCTGCGCGATCGTGCCGGGGTGACCAACCTCTCGCTGGAGCAGGCCAACGCCCATCCTGATCCCTACCTGGCCTCGGCCGAGACGGGCTATGCCAACGTCACGGGTGCGAACCAGGGTGTGATCCTCGAGATCCGCCGCGAGCGCACGGTCGAGCTGCTGATGGAGAACCTGCGCTACTGGGACATCATGCGCTGGAAGGAGGGCAAACGCTTCGAGCATCCCTTCACGGGGATCTATTTCCCCGGTCCGGGCAGCTACGATCTGAACGAGGACGGCGTGGACGACGTCTGCATCTGGTCGGGTACCAAACCCGAGACCTCGGCGGCGACCGTCTACGAGTTGGGCAAGGATATCTTCCTGACGGAGGGCGATCACGGCAACATCATCATCCATACGAGCTACGAGCGTACGTGGAACGAGGATCGGGACTATCTCTATCCGATTCCGACCGATGACCGTGTCCTCACGCAGGGCGCCATCACCCAGAATCCGGGGTGGAACGACGGATTGAACTTTTAGTGGTAAACCTTAAAACGCATAGACATGAAATTTTCCAAGTTCATATTATCGACCCTCTGCAGCTGCAGCCTGTGCCTGTCGGCCGCGGCCTGTTCCGAACTGAAAGGGGACAATTCCGACTACGATTTCGGCGATACGACCTCCGAACTTCCGGCCGATCCCTACGAGGAGCAGGGCTACGGGCGTCTGCCCAACTCCGTCCGGCTGGCGACCTACAACACGCACCGTTGCGAAGGGTGGACGCAGAATTCGGGTACCGACCGGGCCAATTACGACAACACGGCCAAGGTCATCTCGCTGATGGATCCCGACGTGATAGCGCTTCAGGAGCTGGACAAGAACACCACCTGGCATGCGACCGACCAGCTGCAGGAGCTGGCCGACCGGACGGGTCTGAAGCCCTACTACTGCAAGACTATCGACTATCGCGGTGGTGACTACGGTATCGGCATCCTCACGAAGCTCGAGCCGCGGCAGACCCATTCGGGGGATCTTCCGGGCCAGGAGCCGCGCAAGTTCTTCCTGGTGGAGTTCGACGATTTCATCTTCATCGCCACCCACTTCTGCCATGTTTCCGACGAGAACCGCGCGCAGTCGTTCGAGATCATTACGAAGTACATTGCCGACAACTACGCCTCGTGGACCAAGCCGATCTATCTGGCGGGCGACCTCAATACGTCGAAGCTGCCCGAAGCGGCGCTCGAATCGTGGCAGGTCATCAGCACCTCGGCCAATACGTTCGTCAACACGGCGTCGCCTTCGCGGATCGACTACATTCTGGTCTACACGAAGAACCATCCGACGTTCGAGGTGCTGGGGACGGCCGTCCCCTCGTACGAGCAGATCAACGTGTCGACCGTTTCCGATCACCTTCCCGTATTGGTGGATCTCAAAAAGTAGCCGGTTATGAAACGGAATCTGATGAATCGTCTCATCCGCTGGACGGCTTTTCTGGCGGTGATGCTCCTTGCCGGAGCCTGCAAGGAGGAGGTCGCGCTGCCGCGGAAATCGATCGCGTTGAGTACGCATAACATTTTGGCTCCGTCGTTTGCCACGTCGTTCACCTTCGACGTCGAGGCCAACTGCGACTGGGAGATCACGGTGACGGGCGACGATCCTTCGTGGCTCAGCCTCTCGACGACCTCCGACACGGGACTGGCCTCCGTCACGGCGACGCTGCTCGACAACGAGACCGCTGCGAGCCGCACCCTGACGCTGCGGGTTGCCGCCCGCCGCGATGCCTCCGTGGCCGAGGAGCTGCGTTTCGTCCAGGCGGCTGCCGCAGCGGAGGGTTATATGGGCATTCCCGACCTGAAGGCGCTGGCCGCCGAGGGTGAGTATGTGGTTCCGGAGGATGTGAAGCTGCGGGGCGTTGTTGTCTCGAGCGTTCAGGACGACAACTACTTCGAGGATTGCCTGGCGCTCCAGGGGGCGCCCGAGCCCGGTTGCGGCATCACGCTGCGCTGCGACGAAAAGCTCTTCTACAACATGGGCGAGGAGCTTGAGATCGCATTGAAGGGGGCCGTCGTTTCGCGGAACCCGCAGACCGGCGTGATGGAGCTCAAGCCGGCGTCGGACGACTGCATCACCCGCTCCGAGACCACGCAGGTGACGGCCGAGGCGCTGGAGGTCACCTACGAGGAGCTCCGTTCGGGGCTCTACGAGTCGATGTACGTCGGCATCTATTCGCAGGTCCGCACCCCGGAGGAGGGGACGCTGAGCGACCTGACGATGATGGACAACCCGACGATGCAGGATCCCGACAACAACCAGTTCCGGATGCTTTCGTCGCAGGGTGCCTCGTTCGGCATCGATCCCGTGCCGGATGGCAGCGGCGTGCTGTGCGGCATCGCCGTTCCCGACGGCGGCAACTGGGCCGTCCGTCCCTGCACGGCCGCGGACAAGGAGCTGTCGGGGTTGCGTTTCGGCGCATCGGTCGGCATCCGTCTGCCGTATATCTTCTCGTTCTACGCCGCCTCGCAGAGCAACAAGGACTGCAAGTACGTCACCGTGACCGACGGAACGTTCAGCAAGCTGGGCGCCGACTTCAAGGTTGTGGACAAGAATGCCGACATGGGCGTTGTTCTGACGGCCCAGGTGGCGGCGAACTCCACCAGCTCGCAGTTCCGACTGACGCACTGGGCCGATGAGGCGGCTCACGACAACATCCCCGCCAAGTCGATGGTCTACGGACAGGACTCCTACTTCCTCTTCACGATTCCCGTGGCGGAGGATCTTCCGTCGACGCTCCGCATCTCGTTCGGACTCTCCGGTACGGGCGGTGCGCCGAAGAACTGGGCGCTGGCCTATTCGACCGACGGCGAGCGCTTTGTCACGCCGGCCGACAAGTCGACGGCGATCTCGATTCCGTCGGGCATCAGCGTCAGTGGTTTCTACTACTACTTTACGGTGCCGCTGACCCCTGAGATGCCGGTGACGAAGGGTCAGACGCTGCTGCTGAAGCTCTACCCGACGGACAACGTCAGCTGCAACGGCGGCACGGCGGGCTACAACTCCGATTCGCGTCTGCACTCGTGTCTGGTGATCGAAGCCATGCCGTCGTTCGAGACGGCGGTGCCCGCCGGAGCGATCTACTTCGAGCCCTTCGACGGTCTGACCGAGGGTCTGGACTACCTCTACGGCGACAAGCTGGCCGCCATGCTCAACGACTGCGGCAGCGACATCGCGGATTGGGACTCGTCGTTGCGGAACGGTCTGTCGGGCACCAACGTCCGTCAGCGTCCGGGCTATGCTCAGATCGGCTACGTCGAGTCGCAGGCCGTTGCGCGTGCCAACTATGTCAACCAGGTCGGAGCGCTGCTGACGCCGGCCCTGGGAGCCGAAGGGACGCTGAAGCTCTCGTTCCGGGCGATGGCCTACAAGACCTGCGCGGACCGTCCCAAGGCCAAGGCCGGCGAGCCCAAGGACAAGAAGGGCGACCTGACCTCGATCGTTGTCGAGGTGATCGGCGGCGGTACGATCGACGGAGCGACGCGCAAGGTGATCGACGGCCTGTCGACGACGCAGTTCGACACCTACTCGCTGACGATCGACCAGGCGACGGCCTCCACGCAGCTGCGCTTCACGAGCGATGCGGCGGCCGACGACTTCTCGCGCTGGTTCATCGATGATATTTGTGTAACCCGATAATTCATTTTCATGCGGAGGAGGGGCCCGACCGGAACAGTGCGGGCTCTTCCTCCCGATTTCAGAACCTATGATTCGAAACATTCTGTTATCCTGCGCGGTGGGTTGCCTGGGCCTGACCGCCGCCGCACAACCCGCAGTCGGTTGGGACGAGGCCTATCGCCAGGCCGATTCGCTGATCTCGGGGCTCACGCTCGACGAGAAGATCCACTTCATGCGGGGTTACTCCTCGTTCTTCTTCTATGGGGTTCCCGGGAAGGGGATTCCCTACCTCTATCTTTCGGATGCCACGCAGGGTGTCCATCTGCGCAACAACCTGCCCGACCGGACGATGGTCCGTCAGCTCGAGCGGTCGACGGCCTTTCCGTCGCCGATCATGCTGGCCTCGACGTTCGATCCCGAACTGGCCTACCGCTATGCCGAGGCCGTGGGGGAGGAGTGCCGGGCCGGGGGCATCGAGGTGCTGCTGGGCCCTGGAGTGAACATCACGCGCAATGCCCAGTGCGGCCGCAACTTCGAATACCTCGGCGAGGATCCCTGCCTGGCTTCGGCGCTGACGGCCGCCTACGTGCGGGGCATGCAGTCGACGGGAACGGCCGCCTGCCTGAAGCACTTCATCGGCAACGAGACGGAGTTCTACCGCCGGCGTTCGAATTCGCTGATCGACGAGCGGGCGCTGCATGAGATCTACATGCCTGCCTTCCGGGCCGGCATCGAGGCAGGTGCCGCCTACGTGATGACCTCCTACAACCGGCTCAACGGCGAGTGGACGGGACAGGATACGCGCGTCATCGAAGGGCTTCTGCGCGGCGAACTGGGTTTCCGGGGATGTGTGATGAGTGACTGGCGTTCGGTCTACGACACGGAGAAGATCATCCGGAGCGGACAGAACGTTGAGATGCCGGGCCGCGACGAGCTCTTCGATGAGGTGCGCAAACTGCTCAACGAGGGGCGTATTACGGAGCAGGATATCGAGCGGATGATCCGCCCCAACCTGGCCACGGCCCTCGCATTCGGCCTCTACAAACGGGAGAAGTATGTCCCCGAGCTGCTCGACCGTTTCCCGGCCCACGCCCAACTGGCCTGCGACGTGGCGGCCCGCGGCGCCGTCCTGCTGAAGAACGACGGCATCCTGCCGCTGGCTCCCGGACGGAAGATCCTGCTGACGGGGCGCTTCATCGATCAGATCCCGCGTACGGGCGGCAGCTCGTCGGCATCGGCCGAGGTGATCGGTTATGACAACGTCTCGCTGCGCGAGGCGCTGCGCGCCGAGTTCGGCGACCGCGTGCAGGTGGTCGAGCACCCGACCCGCGAGGAGCTGGCCGCCGCCGACGTGGTGGTGGTTTCGGCCGGCACGATCGACGTCGAATCCTTCGAGCGGCCCTTCGCTCTTCCTTCGGCCGAGGAGCGCTTCATCCGCATGGCCGTCGAGGCGAATCCGCGTACGGTGGTGTTGGTCAACACGGGTTCGGGCATCCGCATGAGCGGCTGGAACGACCGAGCCGCCGCCATTCTCTACGGCTGGTATCCCGGCCAGAATGGCATGACGGCCCTGGCCGGCATCCTCTCCGGACGGATCAACCCCTCGGGCAAACTCCCGCTGACGATCGAGCGCGAATTCAGCGATTCGCCCGCCGCGGGGACCATGCCCGCCGGTGCGGAGTTCTACAACAAGGCTCCCCGCGCCTACAACGAGCAGATGATCCGCCTCTACGACGTCGACTACGCCGAGTCGGTGCTGGTCGGTTACCGCTGGTACGAGACCCGCGGCATCCGTCCGCTGTACCCCTTCGGGTTCGGACTCTCCTATACGACCTTCTCGCTTTCGAAGCCGCGTGCTGCCAGAAGCTTCCCCGGGAAGGAGCCGCTCAAGGTGCGTGTCACGCTGTCCAATACGGGCAAGCGGGACGGCGCCGAGGTGGTCCAGCTCTACGTTTCGCAGCGGAATCCCTCGGTGCTGCGTCCGGTGAAGGAGCTGAAGGCCTTCCGCCGGGTCGAGCTGGCGGCGGGCGAGAGCCGCGAGATCACGTTCGATCTCGACCGCGACTGCCTGGCCTACTGGGACGACAAGGCGCATGACTGGCGGGTCGATCCGGGTGAATACGTGCTTTCGCTGGGAACGTCGTCGGCCGACGTGGCCTTCGAACTGCCCGTCGAGGTGAAGAGGTAGCATGCAGCCCGGCCGGGGCGGCCATGCGTCACCCCTGCCTGGTAACGTGAATCGTCGGACCCGGGGAGGAGCCCCGGGTCCGAATTTTTTGGCCGTGTGCGGAAGATAATGGAAAAATTGCGATTCGACGATCCGAAATTTTTCGTACTTTTGGCCGCTGTCCAAACAGCTAAATGGTTTTGCGTATGTCGAACGAAGTTGAAATCAGAAAACGGAAAATCTACCACGTCACCTTTGTCGGTTTCGTGGTCAACCTGGTTCTTTCGCTGCTCAAACTGGCCGCCGGCGTGATTGGCCGAAGCGGTGCCATGGTGGCCGATGCCGTCCACTCGTTCTCCGATCTGGCGACCGACGTGGTGGTGATCGTCTTCGCACGCATCTCGTCGAAGCCCCAGGATGACAACCACGACTACGGCCACGGCAAGTATGAAACCCTGGCCACGATCCTGATCAGCCTGGCCCTCGGTATCGTCGGTATCGGCATCTGGATCAAGAGCTTCGAAGATATCCGCCACGTACTCGGAGGCGGGGTGCTGGAGCGCCCCGGCGGCATCGCCCTCGTGGCGGCCGTCGTCTCGATCGTGGTCAAGGAGCTGTTGTATCGTTATACGGCGCGTGTGGGCCGGGCCATCAACAGCCCGAGCGTCATCGCCAATGCCTGGCACCACCGCAGCGACGCCTTCTCGTCGCTGGGAACCCTCGTCGGTATCGGATGTGCCTATTTTCTGGGCGAAAAGTGGCGGATTGCGGATCCCGTTGCGGCGCTCATCGTGGGTATCTTTATCCTGAAGGTGGCCTTCGACCTGGTCCGTACGGGGCTGGGCGAACTGCTCGAACAGTCGCTGCCGGCCCAGACCGAGCAGGAGATCCTGCAGATCGTCACGTCGAATCCCGAGATCCGTGAGCCGCACAACCTGCGTACGCGCCGGATCGGAGCCTCGATAGCCATCGAGGTGCACGTTCGTATGGACGGGCGGATGACCGTCGAACATTCGCATGCGCTGACGGTGGAGATCGAGCGTCGTCTTCGGGAGCGTTTCGGCGAGGGGACGATGATTGCCATCCACGTCGAGCCGCTCAAGTGAGCGGCCGGACATTCGGGGCATGATATTTGCTGTTTTTTCTCCGCAAAGAGCCGAAATTGTGCGAAAGAGTAGAAAAATTTGTTTTTTTGGGAGAAAATGTTTACCTTGCGGGCGTAAAGACCCTTTCCAAGAAACGATGAGCGGGGCTTGCATATTGTGATATTATACCATAACGCTTAAAAAAAGATTGCCTATCGGAAAAAGTCTACTCTTTGTAACTAATTGGGAGAGAAGAGTATGAACGTGCAAGTATTAAGTGATCAGGCATTGCTTAATCGCTACCTTTCCGGGGACCGGAGCGCTATGTCCCAACTCATCGAACGTCACAGCCGGCGGGTTCGCGACTATATCAACATGATGGTCAAGGACCGCGACGTGGCCGATGATATTTTCCAGGAGACATTTATCAAAGCCGTCCGCGTGATCGACGAGGGCCGTTATACGGATAACGGCAAGTTTCTGTCGTGGATTCTCCGTATTGCTCACAATCAGGTGATCGACCATTTCCGGGCGCAGCGTCAGGACAAGGCCGTGAGCGAGTCCGATGCGGGTTTCGACATGCTCGGGACGCTGAAGTTTGCCGAGCGGACGGTCGAGGATTCGATGGTCAGCGATCAGATCGAGCGTGATGTGCGCGCATTGGTTGATCAACTGCCCGAGGAGCAGCGCGAAGTGGTGATGATGCGCTATTTTTCGGGGCTGAGTTTCAAGGATATCGCCGAGCAGACGAACGTCAGCATCAATACGGCGCTGGGGCGGATGCGTTATGCGCTGATCAACCTGCGGCGGATGATCAAGGAAAAAAATCTGATTCTCTGCTGACGCGGTACACAATATTCCCTTCCGGGGCGCGTTATATTACCGAAGCAACCAAGATAACGACAACGCCTATGGAGGATCTTGACAAAAATGAAGTTTCTGAAAACAACGGCATCTCCGAAGACGAGGATTTGTTGATGCGGGAGGTAATTCAGGGGGATGCGGATTTATACTATCTACACCATTACCTCTCGGAAGTCTTCCGAAACGGGGATAATTTTTAAGGGTTAATTTTTGATGGGGAAGGGCGCCGTGAGGCGTCCTTCATTTTTGTCCCCGGGCCCAACCGCAGTTCGGGCCTTTTTCTTCTCCTTACCATCGGGTCTGTCGGGCCTCTGCCGGAGGCGTGCGGACCTGCTTCGTGGCCGAATTCCCGGCCGTGCACCCCTTCGTCTCCTGTTTCCGTGCGCCTCGCTGTCTCCTGTCTCCGTGCACCCCTCCATTTCCTGTCTTTGTGCGCACTTCCTTCATGCGCCTCTCCGTCCTGCCGCTTTTGCGTGTCGAACCGACGACGGGCTGCACCTCCCGCCGCCCGGCTATCCGGGGAATGAATGGCCATACCCCGTCCGGCAGTCGTCAGTTGTCCATCCAGCCTTTTGTTTTATTCCGTAATTGCTTTTGGCAGAGCTTTGTTTCGTCCCGAAATTTTCACTTTCGGGCGAGAGTTTCGATCAAAGAGCGCATTTCTCTGCATTTTTTTCAGTCGACCGCTTCGCGCCGCCGCAACGCTCTCGCCCCGTTTTCGATAAACAGTTGTGTATGTGGACTCTTCTGTATCTCAAATGATACCGTTATTTCTGCCGTTTATTTCCATTTTTGCGCCGGAATTGGCTGAAGAGAAGGGCGGTGCATGATTTCCCCGATCGGGGGCCAGCAAACGGAAACAAAATCCAGAAATTGATGAACAAGAAGATTCTTTTGTCGCTTCTGTTGGCCGGCTGTTGCTGGCTCGGGGCTTCGGCTCAACAGGTGGCCGTGAAGACAAACCTCCTTTATTGGGCGGCGACGACGCCGAATGTCGGTGTTGAGTTTGCCGTGAGCAAACACTCGACGATCGGCATGACGGCCAACTACAACCCCTGGACGATCGGTTCCGACAACCGGATCCGCCACTGGTTCGTGCGTCCGGAGTATCGCTACTGGGTCACCGAGAAGTTCACGCGCCTCTATTTCGGGGTCCATGCCATCGGGGGCAAGTTCGAGGTGGGAGGATTCAAGCTTCCCTTCATCGGCGACCGGATCCTGACGGGTCTGGCGACAAACTACTACAAGGGTTCGTTCGTCGGGGCGGGTGTGAGCATCGGCTACCAGTTCTACGTCAGCCCGCACTGGAACATCGAGCTGTCGGCCGGAGCCGGTCTGGCGCGGCTGAGCTACCATGCCGAACCGGTCCGTGGTCCGAAGGCCGCTTCGTACACCAACCGGAGCCGGATCCTGCCGATTCCGACCGAACTCGGCGTATCGTTCGTCTATCTGTTCAACTCGAAAAAATAAGCGAAACATACCATGAAAAGATATATTTTGTTGATGCTGTGTCTGCTGGCCGGTGCGACTTTGCGGGCCCAGATCGTGGGCGATGTGGCCGTGACGCGCAAGGTGCTGGCCGAAGAGGGGGGAGAACTGCACATGGTGCTGGAGATTTCGGTTTCGCGCAACGCCGTGACGCGTTCGCAGAGCTGGACGATTCTCCCCGAGCTGAGCACACCGGACCGCCGTTCGGTGAAACTCTTCCCGCACATTCTGATCAACGGCCGCTACCAGCAGCACATGATGGAGCGCCGTCGCAAGTTGTCGGGCTCCTACTGGGCCGAGCGCCAGCCCTACCTGACGATCAACGTCGACGGGCGGACGGATCAGCGGGTCCTCTACGAGATGAAGGTTCCCTACGAGAGCTGGATGGCCGACGCCACGCTGGTGCTGCGGCAAATTCAGACCTCGCCGGGCGGAAAGCGTCGGGTCTTCACGGTGGATGTCAACGGGGCGGTCGACAGCGAACGCCGGTAAATGAATTCCGTGTGAGATGAGACAGCGAGAATGGATGGAATATGCGGTAACGGCCCTGGCGGCCGGGGCCGTGCTGGCCGGGTGCGGGAATATCCGCTCCCTAGCCAAGAGCGATCCGGAGGTGGAGGTCCACCTTCCGGCCCGGAGCCGGCAGGAGCTGGCCGTCCGGATGAAGGATACGGTGCAGGCGCCGAAGATCATCACCTTCCGCAAGCAGGACGGGACGGAGCTCTTTCTGACCCCCGTGGCCGTCGATTCGGTGTCGGGCGAGCGGATGATGTCGGTGGCCATCGACGAGGTGGTCATCTCGGCGGCCAACCGCCGCAACCTGGTCGAGCGCAACGGGCGGATCAACGTCGACTTCATCGTATCGGTGCCGCCGGCGCTGCAGGACCGCAACTGGCAGCTGGTCGTGTCGCCCGAGATGCTGAAGGGGAGCGATACGCTGCGTTTCGATCCGCTGGTCTACAGCGGCGAACGGTTCCGCACGATGCAGCAGCGCGAGTACGGGCGTTATGACGACTACCTGGGTCGGATTGTCGACAGTGCCGACTATTTCGACCGTTTTGCCGACAAGGGGGCCTACCGCCGCTACATGAACCACGTGGCCGACGAGCGGGCGAAATATGGCGATGCCGCGGCGCGTCTGGATCGGATGACGCCCGGCGAGGCGATGTACGATCCCACGGTGGGGTGGTCGACGCCGCGCAAGCGGCGGCGTCAGGAGGAGGCGCTGCGGCGCTACGTCCAGACGACGGACCGCGTCGTGAAGGCCCATACGACCTATACGCCCGATGCGGGTGACAAGTTCGACCACCTGAACGACTATTTTGCACCGCGTTACCGTTACGACGGGGTGGAGGTGCTCCCCGGCGGGGAGATCTACACGCGGGTCGACGGTGAGTATCCCGTCGACGGGGGCCGTGCGCGCGAGGCCTATATCCAATCGCTGAGCGAACATCCGGGCCGGGTCTACGGTGAGGTCTACGTGGCCGACGGCAAGCGCCTGCGCGAGCTGGCGGGCGAACGGCTGGCCTATACCGGACGCCGGCGGGCCGCGATCCGAGGGCTGCTGGCCGCCACGAGCGACAGCGCCGCCCGGGAGAACTACCGCATCCGCCGCACGCTGACCGGGGAGCGGCTGGCGGAGCTCAACGATCTGGATACGGCGGCCGTGCGCAACAGCGTGCTGCGTCAGGGACGGGTCGACCGCAACCGGCGCCTCGAGGAGGGGAAGCCGGCGGCCTTCGAGCGTCTGGTGCGCCATCCCTACCTGACGGACGCCCGGCTCGATACGGTGATCTACCGCCCCGACGGCCGGATCGACTACTACTATACCGAGCAGGTGCAGGCCGACGAGAATACCTCGAAACTGCTGCTCTATCTGACCGGCGGGGTCGAGGACCGCGGGGGCCGGAGCTACCGCCTGACGCGTTCCGACACGCTGATCTACAACGTGGCGTCGATGACCTCGTTCCTCGACGAGCGGACGCGCTACATGCAGCGGATCGTGCTGCGCGATGCCGAGGCCAACGCCCGCTTCTTCTTCACCTTCCCGGTCGGGAAGGCCTCGCTGGTCGACACGCTGACGGAGAACCGCCGTCAGATAGCGGCCGTACGGTCGCTGACGCGCGGGCTGATGACCGACCCGGTCTACATCATCGACAGCATCACGCTGCGGGCCACCTCGTCGCCCGAGGGGGCCTGGGCGCTCAACGAGCGGCTGGCCCGCGAACGGGCCGAGGCCCTGCGACGGGTGCTGGTCGGGGAGTTCCGCGTGCTGTACGATTCGCTCAAGGTTTCGGGCAGCTATACGCTGGACGAACAGGGCCGGCAGGTGCTGGCCGATGACGACGACCGCCTGCCCGACCTTCCGAACCTGCTGCGTTCGACGTGGCTGGCCGAGGATTGGGACGAACTCTACCGGCTGGTAGCCGCCGATACGGCGCTGACGCATCGGGACGAGATCCTGGAGATGATCCGCTGGGAGGGGAATCCCGATACGCGCGAATGGCGCATCCGGCTGAAATATCCGAAGGACTACAATCGGATCCGGAGCGAGATCTACCCGCAGATGCGGGCCGTGGACTTCCGCTTCAACCTCCACCGCCGGGGAATGAAGCAGGATACGGTCTACACGACGGAGGTCGATTCGAACTACATGCACGCCGTCGATCTGCTGCGCAAGCGCCGCTACGAGGAGGCGCTGACGATCCTGCGCCCCTACGAGGACCGCAATACGGCGCTGGCCTACCTTTCGCTGGGTTACGACGCGGCGGCCTACCGCATCCTGAAGGGGCTTCCCGACGCCTCGACGACGGCCGACACGCAGTACATGCTGGCCATCGTGGCGGCGCGTCTGGGCGACGACGAACAGGCCGTGCGTTACTTCCTCCATGCGGTCGAGCTGCGTGAGAATCTGAAGTTCCGCGGCAACCTCGACCCCGAGATCTCGCGTCTGATCCGCACCTACGGACTCTTCCGCGAGGATTTCGAGTGAGCCGGAGCGGGGCTCCGCGATGCCGGAAATGAAAAGATCACCCCTGTCGCAGTCGTGCGGCGGGGGTGATCCGTTTTTTGACGGGGAAGGGTGCTCCGAGGTCAGTGCTTCTCTCCGAGGTCAGTGCTTTTCTCCGGGGTCAGTGCTTCTCTCCGGGATCAGTGCCTCTCACCGAAGCAGTGGTGGGCCCGGCGCAGCTGGAGGGCCAGCGAACAGGCTCCGGCCCCGGCGAAGAGGAGCGAGATGCCGACCCAGAGGACGACGGCGGCGGTCCCGACGGAGGGTTGGATGAGGATCCAGAGCGAGCAGACGAGCAGCAGAATCCCCGTCAGCAGGGTCCATCCCGAGCCGCCGATCTGCAGGGCGCGCATGTCGCCGCCGGGGCCGATGGTGGCGAAGGCGCGCATCAGGAGCCAGAATCCCAGGAAGAGGGGCAGCGTCGAGGCCGAGAGACCGAGGTTGAGGACGAGGATTACGCCGAGGATGATCTCGATGATGCCGCCGGCGAGCATCCATCCGCGGCCGGTGATGAGGTGCCGGTTCGAGGTCGAGAGGACCACCTCGAGGGCCCCGGCCAGAAGAATCACCCATCCGAAGAGCATCGACAGTCCCAGATAGCTCCGGACCGGGAAGAGGAGGGTCAATATGCCGACCAGCAGCAGTCCGGCGCCGACCAGCAGCAGCAACCACCAGTAGTGGACAGCCTGCTTCGAATCTTCAATCCATGCATTCCAGTTTTTCATGACGTAGGCGTTTTCGACACGAAGGAGCAATTCGCGTGCCGTCCGTGTGCATGCCGTGCGGCGAAAAACGGGCCGATGCTCCGCTGGAATGCCCCCGGATGTGGAGAAAATCCACACCCGCTGTGGCGAAATTCCACATCGGTCGTCAGCTCTTTTGTGCGCAAGTTGCGGAGTGTCAGCCGTATCTGTTCGTGTCGCGGTCCTGGCATCCGGATTGGGCCTTCGGAGGTGATCAACCTGAATTACCGTATGAAAAATTTTGACTTCACCCGGGTGAGCAGCCATCTTTCGTTGGTTTTGCTGCTGTTGTGTTGCCTGTCGGTTCCGGCGAGGGCCGACGAGGTGCCGGAGGATCCGTCTCCGGCCGCTGCCGGCCAGGCTGCGGAGCGCACCGTCACGGGAACGGTGACCGATGCGGAGGGGCATCCGCTGATCGGCGCCACGATCGTCGTCAAGGATGCCCCGACCGTGAGCGGCACGATCACGGGTCCCGACGGCACCTTTTCGCTGACGGTCCCGGCGCGTTCGACGCTGCTCATTACCTATGTGGGCTACAAGAGCCTGCGCCTTCCGGTGCTGAACCGCACGCATCTGGAGATCACGCTCGAGGAGGATGCCGAGCGGCTCGACAACGTCGTCGTGGTCGGCTACGGCACGCAGGAGAAGTCCGACCTGACGGGCTCCATCGCCTCGATCAAGGCCTCGGACATCAAGAATCTTCCGGTGCGGTCGGTAGCCGAGGCGCTGCAGGGCAAGGTGGCCGGCGTGATGGTGACCAAGACCAGCGGCAAACCCGGCGCCTCGTCCGACATCGTCATCCGCGGCGTGGGGTCGATCAACGGCCTGAATCCGCTCTTCGTCATCGACGGTGTCGCCAGCGAGAACAGCACCAGCTACAATCTCAACGACATCGCCTCGATCGAGGTGATCAAGGATGCGAGTGCGGCGGCGATCTACGGATCGCGGGCGGCGGGCGGCGTGGTGCTCATCACCACGCGGAAAGGCTCCTATAACGCCCGGCCGCAGCTGTCGTTCACGAGCCACGTCGGCGTTCGGCAGTATACCGACATGTACCGCATGCTCGGCACCGAGGACTACATCCGCGTCATGCAGGAGCTTGGGGTGAACTATCCGATCTGGAGCGACCCCTCGTCGCTGCCCGACACGGACTGGGTCGGGGAGATCTACCAGCCCGGTCTCGAACAGAGTTACAACCTCTCGCTCACGGGCGGTAGCGACCGCTTCCGCTACTACCTTTCGGGGGGATACGAGCGCGAGAACGGCATCCAGATGAACAACTACTGGGAGCGGATCTCGGCGCGTCTGAACGTCGACTACCGGGTGGCGCCTTCGTTGACCGTCGGCACGCGGATCTACCTGGCGCGGCTGCGCGGCAACCCTTATACGGAGTCTTTCCCGTGGGTTTCGATCCCCTACATGAGCATCTACGACGAGGACGGCGGCTACGCCTCGATCCCCTCGGGCATCGACTTTTCGGGAGCCAACCCCGTGGCCGACATCGCCTATCACCACCAGAAACAGTCGGATCTGGTGGCCAACGGCGACCTGTTCGTCGACTGGGAGATCGTCAAGGGTCTGAAACTCAATGTGACGGGCTCGGCACAGCTGGGCGGCGGACTGGTCGACAACTTCTCCGAGGCCAACACGCTGGGCCGTTCGCCCTCGAAGGACAGCTACACCAAGACGCTCGACTATGCCGAGCAGTACACCTTCACGGCGACGCTCACCTACGAGAAGCTCTTTGCCGGGAAACACGACCTGCGGGTGATGGTTGGCTACGAGGCCCGGAGTGCACAGCTGGCCGACCTCTCGGCGACGGCCTCCGACTTTCCGATCAACAATCTCGAGTCGTTCGCCCTCTCGACCAACCCCACCAAGAAGGCCTCGGGCGCGCTGACCGAGGATCGCTTCCTCTCGCAGTTCGCCCGCCTGAACTACACCTACGACAACCGCTACCTGCTGACGATGAACGTCCGCCGCGACGGTTCGCCGAAGTTCGGCCCGAAGAACCGCTGGGGCATCTTCCCTTCGGTGTCGGTCGGGTGGAAGATCTCCGAGGAGCCCTTCTTCAAGGCGTGGAATCCGGCCTGGGTCTCGATGATCAAACCGCGCTTCAGCTGGGGAATCCTCGGCAATGACCAGGCGCTGAACCAGTTTGCCTACATGGCGGCCTACCAGAACGTCACGAGCCATTCGTTCGACGGATCGTCGGCCGTCGGCGGCTACAGCAACATCAAGGTGGTCAACGAGGATATCAAGTGGGAGTCGATCTACACGACGGATGTGGGTCTCGACGTGGATTTCTTCCGCAACCGCCTCTCGATCTCGTTCGACTGGTATCAGCGCATCACACGCGACATGATCTACGCCCTTTCGGTGCCCAACTCGTCGGGCATCACCGCCCCCTCGTCGCTCGGGACGATGAGCACGATGCCGGTGAACCTCGGGCGGATCGACAACCGCGGCTGGGAACTCCTTGTCAGCTACCGTAATAACGTCGGTTACTTCAACTATGCCGTCAGTGCCAACGTCTCGCAGAACCGCAACCGCGTGGTCGATCTGGGTCTCCCGACGGCCTACATCTACGGCGGAGGCGGCCATCCCAATACGGGCCCGAGCCCCTGCAAGACGGTCAACGGACGTCCGATCAGCTGCTTCTGGGGGCTGAAGACCGACGGCCTGATCACCTCCCAGGAGGAGATCGACGCCCTGAACGCCAAGGCCAAGGCCAACGGCTACGACTATTACCACCAGCGTCTTACCGGTGTGGGCGACCTGCGCTACGTCGATCTGAACGGCGACGGCACGATCAACGACGACGACTGCACCTTCATCGGAAATCCCTGGCCCAAGGTGCAGTACGGCTTCAACATCTCGCTCGAGTGGCGCGGCATCGATTTCGTGGCCGACTTTGCGGGCATCGCCGGCAACGACGTGATGAACCTCGCCCGCTCCTACACCGAGAGTGTGCAGGAGAGTTCGAACACCACCTCGGCGGTCTTCGGCGCCTCCTGTTTCATGGGCAACGGACTCACGAACCGCCCGCGTGTCATGGGGCTCGACGCGGCGAACGGCAACGCGCCGGTCAAGGATCCCAATCTCAACTACCGGCGCTATTCGGACTACTTCGTCGAGGACGGCTCCTACCTGCGGCTGCGGAACATCACGCTGGGTTACACCCTTCCGCGGCGCTGGACCCGCCGGGCCGGCATCGAGCGCCTGCGGATCTACGTCTCGGCCTCGAATCTCTGGACCATCACCGGCTTCTCGGGCCTCGATCCCGAATTCTCGAACACCACGAAAACCGCCTACGGCATCTATTACGGCTCGACCTATCCGCAGACCCGCCTGTTCTCCTGCGGACTGGATCTGAGCTTCTAAATCCCCGCGAACCATGAAACGAATCCTGCATGACATACGCATTTCGGCAGCGGCCCTCGCGGCGGCTGCCTGCACCGCAGCCTGCGGCAGCGACTGGCTTGAACTGAACGACCCCAACTCGCTGTCGCCCGGCAACTTCCCCACGAAGATCGAACACGTTGATCTGCTGGTCAACTCGGTCTACGGCGCCCAGCACCACTGGTACTTCCTCGGCAACTACTGGGCCGGCTACGTGATGTACTGCCTCGACCATACGATCGACATGCTCTGGCACGAGGATCAGAGCTGGATCGATATCAGCACCGGGCAGGTCAAGGTCGGAAACAACAAGGTCACCGACCCCTGGACGGCCCTGAGTCTGGGGGCCTACTACGCCAATACGGCCCTCGAGGAGATCGCCGCCTACCGCACGACGGCTCCCGAAAGCGAAGCCGTGGCGCTCGACAACTACGAGGGCGAATGCCTCTTCTTCCGGGCCTACTACTGGTGGCACATGCTTTCGCTCTACGGTGAGCCCGATCCGGAGGGGGTCGGCATCCCGATCGTGCGCAAGGTCCCCCGGACGCTGGAGGAGATGTACGTCGCCCGCGAGAAGACCGGCGACTGCTACCGGGCGATGATCGAGGATCTCGACCGGGCCGTCGGCCTGCTGACACAGACCGATCCCCACCGCGTGACGGGGTGGGCCGCCAAGGCCTTCCGGGCCAAGGTCTGCCTCTTCGCCGGAGAGACCGATCTGGCGCGCTCCTATCTGAAGGATTGTATCGACAACAGCGGCAAGAGCCTCGAACCGTTCGAGCGTTACCGCATGATGTTCAACGGATACGACGAGTATGAGTACAACAGCGAATCGTTCTACGAGGTGGGCAACCGCGCCGATCCGACGAGCGGTTCGGCCTACGGAAGCCCCAATACGGGTTCGACCCTGTCGCTCTACTATCCGCCCTTCTGCATCGCCCCCGACGGTACCCGCACGGCCATGTCCTACGGCAACCAGTACATGCACGACCGCAATCTGGGCCGTTTCGGCTATACGGACCCCGCGCCGCAGTCGAAGGCGGTGATGAAGTCGCGCCAGACGGCCTCGGGCGAGACCGAATACTACCTCGACGAGGCCTATCTGGCCCTCCAGCGGAAGCATCGCGACGAGTTGGGACGCGAGGAGAACGGGCCCGATCCGCGGCTGTTCGTCTGTGCGCTGCAGCCCTTCATCGACGAGGTGCAGATGACCATCGACGGCGTGAACGACACGCGCAAGGTGGCCCAGGTCGACTTCGGAAAGTGGTGGGAGGATACCTCCGCGACGACCGGAAACGACCCCGAGACCTTCTACGGCTGGCCCGTGCGCAAGTATAACTTCCTCGAGGGCCATCTGCTCGACGCCACGCGCAACGTCGCCGGGTACAACATCTACTTCATCCGCCTGCCGGAGATCTACCTGATGTATGCCCTCGTGATGAAGGACGCGGAGCCTGCCACGGCCCTCGAGTATGTCAACAAGGTCCACCGCCGGGCCTACAACTATCCGGTCGATGCCGCCTCGCCCGTCGACTACAAGTCGCTCGGAGACCAGACCCGTACGGTCGATCCGGCGGACCATCTGGCCCACGATCCGCTCCTCTACGAGCTCTGGGCCGAGCTGTTCGGCGAGATGCGCTGGTGGGAGTATGTGCGGCTGCTCGACCTGGGCGAACGCGAGAAGGATTACTACGGAACGATCTCCGGCCCGGGTGCTGCCAAGACCGCAATCGTCTGGGACAAGAAGAATTACGCCATGCCGATCCCCACGAAGGAGTTCGAGTCGAACCCCAATCCCGGCATGGTGCAGACCCCCGGGTATTGATCCCTCGCGGGACGATGCGACGGAGGGTGGCCTTTATCCGATCTGCAGGGTGAAGGTCACCCTCCGTTCGGTATTGCTCGTCAGGCGCAGCGACCCGCCGTGGAGCTGCATGATCCGCCGCGAGAGGCTCAGCCCGATGCCCGAACCGTCGGGTTTGGTCGTGTAGAAGGGGGTGAAGATATTCTCGGCAACTTCGGTCGGGATGGCCCCGCCGTTGTTGCTGAACTCGATGATGACGTGTTCGGCCGCGTCGATGCGCGAGCGGATCCAGATCTCACCGTCCGTCCGGCAGGCCGTCGCTTCGCGCGCGTTCTTCAGCAGGTTGACCGCCACCTGGCCCAGCTGGGCCTTGTCGGCGTAGATCATCGTGTCGGCCGGTTCGATGTCGACGTGGATCTGCGGCCCGTCACCCGCGGCCGCCGTCAGCGCCACGGCCTGCCGGATGAGTTCGCGCACCTCGAAGGGTTCGCGCTGCGGCGCCGGAATCCGCGTGAAGCGCCGGTACCCCTCGACGAAGGTCACCAGCCGCCGGCTCGTCGCCGAGATGGTCTCCAGACCCTGCCGGACGTCGGGATCCAGCGGGCGGTCGATGTGGAGCAGCGTGTCGCTGAGCGAGGTGACCGGCGCCAGCGAGTTCATGATTTCGTGGGTCAGGATGCGCGAGAGCTTGCTCCACGACTCGATCTGGATCTCGCTCACCTCGCTGTTGATGTCGCTCACGGAGATGACCCGCCGGTGACGGTCTTCGAGCGTGATCTCCGAACACCCCAGCGTCAGGGCCATCTCGCCCGTCTCGGTCGAACACGTGACGCGGAGCTTCTCCCCGGGGCGGATCGCCGCCAGCGCCCGTGCCACCTCGGGAGCCGACTCCTCGAGCTGGCGGATGTGGTTCAGACGCGGCAGCCCGAAGATGCGCAGCGCCTCGCCGTTGGCCTGGTAGACGCTGCCCGTGTCGTTGACCGTGATCAGGCCGGTCTGGGCGCTCTCCATGATGAGCTGGTAGTAGCGTTCGCGCTCCTCGGCCCGCAGTTTGGTCCGCGTGAGGATCTCCCGGATGCGGTTCAGCGCCGTGTTGAGCATCGTGTTGTCGACCGTCGAGGGGTCCTCGTTGAAGCGGAAGGTCAGGTCGTCGCTGTCGATGGCGTTGAACATGAAGGTCACGCGCCGCACCGAATCCCCGTAGCAGTGGAGAATCCGCAGAAAGGCCAAACCCATGACCGGAACACAGATGAGTGTCAGCGGGTAGAGCCCCCGTGCGAGGATCCACCCGAAGACCAGCGAGGAGACCCCCAGGACCGTCGACCAGGCGATGACGGGGCCGTATGCAATGCCTCTCGGGAGTTTCATAAGCCGTAGCGTTTGATCTTGTTGTAGAGCGTCTGGCGGGTGATACCCAGTTGGCGGGCCACCTCGGTCATGTTGCCGCCGCAGCGCTCCATGGCCCGGGCGATCATCGTGCGCTCCATCTCGTCGAGGGTCGTGAAGCCCGAACCGTCGTCTGCCGGTGCCGGTGCGGGGGCGGGCCGCAGCAGCAGGGTCGAGGGGGTGACCGTCGGTCCGTCGCTGAGAATCACCGCCTTCTCGATGGTGTGCTGCAACTCGCGGATGTTGCCCGCCCAGGGGTACTCCTTCATCGCACGCACGGCCTCCGCATCGAACCCCTCGATCGCCTTGCCGTATTTGGCCGCATAGCGGCGCAGGAAACCTTCGGCCAGCGGGCGAATGTCCTCGCGGCGCTGGCGAAGCGGCGGCAGGTCGATGTGGATCGTGTTGATGCGGTAGAGAAGGTCTTCGCGGAATTCGCCCCGTTCGACCATCTTGTAGAGGTCGCGGTTCGTGGCCGAAATCAGGCGGATGTCGACCACGACGGGGGTGTTGCTCCCCACGCGGAAGATGCGGCCGCTCTGGAGTGCCGTGAGCAGTTTCGACTGCAGGTGGGGCGGGAGGTTGCCGATCTCGTCGAGGAAGAGCGTGCCGTGGTCCGCCACCTCGAACTTGCCGGCACGGTCCGTCCGGGCATCGGTGAAGGCCCCCTTGACGTGGCCGAAGAGCTCGCTCTCGAAGAGCGTCTCGGGCAGGGCTCCCATGTCGACCGGAACCATCAGCTCGCGGCGGCGGGCCGAACGGCGGTGGATCTCGCGCGCGAGCATCTCCTTGCCCGTGCCGTTCTCGCCCGTGATGAGGATGTTGGCATCGGTCGCCGCTACCTTCTCGACCAGCTCGCGGATACGCTCCATCGCCGGGCTCGTCCCCCAGAACATCGGCTCCTCCTGGGTCAGTTCGCGCTTGATCTCCTTCAACTGCTTTACCTCGCGCTGCGAACGGGCCAGGTTGTAGGCGTTGCGCAGGGCGGCCACCAGACGCTCGTTGTCCCACGGCTTGACCACGAAATCGACCGCTCCGTCGCGCATGGCCCTCACCGCAAGGTCGATGTCGGCATAGGCCGTGAAGAGCACCACCTGGATGTCGGGACGCGTGCGGTGGATCTCCTGCAGCCAGTAGAAGCCCTCGTTGCCGGTGTTGATGCCGGCCGAGAAGTTCATGTCGAGCAGGATGACGTCGATGGGTTCGCGGCGCAGCGTCGTCAGCAGTTGGTTGGGCGACGGAAGCGTCAGCACACGCGCGAAGTAGTTGTTCATGAGCAGCTGGACTGCCGACAGGATGCTGCGGTTGTCGTCGACGACGAGCAGGGTTCCCTCTTTCTCTTTGGCCATCTCTTTCGGAAGTTTTCGGGGACGGCCGTGGGGGAGTGGTGTGGCTCTCCCGGGGGCGTCTCCCGGGTTTCGGTGCGATAAAATTAGCGGTTTTGGCGGGAAAACGGGTGGCTCTGTCCAGATTTTTTACGCGAGTGTAAAAATATTTTACAGATTGGCTGTCGGGTGTAAATGTTTTCTTGCTGATATTTAGTTGGTTATATGCTTTGGCACGGCATTGGCACAAGGAGAGGGTGCCAAGATAAAAAGTCCAAAATCAGCATGAAACGAATGTTTCTTCTTTGGGGAGTGTCTATTTTCTGGACACTTTCGCTGGCCACTCCGGCTTCCGCTCGGGCGACTGCGACGTCGACCGGTGCGGCGGCCGATTCGGTGGCTCTCCCTGCGTCCGCGTCGGCTGCCTCCGCAGCAACAACGCCGGCTCCCGTTGCGAAGGCCTCGGGGCTCGACTCCGCTGCCATGTCGTCGGCCGACTCCGCTGCGGTTGCCTCCGGGGAGGGGTCCGCTTCGGAGGGCGAGCCGATGTCGCTCGAGGCGTGCATGCGCTATGCCGTCGAGCACAGCCCCGCCGTGCGGCGCCAGGCCTACACCAATCGCAACTATCGTCAGGATTATATCGAATCCGTCGCCTCGCTCGTCCCCTCGGTGAGCGGCACGGTCGGCGCTTCGACCAGCTTCGGCCGTTCGGTCGACCCCGAGACGAACACCTACACCGACGTCTCGAACTTCGACAACTCCTACTCCCTGTCGGGGCAGCTGCCCCTGTTTGCCGGGCTGACCGGCATCAACACGGTGCGCGCCGCCCGCGTCATGCGCCTGCAGGGGGTCGAGGAGCTGCAGCTGGCCCGCGACGAGATCGCCCTGAAGACCATGCAGGCCTATTTCGATGTGGTCTACTACACCGAGAGCGTGCGGCTGGCCCGCGAGCAGCTGGAGACCAGCACGGCCGAACTCGAGAAGAGCCGCAAGCTCTTCGAGCTGGGGTTGAAGAGCGCCGCTGACGTGGCGGAGGTCGAGTCGCAGCAGGCTTCGGACGACTACCTCCTCACGCAGCAGGAGAACAACCTCGCGCTGGCCGAGATCGCCCTCTCCGAGGCGATGAACTATCCGGCCGACCGGCCGCTGCGCATCGACACGGCGGTGGAGATCGAGACTCCGGCCGGTGTCGCCCCCTTCGACGAGGTGCTCGGCAACGCCCTGGAGAACAACCCCAAGGCGGTGGCCGCGCAGCACGACGTGCGCCATTCGAAGCTGCAGTTCTCCATCGCCAAGGGTAATCTCTATCCGTCGCTCTACGTCGGGGGCGGCTACTCGACCAACTTCTTCATGAGCCTCGACAACCGCGCGCTCTACGCCTCGTTCCCCAACCAGTTCCGTGACAACCGCGGTTTCTACGTCTCGGCGCAGCTGAACATCCCGATCTTCGGAGGGCTCGCGCGCCGCACCTCGATGAACCGCGCCCGCAACAACTGGCGCATCGCCGAGCAGACCCGCACGGAGACCCTCCGTACGCTCCAGAGCGAGGTGGCACAGGCCTATCAGCAGATGCTGGGCTACGGCAAGGAGTTCGTCCAGGCCTCGAAGAAGAGCGACGCCGCGCGGCTGGCCTACGAGGCCGTCGCGGGCAAGTACGAGCGCGGCATGGTCTCGGCCATCGATCTGCAGACGGCTGCCGACAAGCTGCTCCAGGCCCGTTCCGAACGGCTGCGAGCCCGGCTGCAATATATCATCAAGGTGCGGTTGGTGGCCTACTACAACGGCGAACCGCTGATTCGTTAAACCCGGAAAAAACAACACAACCATGGATATTCGCATTGAAAAGAAAAAGGGGCTGCGCGCCCTCTTCACCAAACGGGGGATTCCCTATCTCGCAGGAGCCGTACTCCTTGTCTTCATTGTGTGGCTGCTCGTGCGCGGCAACTCCTCGACGCTGCGTGTCGATGCCCGCACGATCTCCGTCGGGACAGTCGCCCGCGGCGAATTCAACGACTACATCCGCGTCACGGGGCAGGTACAGCCCATCACGACCGTGCAGCTGAGTCCGTTGGAGGCAGGCGTCGTCGAGCGGCTCGTCGTCGAGGAGGGGGCCTCGGTCCACAAGGGCGACGTGCTCGTGGAGCTGAGCAACACGTCGCTCACGCTCGAGATCCTGAACAGCGAGGCCGAGCTGGCCGAGAAGCAGAACATCCTGCGCAACACGCTCATTTCGATGGAGCAGCAGAAGCTCGACCTGCGGCTCGACAAGGTGCAGCTGGACCTCGATGTCGAGCGCAAGCACCGCACCTGGCAGCAGAACGAGGAGTTGTACCGCAACAACCTCATCGCCCGCGAGGATTGGCTCCAGTCGAAGGAGGATTACGAACTGGCCGCCAAGAAGCGTGAGCTGAACATCGAGCGGCAGGTGCAGGATTCGCTCTACCGCACGGTGCAGATCGAGCAGATGGAGGACAACCTCGCCAACATGAAGCGCAACATGGAGCTCATCCGCCAGCGCATCGGCAACCTGCAGGTCAAGTCGCCGATCGACGGCGAAGTGGGGCTGCTGGACGTCGTGCTGGGACAATCGGTCTCGTCGGGACAGAAGATCGGCCAGGTGAACGACCTGTCGGACTACAAGGTTGAGGCGCAGATCGACGAGAGCTACATCGACCGTGTGCGTGCGGGGCTCGACGCCACCTTCGAGCGGCAGGACACCGCCTACACGATGCGTCTGAGGAAGGTCTACCCCGAGGTGCGCAACGGCCAGTTCCGGGCCGACTTCACCTTCGTCGGGGCCCATCCGCGCAACATCCGCAGCGGCCAGACCTACTACCTCCATCTCGAACTGGGGCAGCCGACCGATGCGGTGATCATCCCCCGCGGGTCGTTCTACCAGTCGACGGGCGGCGCGTGGATCTACGTCCTCGCGCCCGAGGGTGACCGCGCCTACAAGCGCCAGATCCGCATCGGACGCCAGAACCCGCAGTACTACGAGGTGCTCGAGGGGCTGGAGCCGGGCGAGCGAGTCATCGTCTCGGGATACGAGAACTACGGCGCTAACGACGTGCTGATTCTCAACAAGTAAACCTCGCCGTCGCATGTTCCGCCAACTCGATTTCCGCTCGTGGCTCACCTTCCTGAGCCGCAACCGCCTCTATACGGCCGTCAACTTCGTCGGACTGGCGCTGGCGCTGGCCTTCGTGCTGCTCGTGGCCGACTACACGGTCCGCCAGCTCACGGTCGACAGCTATCAGACCAAGGCCAACCGCATCTATGCCGTCTGCTCCGAGGAGACGGTCGCCAGCGGCTACTATCTTCAGAAGTATCTGCGCGACCGCTATCCCGAGATCGAATCGACCTGTGCCGTGGCCATCTTCGAGGATGCGGATGCGGGTACGACCCCCGTGGAGATCGGCCGGCAGAAGTTCCTCGCCTCGGTGCTCTACGCCGACACGACCTTCTTCCGGATGTTCGACTTCACGCTGCTCGAAGGTTCGCGCGAAGAGGCGCTGGCCGCCCGCGAGAATGTCGTCCTCTCGGAGTCGTTCGCCCGCAAGGTCTTCGGGACCTTTAACCCGCTGGGGCAGACGCTCCGCGTGGACAACGACGAGCGCGTCTATGTCGTCAGCGGCGTCATGCGCGACATCGAACGCTCGGCGATTCCTGCGGCCGACATCGTCATGCGGGCCGAGCGCATCACCGAGACCAACGCGGCCAACGACGAACGCATGTCCAACAGCGGCGCCGGCGTTACGTTCCTGCTCGCCCGCAAGGGGGCCGACCTGCAGGCCAAGGTCCCCGACATGCTCGCCTTCTTCAAGGAGATTTATTGGCCCTATATAGGCAATGTCGTCCAGCAGGTGCGGCTCATCCCGTTGCGCGAACTCTATTTCGAACCGGTCAACAACTCCTTCAAACTGGCCCACGGCAGCCGGTCGTTCCTCTTCATCCTGCTGGGCGTGGGACTCGTGGTGCTCGTCTTCGCCGTGATGAACTACATCAACCTCACGGTGGCGCAGGCCGGATTCCGGGCCCGCGAGATGGCGGCCCGACGGCTGCTCGGCGCCTCGCGCGGAGACATCTTCCTCAAGTGGATCCTCGAATCGACGCTCTTCTGCGCCGCGGCGCTGCTCTTCGCCTCGAGCATCGCGGAGCTGCTCGTGCCGTGGGCCTCGCAACTCCTCGGTACGAAGGTCGCCGTCTGGGACGACTTCTCGTGGCCGGTGGCGGGCTGGTGCCTGCTGGCCGTTGTCGTGCTGGGCGTGATCTCGGGGCTGGTACCGGCACTGCTCGTGGCGCGCTATCAGCCTATCGACATCGTACGCGGCACCTTCCGCCGTCACGCCAAGACGCTTTACGGACGGGTGCTCATCGCCCTGCAGAACGTCATTACGATCGTCCTGCTCGCCACCTCGATCACCATCGGACTCCAGATCCGCCATCTGGTGAACGCCCCGATGGGATACGAGACGCACGACATCCTCAATATCGAAACCAGTATCTTCCCCGACCGGAGTGCGATGCGCCACTTCTGCGACGCGCTGCGTTCGCTGCCCGAGGTCGAGGCGGTCGGACTCGGATGCGGAACGCCCCACGACCGCGGCAACAACAATACCTTCCAGTATGGACCCGACCGGATGGTCTCGTTTCAGATCTTTATCGGCGACTCGGCCTATTTCCGGATTCTGGGTCTCGAACGGCTGCGCGACAACCACGTGGCCGATGCCGACGAGAGTGTCGTATTCCGAAACTTCTGGTCCTCGAATGTCTGGTACATCAACCAGTATGCCCTGCGCGAACTGGGCATTGCGGAGGATGCCCCCGAATTCAAGGTGGGCAAGGATCTCTCCCAAGCGATTGTCGTTGCGGGTATCTACCGCGACTTCCAGGTCGGCACGGCGCTCGACGCCCCGAGCGCGGTGCTGCTGCGCGAGGTGAACAATCCCGACGGATTCTATCCCTGGAACATCCTCGTGAAGACCGGCCGGGACCACGCCGCAGCCTACCGGGCCGTCGAGGAGCTCTTCCACCGGACGACCGACGGCGCCTCCTTCACCGGGCGTTACATCACCGATGAGATCGCCGACGACTTCGCGGCACAGCGGCGCCTGCTGCACATCGTCGGAATCTTCACCCTCGTGGCGCTCCTGATCTCCTCGCTGGGGCTCTTCGCCATGGCGGCCTACTACATCCAGCAGAAACGGCAGGAGATCGCCGTGCGCCGGGTCTTTGGGGCCTCGCGCCGCGAGATGCTCACGCGTCTGGTGCGCAACTTCATGGCACTCGTGGGCGTGGCATTCGTCATCGCCGTGCCGATTGCCGTCTGGGGGCTCCGGCGCTGGCTGGAGGAGTACAGCGTGCGCATCGCCCTCTCGCCGTGGATCTTTCTCGCCGCCGGCCTTTTTGCCGCGGTTGTGGCGCTGCTTTCGGTCGGATGGCAGAGCCGCCGCGCAGCCGATGCCGATCCGGTCGAATCGCTCAAGAACTGATTAAATCCGTTTGTCATGAAGATAGCTTTCCATAACTTCCTCACCACGCTGCGGCGCTACAAGGTCTCGTCGCTGCTCAACATCGTCGGGCTGACGATGGCCTTCACGGCCTTCTACGTCATTCTGGTGCAGGTGCGCTGGGAGATGACCTTCAACCGCGCCATCCCCGATGCTGAACGCATCTATCTGGTGGCGCCTCTCTCGCCGTTCGACGAAACGGGATACTCGATCTGCTCGACGCGGCCCGACGGCGAACAGCTCATCGCCCGATCGCCCGAGATCGAGGCCGGCGGCTGCATCCGCCCCTGGCGCTGGGAACAGCCCGTGTGGGTGAAGCGTCACGGCGAGTTCCTCCGTTTCCGGATGTCGCTCAACACCGTCTCGAAGGGTTTTCTCGAGACCGTGGGGCTGCGCACCGTCGAGGGGGATCTCGCAGCGCTCGGGCAGCCCAACAGCATCGCCCTCTCACGCTCGCAGGCTGCGCGGCTCGGCGTGCATGCCGGCGACATCCTCTGGCTCGGCGACCAGGAGGAGAAACGTGTCGATACGCAGCACGTGGTGGTGGCCATCTACGAGGATTTCCCCGCGAACAGCTCCTTTGCACACATCGTCGCCGTGACCGACGTCGGCGACCGGGACATGACCCCCTCCTACTGGAACGACTGCTATTTCGTCCGTCTGCGCGCCGGGGCCGACCCCGAGGTGCTGGCCCGGCGCTGGGAGCAGATTCACGCGGAGAACTACCGCGCCTACATGGAGCGAATGGCCCCCATCTGGGGCGAGGAGCTGACCGAGGAGGAGATGGAGGACCCGTGCGACTGTCTGCTTGTACCGCTCGACGGGATCTATTTCGACCGTCGGGTCGCCGACAGCATGGGCGCCTTCTCCAGCGGCTCCACGACGTTGACCTACGCGCTGCTGAGCGTCGCGGTGCTTGTCATCCTCATCGCCCTGATCAACTTCGTCAACTTCTTCTTCGCACTGCTGCCCGTGCGGCTGCGGGCCGTCAACATCCTCAAGGTCTTCGGCGCCCCGAACGCCTCGCTGCGCTTCAGCTTCCTGTTCGAGGCTCTCGGATTCGTCCTCATCGCTCAGCTCTGCGCCTGGTATGTCGCCATTGCGCTGAAGGGCTCCGAATTCGCATCGTATGTCAGCAGCTCGCTCGCACTGGGTGACAACCTCCCCGTGCTGGGCATTTCGCTCGGCGTCTCGCTCGTCGCGGCGCTCGTCGCCGGAAGTTTCCCGGCATGGTACATCACCTCGTTCAACCCGGCGATGGCCGCCAAGGGGTCGTTCGTCGGGTCGACGGCCGGCCGCCGCTTCCGCGTGGTGCTGCTCGGCGTGCAGTTCGTCATCTCGATCGGACTGATCGTCTTCTCGATCTGCTCGCTGCTGCAACAGCGCTATGTCCGCCGCTACGACCTGGGCTTCAGCCACGAACGGGTGTTGACCTTCCGGACCGCTTCGCAGCGGATCTCCCGTGCCGACCGGTTCGCTGAGTTCGCCTCGGCCCTCGAGCAGGATCCGCAGATCGTCGGCGTTACCGCGGGCCAGGGCCCGCTCGTCGCCGGAAAATTCTCGATCTGGGGTCGGAAGGTCGCCGACGAGGAGGTGATGATCCATGTGCGTCCGGTGCGCAGCAACTTTCTCGACGTGCTGGGTATTCCGGTCATCGCCGGCGAAGACTTCAAGCCCGGATACGACCGCGATACGACGCTGCACTACATCGTCAACGACCTGCTCGCCCGAAAGGGAGCCGGACTCGGTTTCCGGCTGGACGACGGCAATGTGGTCGGCATCTGTCCCGACTTCCACTTCCGGCCGCTGCAGTATCCCCTCGCACCGTTCGCCTTCGTGACCATCCCGGGCAGCATGGAGTATTTCTTCGTGCGCATGGCCGCCGGAGCCGATTTCGAGGCGGTCTGCAACCATATCCGGAGAACCGTCGAACGCCTCGACCCCGACTGCGAACCGGTCGAGATCCGTTTCCTGGACGAGGATATCAATGCCCAATACGCCCGCGAGCGGCGCATCACGACCATCGTCGGCCTCTTCACGGTGCTGGCCGTCGTCATCGCCCTGATGGGGGTCTTCGGCATCGTGCTCTTCGAAACGCAACACCGCCGCCGCGAGGTGGCCATCCGCAAGGTCATGGGCGCCACAACCCGGGAGGTGCTCCGCCTCTTCAACCGTCGCTACGTCCTGCTCGTTACGGTCTGCTTCCTCCTTGCCGCGCCGGCCGGATACTGGGCCGTCGACCGCTGGCTGGGCGCATTTGCCTACCGCGTGCCGATCCGCTGGTGGATCTTCGTGGCGGCCTTCGCCGTGGTGCTCCTCGTCACGGTCGCCACGGTTACCTTCTGCTCGTGGCGCACGGCCAATGAAAACCCCGCCGACTGCGTGAAATCCGAATAATCAAAATACTGCTGCATATGAAAATCGCACTGCGAAACTTCCTCACCACGCTGCGACGCTACAAGGTCTCGTCGCTGCTCAACATCGTCGGGCTGACGCTCGCCTTCACGGCCTGCTACATCATCCTGGTGCAGGTGCGCTGGGAGATGACCTACAACCGAACGCTCCCCGATTCGGAGCGCATCTACCTGGTCGAGTCCACCGACTGGTACGAACCCGGCACCTGGCAGTCGTGGCTCTGCCGGCCCATGGTCGAGCGGTTCCTCTCCTCGACCTCGGCCGTCGAGGCCGGCGGCTGCACCTGGAGTGGATTCGGCCCCTCGGTCATACTGCGCGAGAATACCTCGAAGATGGGTTACGACCGCTTCAACAACATCTATGCAGGCTCCATTTCGCTGTCGCTGCTCGACGTCTTCGACTTCCGGAGCGTGGCGGGCGATGTCCATGACCTCAAACGTGCGCAGAGCGTCATCGTCTCGCGCTCGACGGCCGAACAGCTCGGCGTCGGTGTCGGCGACATGATCTGGTGCGACACCGACCAGCCCTCGGCCGAGAATGCTCGCGAGGTGGTGGCCGTCTTCGAGGATTTTCCCAAAAACTCACTGCTCGCCGATTGTCAGATGGCCATGGATCTGGGCGACCAGAGTCTCGACGACCCCTCGGAGTGGAGCTATAATTACTTTGTCCGGCTCCAGCCCGGAACCGATCCCCGAACGGTCATCGAGGAGTGGAAACGGCTCTTCGTGGAGATGTATCCCGGTGAGGCGAACGAGGAGGGGCAGCTCGAAACGGATCCGATCCGCCTGTCGTGCATCCGCGACCTCTATTTCGAAACCGATGGCCGTGTGCCGTGCGCCCAGGGGTCGCTCGTGACGACCTACACGCTGTTGGGTATCGCCATGCTGGTCATCGTGCTGGCATTCATCAACTTCGTCAACTTCTTCTTTGCGCTGGTGCCCGTCCGCATCCGCACGGTCAACACCTTCAAGGTCTTCGGTGCGCCGAACGCCTCGCTGCGCTTCGGCTTTGTCTTCGAGGCCGTGGGGCTGGTCGTCGTCGCCCTGCTGCTGGCCTGGTACCTGGCCTTCGCCATCCAGAGCACCGAACTGGCCAGCTATATCTCCGCATCGCTGAGCGTGGCGCAGAACCTCCCGGTCATCGGCATCCTGCTTGCCGTGGCGGTGGTCATGGCCCTCGTGGCCAGTCTCTATCCGGCGTGGTACATCACCTCGTTCCCGCCCGCCATGGTGGTCAAGGGGTCCTTCTCCGGGACGGCCGGCGGTCGGCTGCTGCGTACGCTGCTGCTCGGATTCCAGTTCACCATCTCGATGGGGCTCATCATCGCCACGGGATTCATCCTCCGCCAGCACAACTTCATGCTGCGGCAGGAGATGGGCTTCGATCGCCGAAACCTGATGGCCGTGCAGCTCTCCGAAAAGGCTGCGCTGGGATACGATGCCCTGCGCGACCGGCTGATGACCGATCCGCGCGTGGTCGACGTCACGGGGGCTGAGGGCCGTCTGGTCAGCGTCAACCGCATGAGCTGGGGCCGCACCTACAAGGAACGGCGCGTCTCCCTGCAGGCCTATATCGTACGGTGGAATTTCCTTCGGATGATGGGTATCCCCGTTACCGACGGCCGCGACTTCCTCGAATCGGACGAGCACAAGGAGACCGGCATGCTGATCTGCAATGAGGCCGCCCGCCGCGAATACGGTTTTGAACTAGGCGACGAAATCGGCGGATTCTTCGGTCTCGATCCGCTCGTGGGTGTTTGCCCCGACTTCAACTTCCGCCCGATGCAGTACGACGTCGTTCCCTTTGTCTTCTATGTCGTTCCCGAAGAGTGGTCGCAACAATCGGGCGGCCGCGCCTCACAGCTGCTCTACCTGCGCTACCGTCCCGAGGCCGATGTCACGGAGGTGGCCGACTATCTGCGGCAGTGCATCGCCGAGACGGATCCGCACCTGACACCGGGTGAGATCCAGGTCCACACCTTCGAGGCGGAACTGGGCGCCGAGTATACGAAGGAGCGGCGGCTGGCCACGGTCGTCGGGCTCTTCACGGTGCTGGCCGTCGTCATTGCCCTGATGGGTGTCTTCGGCATCGTCCTCTTCGAGACGCAGTACCGCCGCCGCGAGGTGGCTGTGCGCAAGGTCATGGGCGCCACCACCGCCGAGGTGCTCCGTCTGTTCAACCGCCGCTACCTGTGGATGGTCGTCATCTGCTTCGTCATCGCCGCGCCGCTGAGCCTCTGGATCGTCCACCGCTGGATGGCCTCGTTCGCCTACCGCGCCCCCTTCACGGTGTGGATCCCCGTGGCGGCACTCGCCGCGGTGCTCCTCGTCACGGCCGCAACGGTCACCTTCTGCTCGTGGCGTACGGCCAACGAAAACCCGGCCGACTCCGTAAAATCCGAATAATGTGAATTTTCAAACTATAAAAACATTCTGATATGGCTATGTTGAAAGTGGAGAATCTCCACAAGATTTTCCGAACCGAAGAGATCGAAACCATCGCCCTGAACGGCGTGTCGTTTGAAGTCAACGAGGGCGAATTCGTCGCCATCATGGGCCCCTCGGGCTGCGGCAAGTCAACGCTGCTCAACATCCTGGGTCTGCTGGACAACCCCACCTCGGGAAGCTACCAGCTGCTGGGGCGCGAGGTGGCCACGTTGCGCGAAAAGGAGCGCACGGCCTTCCGAAAGGGCAACATCGGTTTCGTCTTCCAGTCGTTCAACCTGATCGACGAGCTGAACGTCTTCGAGAATGTCGAGCTGCCGTTGATCTACCTGCGTGTGAAGGCCTCGGAGCGCAAGCGCCGTGTCAACGAGATCCTGGCCCGCATGAACATCTCCCACCGCGCCGAGCACTTCCCGCAGCAGCTCTCCGGCGGTCAGCAGCAGCGTGTGGCCATCGCCCGCGCCGTGGTGTCGAACCCGAAGCTGATCCTCGCCGATGAGCCCACCGGTAACCTCGACTCGAAGAACGGCCGCGAGGTGATGGATCTCCTCTCGGAGCTGAACCGCGAGGGAACGACCGTCATCATGGTGACCCACTCGCAGTACGACTCGACCTTCGCCCACCGTGTGCTGCACCTCTTCGACGGCGAACTGGTGCAGGATCTTACCAACCGGATGTAACCGGCAGGCAGCCGGTTGCCGGTTGCCGGTTGCCGGTTGCCGGTTGCCGATTCGCCGATTCGCCGGATGCCGGTCGCCGGCCGCTGTCGCCGCTCATGAAAACGAGCCCCGTCCTTTGCGAAGGACGGGGCTCGTTGGTTCCCGGCGGGCTGAGGCTTAGCGTTTGAATTCGACGACGAGCGCCTGGCGCGGGCCGACCGTCGTCGACGCGTCGGGCATCAGCGCCTCGCCCGTCAGGACATTGCGGCCGTCGTGCAACCCTGCGGTGATCTCGGCGTAGTGCGACCAGGGAATCTGCTTTTTGCCGCGCGAGTTGTTGATGAAGACAAAGACGGCGTCCGTCGCATCGTAGCGGAAGTAGGCATAGGTGTTGTCGCGCGAGAGGAAGTGCATCGTGCGGCCATTGTGGATGACGGGTTTCGACTGCCGCCAGCGGAAGAGCCGCTGGGCGTAGTCGAACAGCTCCTTTTCGGTGCCCGTACGTCCTTCGGCCGTGAAGAGGTCCTTTTCATCGCCCTCCCAGCCGCCGGGGAAGTCGACGCGCAGACCGCCGTGGCCCTGCGAGAGGTCCTTCGAGGTGAACATCATCTCGTCGCCGGCAAAGATTTGCGGAATGCCGCGCAGCGTCGCCAGCAGCGTCAGCGCCAGCTTCATGCGCTGGGGGTTCTTGCGCAGTACGTCGCCGATGCGGTCGGTGTCGTGGTTGCCCAGAAAGATCATCATCTTCGAGAGGTCGTGGTAGACAAAGTCGTGCGACAGGCAGTCGTAGACGCGCGTCATACCCTCGCCCCAGCGCAGCGAATCGGTCGGCAGCGCCCGGCAGATCGCCTCCTGCAGCGGGAAGTCCATGATCGAGGGAAGGTGCGAATCGAAACCGTCCTTGTTCTCATTCCCGCCCTGCCAGTAGGCCAGCTGCGGAATCGACGAGGTCCAGCACTCGCCCACGATGTTGAGGTGGGGGTACTCCTTACGCACGGCGGCGCACCATTCGCTCATCGGGCCCTTCTCGTTGTAGGGGTAGGTGTCGACCCGGAAGCCATCGAGATTGGCGTACTCCGCCCACCAGACGGCCCACTGCTGGAAGTAGCGCAGCACGTAGGGGTTGTCGAGGTTCATGTCCGGCATCGACGGCACGAACCATCCGCTCTCCTGCAGGTTGAGGTCGTATCTCGAGGCGTTGGGGTCCATGTTCGTCGAGAAGCAGTTGTTCGTGGCGGTGTACTCCGGGAACTGGTGGATCCAGTCGGCGAAGGGAAGGTCGTGCATCCACCAGTGGGCCGTGCCGCAATGGTTGGTCACGATGTCCATGATCACCTTCAGCCCCCTGGCGTGGGCCGCGGCGACCATGTTGCGGTACTCCTCGTTCGTGCCGAAGCGCGGGTCGATGCGGTAGTGGTCGGCGCAGGCGTAGCCGTGGTAGGAGCCCCGACGGTCGTCGTCGAGCAGCAGCGGGGTGGGCCAGATGACCGTGGCGCCGAGGTCGGCAATGTAATCCAGATGGTCGGTAATGCCTTGGATGTCGCCGCCGTGACGTCCGAAGAGAGCTTCGCGGTCGGCCTTCTCGCGGGTGTCGTCCGTCGAGTCGTTGTCGGGGTTGCCGTTGGCAAAGCGGTCGGGCATGAGCAGGTAGATCAGATCGGCCGTCGTGAAGCTCTGCCGGTCGGCCGAACCGTCGCGACGGGCAGCAATCTCATAGGGGCGTTTGAAGGTGCGGTCGCCCTGACGGAAGACCAGATAACAGGTGCCGGGTGCGGCATCGGGATCGATCGCCACGTCGACGAAGAGGTAGTTCGGACTGTCGGCCCGGTGGACCTCCGCGACGCGGACACCCCGTCCGCCCTCGATGCGGACCTCGCAGTCGGAGATCCCCTTGCCGGCGATGAGTAGCTGGAGCGGAGTCTGCATGCCGGTCCACCACGAAAGGGGTTCCACCCGGGTCAGCTGCTCCGGCGTGGCATCCGCCACTGACGACGGATCGAAGGCCGGTTGTAGGTTGCAGCCTGCGGTTTTCATCATATTTTGCGTTTTAGAATCATTTGCCAGGATAATCTCTCCGGTGGAATCGACCCTCCGAATCGGACGCTCCGGTGGAACAGACCCCGGTCCCTCCTGCGGGAAGGGCCGGGGCTTGTCATTGGCGGCGGATCGGTGTGTCAGCGGCGCCCGCTGACGGCGATCATGTCGCAGAGTGTCGTGTTGTAGTCCTCGGCCGCCAGCAGCTCTTCGAGCGTCAGGTGCATCCGGTAGCGCCAGTAGTAGCGCGGGATGGCCGGAACGTTGATCCGTTCCCGCGACGGATCCGGCGCCCGCAGCGTCTCGTCCATCGACAGCCAGTCCTGCAGCGGAAGGATCGTGAACATCGCCGGCGACGAGAGGTGCATCTCGACAATACGGCGGCAGATCCACGCCTCGCAGTGTTCGGGAACAGGCCCCTCGCCGTGGAGCACCTCGCGGTAGAAACGCTCCGTCACGCCGCGGTCCTCCTCCCACCAGGCCCGCAGCGGATTCATGTCGTGGGTCGAGGTGGTGCAGACGCTCAGGTAGGGGTAGCGCCCCGGATCGGCAAAGGATTCGTTCATCGTCTTGGGCATGCGCTGGATCTCGAGCGAGAGGATCTGCAGCATCCGCATCGTCTCCGGCACGCAGTCGGGGATCATCCCCAGATCCTCGCCGCAGGCCAGCATGTCGGTGGCCGTCAGCAGCGCCGGCAGTTTGCGAAGGGCCGATTCGTGCCAGAAGCGGTCGTGACGCCGGTAGAAGAAGTCGTCGTGCAGGCGGTTGAACGACTCTTGCTGCCAGCCGGCCAGCTGCTGGTAGGTGAAGGTCGACTGGGCGGCAATGCGCGGGTGGTAGTACCCCTTGCGGTAGGGATCCTCGACGAAGAGCACGTCGTCGAGCAGCCGCAGCAGCCCTTCGCGCAGCCGCACCGTGCGTTCGTCATCGCCCCGGAAGGCCTCGGCCACGCGGCGCTGCGAGGCGTATTCGTTCCGCAGGCGCCCCTGGCGCAGGCAGCGCGTGCGCACCTCGTTGGCCAGGTCGCCGAACAGCCGGTCGAGGATCCACTCCTCGAGCGGCGGAGTCGTGTAGCGGCCCGTCGAGAGGTCGAATCCGAAGCTGCGCAGCTCGTCGGCCGAGTAGGGGAGGGCCGGGTTGAAGTGGCCCAGCAGCCCGTGGACCGCATCGACGGGGATCTCCCAGATGCGGAAGAAGCCCAGGATGTGGTCGATGCGGAAGGCGTCGAAATAGTCCGACATCTTGTGCAGCCGCTGCTGCCACCAGGCGTAGTTGTCACGCGCCATGCGCTCCCAGTCGTAGGTCGGGAAGCCCCAGTTCTGGCCCAGGGCCGAGAAGGCGTCGGGCGGGGCGCCGGCCTGCGAATCGAGGTGGAAGAGGCGCGGCGTCTGCCAGGCGTCGACACTCGTGCGGCTTACGCCGATCGGCAGGTCGCCCTTCAGGATCACCCCCTGACTGTGGGCATAGCGGCACACCTCGGTCAGCTGCAGGTGGAGGTGGTACTGCACGTAGCAGTGGTAGCCGATGTCGCTGCGGTGGCGCAGGCAGTAGGCCTCGATCTTCCGGCGGTCGTAGCGCGCATAGTCGCCCCATTGCCGGAAGTCGGCCGTGCCGTATTCGTCGCGCAGCGTGCGGTAGGCGGCGTAGGGGAGCAGCCATTCGCGGTTGGCCTCGAGGAAGGCCTTGTAGTCGCGGCGGGCGGCAGTGCGGGCTCCGTTGCGGGCGAAGGCCGCGCGCAGAAGCCGCTCCTTGGTCTGATTGACCCGTTCGTAATCCACCTCGGGCAGGGCGTTCAGCTCGTCGCGCAGGCGGCGGTACTCCTCGTCGTCGGGGACCCCCGCCTCGGTCAGTCGCAGAAACTGCGGGTGGAGGGCGAAGATCGAGTTGGCGTTGTAGGGGTAGGAGTCCTCCCACGTGCCGGTCATCGTCGTGTCGTTGATCGGAAGCACCTGGATCACTCGCTGGCGGGTGGCGGCGGCCCAGTCAACCAGCAGCTTCAGGTCAAGGAATTCACCCACGCCGAAGCTCTCCTTCGAGCGGAGCGAGAAGACCGGGACGGCTGTTCCGGCACTCCGCCAGCGACGCTCGCCGAAGCGGGGCAGCAGGGTGGCGTCGAGCAGCTGTTCGCCCGTTGTGCGGGGCTCCTCCCACGTGCGGTTCGAACCCTCCTCCCATTCGATCGGGGTGAGTGTCGTGCGGTTGACGATCAGGAACTTGTATTCGCACCCCTGGGGCAGGGCGATCCGCAGCCGCCACGTCGGGAAGAGGGCATCGTCGAACGGCACGATGCGCTGCCAGTTGTCGAGTGCCGCGGCGGCCAGGGCCAGCGTCTCGTCGGGACGCAGACTCGGGGCCACGACCTGCAGCAGCACCTCCTGCTGCGGATCGCCCTGACGGGAGCTCTTCTTCCGCGTCGGGCGAGGCTCCTCGAGCGGCCCGTTGGCCCGGGCGAAGATTCCCCGCGTGTAAGCCGCCGAGCAGAAGGCCGATTCGGCGGGCATCTCCTGCCAGCGGTCGCGCAGGCGGAGGGCCTGGTGCGGCGCCAGTTCCGGCAGGAACAACCGGTGGCCGTGCCATTCGGTACGGATGCAGACGCCGTCGCGCTCGACCGTATAGCGGTAGCTGAGCGGCATGCGCGGGTCGCGGCACTCGGCAACACCCTGCCAGATGCCGTTGCCGAGGTGCTGCATGGTGATTTTCCGCTTCTCGAACAGCATCACGAGCTGTTCGCCCCACTGGGTGCGGTATTCGATCTCGAAGTAGAGTTTCATGATGGTGTATGGATCGATGATAGCTTTGGATTCAGTACTTACAAAATTAAAACTTTTACACGCATTTCATGCGTCCGTGCGGGTTTTTTTCGGCAAAGTGGTGCAAGGTTGTCGGAAAATGCGTACCTTTATTCTACCGACCAAACCAAAACCACGAACCTATGAAATTCTTTATCGACACGGCGAATCTCGATCAGATTCGCGAAGCCAACAAACTGGGTGTCCTCGACGGCGTTACGACCAACCCGTCGCTCATGGCCAAGGAGAACATCCGCGGCCAGGAGGCCTGCAACCGCCACTATGTGGAGATCTGCCGCATTGTCGGCGGGGATGTCAGCGCCGAGGTTATCGCCACCGACTTCGAGGGCATGGTGCGCGAAGGCGAGGCTCTGGCTGCGCTCGATCCCCACATCGTCGTGAAGATCCCCTGCACGGCCGAGGGTATCCGCACCGTGACCTACTTCTCGGCCCGCGGCATCCGCACGAACTGCACGCTGGTCTTCTCCGTCGGGCAGGCCCTGCTGGCCGCCAAGGCCGGAGCCACCTATGTCTCGCCCTTCGTCGGACGGTTAGACGACATCTCGGAGGACGGCGTTGAGCTCGTGGCCCACATCGTGCGCGTCTACCGCACCTACGGGTTCAAGACCCAGGTGCTGGCCGCCTCGATCCGCCACACGCACCACATCATCCAGTGCATGGATGCCGGTGCCGACGTGGTGACCTGCCCGCTGTCGGCCATCCTTGGCCTGCTGAAGCATCCGCTCACGGAGAGTGGCCTGAAGCAGTTCCTGGCCGACCATGCCCGTGTCAATCAGGGCTGATTTCCAACCTGTCCTCCCGGCTGAAAAGAGGGCGGCGACTCCGGACGGAGCCGCCGCCGGTCTTTCTCCGGGTTTTGTCAGGGAACGGTTTGAACCGTCCGGTGTGGAGTTGTAGCCGGTTTGCGGGCCGGTCAGTTCAGCTGCCGGAACGAGATGGCAAAGCCGCCGCCGGCCGCCAGCTGCATCTTCAGCACGTCGGATGCCTGGACCTTGCGGCGGGTGATGCGGTAGGCTTCGGGGTTGGTCGCGTAGTCGGCATCCGGCGCATCGGCGTAGATCGTGGCTTCGTAGCGTTTGCCCTTCTCGAGGAAGTGCAGCGGCACCTCGAGCGTACGGCTGTTCTCGTCCGTGACCCCGCCGACGAACCACTGTCCCGACTCCTTGGCCTGGCGCGCTACCACGATGTAGTCGCCCGGCTCGGCCAGCAGGTACTCGCTCCGGCGCCAGTCAACGGCCACATCCTTGATGAACTGGAAGGCATCCATGTACTGCTCGTAGTGTTCGGGCAGGTCGGCGGCCATCTGCAGCGGCGAGTACATCGTCACGTAGAGCGCCAGCTGGTTGGCAATGGTCGCATTGACGTGCGAGTGGTTGCCCGGGGCGAAGCTCGAGATGTCCATCACGAAGATGCCCGGCGTGTAGTCCATCGGACCGCCGTTCAGACGCGTGAACGGGAGAATGGTCACGTGGTGGGGTTTCGTCCCGCCGAAGGCCTGGTACTCGGTGCCGCGCGCCGACTCGTTGCCGATCAGGTTGGGGTAGGTGCGGCACAGTCCGGTCGGGCGCACCGCCTCGTGGGCATTGACCATGATGTGGTGGCGGGCCGCCTGCTTGACGGCGTAGAGGTAGTGGTTCACCATCCACTGTCCGTAGTGGTACTCGCCGCGCGGGAGAATGTCACCCACGTAGCCGCTCTTGACGGCATTGTAGCCGTAGCGGTCCATCAGCCGGTAGGCCTCCTCCATGTGGCGTTCGTAGTTGCGCACCGACGACGAAGTCTCGTGGTGCATCATCAGACGGACGCCCTTTTTGTGGGCGTAGTCGTTCAGCGCCGCGATGTCGAAGTCGGGGTAGGGCGTCACGAAGTCAAAGACGTAGTCCTTGCTGCAGTTCGACCAGTCCTCCCAGCCGATGTTCCACCCCTCGACCAGCACCTGGTCGAAACCGTTCGCGGCGGCAAAGTCGATGTAGCGGCGGACCTTCGCGTTGTTGGCCGAGTGTCTGCCGTTGGGTTTGCTCGTGAGGTAGTCGGTCTGGCCGAGTTTGACCGAGGTGTGGTCGTCGGTGTAGGCCCAGCTTCCCTTGCCGGTGATCATCTCCCACCACACGCCGATGTACTTCACCGGCTTGATCCACGATACGTCGTCATAGGCGCACGGATCGTTCAGGTTGAGGATCAGACGCGAGGCCAGCAGATCCGTGGCGCGGTCCGAAACCTGGATCGTCCGCCACGGCGTATGGCACGGCGTCTGCATGTGGCCCTTCCACCCCTGGGCATCGGGCGTAAGATGCGACAGGAAGGTGCGCGTCGCGGGGTTGTAGTCCAGGTGCATGCAGGCGTAGTCGACCAGGGCCGCCTCGTGGATGTTGATGTAGAGCCCCTCGTCGGTCTTCATCTGCAGGGAGGTCTGCACGCCGGTCATCGAGAAGGGGGTCTGCGACGAGTTCCCGCAGATGGCCGACTGCATCCGCTGCGGAATCTCGCTCAGACGCGATTCGACGTATTCATACTCCTGCGTGTCGTAGTCGCCCGGGATCCACCATGCCGTGTGGTCGCCCGTCATGGCGAAGCCCGTGAGCTCCTCCTTGATGACAAAGTAGGTCAGGTTTTTCTGTTCGGGAAACTCGTAGCGGAAGCCCAGTCCGTCGTCGAAGAGGCGGAAGCGGATGCTCATCCGTTTGTCCGAGGCCTCCCGGAACAGGTCGACCTTCAGTTCGTTGTAGTGGCAGCGGATCTCGGACTCCTCTCCCCAGACCGGATTCCACGTCGTGTCGCACGTGTCGCGTTCGACGTTTTCGATCGTAAACCCGTCGTGGAGCGATTCCGCGGGGTGTTCGTCCACCTTGGAGATCGTCTCCTGACCGAAGACAAGCCGCGTAGCCTTGATGTCTCCGCGCAGTTCGAAGCCCAGCGGGCTGGGCAGGATGACCGCCCGGTTCTTGTAGCTGAGCGCATACTGCGGGGTGCCGTCGGCCGCGAGGCTGAAGGTCATGCGCAGATTGCCGTCGGGCGATTCGAGCACCTGTTCCGTGGCCGAGGTCGTTTGCCACGCCATGGTTCCTGCCGCAAGTGCAACGGCAGCCATCATTCTCAATCTATTCATTTTCGGAGGTTTGGGTTCGTTTGAATTCGACGACGAGCGCCTGGCGCGGGCCGACCGTCGTCGACGCATCGGGCATCAGCGCCTCGCCCGTCAGGACATTGCGGCCGTCGTGCAACCCTACGGTGATCTCGGCGTAGTGCGACCAGGGAATCTGCTTTTTGCCGCGCGAGTTGTTGATGAAGACAAAGACGGCGTCCGTCGCATCGTAGCGGAAGTAGGCATAGGTGTTGTCGCGCGAGAGGAAGTGCATCGTGCGGCCATTGTGGATGACGGGTTTCGACTGCCGCCAGCGGAAGAGCCGCTGGGCGTAGTCGAACAGCTCCTTTTCGGTGCCCGTACGTCCTTCGGCCGTGAAGAGGTCCTTTTCATCGCCCTCCCAGCCGCCGGGGAAGTCGACGCGCAGACCGCCGTGGCCCTGCGAGAGGTCCTTCGAGGTGAACATCATCTCGTCGCCGGCAAAGATTTGCGGAATGCCGCGCAGCGTCGCCAGCAGCGTCAGCGCCAGCTTCATGCGCTGGGGGTTCTTGCGCAGTACGTCGCCGATGCGGTCGGTGTCGTGGTTGCCCAGAAAGATCATCATCTTCGAGAGGTCGTGGTAGACAAAGTCGTGCGACAGGCAGTCGTAGACGCGCGTCATACCCTCGCCCCAGCGCAGCGAATCGGTCGGCAGCGCCCGGCAGATCGCCTCCTGCAGCGGGAAGTCCATGATCGAGGGAAGGTGCGAATCGAAACCGTCCTTGTTCTCATTCCCGCCCTGCCAGTAGGCCAGCTGCGGAATCGACGAGGTCCAGCACTCGCCCACGATGTTGAGGTGGGGGTACTCCTTACGCACGGCGGCGCACCATTCGCTCATCGGGCCCTTCTCGTTGTAGGGGTAGGTGTCGACCCGGAAGCCATCGAGATTGGCGTACTCCGCCCACCAGACGGCCCACTGCTGGAAGTAGCGCAGCACGTAGGGGTTGTCGAGGTTCATGTCCGGCATCGACGGCACGAACCATCCGCTCACGAGTTGTTCACGGTCGTATTGCGAAGCATTGGGATCCATGACCGGAGCAAAGCAGTGGTTCGTCCCGGTGTACTCCGGGAACTGGTGGATCCAGTCGGCGAAGGGGAGGTCCCGCATCCACCAGTGGGCTGCCCCGCAGTGGTTGGGAACCAGGTCCATGATCACCTTCAACCCCTTGGCGTGGGCCGCGGCGACCATGTCGCGGTACTCCTCGTTCGTGCCGAAGCGCGGATCGATGCGGTAGTAGTCGGCGCAGGCGTAGCCGTGGTAGGAGCCCCGGCGGTCGTCGTCGAGCAGCAGCGGGGTGGGCCAGATGACCGTGGCGCCAAGATCGGCGATGTAGTCAAGATGGTCGGTAATGCCCTGGATGTCACCGCCGTGCCGTCCGAAAAAGGCTTCGCGGTCGGCCTTCTCGCAGGTGTCGTCCGTCGAGTCGTTGGCGGGGTTGCCGTCGGCGAAGCGGTCGGGCATGAGCAGGTAGATCAGATCAGCCGTCGTGAAGCTCTGACGGGCGGCCGAACCGTCGCGGCGGGCGGCGATTTCGTAGGGCAGCTTGAAGGTGCGGTCACCCTGTCGGAAGACCAGGTAGTAGGTGCCGGGCATGGCATCGGGGTCGATCGCCACGTCGGCAAAGAGGTAGTTCGGACTCTCGGCCCGGTGGAGCTCCGTGATGCGGACGCCCTGCCCGCCCTCGATGCGGACCTCGCAGTCGGAGATCCGTTCGCCGGCGATGAGCAGCTGGAGCGGCGTCTGCATGCCGGTCCACCACGACAGGGGCTCCACCCGGGTCAGCTGCTCCGGCGTGGCATCCGCTACCGACGACGGATCGAAGGCCGCAGGTTGCGAGCAGGCCATCGTCGCCGCGGCAAGCAGCATCAGTAGGGTTCGTTTGATCATGTGTTGGCAGTTTGAAGGTTCGTGAAAAAGAGGCGTCCCTCCTCCGGCCGAATCAGCCGCAGGTGGACGCCTCGGGGTTTTTAGCGGTAGATGCGGTAGGCAAAACCGTCGAGCGGAAGCTGGGTCGAGAGGGTCGTCTGCTCGCCCGTCATCAGATCGGTCACCGTTCGGTTCTGCCATTCGGCCGGCAGTTCGGCCGTGACCGTCCGGTCGCGGACATTGGCCGCTACGAGCACCTCCTCGTCGCCGAGTCGCTTGGTGAAGAGCATCCAGTCATCGGCCGGATGGGAGGTCGTCTGCCCCTTGCGCAGGGCCGGAATCGTGTTGTAGAGGTGCATCAGCTTCGCATACTCGCGGCGCAACGGTGCGTTGCCCGTCCAGTCGACCGCGACGTAGTTGAAGAAGTTGATCGGTTCGGGATAACCCACCTCCTGCGATCCGTAGATCAGGGCTCCGCCGTGGAGGAAGGCGGCAATGACGAAGGCCGACATCGACCCGCGTTCGCTCCGGTACTCGACGATCGGCGAGAGTTTGGTCGCCTCGTCGTGGTTGGTCGTGAAACGGAGCTTCACGCACCCCTGCGGAATCGAATCGTACTCCAGACTGTCGATGTGGCAGAGCCGCGAGGCCGGTGCCTCGTGGATGAAGACATCACGCAGCCCTCCGAGGAAATCCCAGGCGTAGTTCATCTCGAAACCGGCCCGGAAGTGGTCCTTGCGTTTGCCCTCGGCCAGCATCAGCAGCGTGCGGTCGGGGATCGCCCGCAGCGAATCGATGGCCTGCTTCCAGAAGTCGTACGGCACGAAATCCGCCGCATCGCAGCGGAAACCGTCGATGCCCGCCTCGCGGACCCAGAACTTCATGGCGTCGATCATCGCCAGGCGCATCTCCGCATTGTCGAAGTCGAGGTCCGCCACGTCGAGCCATCCGGTCCCTTCGGGGCTGATGATCTCCCCCTGCTCGTCACGGGTGTACCAGTCGGCGTGTTCGCTCACCCACGGGTTGTCCCACGAGGTGTGGTTGGCCACCCAGTCCAGAATGACCGACATCCCCTTCTCGTGGCACAGCGATACGAGCCGCGTGAACTCCTCCATCGTGCCGAATTCGGGGTTGAGCGCCTTGTAGTTGCGGATGCAGTAGGGCGAGTTGACCGAGCGTTCGCGCCCTACCTCGTAGATTGGCATGAACCAGACGACGTTGGCGCCCAGCGCGTGGATCGAATCCAGCTGCTGCGCAATGGCGTTGAACGACGAACTGGGGGCGAAAACCCGCGGATTGATCTGATACATCATCACATCCTCCGGGGCCGGGACCGTATGGGTCGGCTGCGCCGGGCGGCCGCACGAGCCGAACAGCAGCGTGAGGCTCAGCAGAATGGTCGAAATAAGGTTGTATTTCATGGCGTATGGCTACTTTTTCAGAATCAGGTATTGATAGGGATCGAGCTCCAGAACCGACGACAGGGTGACGCTCCCTCCGTCGATCAGGTCGGTCAGCGTGTCGCCGACGCGCTCCATGGGGGTCTTGACCGTCTGCGGCTGGTCGGAGAGGCTGGCGATGACGAGCAGCAGCGATCCGTCCGAAGTCTGGTAGCTGAAGGCCATGGCGCCCGTCATGCTGTAGCTCTTCAGCGTGCCGCCACGCACCTGCGCGGTCTGCCGGTAGGCCGAGAGGATCGCTTGGTAACGGGCCCGGTATTCGGGTTCCGAATCCCAGTCCAGCACGCGGTTGTTGAAGAACGACAGCGCTTGCGAATAGCCGATCTCCTGCGAGCTGTAGACCATCGGCACGCCCGGCAGCATCGTCGCGATGACGAAGGCCGACAGGGCGGCATCCCGTCCGCCGTAGGTCGTGATCGGCGAGGCGGTCGACGCCAGGTCGTGGTTCGTCGAGTAGCGCATCCGCCATTTGCCGTCGGGAATATCCCGGTACTCCTCCAGATGGGTCTCGAAGAGCTCGGCCGCCGTGGCCGACCCCTTGAAGAGCTGCTCCAGCTCCGAGGCGAAGCTCCAGCCGTAGACCAGGTCGAAGCCCGCCCCGTAGAGCTGCGATTCACCCCCTTCGGCCAGCATGAGCAGATCGCTCTTCTCGCCGTGCAGCGCGTCGATGGCCTCCTTCCAGAAGTCGAGGGGCACCCCCTCGGCATAGTCGCAGCGGAAACCGTCGACATCCGCCTCGCGGATCCAGTAGCTCATGGCCTCGATCATCGCCCGGCGCATCTCCGCATTGTCGAAATTCAGGTCGGCTACGTCGCTCCAGCCCATCCCTTCGGGCGAGATGATGTTGCCGCCGGCATCCTGGGTGTACCACTCCTTGTGGTCTGTGATCCAGGCGTTGTCCCACGAGGTGTGGTTGGCCACCCAGTCCAGAATGACCTTCATCCCCATGCCGTGGGCCGTCGCTACCAGCGACTGCAGATCCGCGAGCGTTCCGTAGTCGGGGTTGACCGCCTCGTAGTCGCGCACGCAGTAGGGCGAACCGATGGCGTTGAGACTGCCCGGTTCGTAGATGGGCATCAGCCAGAGTATGTCGGCCCCCAGTTCGCGAATGTCGTCCAGGCGGCCTTCGATGGCCTTGAGCGACTCCCGCTCGGCAAACAGCTTGGGGTTGGCCTCGTAGATGACGCTCGAATTGGCTTGTCCGGAGGCCGGAAGCTCCGGCCCCTTTTCAGCGGACGTTTCGTCGCCGCATCCGTACAGATGCAGCAACGAAACGACCATCATGATGTGTGTGAGTTTTCTGAACATCTCCTCTTATAGTCTTGGTGTGATAGCTTATCGCTCGATTCCGTACTCCGATTCGTGGCCGATGACCAGACTCTCGGCCAGCGAACGGAAGTATTCGCCGCGGTCCGAAGCCACGTTGCAGTTCGGCACCTCGCCCGTGAACTCCTCGCCGAAGAGCGTCACGAACTCCACGCACGCCTTCAGGTAGGCGCTCGAACGGGTCGGGTGTTTCGAATCGCCCGAGTAGTAGAGGCTCCAGCCCGAGTGGTCGGTCCGCGACTGGGCGAAGGCCGGTCCGACGGGGGCTACCCACGTGTCGGCGGCTTCGGCCATGGCCATCGTACCCTCCTTGAGCAGGCGGTCGAACTCCTCGTAGCTCTGGTAGCTGCCGTAGCTGCTGGCCGGGTAGGCCCACGTCAGATCGAGGATGATCTTGCAGTCGGGCGAGTACTGGCGGATCTTCCGCGCCAGCTCCACGCAGTTGTCAACCACCGAGGCGTAGGCCGTCGGGTTCGAGGCGTATTTGGCCGGGTTGGTGCTCTGGTCCTGGATGATGGCGTAGTCGTAGCCGCCCTGCTCGATGGCGTCGCTCGACATCGACAGGCTCAGGTGGTCGGCAAAATCCTGCGAGCCCTTCAGATGGGCCTTGATCTTCAGGTCGTAGCCCTGGCTCCAGGCGATCTCCTTGAGCATGAAGACCGGATTGAAGTAGTACGAGAAGGAGTTGCCCAGCACGAGGAGCTTCCGGGTCTGGGTCGGCTTCTGCGTGCCGAAGTTCTGCACGTTGACGGCCGTGAAGCCGAAGTCGGGCATGCTGCAGGCGCTGCGCGAGGTCTCGTTGATGTTCTGGGTGCTGCCGTCGCAGGTCATCGATCCCACGGCGCGGCAACGGATCTTGACCAGTCCGTCGGTGAGCGGGCTGTCGAAGGTCATCGACTGCAGAACGGTCGTGTACTGGTAGGAGTCGGCCGCCCCGGAGCCCGTCGAGACGTCGCCCGAACACTTGTAGGTGTAGCGGATCGACGGATCCTCCTCGGCCGTGCGCAGATCCTCCTCGACACTCTTCCAGACGCCGCCGTCGAGGTATTCGACGATGAAGTATTTCGGCGACTTGGCATCACCGGCCATCGTGGCGTCGAACTCGATCGTCGAGCCGGCCGTCAGATCTTGGGCGTTGAAGGTGAAGAGCCAGTAGTCGCCCTCGACCATCGTGCTGACGTTGGGGTTCTTGCCCTTGACCGTGCAGGTGAAGGGGACGTCCGCGTGGGCATCGCCGCGCACGACCGAGATGCAGCCGGCCGCGCCGTTCGTCGCCGGAATCAGCTGCCGCGTCGGCCACAGCGTCTCATACGAGGCCAGGCTGCTGTCCTGGAAGACCCACTGGCTCAGGAAGGCTGCCCCCGAGGGGCTCTGCGAGACGGCGATCGTGGCCGTCTGCGAACCGTCGGTCGAGGTGAAGGTCAGCGTCGTCGAACGCGTCATCGACGAAAGGTTCGGATCCGCGCAGATGCGCAGCGTCTGGATCTTGTCGCTCTGGCTGCCGCCCGTGAGGATGTTGTTCGACATGTCGGTGACATAGACCCACGTGTCGGGCGAACTGATCGTCCAGTCCCACTGGGCCGACGAGAGGGTGAAGACCGTCGACGTACCCTTCGAATCGAACGTGCAGCTGTTGATGCTCAGCTCGAATGTGTCGCTGACGCCGGCACGGTCGTAGGGATCCACCTCCGTGACACCCGAATTGGTGACCGTCACGTAGTAGTCGCGGTCGAGCGTCAGGTGGAAGTCCGGGGCCTGCGACGAGGAGCAGTTGAAGATGGCGTTCATCTCGGCGCCGGTGAGCTCCGTGCCCATCTCGATGTACTTGTACGTATAGCCGTTGATGGTCTTCTCGCCCGTGACGGGAATGCCCGGCCAGGCGGCCGTGACGTCGCCCGTATCGAACCAGCCGTAGACGTGGGTGATTCCCCACGAGGTCAGATCCTCGGCGTAGAGGGTGTAGCCCGCATATTCGCTCGGGCGCTCGATGGCCGTCCACGAATCGGCCGTGATCGAGTAGTAGTAGTCCTTGTCGACCGTGATGCCGCTCTGGCCGTCGAACTGCGTGCCGGCGTTGTTGTGGAAGATCAGGTTGATGTTCTGACCCTCGTTGGCCTCACCCATGTCGAAGTACTTCAGCGTCGTCTTGCCGATGGTCACCTCGCCGTCGGCCGGAATGCCCGGCCAGGCTCCGAAGATCTCGCTGTCGCCCCATGCGTAGAGGTAGAGGTCGTCCCAGCCCGAGTTGTCCTCGACGTAGACCACATAACCGTCGTGTTCGGACTCCTCCTCGTCGTCGGACGAGGTGTCGAAGAACGAGGCCCACTTGTTCACGTAGATGTTCGTACGCGATCCGGGGCGGGGTTCTCCGTGCGCAGCACCGGCTCGTTGAGGGCCGAACGCTCCTCGCCGTCGTTCGTCGAGACGAAGTGGTAGCCGTCGGCCAGCGTCTTGCCGTTGACGAAGGTCGACGGATCGAGGTAGATGCCCCATTTGCTGTCGACGGTCGTCGATTTCTCCAGTTGCCACCGCAGATCTCCGGCTGCGGCTTCGTCGCCGCCGTTGAAGGCGCCGGCGATGTAGATGATGTCATTGTCGACCGTCTCCCGGGGGACGATCACCTCGAGCAGGATGTTCCCGTCCTTGACCTCGAATGCCGGCTGTTCGTGATCGAATACGATCTCGTCCCGATCGCAGGCCCCCAGTGCGAGGGTGGCCGTCAGCAGCAGTATGATGTTGGTGATAAACTTTTTCATGACCTAATGGCTGTTAATAGTTCGGATTCTGTACAAGACCGGGGTTGACCAGCAGCGCCGACGACGGCAGCGGGAACCATTCGTATTTGCGGTCTCTCTTGGCCGGAAGATCGAAGGCACTCTCCGTGGCCCGGCCGAAGAACCACCACTGCCCCTGGGTGAACTTGTCGAAACGGCGCAGGTCCGTACGGCGGCGGCGTCCCTCGCAGAGGAACTCCTGGCCCCACTGGTTGAGCATCCAGTCCATGTCGAAGGCCGTGAAGCCGCGGCCCGGGTTGTCCTTCTCGACGCTCCAGTCGCTGCTCGAGAAGTAGCGCTGGCGGACCGAGTTGACCAGATCCTTGGCCCCGTCGGCATCGCCCCGGCGCATCTTGCACTCGGCCAGCATGAAGACCGCCTCCGAAAGCCGGAACTCCACCTCGTCGATATCCTTGAAGTTGTAGCCCGTCGAGGCCGGGTAGAGCGGGTACTTGATCAGCCGGACTCCCGAGTTGGTCTCGCCCCAGCGCGGCGACATCACCGTCTCCAGCGTGCGGCCCGAGTTGAGGAACGTCCCGACCTGATCGACGTAGACCAGCGACTGTCCGTCGCGGTCGGCATCGGCCTTCAGCGCCTCACCCGTTCCGAAGTTGGTCTTCACCTCGCCCTTGAGGAACATGCCGCTGTAGTTGCCCGCATCGTCGCAGACGAAGTTCGACTTGCGGATATCCTTATCGCTGAAGCGCTCGTAGACGGCGCCCAGCTTGTCGTTGTAGGGCGCGTCGAGGAAGCAGACCCCGCCGTCCGTACCGCCCGTCGGCAGCACGTTGCCCGAGTTGTCGTACGACGGTGCCAGGCAGCAGCAGTTCCAGCCGTCCTGCTTCGAGATCGGCTCGCCGGTGTACTCCCAGATGTTGTAGGGCAGGAAGGGCATGTCTCGCATCCAGGCACCCTCCATCTTGCCGTCCTCATAGGCGAAGGCCAGAATCACCTCGGGGCACGTGGTGTTGTTGATCGAGTAGATGTCACGGTAGTCGTCGGCCAGTTCGTAGGTGCCGTACTGTCCGCCGATGATCTCCTCGCACAGTTGGGCGCACTCGTCGTAGTGGTCCTCCTTGATGAAGACCTCGGCGTTGAGCAGCATGCGCGCCTTGATCATGCGGTTGGCGGCCTGGTTCATGCGGTTCACCTCGTTCTTCTTCAGGTAGGCCACGCTCTCGTCAAGCTCCGTGACGATGAAGTCGTAGATCTTCTTGCAGCCCTTGTCGAAGTCGGGGTCGGCCGAGGGGGGAACCTCCGAGCTGACCGAGATGTTCAGCGGCAGCGCGCCGCCCCAGATCTCGAAGATGTTGTAGTAGGCCCAGGCGCGCAGCGTGCGGACCTCGGAGATGTAGGACTGGAGCTCCTCGGAGGTCATGCCGATCGAGCCGGCGTCGATCCGCCCCAGGTCGTAGATGACGTTGTTGCACAGTCCGATGGTGGTCCAGGCCGTCTCCCACGTCTGACGGATGATCTTCGAATCCGCCGTCCACGTCTGCGACGAGAGGACGAACTTCTCGGCCTCGTCGTAGCCCCACAGTCCGCCGTTCCACGAACGCCAGGCGATCTGGTCGGCCGAGAACTCCTGCAGGTACCAGAAATATTCGATGTAACTCTTCACCGCCTTCTCGTAGATGGCGGCTACCGCCCCCTTGACGCTGTTCTCGTCCGAATAGTAGATCGATGCATCCACCCGGTCGAAGACCTCCTCCTCGAGGTCGAAACACGATACGGACGACAGGGCAACGGTTATTGCCACGATGGCTTTCAATATGATCTGTTTCATCTTGCTTGTCGGTTGTTTGAGGTTAGAATCGCATGGTCAGACCGATGGTGATCTGCGTGGCAAGCGGATAGGCGCTCGATACGTCCACGCTCGGTGTGAGGCCCGTGATCGAGACGATCGACGGATCGTTGCCCGAGTACTTCGTCAGCGTGAAGAGGTTCTTGGCCGAAATGTAGGCACGCAGGTTGCTCAGCACCGAAGGACGCTTCGGACGGAAGTTGTAGCCCAGCGTGATGTTCTCGAGCTTGAAGAAGTTGCCGTTCTCGAGGAAGTAGGAGGAGATCACGCCGCCGCCGGTGATGACGTTGGCATCCTCCAGGTAGGCGCTCCGCAGCACGTTGTCCGTACCGCAGCCCTGAAGTCCCATGCCGTACTTGCGCATGTTGAAGATCTCGAAGCCGAAGGCGCCGCGGAAGAAGATATTCAGATCGAAGTTCTTGTAGCGGAACGTGTTGCTCCACGAGAGGAAGTGCTGCGGCGTACCGTTGCCGATGTAGCGTTTGTCTTCGGGTGCGGCGGCTGAGGTGGGGATCTTCTCGCCATCCTTGTTGTAGACGAGCATGTCGCCCGCTTCGGAGACGCCGGCATACTCATAGCCGTAGAACTGGCCCACTTCGCTCCCCTCCTGGATGCGGAAGAAGTACTCCGACGATCCCACGCCGGGCTTCAGATACATGTCCACGTAGGAGGCGTGGTAGACGTCGTTCGAGAGCTTCGTCAGCTTCGTCTTGCCCCAGGAGTAGTTGGCACCCATCGTCCAGCCGAAGTCCTCGCTCTTGAAGATGTCGCCGTCGAGGCTCACCTCGATACCCGAGTTGGTCGTCGTGCCGACGTTGACCAGGATGTTCGAATAGACGAACGGCGGCTGCGGGGCGGTGTAGTTGTAGAGCAGGTCACGCGACTGACGGGTGAACCAGTCGATCGATCCGCGCAGACGGCCCTTCAGGAAGCCGAAGTCGACACCGGCATTCACGCTGACGAGCTTCTCCCAGCCCAGGTTGGGGTTGGCGTTCACCGACGGGGCGTACCCCGTCACCCAGTTGCCGTCGATGAAGTAGCTGCCGCTGGCGCTGTAGGTCGACAGCGACTGGTAGGCGTCGAAGTCCGAACGGCCCGTCACGCCGTACGAAACACGCGGCTTGAGACTCTGGACGATATCCTGGTGATCCTTCATGAAGGGCATGTTGGCGATCTCCCATGCCACCGAGGCGGCCGGGAAGTAGCCCCACTTGTGGTTGGCGCCGAATTTGGTCGAACCCTCCTAGCGGATCGAGGCCGAAGCCATGATCAGATCCTTCCAGTTGTAGTTGGCGCGGGCGAAGACGCCGATGAGCTTCGAGAGCGATTTGCCCGAGTACATCGAGGCCTTGCCCTCGTTCAGGTAGGAGCCGCTGCCGATGTCGTTGTAGCTGATGTTGTCGAAGGTGAAGTCGTTGTTCTGGGCCTGGAACGTCTCCCACCACGACTCCTCGTAGGTGTAGCCGCCGACTACCTGCAGGCTGTGGTCCTCGTGGTAGAACGAGTAGTTGAAGAGCCACTCCATGTGGTTGGTCCACCATTTCTGGTACTGGATCGTGGCGCGGCCCTTGTAGCCGCCCCAGTACGACTCGGACGAGGTCGACGGCGTGTAGTAGTTCGATTTCAGATCGTTGTAGTGCAGCGAGTAGTTGAGCGTGGTGCTGAGGTTGTGCTTGCCCGTCTGGATGAGGTTGAGTTTGGCCTCGACGGTCCCCAGCAGGTAGAGACGCTGACCGTTGTTGTCGTTGACCAGCAGCTCGGATACCGGGTTCTTGGCTCCGGTGGGCGAGGTGGGCTGGTAGAACGAGCCGTCCTCGTTGTAGACCGGCATCGTCGGGTTCATGCCCAGCGCCGTGTCGAACATGCTGTCGTTGCCCCACTCCTCGTTGACGCGGCGGGCGTTGAGCGACATGTTCAGCTGGAGGCGGTTCTTGAAGGCGTTCTGCTGCACGGCGATGCGGCCGCCGAACTCCTCACGCCCGGCGCGCAGGTCGAGACCCGTCGCATTCTTGTAGTTGACCGACGCGTTGTAGGAGCCGTTCTTCGAGTTGCCGTCGATGGCCACGTACTGGTTCACGTCGTAGGAGAAGTCGCGCATCAGCAGACCGTACCAGTCGGTGTCGTAGCCGTAGTCGGTGCCGCGCAGCGAACGGCGGAACTCGTCGGCGCTGAGCACCTCGGCGTGCGGTTTGGCGATGTTGATGCCGAACCAGCTGTCGTAGGTGACGTGTGCCGTGCCGGCCGCGTCGGACGAACCCCGGCGCGTCGTGATCAGGATCACGCCGTTGGCACCGCGCGTTCCGTAGATGGCTGCCGAGGCGGCATCCTTCAGCACGGTCATCGACTCGATGTCCTGCGCCGCGATGTTGCGGATGTCACCGCCCGGCACGCCGTCGATGACGATCAGCGGGCTGTTCGAGGCCGACAGCGACGTGGCGCCGCGGATCTGCAGATCGGAACTCGAGTTGGGGTTGGCTCCGGCCGTGGTGTTGACCGTCAGACCGGCCACCTTGCCCGTCAGCATCTCCATCGGGTTGTTCATGCTGCCCTTGAAGAACTGATCCTTGTTCACCTGCACGATCGAGCTCGAGAGCTCCTTCTTGCTCAGCGAACCGTAACCGATGACCACCACATCTTCGAGGGACATGGCATCCTCGGCCATCTCGACGACGGGCTGCTGATCCCGCGCCACGAACGAGACGGTCTTGTAGCCGATGCAGCTGATGTCGACGACCGACTCCGGGCTCGAGACCTCGAGCACGAAGCTTCCGTCCACGCCGGACGAGACGCCGTTGCTGGTCCCCTTTTCGAGGACCGTCGCTCCGATAACGGGACCGGCCGGGTCGACGACTACGCCTTTGACCTCGTATCCCTTCTGGGCGAATAGCGGTGAGATACTGCTGCACGCCAGCAGGAATCCCACACATAGTGTAAAGATTCGATTCATAAGCTCATAGTTGTTAGGTTATGGGTTATTGTTTGTTTGCGGTGGAGTGGCCGGGGTGTTTCTCCCGGATGAAGTGCACGCTGAGGGCGGCCAGAAGCATGAAGAGGGCGGCAAGGGTCATCATCCAGCCGGCACTTGCGCTGTCGATGCGCACTTGTTCGACCTGGCCCATGAGTGCATAGTCGCGCCCCGCGAGGACCAGCGGCTTGACCAGGTGGATGATCCCGCCGCCGAGCAGTCCCATGCAGATCTGGGGAATGGTGATCGTGAAGTTGAAGATCCCCATGTAGGCCCCCGAGTTCCGGGCGTCGATCGCCCGCGAGAGGATGGCGTAGGGCATGGCCAGAATGCCCGCCCAGGCGATCCCGACGAAGATCATCGGCACCATCAGCAGGTAGCGGTCCTCGATGAGCGTCAGCCCCAGGTAGCCCGCGGCGCCGCTCAGCAGACACAGTGCATAGATGGCCTTGTTGCCGTAGCGGTTGGCCAGGCGCGTCATGAAGAGGGCCATCAGGCAGGCCGGCACGGGGTAGACGGCGTTGAGGACTCCGGTCCACGTCTCGGCCGCACCGATGTCGACCGTCCCGGCCGCCTCGTCGATGAAGGCCGAGGTGATCAGCGGCTTCAGGTAGTTCCACATCAGGAAGAGGGCCGCCCAGCTGAAGAACTGCGTCACGCCAAGCTGCCACATCGTGCGGGGAATGTGGCGCAGCAGCGTCAAGAGCCCCCGGGCGGGTTGCGGTTCGTCCGTGCTCTTCTCCTCCGTGTTGTAGCGAGCGAACTTCCTGGGGGGATACTCCCTGACCTTGAAGGAGGTGACGAGCACTGTCAGCAGCAGGATGGCCCCTCCGGCGTAGTAGGAGTAGGCGATATGGCGCGAGACGCCCCCCTCGACCGGCGAGTCGGAGACGCCGCACCAGGTCATGATAAGCGGAAGAAGAGCCCCGATGACGGCCCCGAGGTTGATCAGAAAGGTCTGGATGACGAACCCCTCGGTCTTCTGCGAATCGTCGAGCATGTCGGTGACCAGTGCCCGGAAGGGCTGCATCGTGATGTTGAACGAGAGGTCCATGAACAGCAGGATCAGTGCCCCCATCACCAGCGGGGCGAAGGCCAGCAGCGTCGGGCAGTTGGGCATCAGCAGAAGGGCGATCGTCGAGATGACGGCACCGCCGAGAATGTAGGGGATCCGACGTCCCAGACGCGTCCATGTCCGGTCGGAAAAGAGACCCACGATGGGTTGAACGATCAATCCGGCAAGGGGCGCCGCCAGCCAGAAGTAGCTCAGGTGACTCAGGTCGGCCCCCATCGACTGCAGAATGCTCGACGTGTTGGAGTTCTGCAGCGAATAGCCGATCTGTACGCCCAGGAAGCCGAAGCTGAGATTCCAGATCTGCCAGAAGGAGAGTTCCGGTTTTTTCATTTCAGGTTTTAGGTTGTTTTCGATTGGTAATACTAAATTACCATAAATAAATCTTACCCGAAAGCGTTCGGGGATGAATGGCCGGATCGATCGGATGAATTGTCGTTTTTGTATGACGAAAATAATACAAATGGCGTTTTTTCGCGAATATTTTGTATCTTCGGGTAAACAAAGCCCTCTGTCCGAGTATGAAACCGTTGAGTATTCAGGGAATTATCCACCTGTTCGCCCTGCTCCACGCGGTCGTTACGCTGATCTGCCGTATGACCGGGTACGAGGATTCGCTGCTGCTGACCATCCTGACGATGTCGATGGCCGTGATCCTCTGTACGAGGCTGGCCCTGAAGGTCGAACTCATTGCGGCTACGGTAATTGTTGTCAATGTGGCGGGATATCTGCTCGGAACGATCGGAGGCGAAGCGTTCGGTCTGGTAATCCACAACCCCTGTATCGTCCATTCGCTGGCAACGCTGCTCACTACCGAGATTCTCGGCTGGGGAATCGTCGGATCGACCAAACTCCTCCGTTCAGAAGCCGCCTCCGAGGCCCAGGTCCGCATCCTGCACTATCCCCGCCTGCGGGGGCTGATCCTCATCTTCATCGTCATCTTCTGCTTCCGGCTCGGGTTCGGACTCCTCTTCTCGACGCGGCTGTTCAGCAGCTGGGACTTCGTCGACGTGGTCCGACGCGTCTTCTCGAATTCGGCGGCCATCATCATCCTCGTCTGTCTCAACATTATTTATATAAGGAACGTCCGGTGGCTGAATGCCCGCTTCCGCGCTCCGTGGCTGCGCGTGGTGTGGCTGGTGGCATTCATCCTCCTCGCATCGGGGCTGGAGATGGCCATGGTGGGGTTGGGGCTCCCCTTCTCGCTGAACCGCAACTTCGGTGAGGAGAGCCTCCAGCTGTTTTTCATCTCGCTGCTGGTAGAGATCACGGTCTACTGCCTCGTGCTGATGATCAACTACGCCTTCATGGTGCGTTCGGAGATGTACGCCGCCCGCAGCAACGCCCATCTCGCCCAGTTCCGCTACCTCAAGCTCAAACAGCAGGTCAATCCCCACTTCCTGTTCAATTCGCTCAACATTCTCGATTGCCTCGTCTGTGAGCAGAAGACCGAGCAGGCGAGCGTTTTTATCCACAAGCTGGCCGATCTGTACCGCTACATGATCCGAAACGAGGACGAAACGTTCGTCTGTCTGCGCGACGAACTGGCCTTCGTCCGCCTCTATGTCGATCTGCTGAAGGTGCGTTTCCAGGACGGGTTCACGGTCCGGGAGGAGATCGAGGAGGAGATGCTGTCGCGTTTCATCCTGCCCTGCTCGCTGCAGCTCCTCATCGAGAATGCCATCAAGCACAACGAGTTCAATCGCGACCACACGCTGCAGATCCTCATCCGCGCCCGCGACGGACGGGTGACGGTGGCCAATACGCTGGCCCCGAAGATCTCCAAGGCCGCCTCGACCGGTCTGGGGCTCAACTACGTCCGGCGGCTCTATGCGGATCTCTCGGGCCGGCAGATCGAAATCGTCAAGGACGAGAACCAATTCAGTGTGACACTTCCTTTATTGTAACCAATATGAAAGTCCTGATTGTTGAAGATGAAATCATGGCGCAAGCCAATCTTGCCCGTACCCTGGTACAGAACTTCCCTGATGTGAGGATCGTCGGAACCACCGGCTCGGTCAAGGAGACCGTGGCCTGGCTCACGGATCCGCACAATAGGGCCGACGTGATCTTCATGGATGTCGAACTCTCGGACGGCGACTGCTTCTCGATCTTCAGCCAGGTGGAGGTGCGGTCGAAGGTGATCATGACGACGGCCTACGACAGCTATGCCATCAAGGCCTTCGAGGCAGGGAGTGTCGACTATCTGCTCAAACCCGTCGAGCTGAGCGCCCTGAAGCGGGCCGTTGCGCGGTGTCGCACGACAACCTCGCGGTTCGATGCCGAGATGCTGCTCAACCTGCTCAAGCCCGAGCGGAAGGAGTATCGCGAACGCTTTGTCGTCCGCTTCAACGACCGGATCATCCCGGTGCTGATCTCCGAGGTCGCCTATTTCTATTCGGAGGAGAAGATGAACTTCCTGGTGACCTTCTCGCAGAACCGCTATGTGATCGATTCGTCGCTGGATCAGATCTCGGACGAACTGGATCCGGAGCGCTTTTTCCGCATCTCGCGCAGCTGCATCATCTCGGTCCCGGCCATCGTGAGCATCGTCAAGAAGTTGGGCGGGCGGCTGCGCATCGTCGCCCGGCCCGAATCGGCCTTCGAGATGATCGTCAGCCGTTCGCGGACGGAGGATTTCCTCAAGTGGCTCGAAAAGTAGGGGAGGAAGAAGCGGGAAAATCCGCTCCCGAAGGTTGCACCTCCCGGCCCGATACCCCTCGGGAGGATGTCCTGCGGAGTGGTACGGGGTGGATCCGTGGCTTTGCGGGGGCGGGGTGAATCCGTCGTGTTGCGGGGCGGATCCGTCGTGTTGCGGGCAGCGGGGTGAGCCGTATCGCCCGGCTTTTGCCCGCGTTGGGACCGACACAAAAAAGGAGCCTCGACGAAGAAGGAGGCTCCCGGGGTGCGGATAAAGGGACTCGAACCCCCACGCCGTAAGGCATCAGATCCTAAGTCTGACGTGGCTACCAATTACACCATATCCGCTTATCTCACACAAAGGTAGATAAATTTTTACAATTCACAATCCCGTTTTCCGTTTTATCCGGCTTTTTTGGTTACTTTTGTGGGTAATTTTTTCATCATGCCCCAACTCGTTACGCTCGTCCTCTCGCCCCAGCAGGCCGCCGATGCGAAGTGCTACACCTCGCAGGCCGCCCGCCGTCTGGGTATTCGCGAGGACGAAATCGCCCTGCTGCGTGTCGTCAAGCGTTCGATCGATGCCCGACAGCGCCAGATCAGGGTCAACCTCTCGCTCGAGGTCTATGTCGATCGCGAACCGCAGCCCGAGCCCGTCCATTTCGATTACCCCTGCGTCGAGGGGCGCACCGAAGTGGTGGTTGTCGGTTCGGGTCCCGCCGGACTGTTCGCCGCCCTGCATCTGATCGAACTCGGCCTGCGGCCCGTCATCCTCGAACGCGGCCGTGACGTCTCGGCCCGCAAGCGCGATATCGCACAGATCAACCGAAACGGGGCCGTCAACCCCGATTCGAACTACTGCTTCGGCGAGGGCGGTGCCGGCACCTTCTCCGACGGCAAGCTCTTCACCCGCAGCAAGAAGCGCGGGGACTACAACAAGGCGCTCCGGACGTTGGTCTTCCACGGCGCTACCCCCGAAATTCTCTTCGAGGCACATCCCCATATCGGTACCGACAAGCTGCCGCGCATCATGCAGAACATCCGGCAGACGATTATCGAGGCCGGCGGCATCTTCCGCTTCGAGAGCCGCGTCACCGATCTGAAGATCGAGCACGGCCGGATCGGCGGCGTCTGGTGCGGTGACGAACTGATCGAAGGGGCCGCCGTTGTGCTGGCTACGGGCCACTCGGCACGCGACATCTACGAACTGCTCCACCGTCGCGGCGTGCGCCTCGAGGCCAAACCCTTTGCCATGGGGGTGCGCATCGAACACCCGCAGGCGCTCATCGACTCGATCCAATACCACTGCGAATCCCGCGGCGAGTACCTCCCGGCGGCCTCCTATTCGCTGGTCAGCCAGGAGAACGGCCGCGGCGTCTATTCGTTCTGCATGTGTCCCGGCGGATTCATCGTCCCGGCGATGACCGACGCCGCGCAGTCCGTCGTCAACGGCATGTCGCCCAGCGGCCGGACGTCGCCCTATGCCAATTCGGGATTCGTGACGGAGATCCGTCTCTCGGATTTCGAACACCTGCGCGCCGAGTGGGGCGAACTGGCCGGTCTGAAGTTCCAGGAGCAGTTCGAGGAGCTGGCCCGCCGCGAGGGGGGCGATCACCAGATTGCACCCGCACAGCGCGTGGCCGACTTCGTGGCCGGACGGGCCAGCGATTCGCTCCCCAGGTGCTCCTACATTCCCGGCATCATCCCGTCGCGCCTCGACCGGTGGATGCCCCGGTTCATCGCCAGCGAGCTGCGTCAGGGGCTCGTGACCTTCGGACGCCGCATGCGGGGTTACGTCACCAACGAGGCCGTCGTCGTCGGCGTCGAGTCGCGGACGTCAACCCCCGTGCGTATCCCGCGCGATGCAGAGACGCTCATGCATGCCGGGGTCGAGGGGCTCTTCCCGGCCGGTGAAGGGGCCGGTTATGCCGGCGGAATCATCTCCGCGGCGCTCGACGGCGAGCGTATTGCCGATGCCGTCCGCCGGTATGTCGATTCGTATGTTGCCCGTAAGGTCTGAGCCATGAAACGTGTCAAGGTAGTCATACCGGTCTATTCGGACAAGCTCTCGGACAACGACTGGCTTTCGCTCGAGCACAACACCTCGGTGCTGCGCCGCTATCCGATCGTGCTGCTGCTGCCGCGCAGCCTCTCGATCGAGGCCGTCGCCCGCAAGTTCCCCGCCGTCCGTTCGTACGAGATCATCCGCGTCTCGGACGGATATCTGGGCAAGGCCGGTGTGTTGGGATACAACCGCATGATGCTCTCGGCGGAGTTCTACGAACTCTTCTCCGACTGCGAATACATCCTCGTCTGTCAGACCGACGCCTGGATCTTCCGCGACGAACTCGAGTTCTGGTGCCAGCGCGGTTACGACTACATCGGCGGCGCCTGGTGGCGGGCCGGCCTCTGGTCGTGGCCCGTGATCCGCCACCTCTTCCCCCGCAACCGACGCCTCTACGGAAAGGTCGGCAACGGAGGTCTCTCGCTGCGGCGGGTCGAAGCCTTCCGCCGCGGCTGCGTCCGCTATGCCGACCGGATCGACTACTATCTCAACCAGTCGCGGCACATCTACTACGAGGATGTCTTCTGGGCCCTCGAACCCCGCGAATTCCGGTATCCGTCGATGCGCGAGGCGATCGACTTCTCGTTCGATACCCATCCGCAACGCTGTCTGGCCGTCACCGGAGGACGTCTGCCCTTCGGATGCCATGGCTGGCTGAAGCCCGCCCGGATCAATTTCTGGCGCCGCTTCATCCCCGTTCCGACAACCACAACCAACCCCGAATGACCGATATGAAGAAGAATTATCTGTTGTTTGTCACCCTGCCTTACGCCTATTCGATCATGCGGCCGCTCGAGGCCGAGATCCGCCGCCGCGGAGACAATGCCGCCTGGTTCATTGAGCAGGGGTGTCCCGATGCCCTTGAAAAGGACGAAATCCGTCTGCGGAGCGTCCGCGAGGTGATGGAGTTCAACCCCGTGGCGGTCTTCGCGCCGGGTAACTACATCCCGGACTTCTTCCCCGGGGTGAAGGTGGCGCTCTTCCACGGGTATGCCATCCAGAAGCGCATCGAGGCGATCGACGACCACTTCACCATCCGCGGATGGTTCGACATCTACTGCACGCAGGGACCCAGCAGCACCCCCTATTTCAAGCAGCTTGAAAAGAAGTACGGATTCTTCCGTGTCTACGAGACCGGATGGCCCAAGGCCGACACCTATTTCGCTCCCGAAACGCAGCGAAAACCCCACAACGAGCGGCCGGTGATCCTCTATCCGCCCACCTTCACGCGCAATGTCTGCTCGGCGCCCCATCTGATGGAGGAGATTGACCGTCTGGCCGCGACGCGCCCCTGGGAGTGGATTATCACCTTCCACCCCAAACTGACCGACCCGGAGATCGTCTCGGGTTACAAGGGCATTGCCGCCCGTCACGACAACGTCACCTTCTACGAGGGTTCGGACAAGATGCCGCTGCTGCAGCGGGCCGACGTGATGCTGTGCGACAGTTCGTCGATCATTCTCGAGTTCATGTTCCTCGACAAGCCGGTCGTCACCTTCCGCAATTCGCACCCCGGGCCGCATCTGATCGACGTGCAGCGTCCCGAAGAGGTCGGTCCCGCCATCGAACGCGCCCTGACGCGCCCCGAGGCGTTGATGCGGGAGATTCGTGCCTATACGATGCATCACGAACCCCACCGCGACTGTCATTGCTCGGCTCGGGTGCTGGATGCCGTCGACGACTTCCTCGAGCGGGGTCGCATCGGGTTGAAACCCAAACCAATGAACCTCATCCGCAAGTGGAAGCTCCGTCGGCAGATGCACTACTGGCCCTTCTGGGAGAAGCTGCGCGGCCGTTGATTCGGACTGTTGCCGGGTGGATGGCCGCCGGATGATTGGCCGTTGACCGGGCTGCCGGATGATTGGTCGTCGGCCGGGAGGATGATAGCCGGATGATCGGGCGGATGGCCGGGCCGCCGGAATGGAGCGTGCCGGGCGAAATCCCCTTGCGCCTCGTCCGCGGACAACATATCGGCCGGAGAGAGCTCTTCGAAAGGCTCTCTCCGGCCGTTGTCTTGAGGGGTGGCGGGGCTCCGGCCGTTTCCGAAGCCGTGTTCGGACGGGATCCCCTCTATTGCGGGCAGAGTGGGGCGGAGCAGGGGCGTTCTACTGGTGGAACCCCTTGATCATCAGCTTGACCCAGAAGGGGGACTTGAAGAGGCAGATTAGCCGCCCGAGAAAGAGAATCTTCCGGTCGTAGAAGCTCCGCCGGAACTCCGGCCGGTAGTATTTGCGCAGTACCTCCCAGTTGCACAGGATGTTGAATGCAAGGATGTTCGCCGTGTCGGAATTCCACCCCCGGCAGCGGCGCATCTCGCGGCGCAGTCGCGAAAAGAAGGTCCGGTTGGCCAGATAGAGCACCTCGTTGCCGTAGTTGTTCATCTCGAAGAGCCGGATGATCTTCAGCCGCGTGCGGATCAGCGTCAGCGGGTCGATCCGCCGGTGGAGCAGGCTCCCCGCCACAAAGCGGTAGTGGTAGGTCGGACGGCTGCAGGTGGCGATGTGGGTGATATGGGTGCAGTACTGGATCGTGAAGACCTCGTCCTCGGCATACTGCAGCGATTCGTCGAAACGGATGCCGTAGTGCTCGATCGTCGCCCGCGAAAACATCTTGTTCCACGTCCACCCGAAGCAGCGGTTGCGAAGCAGTTCGGCAACCACGGGCATGCAGGCCGCATGTCCCTCATTGACGCGGCGGTCACGCATGGTGTAGATCCGTATGCGCGGGGGATCGCTCGCGCCGGGGCGCTCCTCGAAGAGGTTCGTGAAGACGATGCCGTCCTCCCCGATCCCGCTGTCGATGAACTGCTGCAGGTGTTCGGGTACCACCCAGTCGTCCGAGTCCATGAAGACCACGAACTCCCCCCGGGCCTGATCCAGCCCCAGATTCCGCGCCGAACTCACGCCGCGGTTCGGGCAGTCGAAGACCCGAATCCGCCGATCCTGCGCCGCGTAACGGTCGCAGATCGCCTTGCTCGAGTCCGTACTCCCGTCGTTGACGAGCAGCAGCTCGAAGTCGCCCATGCTTTGCGCCTGCAGACTCTCGATGCAGGTCGGCAGGTAGCGTTCCGCGTTGTAGACTGGTATGATGACCGATATGAGCATGTCGTTTGTGGATGGCTGCGTAGTTGTGTGTTTCCGCCTTCCGGCTGCGTTCGCCCTATTCGGCCCTGTTTTCCTGTGTGGCCGTCCGGGGAGTCGCGGCGGGGGGAGCGGTCGGCGCCGCCTCCGGGTGGCAGCCCTCCGCGTGGGAGAATTCGTATGCGTCGTCGCGCTCGCCAAGATAGAGATTGAGCCCCTTCTCGCAGCGTGTGCGGTGTTCGCGGATGCTCTGCCGGTAGAGGTCGTCGTTCGACTGCAGGGTCGAACGGTCCTGTTTGCCGTGGTAGAGGTGGAACACCACGCCCCGGAACTTCATGCATTGCTGCCGGACTCCGCTGTTGTTCAGCCGGACGGCCAGCTCCGTATCTTCGCGCCCCCAACCCGTGAACCCTTCGTCGTAGCCGTTGACGCGGATCAGGTCCTCGCGCCAGAAGGCCATGTTGCACCCCTTGACAAAACGGGTCGGTCCGAGGGTGCGGTAGAGCATCGCCATGAAGGGAATTCGCATGACGTTGTTGCTGTTGCGGACGCCCCGCATCAGCGGCGAAAGCGAGGTGATCTCTCCCGAGAGGATCTTCCGGGTCAGCATCTCGGTGACGATTCCCCGCGATCCGGTGACGAAGTACCCCTTGCGGGCAAAGGCGATATGGTCGCGAACAAAGTCGCGGTGAAGGATCAGATCGCCGTCGATCTGGATGATGTAGTCGCAGCGGCTGGCAGCGATGGCCTTGTTGCGGATGGTGGCGAGCCGGAATCCCCGGTCCTCGTGCCAGATGTGGCGTACGGGAACGGGCGAGATCTCCTCGAAGTGGCGGACAACGTCGCGGGTGCTTATGCCCGAGCCGTCGTCGGCAATGAGAATCTCGGTCGGCAGGACGCTCTGCTGCATGACGCTCTCGAGACACAGGCAGAGGGCTCGGGGCCAGTTATAGGTGGAAATGATCAGCGATACTGTCATCGTGCTGCTGGTTAATGGTACAAAAGTAGTAATTTATCCGATACCCGCATGGTGTTGTCTGTGTCTATCTATAGTAACGGCCGTTTTTCCGTTTACTGCATCCTGTTCGAAGGAAAAATCCGGCAGAATACGGCTTGTCTGCGGATATCGTTGTCTGTCAGCTTGTTAACTTCCGGTAAGGGTATTTTATATTAAAAAATATGAAAAAATTTGAAAATTTTTTTAATAAAAGCTTGCACGGAATTGTTTTTCGGCTTATCTTTGCAGCGAAGTTTTAAGGTTCATTTAGGTTAGTAGTTTTAGGTTGGTGAGGAAACTAAGGAAATACGGACGTGTTCCGGATTCCGAGTTTCCTTTTTTTTGCCTTCTGGCGTGGGGCCCCTCCTTCGACGATCAAATGGCGCTGGATTCGGTTTCCCGTTCTCCGTCTCCCGCCCCTGTTCCCCTTTTCTGAAACACCCGGCGGCTCTCGCTGCGAGGGTTTCCGATACCGTTTCTTGCTTCACTTCCTATCTTTCCCGGATTCGCTCCCTGTCTTGTGTCTATTTTTTGCTTCGAACCGCGTCGGGTGCGATCAGTTCGATTGTTTTACATTTAAAATATTGTCATACAGCCTGTTATCCAGTTCTGTCGGCTTGTATGATCGGGTTGTTTTTGGTTTACCAATGTTACCAAATTGTTAAATATATTTAATATATTCGTAAAATATTTGCATAATTCGAAAATCGCCCTTATCTTTGCAGTGAAGTTTTAAGGTTCATTTAGGTTAGTAGTTTTAGGTTGGTTGAGGAGATCGGCAGGTTGCCCCGGGCAATCCGGTGCTAAGACTCAAGGACGGTGCTCGTCCGGAAAGTCGAATACCTCCGATTAACCCTCATTTTTGGAGGGGGTGGTTCCCCGCCAAAAAAAAGGTTCCCCGTCGTGATGACTCGGACCCTTTTTTCTTTTTATGCCCCTTCGTCTTCACAGCAATCATACACCACATGACATTTTTTATTTTGGATCAAGGCTCGTCTCCGGTCGGGAGACGGGAACCGACCCGTTTGTCGGCTCTGAGCTGCCGAAACAGCTGAAACAGCCGAAGTAGCCGAGGCCGCCGGAACAGCCCGGGGTGCCCCGGGCCGGGCGTCAGCGGGCTTTCAGTTCGTCCCAGGTGACATTCACCTCGACCGCTCCGAGCGCGTAGCACCCGATGTCGTAGGGATTGTAGTAGAAGGTGATCCCGTCGGGCCGCAGCAGGAAATTCTCCGTCGGCGCAATGTATTCGGGGAAGAATCCCGCCTCGGTCAGCGCTTCGTCGGTCGGGGCGTTGTATTGCGACGCGATCTTTTCGTGAATGAGTTCGTCGAGGCGCTGCAGCTCGCTTTCGTCGAAGAGATCGGCCAGCGACAGCTCGAATCCGTCGTTGAGCGAGTAGGTGTGGCATTCGGTGCCGTACATGCCGTGGGCTCCGCCCGTGTAGCCGGCGCGGGTGATGACGTAGCAGAGCAGTGAGTCGACAACCGAGGCGTCGGCTTCGGCCGAAATCTCATACGCTCCCCCCTGCGGGGCGGTCGTCTCCGGAAGGTAGTTGACGAAGATGTCGTTCAGCGATGCGCTGATTCCCTCGCTGGCCGACCCCTTGAACTCCTCGATCTGGAAGAAGTAGGCGACGTTGGCCTGCTCGATACTCTGCAGGGCCGGGGACTTCGATGCGTTGCCGATCGTGAGGAAGCGGTAGTCGACCTGGCAGCTGTTGCCGTTTCGGCTCAGCAGCGTGTCGACCGTGAGCGGTTCGAATTCGGGCCGGGCCGGCCGGTGGGTGCAGGCGACGATGCCGAGTGCGGCCGCAAGGACCAGGGCTGGACGTATATTCATGGTTGAATGAGGTTTTGTTCGGGGTTAAAGTTAGGTAAAAAGGGTGATTCGGCAAGAAAAGTGAAAAAAATTTGAAAAAAATCGCAGAATATTTTGGAGATTCAAAAAATGGCTCTATCTTTGCACCACGAAAATAAACGAGGTGGATTCATCTAAGGGTTAGGATACATGCCTCTCACGCATGACATAGGGGTTCGAATCCCCTATCCACTACCAGAAAGCGATCGATCATTCGATCGCTTTTTTTGTTTTCCGGCTGCGGCTTTTCCGCCTTGTTCGGGGTGGAGGGCTCTTTTGCGCCTCTTCGCATGACCGGAGGTATTCTTCGGGTGGCCGGAGTCGTCTCCCATGTGGTTGTGTCTGCCTTTGCGTGGCTGGGGACTGTCTCGAGTTGCCGGCGTTGTCTGTGTGTGATTCAAGTTAGCTTCTGTGTGGCTGAGCTCGTCTCCCGGTGGTCGGCGTCTCTCTTCGTATTGTCGGCGTCTCTCTTTGTGGGGGCGGAGCCTGCCTTGGGGGGATCTGAGTCGACCCCGGGAACTTTGCCTTGTCTTGCTTTGTCTTGCCTTGCCTTGCTTTGCTTTGCTTTGCTTTGCTTTGCTTTGCCTTGCCGCCGCGCGCCGTAGCCGTCAAAAAATACGACAGCCACCTGGAAGGGTGGCCGTCGCGCTGTTGGTTAGTTAAGGGTTTGTTAGGTTGGCGGGAGTTTATTTTTCGAGTTTCGACTTGAATTTGTCCAGCTGGCGCTTCAGCGCATCGATGGCCTCGTCGACCGACTCCTCGAAGGCTTTCGACTGATGGCAGGCAACCAGATCCTCGCCCGGCATGTGGAGCGTAATGGTAGCTATCTTGTTCCCTTTTTCATGGTCTTTATCGAGCTTGAGAATGACGTCGGCGCCCGTTGAACGGTCCGCAAAGCGGTCCAACTTCGCCATTTTGGCATTCACGAATTCGATGAGCCGTTTGTCGGCATCGAATTTCACGGATTGAATCTGTACGTTCATAGCCTTACAGTTTATAAAAAGTTATCACTTGCCCTCCTTTTCGCGAGGATGGGCCTTCGCATACGCCTCCCGGAGGCGTGCGATGCTGTTGTGCGTGTAGACCTGCGTGGCCTGGAGCGAGGCGTGACCCAGAAGTTCCTGGATTTCGCGCATGTCGGCTCCCCCGTTGAGCAGGTGGGTGGCAAACGTATGGCGAAGGACGTGGGGGCTCTTCTTGCCCTGAACGCCGCCTCGGCCGAGTTCCTCTTTCACGATGCGGTACACGGTGATCCGGGAGATGCGTTTTCCTTTCTGAGTTAAAAATAGCGCTTTTTCCGAAGATTTGCAAATATTTTGCCGCTCAATTAAGTCGAGATAGTATAAAATTTTCTCCCGCAGAAATTCGAGAATCGGCACCTGACGCTCCTTGTCGCCCTTTCCGCGTACGCGAAGCGTGGTGTAATTGTCCGAAAAGTCGTCGCGGTTGATGCCCACGAGTTCGGCAAGCCGCAGCCCGCAGCCATAGAGCATCAGGAGGATGAGCGAATTGCGTTCGCCGAGAAAACGGTCGGTGTCGAATTCGCAGTCGCGGACGATGCCGCCCATGCGGCTCTCGGGAATGAAGACCGGCAGCCGGCGCGAGGTGCGCAGCGCCGCGACGGGCTGGACGACGTTGCGTTCGACGATGCCCCGCGAGAGCAGCCACCGGAAGAACGAGCGCAGCGACGAGACCTCGCGGTTCATCGACGCCGCTCCGAGATGGGCCTCCTCGGTGCGGTGGAGGATCCATTCGCGGATGTCGTCCGTCGAGACGCGGCGCAGGCTCTCGGCCGTGTCGTCGATGTCGAGCCACGCCAGCAGCTGCGCCACGTCGTGGCGGTAGTTGCGGATCGTGAGCGGCGAGTAGCGCCGTTCGGCCTCGAGGTAGCGGATAAATTCGTTCAGCAGCATAAGGCAAAGATACCAAAAAAGACGTACCTTTGTCCGAAAACCTGCGATTATGAAACAGAGTTGGAAGCCCGGAACGGTGATCTATCCCCTTCCGGCGGTGCTGGTCAGCTGCGGGGAGAGCCCCGAGGAGTACAACCTGCTGACCGTTGCCTGGACCGGTACGGTCTGCACCAATCCGCCGATGTGCTACATTTCGGTGCGCCCCGAGCGTCATTCGTACGGCATCATCCGCCGCACGGGAGAGTTCGTCATCAACCTCACGACGCGTTCGCTGGCCCGCGCCACGGACTGGTGCGGCGTGCGGTCGGGACGCGATTTCGACAAGTTCCGCGAGACGGGGCTCACGCCCCTTGCCGCGGAGCATGTCGCCGCACCGATCGTCGCCGAGTCGCCCGTCAACATCGAGTGCCGCGTCCGGCAGATCCTCCCGCTTGGCAGCCACGACATGTTCCTCGCGGAGGTGGTCGGGGTGCAGGTCGACGAGGCCTATCTCGACCCAGCGACCGGGCGCTTCCGCCTCGAACAGGCCGATCCGATCGTCTATTCCCACGGCGAGTACTTTGCGCTGGGCGACGCGCTGGGCCATTTCGGATGGTCGGTGCGCAAAAAGAAGAGCTCCCGCCGTCGCTGACGTCTTCCGCCCGGGCGGCGGGTCGGGTCATCCCCGAAACGGGCACGTTTGTCGCCCGTTCGTGCGGAATTGGTGCCGCCGGGCACGATTTTGCCCGAAAAACCGTTCTATACCTGCCGGCATCCGAAAACTCGGCTGTCGGTGCGGACCGAGAACGGTTTTTTGTCTCTTCCGCAATGTGTATTGGACCACGAAATCGACAAACCATGAAACTGATACTCAGTGACCGGCCGTTGGATGTCGGGGCGATGGATCCCGATCGGATCGCCTGCATCGACCTCTCGGCCCTGAAGATTGCCAATTGTGTCGGCTGTTTCGGATGCTGGACCCGGACCCCCGGGCGGTGTGTCATCCGCGACGATGCCACACGCGTCTATCCGCTCATCGCCCGCAGCGACGAGGTGATCTACGTCAGCCGGATCCGTTACGGCGGCTACGACACCGTCATGAAACGCATGCTCGAGCGGGCCATCCCCGTTCAGCAGGCCTTCATCCGCATCTACCGGGGGGAAACCCACCACCTGCAGCGCGACGTCGCACCCAAGCGGGCCACGATCGTCGCCTACGGCGCCGTAGACGAGGCCGAATGCTCGCTCTTTGAGCGCCTCGTGGCCCGCAATGCCCTCAATATGAATTTTGTCGACTATCGCATCCTCTTCGTCCGTGAGGAGGAGATCGAGCCGACCGTACGCAAACTCCTCCGAAAATGGGAAAAATCCTGATCCTGAACGGCAGCCCGCGGGCGCCCAAATCCAATTCGAAACACTACGCGGCCCTCTTCACGAAATACTGCCCGGCACCCTGCGACACGCAGATCATCACCCGGCGCAACCATGCCGAACTCTGCAAACGCATGGCCGATTGTTCGGACCTCCTGTTCGTCTTTCCGCTCTATGCCGATGCCCTGCCCGTGGGGCTGCTCGAGTTCCTCCGCTCGCTCGAAGAGCATCTGCCCGAACGGCGGCCCGTTGTCTCGGTGTTGATCAACTGCGGGTTCCAGGAGGTGGCTCAGAACGAGGTGGCCGTGGAGATGATGCGGCTCTTCTGCCGGCGGAACGGGTTCCGGTTCGGGTCGGTGCTGATGATCGGCAGCGGCGAGGCGATTCTCGAGTCGCCGTTCCGTTTTCTGGTCAAGCGGAAGATCCGCCGTCTGGCCCGGTCGGTGGCCCGCGGACTCAATCTTGAGCTCCACACCACGATGCCGCTGCCCAAGTGGCTGTTCCGCATCGCCTCGACCCTCTACTGGACCGAATACGGGCGGCGTTTCGGCGTCTCCCGCGAACAGATGCAGACTCCCCGCATCGAGGAATGACTGTCCCTTGTCGGTCGCTTTGCCGCCCCGGAAACGGGGCGGTTTCTTTATTTATAATAGGAGGGTGGGGGAGTCTCCCCTTTGAGGGGGCCGGGGTTGGTGGGTGGAAATGGTGGCGAGCGGTGTCAGAACCGGTCGCAGTGGCGCAGCAGCAGGTCGACGGCCGCCAGCACCAGACAGCTCGGCAGATAATCCTTCAGCGAATCGCGCAGCAGGCTCACCGCCTTCTGCAACTCATACTTCACCTTGTGGGACGGGATCCGGAAGCGTTCGGCGATGTCGTTGTAACTCAGCTCCTCGGTCCGGTTGGCGATGAAGACGGCGCGCGTCAGCGAGGGCATCTCCTCCAGTTTCCGCTCCAGAATCTGCAGCACCTCGTCGGCGTAGAGCTGTTCGGGGGTGCAGCTCTCCAGACTCTGCAGGTTGTAGCTCAGCAGCCGGTCGTTGGCATCCTGCAGGTTCTTCTCCACACGCTGGTGGATCTGCCGGTTGCGGAGGTACTCCAGGCACTGTTTCTTGATCGTCCCCACCACGTAACGCCGCGGGTCGGTCTCCGGAGCCAGTTCGTGACGCCGCGTCCAGTAGACCATGAAGCTGTCCGTCACGATGTCTTCGGCCACCGCCTGTTCGTCGACGTACGAGCGGGCTATGGAGATGAAGTTTCTCCGATATGTAAAATAGAGCTCGTTGAATTGTTCGAGGGACGAGTCTCTCTTTTCCGGTATCGGCATGGTGGAGCATTTTGGGGGATCAAATATACAAAATTTTTTCCTCGTTGTACGGCCCTTTCCCCGGGTAAGGATAAAACAGCCCTCTGGTGTCATTACAACCGCGTTTTTTTCGTTTGTTAGAAATTTTACGAATTTACTAAAAATATTTATTTGCAGAATTTTGCGCGCTTCGTTGTCCGAATGTTCCGTTCGTGCAATATATAGATGAAAACAGACGAAAAGAGACCAACGAATCATCTCCGGCATGTTCCGGAGAGCCGCCCCGAAGGGCGGAAAAACGTAAACGATGTGTACACGATGAAGTCGACCGATGTATTGAAATATCTCGAGGGCGGGTGCTCGGAGCAGGAGAAGCGCGCAATGGCCGATTGGCTCGACGCTTCGCCCGAAAACGTGCGCGAGTTCAACGAGATCCGCTTCCTGTTCGAAGCCACCAAACTCTACGAACCCGAGTTGAAGGCCTGGGCCTCGTCGCACGGCCTGGAGGAGCGGACGGAACACCGCCAGGAGGAGCTCCCGGCTCAGGAAATGCCGCTCGCCGCGACGCAGTCCGAAAAACCGGCGGCGGCAGAGGCTGCCCGCAGCCGTCGCGGAATGCACCCGCTGATGCGTCGCGTGATGCGGATTGCTGCGGCCGTTGTCGTGCTGCTCGGGGTGGGGTACTCCACCTATATCTATACCTACGACCGGATGGCCGCCCGGACGCTCGCCATGGAGATCCCCGACGGCCAGCGCATCGAGATGACCCTCCCGGACGGTTCGCACGTCTGGCTCAACGCCGGTGCCCGGCTCGAGTATCCGACCCTCTTCGGCCGCCATCGCCGCGAGGTGAAGCTCTCCGGTGAGGCGATGTTCGAGGTCGAGCACGATGCCGATCACCCCTTCGTGGTGCACACCTTCGCCTCGGATGTCGAGGTGCTCGGTACGAAGTTCAACGTTGAGGCCGATGCCGACGAGAACCGTTTTGCCACGACGCTGCTCGAGGGGCGCGTGCGGCTGATCGACCCCGCGACCCGCAAGGCGGTCATCCTCGAACCCAACGACGAAGCCCGCCTCAGCGGCGGCCGGCTCCACGTCGGACGGATCTCCGATCCCGACGTCACCTGCTGGACCGAAGGGCTGATCAGCGTCCGTGGACTCTCGTTCGAGGAGCTGATGCGCAAGTTCGAACGTGCCTACAACGTCCGCATCGAGATCCGCCGCAAGACGATGCCCGTCATCGGATTCAAGAGCGGAAAGATCCGTGTGGCCGACGGCGTCGACCACGCCCTGCAGGTGCTGCAGTACAACTCCGACTTCAGCTTCCGGCACGACGTGAAGAACAACTGCATTACGATTTATTGATCCCGTAAAGACTGAAACCGAAAATAACTGATTGACTAACCCCTAAAAAACGACCGTTCATGAGTTGAAACCTGCATGCAGGAGCGGATGGCCCAAAAAAACCTGCGGGTGTGCAGACCCGCAGGCAAACGGTAAAGGGCCCTGTCTCCAGGAATGAGAATGAGAACAAAAACCTATTACCTAAACACTCTACAAATGTATGAATAAAAAAGCAAGTTTCCGCAAAATCGGGAAACTAATCCACTTTATGCCTGCATTTGCCTGTGCCTGTCTCTGCCTGCTGGCTACGGCGGCCTTCGCACAGGACAACAAGCTGACAATCCGTCTGGACAAGGTCCCTCTGACGCAGGCTATCTCCCGAATCGAAGGCGAATCGCGTTACCTCTTCATGCTCGGTGACGGCATCGACGCCAACCGTCAGATCGTCTCGGTGCAGGCTGAAAACCAGACCGTCGAGCAGGTGCTCGATCAGCTGGTCAGCGGCACGCAGCTCGCCTACAGCATCGTCGGCCAGAACATCATCCTTTCGGTCAAGAGCCCCGAAGCCCGGGCGCTGCAGGTATCCGGAAAGGTCGTCGACAGCAAGGGCATGCCGGTGATCGGCGCCGCCGTGCTGGTCAAGGGTACGACCATCGGTACGAGCACCGACGTCGACGGCGCCTACACGCTGCAGGTGCCCGCCCCGGCCGCCTCGGCCGTGCTGACGGTCAACTACCTGGGCTATCAGAGCGTCGAGGCGCCGGTCGGCAGCCGCACGTCGATCGACTTCACGCTCCAGGAGGAGTCGCAGCAGGTCGATGCCGTCGTCGTCACGGCCCTCGGTATCAAGCGTTCGGAGAAGGCCCTGTCGTACAACGTACAGCAGGTATCGTCCGAGGATATCGTCTCGAACAAGGATGTCAACTTCATCAACTCGCTCTCGGGAAAGGTCGCCGGTGTGACGATCAACGCCTCGTCGTCGGGTGTCGGCGGCGCCTCGAAGGTGGTCATGCGTGGTCAGAAGTCGATCATGCAGTCGTCCAACGCGCTCTATGTGATCGACGGCGTGCCGATGTTCACCACGGCGCGTGACGGCGGTACGGAGTTCGGTTCGCAGGGTACGACCGACCCCATCGCCGATATCAACCCCGAGGACATCGAGTCGATCTCCGTCCTGAATGGTGCCGCCGCTGCGGCCCTTTACGGTTCGGATGCCGCCAACGGCGCCATCGTCGTGACGACCAAGCGCGGAAAGGCCGGCCATACGTCGATCGTCGTGTCGAGCAACACCGAGGTGATGACCCCCTTCATCCTGCCCGAGTTCCAGAACCGCTACGGCACGGGTGACCTCTCGTCGAGCACCGGTTCGATCGTCCGCAGCTGGGGCCACCGGCTCAACGACAAGAACTACATGGGTTACGACCCGGCCGACGACTACTTCCAGACCGGTGTCACCGGTACGGAGAGCGTCTCCTTCTCGACGGGCAACGACAAGAATCAGGTCTATGCCTCGGCCGCCGCGATCAACTCGCGCGGTATCGTGCCCAACAACAGCTACGACCGCTACAACTTCACCTTCCGCAACACGACCTACTTCTTCAAGGATCGCATGAAGTTCGACGTCGGCGCCTCGTACGTCATGCAGAAGGACCGCAACATGACCAACCAGGGTACCTACAACAACCCGCTCGTCGGCGCCTACCTCTTCCCCCGCGGAAACGACTGGTCGGACATCCAGCTCTACGAGCGTTACGACCCCTCGCGGCAGCTCTACACGCAGTACTGGCCCGTGGGTGACGCCGGTCTGACGATGCAGAACCCCTACTGGATCAACTACCGCAACCTGCGCGAGAACGACAAGGACCGTTACATGCTCAACGCCTCGCTCTCGTACGACATTCTCGACTGGCTCAACGTCTCGGGCCGCATCAGCGTCGACAACTCCCACACGGAGTACACCGAGAAGATGTACGCCTCGACCTACGAACAGCTCTCCGAGTATTCGGACCGCGGTATGTACGGCATCACGAAGATGACCGACAAGCAGGTCTACGGCGACGTGCTGGTCAACATCAACAAGACCTTCGGCGAGGACTGGTCGCTGCAGGCCAACGCCGGTGCCTCGATCTCCGACATGCGCTACAACGCCATGAAGGTCCGCGGCCCGATCGCCGACGATTCCGACGCCTTTGCCGGTGAGGCCCCGGGTCTGGCCAACGTCTTCAACATCCAGAACCTGAGCAACTCCTCGAAGACGAAGCGTCTGCAGGAGGGTTGGCGCGAACAGACCCAGTCGGTCTTCTTCTCGGCCGAGGTCGGCTTCAAGAACACCTACTTCCTGACGCTGACTGGGCGTAACGACTGGCCCTCGCAGCTGGCCGGTCCCCACTCCGAAAAGACCTCGTTCTTCTATCCGTCGATCGGCGGTTCGGTCGTCCTGTCGCAGATCATCCCGAACATGCCCGAGAATCTGTCGTATGTCAAGATCCGCGGTTCGTGGGCCTCGGTGGGTGTCGCCTTCGAGCGATTCATCGCAAACCCCCTCTACGAGTGGAACGAAAGCGGTCTGACCTGGAACACCAATACCAAATACCCGATCTACAACCTCAAGCCCGAACGGACGAAGTCCTATGAGATCGGTCTGACGATGCGCTTCCTCAAGCACTTCAACCTCGACCTGACCTACTACAACACCAAGACCCAGGACCAGACCTTCGACACGACGATCTCGACCGGTTCGGGCTCCTCGGTGCTCACCATCCAGTCGGGTAAGGTGCTCAACCGCGGTTTCGAGTTCGCCCTCGGCTACAGCAACACCTGGGGCCGCTTCTCGTGGGACTCGAACTACACCCTCTCGACCAACCACAACGAGATCCTCTCGCTGGCAAACAACATCGTAAACCCCGAAACCGGTCAGCACTTCTCGGTCGACCTGCTCGACATGAAGGGTCTGGGCGAGGCGCACTTCATCCTCAAGGAGGGCGGTACGCTCGGCGACCTCTACTCGCTGCGCGACATGAAGTACGACGCCAACGGCGCCATCTACAAGGATGAGAACGGAAACGTCATGACCGAGGCCATCTCCGACGTGAACAACTACGTCAAGCTCGGTTCGGTGCTGCCGGATGCCAACATGGCCTGGCGAAACGACTTCCGCTGGGGCAACTTCAACTTCGGTTTTGCCCTCTCGGCCCGCTTGGGCGGCATCGTCTTCTCGCGTACGCAGGCCATGCTCGACTACTACGGCGTGTCGGAGGCCTCGGCTGCGGCGCGTGACGCCGGCGGCGTGGTGATCAACGGCGGCGACGTGGTCGATGCCAACAAATGGTATTCGGCCGTTAGCGGCGGAAACACCGTCCCGCAGTACTACACCTACTCGGCCACGAACGTGCGGCTGCAGGAGGCTTCGATCGGCTACACGATCCCCCGCAAGAAGCTGGACAACCTGTGCGAAATCACCCTCTCACTCGTGGGCCGCAACCTCTGGATGATCTACAACAAGGCCCCGTTCGATCCCGAGTCGATCGCCACGACGGGCAACTTCTACCAGGGTATCGACTACTTCATGATGCCCTCGCTGCGCAACATCGGCTTCAACCTCAGACTCAAATTCTAAACTGAATCGCTATGAAAAACATATGGAAACCGCTCCTTCTCTCGGTACTGCTCGCCGGTAGCGCCTGTACGGCCAACTACCTGGAGTTCAACAGCAATCCCTTCCAGCCGAACAAGGATCAGATGCAGGCCGACGGGTACATGCTGGGAGCGACGCTGACGGGGATGATGAGCGCCGTGATCTCGACCGACGTCAATACGGCGCAGTTCACCGACTGCCTGCTGGGCGGCACCCAGGGCGGCTATTTCGCCGACTCGAACCCCGAGCTCCGCAATACGATCTCCAATTACAACGCCACGGATGACTGGACGCGCGTCTTCATGGCCAGCGACCGCGTCATCCCGACGCTCTACTCTAACCTGCGCGAACTGCAGTCGATGACCGACGATCCCGTCGTGCTGGCCATCGCCCAGGTGATCAAGGTGGCCGCCATGCACCGCGTGACCGATACCTACGGCCCGATTCCCTATTCGCAGATCGGTGCCGACGGCCAGGTGCAGGTGCCCTACGATTCGCAGAAGGCCGTCTACGACAAGTTCTTCGAGGAGTTGGACGAGGCGATCGCCACGCTCACGGCTCACCGTACGGCGATGATCGCCGCCTCGGCCGATAACATCTACGGCGGCAGCGCCGAGAAGTGGTGCCGGCTGGCCAACTCGCTCAAGCTGCGTCTGGCGATGCACATCGTCTACGCCGACCCCGAAAAGGCCCGCCAGATGGCCGAAAGCGCCGTGGCCCACGAGGTCGGAGTCATCACCTCGAATGCCGACAACGCCATGATGACCCTCTTCGGCGCCGACGGCAACCCGCTCTACGTGGCCGTCAACTACAACAAGCCGACCCACACCGACCACACCTCGTGTCAGACCGGCGGTGACTCGCACGCTGCGGCCGACATCATCTGCTACATGAACGCCTACAACGATCCGCGCCGGGCAGCCTACTTCGTCGAATCGGAGTGGCCGGGCCAGACCTACGTCGGCATGCGCCGCGGCATCGAGATCCCCGACCTGAACTCGATCGGACACAAGTACTCGGGCGTGAAGCTCACCACGACCTCGCCCCTCTGCTGGATGAATGCCGCCGAGGTGGCCTTCCTCAAGGCCGAGGCGGCCGGCGTCTTCGGATTCAACATGGGTGCCGGTTCGGCCGAGGAGTTCTACAAGGAGGGTATCCGCCTCTCATTCGAGCAGTGGGGTGTCTCGGGCTATGACAACTACATCGCCCAGGGAACGGTTTCGCAGATCCTCTACATCGATCCCAACGGCGGTAAGGATACCTATTCGAGCGTCCTCTCGACGGCTCCCGTGGCCTGGCAGGGCGGCTCGACGGCCCAGATCCAGGAGCAGATCATCATCCAGAAGTGGATCGCCAACTGGCTGCTCGGCAACGAGTCGTGGGTCGACTACCGCCGTACGGGATTCCCGCACCTGATCCCCGCCACCGAGGCCGGTAACAAGAGCAACGGCATCGTCGATTCGAACCTCGGCGCCCGTCGCATGCCCTATCCCGCCGACGAGCGCACGGCAAACGCCACCAACTACCAGACGGCCATCAACGACCTGCTCCAGGGCCCCGACAACATGGCTACGCGCATGTGGTGGGACTGTAACCCGGCCATCAACTGATTCATCCAACCTCGAAAGTTTGCATTATGAAACGCCATATCAAGATCTATTTTCTGCCCGTCGTTGCGGCCGCGGCGCTGAGCCTCGGTTCGTGCGGCGACTGGACGGAGACCGAGAGCGTGGATATTCGCCGTCCGTCGCTCGAGGCGCAGAACCCCGACCTCTATGCCCAGTATCTCGAGGCACTGCGCACCTACAAGGCGAGTGACCACAAGGTGACCTTCGTCATGATGGAGAACCGCGCCGGACTGGCCCCCGAGTCGCAGAACCAGCGGCTGGCCTCCTATCCCGACAGCGTCGACTTCATCTGCATGACCAACCCCGAGAACCTCGCCGCAACCTATGCCGAGGATATGGAGAAGGTGCGCGAAAAGGGTACGCGCGTCGTTTACGACATCGACTATGCCCGCTTCGAGAGCGAGTGGGAGGCCTTCCAGGCCGCCCAGCAGCCCGAAGAGACCCCCGAAGAGGGGACCGGTGAGGACGCCGGCACGGTGCAGACCCTCGCCGAGGGGGATGAGACCGGCGAAGGAGCCGGTGAAGGGACCGGCGAGGAGGTCGGAACGCCCGACGAACCGATGACCTTCGAGCGCTTCTGTGCCGGACGTCTCGAGTCGCTGCTTGCGTGCTGCGACGCCTACGGGTTCGACGGCATCTGCTTCTCGTACGAAGGCCGCGCCCTCTCGGGAATGACGCAGAGCGAGATCGAGACCCTGACGACCCGTCTCTCGGCCCTCTTCGCAACCCTGTCGGAGTGGCGCGCCGCGCATGCCGACAAACTCCTCTTCTTCCGCGGTACGCCCGCCAATCTGCCCGACGGTTCGTTCCTGGCCGAATGCTCCTACGTCATCGTCATGGCCGAAGCCGCCGCAAGCGGCGAAGAGCTCTCGATCGAGATGCTCCGCTCGTGCCGCGTGGAGGGCATGCCGACCGACCGGATGCTGATCGGCGTGACGGCCCCCGCCCTCGACGGTGCGGACGAGTACGGCTACTTCTCGCAGACCGATGCCGCCGGAAAACCCCTCTCGGCCATGGTCGGCGCCGCCGCATGGGTGGTCGCCCCCTTCGAGTACGAGATCCGGGGTGTGGCCGTGGCCCGCGCCTGGAACGACTACTACAACCTCGATCTGGCCTATGCCAACATCCGGGAGGCTGTCAACATCATGAATCCCACTCCTAAAAACTAATGCAACCCATGAAAGTGAAACAGATACGTCTGGCTGCCGCCCTGGTGGGACTCCTTTCGCTCGCCGCCTGCGAACACGAGGATGTCAACCGGCAGCACTACGACAACAAACTTTATATCTCGGCCGCCTCAAAGAGCGATAACGAGATGGTCATCGACGAGGTCGACAGCTATACGCGCCAGATCTCGGCCGAGATCGCAAAACCCGAAGCTCAGGACGTGCGGGTGACCTTCCGCGTGGCCCCCGACCTGGTCGAGGACTACAAGACGGCCTACTACGATACGGAGGTTGTGGCCCTGCCCGAGGGGATCTGCTCGATTGACGAACCGACGGCCGTCATCCTGGCCGGCAGCGTGCAGAGTACGGCCGTGACGGTCCGCTTCGACAACGTGACCTCGCTCGAGCGCAAGCAGAAGTATGTCATGCCGGTGACGATCGAATCGGTCGAGGGGATCGGCGGCGTGATCAACAGCGCCCGCACCTGCTACTTCCTCTTCCGCGGCGCCTCGCTGATCAACATCGTCCTCGATCTGACCGAAAACCGCGCCTGGCCCGAGTGGGGCAACTTCGAACAGGTGCGCGACATGCGCAACTTCACGATGGAGGCGCTGATCAACCCCACGAAGCTCAACAAGACGATCTCCACGATCATGGGTATCGAGGATTCGTTCCTGATCCGTCTGGGTGATACGGGCATCGACCCCTCGCAGCTGCAGGTGGTCGGCTCGGGCGGCGCGAAGCTCACCGACGAGAGCCTGAAGATCCCGACCGGCGTCTGGACACACATCGCCGTCACCTTCCGCAGCACGTCGAACTACATGGGCGAGGTGCAGCTCTACATCAACGGCGAACTCCGTCAGACCGGTTCGTTCTACTCCGGATACGTGAACTTCGCCATCCCGCACAACAACGAGTCGGGGTCGTCGTTCAAGCGCTGCTTCTGGGTGGGCTACTCGTTCGATGACGAGCGCCGCTTCGAGGGCAAGCTCTCCGAACTGCGCCTCTGGAACCGCGTGCTGACCGGGGAGGAGATCACGGCCGAGAACCACTTCTACCGCGTCGATCCCGCTTCGGAGGGGCTCGTGGCCTACTGGAAACTCAACGACGGCGCCGGTACCGTGGCCAAGGACTACTCGCCCTACGGCAACAACCTGACGATCGAGTCCGAACCCTCGTGGACCCAGGTGAACCTTCCCGAATAACCCAACCAATCGTAAAGACAACGAGCTATGAATACCAGTAAATATGTGAACCGGATCCTCCTCTCGGCCCTCGGCTGCATGGGACTCGCGTTCGCCTCCTGTACCGAAGAGATCGAGTCGAGCATGAAGTTCGACGAGAGCCGTTTCGACGGTCTGGCCCACGTCGAGGGCCTGTTGATCGACGACTACTCCGCCCGCGGCGAGCGTCAGCTCACGCTGACCAACGACCGCCTCGAGACGGCCGTCCGCCTGTCGCTCACGCGTACCCCCCAGAAGGGGGTGGATGCCGTCGTCAAGTACGACGGCGAATATCTCGAAACCTACAACCTCGAGCACGGCACCTCGTGCGAACTCTTCCCCGAGAGTGCCGTCACGATCGACGGCGAGGGCCGTCTGCTGCTGGCTCCCGACGAGAACCGCTCGCAGGCCGTGAAGGTGTCGCTCGAGGCCTTCGAAGGCTTCACCGCCGGAAAGGAGTATCTGCTGCCGCTGCGGGTCGAGATCCAGACCGAGGGAATTGCACTGCCCGAGGCCTCGAGCCGCGTGGTCTACCGCGTCCGCGACGGCCGGCTCAACCTGAGCGCCGACAAGGGCCCCGATGCCGTGAAGAACATCGTCTTCTTCGAGCTGGGCGAGGCCAACCCGCTCAACGCCCTCGAGTTCCGCCTCCAGGAGAGCGGCAAGCTCTTCTTCGACTACGTGGTGCTCTTCGCCGGAAACATCAACTACGATCCCGCCAAGCACTGCGTCTACTTCTCGCGCAACAAGGAGGTGCAGTTCCTGCTCGACAACAACGAGGAGTATCTCCAGCCGCTGCGCGAAAGCGGCATCAAGGTGATCATGGGCGTGCTGGGCAACCACGACGATTCGGGTCTGGCCCAGCTCTCGGATCCCGCCGCACGGGACTTCGCCGCTGAACTGGCCGCCTACTGCGAGACCTATGACCTCGACGGCGTCTGCTTCGACGACGAGTACTCGAACGCAAACCCCGATACGAGCAACCCGCTCTTCACGCGTCCCTCGATGGCCGCCGCCTCCCGCCTGCTCTACGAGACCAAGAAGGCGATGCCCGAGAAGACGGTCATGGTCTACTACCTGGGCAACATCACGCCGAGCATCCCCTCGGTCGAGGGGCTCGATCCGGGCTACTTCGTCGACATCGCCGTGGCCGACTACAGTACGATCACGCCCGCCGCAACTCCCATGAAGGGTATGCCGCTGAAGAACTGCTCGGGTGCGTCGGTCGAGCTCAACCTGTTGAAGGGCGAATACTCGACGGCCTTTGCCCGCAAACAGAAGGAGGCCGGTTACGGTTACTACATGTTCTTCGCCCTCTCCCCGAACCTCTACTCCTCGAAGTCGCAGGTCGGTATCCTCCGCAGCGTGGCGGCCGGACTCTACGACGAGACGCTCGATCAGGTGACCCACTATTACGAAAAGGGCAGCACGGAACGCCTTGAACTGAGCCGTCCCCAGTAATTAACCGTTAAAACGAACTAAGCAATGAAAAAGATCATATTGGCAATTGCATGCATGGCGTCGTGCCTGTGGGGGTGTTCGGAGAGTGAGACCGAAAACCTGCAGCCGACCGACAGCATCGAGCTTTCGAAGGATTTGATTGCACTCGGCTTTGAGGGCGGTACGGACGAGATCGTCGTCACGAGTACGGGCGACTGGCGGCTGGCTGGCTCCTCGACGTGGGCCCACCCCTCGGTGACGGAGGGACGCTCGGGCGACGCCATCCTCTTCACCGTCGACCCCAACGTCACGGACCGAAACCTGCAGTCGGAGTTCAAGATCTTCACGGGCAGCGCCGTGGCCCGGCTGACGGTGACCTGCGGCGAGGGGTATGTCCTCTCGCTGGATTCCGATGAGGCCGTCGCGATGAGCCGCGACGGCGGTGAATTTGCCGTACGGCTCAACACCAACATCCCCGCCGACGAGCTGACCTGTCACTTTACCGACGAGGGCGGCGACTGGATCTCGTCGGATGAGTCGATGGATGTCTTCGGCGATCTGGTCATGCAGTTCACGATGGCCGAGAATGCCGGTTATTCGGACCGCTCGAGCCGGCTGACCATCTCGGGTCACGACCTCTCGATCGAGGTGGCCGTCTCGCAGGCGGCGCTCGACTATCTGAATGTCAAGTGTGAGAAGATCTACGAGTTCGAGGACATGAGCGCCGCTTCGTTCACGGTCGAGGTCGAGCACAACATCGACTATACGGTTTCGGTGCCCGACTGGATCACCTACGAGAAGATCGAGACGCGGGCACTGACCACCGACGTGCTGCAGTTCAACGTCGCCGAGGGTACCTCGACGCGTCTGGCCGATGTCGTGATTGCCGACGCCGAAAAGCAGTACGAGTTCAAATTCTCGGTACGCCAGTTCGCTCCGGGTGCGCAGATCATCTCCATCCCCGATGCCGGATTCCGCAAGAAACTGAGCGGAAACGGCTGGATCGCTATGCTCGATGAGAACTCGCCTGAGGTAATTCTCTACGACTACGAGACGATCAAGAAGAACGACTGGTATCCCGATATTCTGCGTGTGGACAACGCCGGTATCAAGTCGCTCGAGGGTATCGAACACTTCACCTGGGTAACGCAGTGCAACCTGAACGGCAACAGCGAACTGGAGAAGGTCGACATCTCGGCTCTGACCAAGGTGGCTACGATCGACGTTTCGGGCGATGCCATGCTGTCGGAGATCATCTGCGGCGAGAATGCCTGCAAGATCAACTGGGGTGAACGGATCGGCGTGTCGGATGTCACCATCACGGGCGGCGTCACCTCGATCAACCTGACGGCCTACTACATCTCGGGTGACCAGCTCAAGACGATGGATGTTTCCGGATGTCCGAACCTGTCGCTGATCAACGCCCGCGGCCGCGACCAGCTGACGACGATCTACATCTCGGCTGAACAGGAGTACCAGATTGCCCTGACCGGTACAGCAACGGCCGGCTTCGTGATCAAGCAGTAATATAATATAAGTATCGGTCGGTCGCAGGACCGGTCCGTATGTGGTGGAGGATCCGACCTTGGTCGGATCCTCCTTTTTTTGCGGATCCGGTTCGTAAACATTGGCCGGTCGGATCTCCCTGCTGCAGCCGGCGGGGTGGGGCGGAGACCGAAATGCTATTTTTATCCCAAAATTTTAAGAAATAACACGCGAAATCCGTTATATTTGCAAGATGAGTCGGGCCCGGACCGGTCGATGACTTTGTCCCCGGGGGATCCGGCCGTTCGCAAAAACTAACCGCAGGGATGAGTACGCAGGTCATAAGCCGATCCGAATTTGAGCGTCTTTATGCTCAATATCATCCCCGTTTTGTGGTCATTGCCCGGCGTTATGTCCGCGATGCGATGGTGGCCGAGGATTTGGTCACCGACAGCTTCGTCTCCTTCTGGGAGAGCCGTGAACGTCTCGGCGAAAATGCCAACCATGCGGCCTATCTGCTTACGATCGTCAAGAACAAATGTCTGAACTGGCTCCATGCCCAGCAGCTGCATCTGCGCCTCGAAAAACAGCTCCACAGCCGGCAGGACCGGATGATTACGGCCAGTATCCGCTCGCTCGAGGCCTGCAATCCGGAGGGACTCTTTGCCGAGGAGGTGGTCCGCATCGTGCACCGGGCCCTGGAAAAGATGCCCTCCCTGACGCGGCAGATCTTCGAGGCAAACCGTTTCTGCGACAAGACCTATGCCGAAATCGCCGCCGAGCTGGGCCTCTCCCAGCGGAAGGTGACCTCCGAGATGCAGCGGGCACTGAGTCTGCTGCGCAAGGAGTTGCAGGACTATCTCCCCTTTGCCCTGATCCTGCTTTATCTCAGCACTGCACGGCTCTGAAGCCGGCCGGGAAATTCTTAAAAATATTTATTTTGAGCAAAAGCGCATTTCAACCTGTAAGGTCGGTGCGCTTGATTGTTATTATTTATGTATGGAAAAAGAGATTTTACTTAGATTCCTGAAGTGCGAAACCTCCGCAGAAGAGGAAAACGCCGTATTGGAGTGGCTCGAGGCCTCGCCCGAACACCGCGATGAACTCAACCGGCTCGATGCCGCCTTCAGTGCCGTTGTCCTGCATGCTCCGGATGGTGCGGCTCTCCGCCGTCAGCGTCTGTTCGGAGGCCTGAGGCTGCGCCCGCGGCGCCTGCTGCGCTATGCCGGGGCCGTGGCGGCCGCTCTGATCCTGATGGTCGGCGGCGGCTGGTTGTTCGCTTCGCGGCAGGTCCGCACCTTCTCCGAACGGATGAACTCGATCGAGGTCCCTGCCGGTCAGCGCATCAGCATGACGCTCCAGGACGGTACGAAGGTGTGGCTCAACTCCGGAACGACGCTGACCTATCCGGCCGTCTTCTCACACCGCGACCGCCGTGTCGAGGTCTCGGGCGAGGCGATGTTCGACGTGGCGCCCGATGCGGAGCACCCCTTCATCGTCGAAACCTATGCCTGCGACGTCGAGGTGCTCGGCACGAAGTTCAACGTCCGGGCCGAGGAGTCCGAGAATATCTTCTCGACGGCCCTCATGCGCGGACGCGTCAAGGTCTCGAACCGCCTCTCGTCGGGGTCCGGCGAGTCGATCTACATGAATCCCGACGACTGCGTCGAACTGGTCGACGGCCATCTGACGCTGGGCCATATCGAGGATCCGGCCGAATACCTCTGGCCCGAGGGGATCATCAACCTCCACAGCGCCTCGTTCGAGGAGCTGATCGAGAAGTTCGAACGCGCCTACGGCATCCGCATCATCATCGAACGCAAGGAGCTGCCGCGGATCCGATGCCGGGGCAAGATCCACGTCTCGGAGGGGATTGACCACGCGTTGGACATCCTCCGCATGGATGCCGACTTCACCTATGAACACGACTACAACCGCAACGAAATCCATATTCGATGATTGTAAAGAACCTGAATTATTAACCTAAAACGATCTTCTATGACATAACCCCTCTCGCTCTCCCTTTTTCCGCGGCAGTCGTGACCCAACCAAAAGCGGCAACCGGCACGGGAATGTCGGCTGCTTGTACGGATCGCGGTCTGCACCTGTAAGCATCAGTAACATAACCTATTGATCCTTAATCAACAAAATTATGAATAAAAAAAGTATTCAGCAAATCAAACTGCTGATTACCGCGTTCTTTGCCATCGGACTCCTGGCCCTCCCGGGGACGACGCTGGCTCAAACCACACGCGTGACCGTCAACCTCAAGCAGGTGTCGCTCGAGCAGACCATGCATGAAATCGAAAAGCAAACCAATTATCTGTTCATCTACGACGAGGGGCTCGATCTGAAACGGACGGTCAGCGTCGATGCCAAGGAGCAGCCCCTGGGCGAACTCCTGACCTCGCTCTTCCGCAATACGCCGGTCAACTACTCGGTCAACGGAACGAACATCATCCTCACGACGCGTCAGGCCGCGCAGAAGGCCGATAACGGTCCGGTGACCGTTCAGGGTGTCGTCCGTGACGGCAAGGGGCAGCCGGTGATCGGCGCCGCCGTGCTGGTCAAGGGGACGACCGTCGGTACGAGCACCGACATCGACGGCGCCTACTCGCTGCAGGTGCCCGCCCCGGCCGCCTCGGCCGTGCTGACGGTCAACTACCTGGGCTATCAGAGCGTCGAGGCGCCGGTCGGCAGCCGCACGTCGATCGACTTCACGCTCCAGGAGGAGTCGCAGCAGGTCGATGCCGTCGTCGTCACGGCCCTCGGTATCAAGCGTTCGGAGAAGGCCCTGTCGTACAACGTACAGCAGGTATCGTCCGAGGATATCGTCTCGAACAAGGATGTCAACTTCATCAACTCGCTCTCGGGAAAGGTCGCCGGTGTGACGATCAACGCCTCGTCGGCAGGTGTCGGCGGCGCCTCGAAGGTGGTCATGCGTGGTGAAAAGTCGATCCTCCAGTCGTCGAACGCACTCTATGTGATCGACGGCGTGCCGATGTACGCCCCCACCTCGTCGGCCGGTACGGAGTTCAACTCGCAGGGTACGTCGGAGCCCATTGCCGATATCAACCCCGAGGATATCGAGTCGATGTCGGTGCTGAACGGTGCCGCTGCCGCCGCCCTTTACGGTTCGGATGCCGCCAACGGCGCCATCATCATCACCACGAAGAAGGGCAAGGCCGGTACGCTGAACGTCACCGTATCGAGCAACACCGAAGTCTCGATGCCGTTCGTCATGCCGCAGTTCCAGACCCGCTACGGAACGGGTGACCTCTCCTCGAGCGAGGGCTCCGTTTCGCGCAGCTGGGGCAGCCACCTCAATCAGTTCAACTACCGCGGCTACGATCCCGCCGACGACTACTTCCAGACCGGTGTCACCGGTACGGAGAGCGTCTCGCTCTCGACCGGTACGGACCGCAACCAGACCTACTTCTCGGCCGCAACGGTCAACTCGCGCGGCATCGTGCCCAACAACAGCTACGACCGCTACAACTTCACGTTCCGCAACACGACGTCGTTCCTCAATGACCGCATCACGCTGGATGTGAGCGCCTCGTATGTCAAGCAGAAGGACCGCAACATGACCAACCAGGGTACCTACAACAACCCGCTCGTCGGCGCCTACCTCTTCCCGCGCGGAAACGACTGGTCGGATATCGAGATGTTCGAGCGTTACGACCCCGCCCGCAAGCTCTATACGCAGTACTGGCCCGTGGGTGATGCCGGCATGACGATGCAGAACCCCTATTGGATCAACTACCGTAACCTGCGTGAGAACGACAAGGACCGTTACATGCTGAGCGCCCAGCTCTCGTACGACATCCTCGACTGGCTCAACGTCTCGGGCCGTCTGCGTATCGACAACTCGGTGAACGACTACACCGAAAAGTTCTACGCCACGACCAACACGCAGCTGACCGAAAACTCGAACAACGGCCTCTTCGGCATCACCCGTACGCGCGACCGTCAGACCTACGGCGACGTGATGGTCAACATCAACAAGACGTTCGGCGACGACTGGTCGCTGCAGGCCAACCTCGGTGCCTCGATCTCGGACATGAAGTCCGACGGACTGAAGGTCCGCGGCCCGATTGCCGACGGCTCGGAGACCTTCGGGGACGAAAAGGTTGGTCTGGCCAACTTCTTCGCCGTGCAGAACCTCTCGCCCAGCCGTACGGAGCGCATGCAGGAGGGTTGGCGCGAGCAGACCCAGTCGGTCTTCCTCTCGGCCGAGGTCGGCTACAAGAACACCTACTTCCTGACGCTGACCGGACGTAACGACTGGCCCTCGCAGCTGGCCGGCCCGCGTTCGCACACGTCGTCCTACTTCTATCCCTCGGTCGGCGCCTCGGTCGTGCTGTCGCAGATCATCCCGAACATGCCCGAGAACCTGTCGTACGTCAAGATCCGCGGTTCGTACGCCTCGGTGGGTGTCGCCTTCGAGCGCTACCTGGCCAACCCCCGCTACGAGTGGACCAGCAGCCTGCAGCAGTGGGCCAACACCACGCAGTACCCGATCGAAAACCTCAAGCCCGAACGGACGAAATCCTTCGAGGTGGGTCTGAACATGCGCTTCCTCAAGCACTTCGAACTCGACGTGACCTACTACAACGCCAAAACCGCCAACCAGACCTTCGACCCGCAGCTCCCCGTCTCGGGTTGGTCGAAGATCTATCTGCAGACCGGTTCGGTCCGCAACCAGGGTGTCGAACTGGCGCTCGGATACCGCAACACGTGGAACAAGTTCTCGTGGTCGTCGAACTACACCTTCTCGGCCAACCAGAACAGGATCCTCTCGCTGTCGGATAACGCCGTCAACCCCGTCACCGGCGAGACGCTGAACCTCTCGCTGCTCAACATGGGCGGTCTGGGCGATACGCGTTTCCTGCTCAAGGAGGGCGGCACGATGGGCGACCTCTACTCGCTGGTCGACCTCAAGCGTGACAGCAACAACAACATCTACATCGATCAGAACGGCGAACTGGCCACCCAGAAACTCTCGTCCGACAAGTACATCAAGCTCGGTTCGGTGCTCCCGGATGCCAACATGGCCTGGCGCAACGACTTCCGCTGGGGCAACTTCAACTTCGGATTCATGCTCTCGGCCCGTCTGGGCGGCGTGGTCTTCTCGCGTACGCAGGCCATGCTCGACGACTACGGCGTGTCGGAGGCCTCGGCCGCTGCCCGCGATCTGGGCTATGTCCTGATCAACGGCAAGGACCAGGTGCCGCCCCAGGAGTGGTACAATACGGTCGGTGGCGGCAACTCCATCCCGCAGTACTACACCTATTCGGCTACGAACGTCCGTCTGCAGGAGGCTTCGCTCGGTTACACCATCCCGCGCAAGGCGCTGCGCGGCGTCTGCGAGATCACCGTCTCGCTCGTAGGTCGCAACCTCTGGATGATCTACAACAAGGCCCCGTTCGATCCCGAGTCGATCGCCACGACGGGCAACTTCTACCAGGGTATCGACTACTTCATGATGCCCTCGCTGCGCAACATCGGTTTCAACGTGCGACTCAAATTCTAAAGACTTACGACCATGAAATATACTATCAGCAAGTTATTCGTCGGCGCACTGCTGCTCGGTGCGGTATCCTGCACGACGAATTATCAGGATATCAACTCGAATCCCTATCAGCCGGGGGATCTGAGTGCCGACGACTATGCGCTCGGGTCGGCGATGAACTCGCTGGCGAGCGGCGTGATCTCGTCGGATGTCAATACGGCGCAGTTCACCGAGGCGCTGATGGGCGGCCCGCTGGCCGGCTACTTCGCTCCGGCCAATGCCGGGTGGAAGAACACCGTCTCGAACTACAACCCCACGGATGACTGGACCAACGTCCTGTTGAAGTCCGACAAGGTGATCCCGGTCATCTACACCAACCTGGGCATCATCCGTACCGTCTCCGAGCAGACCGGTTCGCCCGTGCCCCTGGCCATCGCCAACATCATCAAGGTGGCCGCCATGCACCGCATCACGGATACCTACGGCCCGATTCCCTATTCGCAGATCGGCGCCGACGGAAGCATCAACACCCCCTACGATTCGGTCGAGAGCATCTACATGCAGTTCTTCGACGAGCTGGACGAGGCGATCGCCACACTGAACGAAAACGCGGAGTACAAGCTCGTTGCGACGGCCGACTACGTCTACTACGGCGACATCAAGAAGTGGATCCGCTACGCCAATTCGCTCAAGCTGCGTCTGGCCATCCGCATCGCCGGCGTCAGCCCCGACGTGGCGCGTGAAAAGGCCGAAGAGGCGGTGAACGATCCCGGCGGCCTGATTACGTCGAATGCCGACAACGCCGCCTGGCACTACTTCGGCAGCGTGCAGAATCCGCTCTACGTGGCCGTCAACTACAACCGCGTCTCGACGCACGACGACGGCACGGCCTGCACCTCGACGGGTGATACCCACGCCGCCGCCGACCTGGTCTGCTACATGAACGGTTACAACGACCCGCGCCGCGAGAAGTACTTCACCCCCAGCGAGTGGCCCGGATACGGTTACGTGGGTCTGCGCCACGGTATCGTCATCCCGGAGCACGCCTCGGTGGGCCACAAGTATTCGGGCCCGAACTTCAAGGCCGATGATGCGCTGCAGTGGATGAATGCCGCCGAGGTGGCCTTCCTGCGCGCCGAGGGTGTGGCCGTCTACGGTTTCAACATGGGCGGCACGGCCCAGGAGTTCTACGAGCAGGGCGTGCGCCTCTCGTTCGAACAGTGGGGTGTCGAGGGGGCCGAGAGCTACCTGGCCCAGGAGGATGCCCTTCCCGAGACGTACGACGATCCCTCGGGCTCGAACGACTACAACGTCCAGCTGTCGAACCTCTCGGTGAAGTGGGAAGAGGGCAGCGTCGAGCAGATGCAGGAGCGGATCCTGATCCAGAAGTGGATTGCCAACTATCCGCTGGGCAACGAGGCCTGGGCCGACTACCGCCGCACGGGCTTCCCGCACCTGATCCCCGCCACCGCGGCCGGCAACATGAGCAACGGCGAGGTGGACTCCAACCGCGGGGCACGACGCATGCGCTATCCGCTCGATGAATATGTCGGCAATGCTCAGAATGTACAGAATGCGGTATCCACGCTGCTGGGCGGTCCCGATCTGATGTCGACCGACCTGTGGTGGGCCCGGAAAAACTAACCTTGGAAAAACGGACTGATTATGAAAAATAGCATCAAGAAAGGCCTCTTCCTCCCGACTCTGCTGGCGGCTTCGGCCCTGCTGACGACGGCCTGCAGCGACTGGACCGACTATGAGAGCCTCGAAATAAAGACCCCGACGATGGACGAGGGGCTTCGTGCCGACTATGAGGCCAACCTGAAGGCCTACAAGGCCGGCAAGCACAAGATCGTGATGACGACCTTCGAAAATGCCGCCGGCGGCCCGACGCGTCAGGCCGAGCGCCTCACGGTGCTGCCCGACAGCCTCGACTTCATCGCCCTGAACAACCCCGACAACCTCCATGCCGGCTATCTCGACGAGATCGACGAGGTCCGCCGGAAGGGTACCCGCGTGGGATACGTGATCGATTACGCCACCTTCGACACGGAGTGGTCGGCCATGGCCAAGGAGGATGCCTCGCTCACCGAGGAGCAGGCTCCGGCCTACATCACCGAGCGGACCGAGGCCATGCTGGCCCTGAACGACCGCTACGGCTACGACGGTGTGATCTTCACCTTCAACGGCCGCTCGATGGCGAGCATGACCGAGGAGGCTCTGGCGCAGTATACGGCCCGTCAGGCCGCCTTCTTCGACGCCCTGGCAGCCTGGCGTACGGCTCACCCCGCCGCCTTCTTCGCCTACAAGGGCCGTGCACAGTATCTGGTCGAGGCGAGCAAGACGCTGCTGGCCGAGTGTGACTACATCATTCTCGAAACCACGTCGGCCAACAACATCTCCGACCTGACCATCGCGGCCGAAGCGGCCGTCGGCTGCGGCAATGTCCCGGCCGACCGCTTCATCATCACCACCGAGACCACGCGCTACGACGACGAGGACGGTATCTACGGATACTTCGGTTCGATCGATGCATCGGGCGAAGCCCAGCGTTCGATCCAGGGCGGTGCCGTCTGGGTGGGGCAGCCCTCGGAGCTCTTCACCCGTGCCGGCATGCTGATCCTCAATGCCCAGTACGACTACTACGACAACACGCCGGTCTACTGCCACCTGCGCGAGGCTATCGACATCATGAATCCTTCACCTAAAAACTAATCTGCGCCATGAAATTCGATAAGACAAAACTGATGCTCTTCCTGCTTGCCGGCCTTGCCTTCGCGGGCTGCGAGAACGAGGATACCGAAGAGCACCATTTCGGTAACAAACTCTATATCTCGTCGGCTCCCGTCTCCGACGATCTGCTCATCCGGGACGACATCACCGGCGATTCGCGGACGATCTCGGCCCGTCTGGCCCTGCCGGCCGCCGAGCAGGTCACCGTAACCTTCGAGTGCCGCCCGAACATGGCCGCCCAGTACAACATGATCTACGGCGACAATGCCGTCGGTCTGCCGGAGGCCAACTTCGAGATGCCCGAAAAGGTCATCACCATCGGCCAGGGCAACGTGACGGGCAATGACGTGGTGGTCAACTTCCTCAATACCAATCAGCTCGACGGCGACCTGCGCTACGTGCTGCCGGTGACGATCGCCAGCGTCCAGGGCGTCGATCTGCTCGAGAGCTCGCGGACGGTCTACTTCGTCTTCAAGGGCGCGGCGCTGATCAACGTCGTCGCCAACATCGCCGAGGTGGCCTTCCCGGTCAACTGGTCGAGTGCGGTCAACGTCTCGGGGCTGAAGACGATCACCGTCGAGGCGCTGGTCCGTTCGCGCGACTGGGAGGCCGGCCGTGGCAACGCCCTGAGCTCGGTCTTCGGCATCGAGGGGTCATTCCTGATCCGTATCGGCGATGCCGACCGTCCGCGCAACCAGCTCCAGCTGGTCAACCCCAACGGCAACTGGCCTTCGCCCAATGCCGCTCCGGGTCTGCCGGTCAACGAGTGGGTGCACATCGCCGTGGTTTGGGATGCCACGACGGGCGACCGCATCTACTATCAGAACGGTGAGGTCGTAGCCTCGGACAACGGCGCCAGCGGCAGCGTCTCGCTGGGCTACAACTGCTACGTGGGCTATTCGTACGACAATACGCGCTGGCTGCCGGGCGAGATCTCCGAACTGCGCGTCTGGAACGTGCAGCGTACGCAGGAGCAGATCGCTTCGAGCATGTATACCGTCGATCCGGCAACCCCGGGGCTGCTGGCCTACTGGAAATTCAACGAGGGCAGCGGCAACCAGATCATGGACGCCACCGGAAACGGTACGAATCTGACCGGTTCGGGTACGCCCGAGTGGGTGAATGTCGAACTCCCCGAATAACATGATGTCTAACCGCAATTGAATGAATCTGTCATGAATATCCGATATTTCAAATTCCATCTTCTGGCTGCGGCGGCCCTGATGAGCTGCGCAACCCTGGGAGCCGCCTGCTCCGAGGAGATTACGGCCGGAGATCCCGTCGACGAGACCCCCTATCAGACTATCTACGAGACGAACGGCTATCTGCTCGATCAGCAGAGCAACCTCTCGGTGGTGACCATCGCCCCGACCGGCCGCGAATACACCGCCACGCTGGCCTTCGGCCTCACGCGCGAACTCTCGGGATCGATCTCCGCCTCGGCCTCCATCGACAAGGCCTGGCTCGACTCCTACAACACCTCCAACGAGAGCCGGTATGTGCTCTATCCCGAGGCGCTGGTGGCGTTTGCCGACGGCGGTACGTTCACCGTCGATCCGGAGAACCCGAAGCGCGCGACGCTCAACATGACGATCTCGCCCTGCGACACGCTGCGTGCCGGGGTGACCTATGCCGTGCCGGTCAAGGTCTCGGCCGACGGTGTCACGCTCAAGGAGCAGGCCTCGCACTGCCTCTACCTGATCAGCGGTGACACGGAGATTGCCGAGAACTTCTCCGACTGCAACAAGGGCGAGGACAAGCCCAAGGCTTTCCTCTTCTTCGAGGTCAACGGTGTGAACCCGCTCAACGCCCTGTCGTTCAAACTCGAAAACGGCAAGCTGCTCTGGGATGCCGTGGTGCTCTTCGCCGCCAACATCAACTGGGATGCCTCGGCCGGACGCGCCTATGTCAACTGCAACCCGAACGTGCAGTATCTGCTCGACAACAACGAAACCTATCTGCAGCCGCTGCGCAAGCGCGGTATCAAGGTGCTGCTGGGTATTCTGGGCAACCACGACCAGGCCGGTCTGGCCCAGCTCTCCGATGCCGGAGCCCGCGACTTCGCTGCCGAGGTGGCTCAGTATGTCTATGCCTACAACCTCGACGGTATCAACTACGACGACGAGTACTCCACATCGCCCGATCTGACGAATCCCTACTTCACCTCTCACTCGACCGCTGCCGCCGCACGGCTCTGCTACGAGACGAAGAAGTTGATGCCCGACAAACTGGTGACGGTCTTCGACTATGGCGCCATGTACGGCGTGGATGAGGTCGACGGGGTGGATGCCGACGAGTGGATCGACGTCGTTGTGGCCAACTATGGCGGTTCCTCGTGGCCGATCGGCGACATGAGCTACGCAAAGTGCTCGGGCTGCTCGATCGAGTTCAACCTCGGCATCAGCGGCCTGTATGAGAATGCGGCTCAGCGGATGCTCGAATCGGGATTTGGCTGGTTCATGGGCTTTGCGCTGGCTCCCGAGAACTTCAGCGCCTCCTATTCGAGACTGAGCGGCTGCGAAACCCTCTACGGTTCGCCGGTGGCCTATCCGACGACCTTCTACAAGAAGAACGATCCGAAGCCGTATGTCTTCCCCGATGAACTCGATTAACCCCTTAAAACGATTCTGACCATGAAAAATATTTGGAAACAAACGCTTCTTTCCGTGCTGGTGCTGGGTGTCGGCGTGCTGACGTCCTGCCGCGAGGACGAGGAACTGAATCTGCCCGGATATCCCGAGAATCCGGTCGGTATCACGATCGCTGATGCCGAAAATGCTGCGGAGGTGACCGTCAAGGGAACCTACGAGGCTGGAACCGGAGCCTTGCTCCTCGACGGGGCGCTGACCCGTACCTATGTCTTCTCGCTGGCAACGCCCAGCCCCGAGGATGTGACCTTCCAGATTGAGCCCATCATCGAGAATATTCCCGAGGATCGGGTCTCGATCAGCGAGACGGAGCTCTTTATCCCGGCCGGCGGCATCTCGGCGTCGGTGACCGTCGGGCTGGTCGATGATGACCACAGTTTTATGGAGGGGGTCTACGATGCGCAGAACTATACGTTGGGTGTCCGCCTTACGGGCGCCGAGGGCTCGCAGCTGGTGCTGTCGCAGACCGAGGCCAAACTCCACATCGAGAAGGAGGCCTATACGATGACCGCTTCGGTCGTCGGTACGGACGGCAGCCGTGCGGCGCTCTTCGAGCGCTCGTGTCTCGACGGGGAGATCGTGACCGAGGAGCCGATCGAGTATGCCTACAAGGTGGTTCTCGACAAACCGGCGCTGACCGATCTTACGTTCCGAATGGTTTCGTCGGGAACCCCCGAGGATTACAAGTCGTATGAGTCCTTCTCGGCCCAGACGGTGACCATCGCGGCCGGTGAACTCGAGTCGGAGCCTGCTACGTGGCGGGCCGAGGATGATTTCCTGGAGGGTAACGACGATCCGGCCACCTATACGATTGCCCTGACCGCCGAGTCCGAGGCTGCCGATTCGTCGGTGATCTTCTCCGAGGAGGCCTCCTCCTGTCTGGTGACGATCACCAAGACCTTCGACCGTCTGATTTTCCTCGATGCACTGGATCCTTCGTGGGTTCGCTTCGATACGACGGGCTGGACGACGGATCCCGCGTCGATCGGTGATCAGCTTTTCGACGACAACGACGTCACCTTCTCCACCGACCGGTCGATCGTTATCGACATGAAGGAGGAGAAATCGATTGCCGGTTTCCGCGTAAGGGCCTATTACGGCTACAGCTTCTATCTGCCGAGTGTCTATTCGATCTCGACCTCGAGTGACGGCGAGGTATGGGCCTCGCAGGGCGAGCTGACCAGCAGCGAGGCTCCGACGGAGACCCATTATGTCGCTCTGATCCGCGAGGTCAAGGCCCGCTACGTGCGATTTGATGTGATCGAGGTGAACTGGTCGTGCTATCTGGCCGAGTTCAATATCTACGGCAAAAACTAAGGTTGGTTAGTTGAGTCCCGGTCCGGAGCCGCTCGGTTCCGGCCGGGTTTGGAACGGCGGCGACGACTTCCCGATGGGGAGTTGTCGCCGCTTCGTTTTTCCGCACCTTGTATTGCCTTTGTATTGCTCCCTGTTCCGTGCCCTGTTCCGTGCCCTGTTCCGTGCCCTGTTCCGTGCCCTGTTCCGTGCCCTGTATCGCGCCTTGTATCGCGCTTTGTATCGCGCCTTGTCCCGTTCCTTGTTCCGTCCCTTGTACCCCCCCCCTGTATCGCGCTTTGTTCGTGTTATGTTCTCGCCTTTTCCCGCCCCTTGTATGATGCCGTGCTTTGCGGCCGGATTTCGGTGTGGCCACGGGGCAGATAAGGCCGTGGATCGAAGAAAACGGGCCTTGGCAGGCACATGTGGTCGTTTCCTGAAGTAGGGGAGTCTGCGCCCGGTTCGGCGGATTGTCGTGAAGAAAAGGATTCCCGGTCGGATGGGGCCTGTTCGCAGTCGTGCCCCCTCCTTGGAGCGGGGATATACGGGGTGACACGGTCGCGGACACGGTGCGGACACGGAAAAAGCAAAACCCCGCTGAACTTGCGTTCAACGGGGTTTCCAGTGCCCAGGACAGGAATCGAACCTGCACGCCTTGCGGCACACGCACCTGAAACGTGCGCGTCTACCTATTCCGCCACCTGGGCATTTGGACCGGTGCTTTTCCGGAATTGCGGTGTGCAAAAGTAACGCTTTTTTCCGAATCTGCAATACTTTTGCGCAACTTTTTTCAATAAAATTTTACTTGCTGAAGAATCTGTACTGAAACAGAAGCAGATAGACTACAGCGACCGAAATGTATGCATCGGCCAGATTGAAGATCGCGCCGAAGAAATAGTTGTTGCTGTCGACCAGGAAACGCAGCGCCCCCGGGCAGTTGTTCCACTGGAAAAGCGGGAAGTAGAACATGTCGACGACCTTGCCCATCATGAATCCGGCATAGTGACCGCCGAACTCCGCCACCGTGTAGGGGGTCGACTCCGAGAAGATCAGCCCGTAGAAGGCGCTGTCAAGGATGTTGCCCAGGGCTCCGGCGATGATCAGCGCCAGCCCGACGATGACTCCTTTGGGCGTTCCCTCGCGTTTGTGGGTCAGGTGGTAGATCAGCCATCCGAGAAATCCGACCATGGCCAGTCGCAGCACGCCGAGCATCAGCTTGCCCCAGTCGAATCCGCTGCCGGTGTAGATGTGCATGCCGAATGCGGCTCCGTTGTTCTCGATGAACCGCAGCTGGAACCAGTCGGGGAAGACGATGATCGATTCGTCGAGGCACATGTGGGTCTTGATCCAGATCTTCAGGGCCTGGTCCACCACGAGCAGGAGGACGACAAGCAGGGATATCTTTTTCAGATTCATACGTTCTTGGTTGTTTGGCTGGGCAAAAATACGAAAAAATCTCGTTCTTCGGGTCTCCGGCGCCATTTTCCCCGTGTGCTTGCCGTTTTTTTTATCCGGGCCTTCCGTCGGATTGTGCGTTCGGACCGGCTCTCGATGGTTCGGCGGTCAGCTTCCCGGTTCGGTTCGCTTCGCGGGACCTGGTCGGCGGTATCCCTTCGGCGGTCACCTTTGGGGGGGGGTGTTTGAGGCATCGTTTATTTTATATATATTGTATCGGCCCTGTTTTGACTGAAAAATTAAGTTTTTTGAAAAAAAAGAGTCGCAAAAGTTTGCAGATTCCGAAAAAGTCGCTACCTTTGCATCCGCGTTTGAGAAATAATGGTTCTTACAAATAAGTCGAGAGTTTACAATAAAGGAGCTTGAGGCTGTTTTAAGGATTGAATTTCAATCAGATGCGAGGTTCTTGAAAAGGCTGTTAGAGGTTTGAAAAGATCGATTGGATTTTGGAATCCTCGCCCGAATCTGCCGCCAAGGTTGCTTCGGAAAGAAATCTTGAAAAAGATTTGCGAGTTTCAAAATTAGTACTTATCTTTGCAATCCCTTTCGGAATAAACCTTCGGGTTTGGCTGAAAAAAAAATCTTGAAAAAAGATTTGCAGGATTCAAAAATAGTACTTATCTTTGCAATCCCTTTCGCACACTAAATGCGAAGTCTTTTTAGAGTGGTTCTTTGAATTACTGGTTATATTTTGAGAGCAAAATTGTAGTATTTATCTGTCAATTTCCTTTAAAGGAAACGAATAGTCAGGACTCTAACGAAACATTATAATTTTATACAATGGAGAGTTTGATCCTGGCTCAGGATGAACGCTAGCGGCAGGCCT
>OCHO01000064.1_pt1 | contig 118099 bp, 102 predicted proteins | sample 1538441 | NCBI WGS metagenome assembly OCHO01 (sample SAMN04571691, study PRJEB22368) | human gut metagenome | biome: human gut; material: stool | host: Homo sapiens | place: Luxembourg | collected 2012-06-29
GGTGTTGCAATATCTGTTATGCTAATTTTACCACTAATTTTTAGTTCCCGAGTTTCCCATAGGGGTGCATGACTGTTCCGATTCTGGTATGCTGCGTTGCCAAACGCAGTGGTGTGATTAAACGTAAGAAGAAAAAATATGGGGACAAAAACAACTATGTATTTTTTCATATCATAACGAGGAAGTTATTCCAATAGGTTATTATTATGTGATCGTGACAAATATATACAAAATAATTTAGATATAATAATATTATCTAAAATCAATTGTTTAACGGTGAATTTTATTGTGTTGAATGGAAGAGATTGCTCCACAAAATGTATTTAAGATAAATATTATATATTTGTGATGGAATGTTTACCGACATCCATGATGACTACCCAATCAGATGTTATGAAATGGAGAAAAGAGTAAGACGGACGAACGCAGAAATAGATAATGCGGTAATGACCGAACTCGAAAAACTGGTCACCCAGTGGGGCTTCGGCAACGTGCTTGTAACGGAATTGATGTCCAATGCCCGTTTGGAACCCCCTGTCTTTTATCGGCGTTATGGATCTATCGACAATCTTTATGACCAACTGGCACAAAGATATGACTTTTGGATAAACAACACGATAGACACGTCTGAGTTGAACACTTTGGGACCTAAAGTGTTCTTTGCAAAAACCCTGAAAACGCTGTACCGGGAGCTATGCAATAATGCGGTTATGCAGAAATTGTTGCTTTGGGAGATGTCGGCCGACAATGAGACGACTCGGAGAACGGCCCGGATTCGGGATCTGATGAACATGAATCTGGTCGAATATTACGACCTGCTGTTCAAATCCGCTCATATCAACATCAAGAGCATTATCGCCCTTCTGATTTCGGGAGTTTATTACCTGATTCTGCATAGGGAGCGGGCGCCTTTTTGTAAGCTCGATTTCGATACGCCCGAAGGAGAAGCGGCCTTTTCGGAGGCGGTGGATACTTTGGTTGAGATGTTGTTCGATCGGATTGAGGCCCACAACGAAAAGCGGGCATGTTACGAACGCATGCTCAAAGACGGAATCAGCCAGAAAAAGGCCTGTCAATACCTGGGGGTTGATATCCATGAATTCGATTGCTGAAAACGGATATCTTCAGGACCATGTCGGAAACGCACTCCTGCATTCTCTGTTTATTCTTCTTGTGTATTGAAATTTATCTGAATTTTACCTGTCTCGTAGCCAATACGCCTCGACTGAAACGTAGACTTGCTTGCTAATGACGCCCCGTTCATGCGCTTTATGCTCCAATTTGGTACATTGCGAGTGCTCTTTTCTGCAAAAAACTGGGGCTAAATCCGCGCTAAAACTCCGTTCTGATTGACTGTAATTCTGCGGAATTGAGTGTGGGTAGATGCACTGCTTTAGCCTTCTTTTTATGATGCAAAATATCGAATTACCGGCCTTCAATTTGATGAATCGAGGCCTCAATATACACCAATTTCACGAATATTGTCCGGAATTTTGCGGTCTCAATCGCCGAAAATAACTGTTCTAATTGGGACGGTCGGTCCTTTTCCCTCTTTGAAATTGCAATTTTTCCCTCTATGGTATGCGTTGTTTTTACTAAAGGTGTTCGAAAAACCTTCAATGGCTTAAATTTCGAGTCGGGCCACCATGGCCCCTGTAAAAAACGACGACTTCGGAGGAGTTTCCCACCCCCTTGCGGGCAAGCTGTTTTCTGTTACGAAATCTATTTCGCGTAACGGAAAACACAGCTTGCCGGGGGCAAAACATATAATGTTTCTGACCCCCAAAAACGGGTCGAATATCACGTCCCGTTCCCGCTTGTTCGCCGGCCAATCTGAAGAGGCGAACCACCCGTTCCCGAAGCTGACATCGGGAACAAAATTGCCGTGAAATGGGATGAATAAATCTTGAACTCAATCCATCATGAAATAGTGATGCCAGGAAATCAATACGGATTGAAGTCTTGGCGTCTTGATCTCCAGAAGTCAAGAACCTCTGATGTCCCGAAATCATGAACTCTTGGACTCGCGAACTCCAGAGGTCAAGAACTCCAGATCTCAAGAGTTCTTGATGCCAGGATTTCAAGAAGTTTTGAAATCTGGAACTCAGGCACTGTTGAGGTCTTGGACTCATGGATTCTTGATCTCCAGGCGTCATGTTCTCTTGACCTCAAGAGCCCTTATAATCTTGTTCCCTTGTGATCTTGATGCCAAGATCTCTCGATCTTCTGTTTTCTTGATCTGTTGATGTCAGTAGGCCCCTTTATGTTGGGAAGTAAAACACTAGGACGTTCTAATGTCCTCCTTATCAAGGTCACTATGGCGTATGGTTCTACGCCTCGAAAATCAATTGAAATACTCTGTTTGGGCTTGCTACCGACGCCAACCTGTGCCACACCGACGCCAACCACTGCCACAGAGCGCTGATGGCAGAGAAAACGTCTTTGAAGCCCCTATATTCGCTCTCGAAACCATAAAAGCCAATCATTATGCAAGAACAGAAGAATGAACCTCGGGGTGACAGCCGAACAGCGTCCCTCGACTCCGGGACTTTATCGAGAAAAGTCTCTAACTACGAGCGCCTCTTTCTGCAGCCTGTCAAGACCGTGGCTCTCCACGGCAAGGCCATTTATGTCCGTCCGGAGTTTCACCAACGGATTCAGCGAATCGTGCGGCTCCTCGACAACGACAAAATCTCGATGTACAGCTATCTGGACCGCGTGCTGGAACACCACTTCGCAACCTTCGACGAGGAGATTACGGTCTGGTGTCGCAATCGGCTCCAGTCGCTTTCCCGGGATCTTAAAACGACACTGCCATGGGAATAGTCAATGTAGAATCCCGAACCTTTGAGCGGATGCTTGCTCGGTTCGAGGAGTTCGCCCGACGGATGGACGCGCTCTGCCATGCACACTGTATCGGCGAATCGGAGCCATGGCTGGACAACCAGCAGGTCTGCCAGCTGCTGAATATCTCCAAACGGACGTTGCAGACCCTTCGCGGCAACGGATCGCTCTCCTACACGCAGATCAACCACAAGATCTATTACCGAGCAGAAGATGTGCGGTCGTTCCTTGCGGTGCTGGAGGCACGACGCAAGCACGACCAGAGACGCAGAAACGAAGTATAAACGGCGGGGCCCGGATCGTGGCACTCGTAGTGGTGTCAGGCCGGATCTCGCATCAAACAGACGGAAAATGGGCAATGAATTGATTACGGAGCATGACGAGCGGATCCGCTCATACTTCCAGGCGCTGGAGCGTCTTTCCAAAGCGTTGGAGACGTTGTTTTCGAAGCGTAAGTCTTCGTTGGACGGCGAGAGCTTCTATACGGACGAGGAGCTTTCGCAGCGGCTGAAGATCAGCCGCCGGAGTTTGCAGGATTACCGCAATCAGGGACGGATTCCCTACATCAAGTTGGGTGGCAAGATCCTCTACCGCTCCTCGGATATCGAGAGGATGTTGGAGGAGGGTTATCGCAACGAATTTCGGTAGACAAGGGGCAGAAATCTCACAACGTCGGCGTTCATAGTTTTTCTCCTTTTCATCGATAGCATCTTCCCAAACGGGCCGGAGCGAATACGACAACCTTTTCACGGGGAGCATCTCCATCTGCGGAGGCCCCTCTCCGGGAAAACCCCCTGGGGCATGAGGTTGGCATTTCGCTCCGGTCCATTACCTTGCTGCCGGATGAAAAGGAGTACCATGTGTCACCTATCGGGTATAATAGGGATGATTAAATATAAATTTATACCCGAAAGGGTGCAAAATGAAAAATATTTGATATATTTGTACCCAAAGGGGTATAAATCATGAAACAGACATCTCTATCCAACTCGGTCAAGTCGATGCGCCGACAATATCATCTGACACAGGTGGAACTTGCCGAGAAGTCCGGTGTGGGACTGCGTTTTATCCGCGAACTGGAGCAGGGCAAGCCGACACTTCGTCTTGACAAGGTCAACCAGATTCTGAATCTGTTTGGCTATGAGGTGGGAGCCGTACCGATGACTAAAACCGATGAATGATGAAACAAGCTGTTGTATTTTTTCAGGATCGACGGGCCGGCATCCTGACTGAAGACGAGAACGGTTATACATTCGTATACGATACCGGTTATTTGGCTGCACCGGATGCGCAGGCTGTGAGTCTGACCCTTCCGTTGAGCGATCGTCCCTATCGGGATAAAGTACTGTTCCCGTTTTTTGACGGGTTGATTCCCGAGGGCTGGTTGCTGGATATTGCCGAAAGGAACTGGAAAATCGATGCCCGCGATCGCATGGCCTTGCTTTTGGCCTGCTGTAAGGATTGTATCGGAGCTGTTGGAGTTCAACCCGTAATCACCAAGGAGGAGTAATCGATGGCGGTATGTTTGTATTGTTACGGGGAGTTGACCGCGGGTGAAAAGGATTTCCACAAGCGTTGTTCCCAAAAAATATTCGGGACGTCGTGTCCTCCCGAACTACCCTATACGCGCGAAAATCTGACAGATCTTGCCCGACAGGTAATTCGTAGCCAGACGACACTTACGGGGGTACAGGCAAAATTGTCGCTCGATATTCTCAAGGGTGGACGAAACGAGGTCGACCGTTTTACGATTGTCGGGCTGTGGGGACGGTACATTCTGAAACCACCAACCGAACGATTCGCCCATTTGCCCGAGTTGGAGGATTTAACGATGCATTTGGCCGAACTGGTCAGAATAAGGGTCGTGCCTCACAGCCTGATTCGCTTTGCTGATGGCGAACTGTGCTATATCACACGCCGTATAGACCGCACTTCTCAGGGTGTGAAATTACCCATGGAAGATATGTGCCAGTTGACCGGGCGTCTGACCGAGCACAAATACAAAGGTTCGTACGAACAGATCGACAAGACCATCCGGAGATTCTCTGCAACCCCCTTGCTGGATCAGGTCAACTTTTGGGAGCAGGTCGTGTTTTCGTGGATCACGGGGAATGCCGACATGCATCTGAAGAACTTCTCGCTTTATAGCGAGGTGCCGGGTAAACATCTGCTTACTCCGGCTTACGACATGCTCTCCACAGCGCTGGTCATGCCGGAGGATAACGAGGAACTGGCGTTGACGCTCAATGGCAAGAAGCGGAAAATCCGGAAAGAAGATTTTATCGCTTCCATGCAGGCTTCGGGTTTGGGCGACAAGGTTATAGAAAACATCTTTCACAAGTTTCGGAAGTCACAGGACGTCTGGTTCGCATATGTGGATCGATCGTTCCTGCCGCAAGAGATGAAAGAGGAGTACAAGGGGATCATCCGAGACAGGATCAGCCGGTTGGTATAGCCATGACATTGAACAGCCCGGAGATGCTTATCCCCGGGCTGTTTTGTGAATTTAGCAGGGCGCATTCCGCTATCCCAGTTTGGAGATGGCTCTCTCCACCTGCATCATGTCCCGGAGAATGGAGCTGTCGAGAACCCGGGCATAGTGTTGCGTCATCTTGATGTTGGAGTGGCCCAGCATCTTGGCCACATTCTCCAGACTGACGCCGTTGGCCAGGCAGACCGAGGTTGCATACGAGTGTCTGGCGCAATGCGTGGTCAGATTCTTGCGGATCATGCAGATGTCGGCAATCTCCTTCAGATAGCTGTTCATCTTCTGGTTGCATGGAACCGGCAGCAATACGCCCTTCTTCCGGCAGGTGGGGTGGTCGGCATACTTGCGCAGAATTTCCTGCGGAATATCCAGCAGCGGGATGTTGCACATGTTTTTCGTCTTCTGACGGGGCTTGCGGATCCAGAGATTTCCGTTGTTGTCCCGGACGATGTGCTCCGGGGCCAACTGGTGCACGTCGATGAAGGCCAGCCCCGTAAAGGCAGCGAAGATGAAGACATCGCGGACCAGCGTCAGCCGCTCCAGCGGAAACTCCTTGCGGTAGATGGTCTGCAACTCGTCCATCGTCAGAAACTCCCGGACGACCTCCTTCTCGTGGAACCGAATCCCGAGGAAGGGGTCCTTCGCCATCCAGTCATTGGCGCGGGCCAGATTGGTAATCTTTTTCAAACACTTCATGTAGCGAATGACGGTATTCTGCTGGCATCCCTTTTCCGTCTTCAGATAGAAGGCAAAGGCGCGGACCAGCTCGCCGTTGACCTCCGCGAGGGGCAGATCCTCCTTCCCGTAACGCTGGCGGATCAACTCGGCCAGATAACGCCGGCAACTCTCGTAGCGGCGGACCGTAATCAGCGCATAATCCGTGCCGACCAGCGCCCGACACTGGTCGTTGTGCTCCTGCATGGTCCCCAACAGCGTGCGGACCTCTTCAGGCTTCTCCTGCCCGAAGAAGAGCTCCTGCAGCAGGTGGGCCGTAATGGGGCGATTCTGCTGCTCCAGTTCGCAAAAGATTTGATACAGCTTGATGCGAGCCTCCTCGATATAGGTATTCAGGTCGCAGGCGCGGCGGCTCTTGCCGCGGGCCGTCTCCTTGGCCTGACTCCACAGGGCAGGGTCAATGCTCTTGCGGATGTTGTTCTCGACGCGCGTCCCGTTGACGGTGATGCGCATGCAGACGGAGGCCTCTCCGTTTTTCAGCAGCCTGGTCTTCTTGAGGAAGAACAGCACGCGAAACGAATCTCTTTTCATGGTTCCTACTTGCTCTTTAACTGGTTCGACAAATGTAGGAAATCCGACCCGATTTAGCGTCATGCAAAATATTGCAGTTCAGTGAGAAATGCGCGAATTCGGTGGAGATAAATGGGGCGGTTTTCATCTCCACCGATTGCTCCACCAAAAGGTGCCGAAAACCGCTGTTTTTTGCGCTGCCGACAAAAAGAGAAAACCCTGATTTCGTATGGAAATCAGGGTTTTGCAACATTTTGCTTCTCTTCAAAGTGGTACCACCAGGAATCGAACCGGGGACACAAGGATTTTCAGTCCTTTGCTCTACCAACTGAGCTATGGCACCATCCGCCGCTATTGAGATTCGGGGCCTTTGTTGTCCCCTCCCTGTTTGTTTGAGCCGAGACTTTCCTCTCACTCACCGCCCGGGGTTTCTCGATTAACGTGGTGCAAAGGTAAGCAAAAAAAATGAATCTCCAAATCTTCGGCCCGAAAAAATGAATTTTTTTATCCTCTAACCTCGGAAGACCCCTGAAAATGCCTTGAAACCCGCTTCGTCGGAAGACTCCCGGTCAGTTTCCCGACAGAAGATACGGCCAGGTTCGGACGGCTGTGTTATATTTGCAGGGTCCGGTGCGCATCGTCCCTGCGTGGAGACGCTGGCAAGCCGGGGGGCGGCGATTCGGGCCGGACCTGTGCAAAATCGACGGAATTCCCGCTCCGATCGTCCGGACGGCCTTTTTGTCCGTCGAAGTGATGACAAGTTTGTAGTAACTTTTGCGCGTAGAAATCCGCTTCTTTGTAATATGAAACGGCAACGACGTAATGACATTTTAGTGGAGCAGGTGGTGGAGCGGTTGAAGTCGATCCGTCGCGCTCAGGGGCTTACCCAGGAGAATGTTCGTTTTGATACCGATCTGAACATCGGACGCATCGAGAGCGGTCGGCACAGCATTTCGCTGACGACGCTGGCCGACCTGTGCGATTATTACGGAATCTCGCTCGAGGACTTCTTCAAGGAGATTGTCACTCGGAAATAGAAGACGGCCATTTACGCCGTCTCTTGTCGTGCACCGGACCTGTCCGATCCGGTGCGTATCCCTATTGCATGATCAGGAGAGCCTTTTTTCGAAGGCCTCGCGTTCGCCGCTGCGGTAGCGGACCGTCCCGCAACGGGTGAATCCCTCGCGGGCCAGGATTCGAAGCATGCGGTGGTTGTCGAAATTCGTATCGACGCGGAACGAACCGATGCCGCGCTGCCGGGCCATGCGTTCGACCTCCCGGAGGAACCGGGTCCCGACGCCTTCACCCAGCGCCTCGTCGGCTACGGCCAGCCGGTGGACGACGACATAGGGGCCCTCGCTCAGCCACTGACCCCCTTCGAGCGCCTCGTAGGCAGGTTCACCGTCGAAGACGACCGCTCCGTAGGCGATCACCTCATGGGGGTCGGCTGCTCTCTGTGCGGCATTTGCAGAGCCTCTTTCCGGGTGGATTGCCGTCTCTGCCTCCCGGTCCGGAACTTCTTGCCCGCGGCAGGCGACAAGGCCGTAGCCGTGTGCCAGATCGGAGACGATGTTTTCCGGGACGGGGTAGCCGTCCTGCCACTGATCGCTGCCGGCGGCGGCCATGCGGCGCTGGGCCTGACGGATAATCTCCATGATGCGGGGCAGGTCGTCGGAGGATGCGGGGCGGAAGCGGATCGGGTTTGTCTTCATGCGGGTAATGTTCGTTTTGCGGCACGCCGGGCGCGGGCCGCGCTGCTGCAAATTTACGAAAAGATTGTCGGATGCCGCACGCAGATCCGTGCGCGGCGTGCAAAATGTCGTTCTGTCACCTCGTTGATGCTGACGTTTTGTCACAAATTGTCACAGGATGACACGAAAGCCGGCGATTTGTGACAATTTCTGACAATTTTCGCAAATTTTGGTCGTGGCACGTGATTTGATCTCTCTTGGGTCGAAATCGCTCCGCAAGGGGCGGTGGAAAAGAAAATAATGTAAAACTAAATAAACCAAGGAGGACACAATTATGGTACCTGTAAGACGTAATCAAAACTGGTTGCCGAGTATTTTCAACGATTTGATGAACAACGACTGGCTGATGGAACGCCGCAACGTGACGGCTCCGGCTGTGAACATCATTGAGAATGACGACGAATACAAAGTCGAGGTCGCTGCACCGGGTATGACCAAGGAGGACTTCAAGGTTCATATCAACGAGGACAACGAACTGGTCATCTCGATGGAGAAGCACAACGAGGAGAAGGAAGAGGACAAGAAGCGCAAGGGAACGTATCTGCGTCGTGAGTTCTCCTACACGCAGTTCCAGCAGAACCTGCTGCTTCCTGACAATGTCGAGCGCGAGAAGATCTCTGCCAAGGTGGAGAACGGTGTGATGAGTATCGACATTCCGAAGAAGAAGGAGTCCGAAGCCGCCCCTGTGGCTCACCAGATCGAGATCAAATAATCGGTCGGCATCCGGCCGCGGAGAGTCCCGCCCAAGAGCGGGGCTCTCTTTTTTTATGCCCGTGGCTGAACGGGCTTTACTACCCGCAGCTGAATGGGCTTTAATGCCCGCAGCTGAACGGGGCGACGGTGGGGCAGCGTGCATTTTTGAGGCCCGAAACCCGAAAAGTGCCCCGACGGCAGGAACAGCGAGACAAAAAAACGGCTATCTTTGACCCGCGTCTGACGCAACGACGCGAGCGTACAAACCAAAAAATAAACTAAAGCCCATACAAACGGATGAAAGTCGGACTCTTCATTCCCTGTTATATCAATGCGGTCTACCCCGAGGTGGGCCGTGCCTCGTACGAGCTGCTGCAACGTGTCGGCTGCGAGGTGGACTACCCGCTGGACCAGACCTGCTGCGGCCAGCCGATGGCCAATGCCGGATTCGAGAAGGATGCCCGGGCCCTGGCCGAACACATGAACGAACTCTTCGCGCGGTATGATTATGTGGTGGGGCCGTCGGCCAGCTGCGTGGTCTTCGTGCGCGAAGGCTACCCGCGGCTGCTGCCCGATTACAAGGAGCATGCGTGTGTCGATTCGCGGATCTGGGAGATCTGCGAGTTCCTCCACGACGTGGTGAAGCCCACGCACCTCGATGCCCGTTTCCCGCATCGGGTGAGCCTCCACAACTCCTGCCACGGCGTGCGCAAGATGGGGCTCTCGTCGCCGAGCGAACGGCAGGTTCCCTACCATTCGAAACTGCGCGATCTGCTGTCGCTGGTCGATGGCGTGGAGGTCGTCGAGCCCGAACGGCGGGACGAGTGCTGCGGTTTCGGAGGCATGTTCTCCGTCGAGGAGAATTCGGTCTCGGTGGCCATGGGGCGTGCCAAGGTGGGGCGCCACATCGATACGGGTGCCGAGTACATCACCGGGGCCGACTCGTCGTGCCTGATGCACATGCAGGGGATCATCACGCGGGAGAAGCTCCCGATCCGGACGATTCATATGGTTGAAATTCTGAATTCGAGATCATGAGTACGCATTCCAAAGCCGCCAAACGATTCGTTGCCGATGCCGAACGGCTGGCATGGCACGACCGCGCGTTGTATGCCGTCCGGGAGAAGCGCGACCGGATGATGGCCACCGTTCCCGAATGGGAGGATCTGCGCCGTCAGGCCTCGGAGATCAAGCTCCATACGCTGAGCCGGCTGGGGGACTACCTCTGCGAGTTCGAGCGCAACGCCACGGCCAACGGCATGAAGGTCCACTGGGCGGCGGATGCCGCCGAGATGAACGAGACGGTCTGGCAGCTGATCCGCGAACACGGCGGACGGCACCTGATCAAGAGCAAGTCGATGCTCGCCGAGGAGTGCGGGCTGACGCCCTACCTCGAGGCCCGCGGCGTGGAGGCCGTGGAGAGCGACCTGGGCGAGCGGATCATGCAGCTGCTGCACATGCCGCCGAGCCACATCGTGCTGCCGGCCATCGCCGTGCGGCGCGAGGAGGTGGGGGCCCTGTTCGAGCGCGAGATGGGGACCGAGAAGGGCAACAGCGACCCGACCTACCTGACCCATGCCGCCCGCAAGGCGCTGCGGCAGAAGTTCCTCGATGCCGATATCTCGATGACGGGCGTCAACTTCGCCGTGGCATCGACCGGAGCGCTGGCCGTCTGCACGAACGAGGGTAATGCCGACATGGGGACCTCGTTTGCGGATCTGCACATCGCCATCATGGGCATCGAGAAGGTGATTCCCGACATGGAGGCGCTGGGCGTCTTCACGCGGCTGCTGGCGCGGTCGGGGACGGGACAGCCCGTGACGACCTACACGTCGCTCTACCGCCGGCCCGCTCCGGGACACGAGATCCACGTGATTCTGGTCGACAACGGCCGGTCGGAGTGGCTGGCCGACGAGGCTCACCGCAACATGCTCAAGTGTCTGCGCTGCGGGGCCTGCATGAACACCTGCCCGGTCTACCGGCGTTCGGGCGGATACTCCTACTCCTATTTCATACCGGGGCCGCTCGGCATCAACCTTGGCATGCTGCGTTCGCCGAAACGCTACCACGGCAACGTCTCGGCCTGCACGCTCTGCTATTCGTGTTCGAACGTCTGCCCGGCGAAGATCGACCTGGGCGAACAGATCTACGACTGGCGGCAGCGGCTCGACGAGATGGGGCTGGCCGATCCGGCGAAGAAGCTGGCCGTCAAGGGGATGAACTTTGTGATGGGCGGCAGCTGCCGTTTCTATGGCGGCATTGCGCTGGGACGTGCGGTGAGCCGGCTGCCGCGTGCGGTGATGGAGAACGGACTCAATCCGTGGAGCGCTCCGGGACGGGCGATGCCTCCGTTTGCGGAGCGGAGTTTCAATGCCGAGTGGAAAAAAAATCAGAAGAAGAGGTAAGATGAACAGCAAGGAGAAGATACTGAAGCGCCTGGCGGCGGACGGAATGGCGGTGCGGCCGCGTCCGGAGATGGATTTCGTGCCCCAGCGCTTCGAGAACCGCGAGGCGACGTTCGCCGAGCGGCTGGAGGCGGCCGGAGGACGGGCCGCCCGGATGGAGGCGGGGGAGACGCTCGACGAGGTGATCCGCCGCTGCTACCCCGAGGCGAAGAGCATCGCCTCGAACCTGTCGGAGGTGACGGTTGCGACGGTCGATCCCGACCGCGTGGAGGATCCCCGCGAACTGGTCGACGTCGATCTGGCCGTCGTGCGGGGGGCGTTCGGCGTGGCGGAGAACGGCGCGGTGTGGATCGCGCAGAACGTCCGCCACAAGGCGCTCTATTTCGGGGCCACGGCTCTGTTGATTGTCATCCCGGAGGATGCGCTCGTCGACACGATGCACGAGGCCGTCGTGCGTCCCGAGGTGGACGATTTCGGATACGGATGCTTCGTGTCGGGCCCCTCGAAGACGGCCGACATCGAGCAGGCGCTGGTCTTCGGGGCCCACGGACCGATGTCGGTGACGGTGGTCCTGCGGCCGACCGCGGCGGTGAAAAACGAGTAACAGTCGGGTGGGGCGGTCCGGAATCCGGGTGCGCTCTGCTCCGCATAATCAAACCGAAGAGATGAAAACCGAACTATGTGCCTATTCCGTCGAGTCGTGTCAGGTGGCCTCGCGGGCCGGGGTGACACGCGTTGAACTCTGCGCCTCGCCCTGGGAGGGGGGGACGACCCCTTCGGCCGGGACGATCCGGCTGGCGCGCCGCGTGCCGGGGATCCGGCTCGAGGTGATGATCCGTCCGCGGGGCGGCGATTTCTGTTACAGCGACGCCGAGGTGGAGCAGATGGCCGAGGAGATCCGTTTCGCCCGCGCGTGCGGGGCCGACGGTGTGGTCCTGGGGCTGCTGACACCCGATGGCGAAGTCGACCGGCCGCGGACGGAGCTGCTCGTGGCCGAGGCGGGCGGGATGGAGGTGACCTTCCACCGCGCCTTCGACATGACGCGCGATCCGTTCGAGGCGCTCGAGAGCGTCATTGCCTGCGGATGCCGCCGCATCCTCACCTCGGGCGGGTGCAATACGGCGATGGAGGGGGCGACGACGCTTCGCGAACTGGTTGCCCGGGCCGCCGGCCGCATCGAGATCATGGCCGGCAGCGGGATCAACCCCTCGAATGCCCGGCCGTTGGCCGCAACGGGGGTCGATGCCCTGCACTTCAGCGCCCGGGGTTGGCGCGAGAGCCGGATGCGGTTCCGCAACCCGAAGGTCTCGATGGGCGGTCTGGAGGGGGTGCCCGAATACGCCACGATGTGCGCCGACGAGACGCTGGTACGACAAATCCTTAAAGAACTCGAATAGATGAAACGACTGCTGACCTTTCTGATGTGCCTGGGCCTGTGCGCCTGTGGCGGAAGCCGCTACGGCAGCGGCATTCCCGAAACCTACGATCCGCTGCTCGATGCGGCGCTGGCCGACTGCCCGCGGGCCGACAGCCTGCGTACGCTGCTGCGCGAGACGCCGCGTGAGGAGCGCGAGGCGATGGCCTACCTGCTGGCCTGGATGCCGGGCGGAGACCGCGATACGATGAACCTCGAGCTGCTGCGCGAGGATGTGGCCTACGCCTGCAAGGCGCGCGAGATCTTCCCCTGGACGAAGGAGCTGCCCGACTCGATCTTCCTGAACGAGGTATTGCCCTACGCCGTGGTTGACGAGGTGCGCGATGCCTGGCGGGGTGACTTTTTCGACCGCTTCTCGCCCTGTGTGGCCGGCTGCCGGACACTGCGCGAGGCGGCTGAGGCGGTGAACCGCGCCATTGTCGAGCGGGTCGGCGTCGAGTACAACACCCAGCGCGAAAAGACCAACCAGAGCCCTGCGGAGTCGATGCGCCAGCACATGGCCTCGTGCACGGGATTGTCGGTGCTGCTGGTCGACGCACTGCGCGCCGTGGGCGTTCCGGCCCGCTTCGTGGGGACGGCGGCCTGGCACGACAACCGCGGCAACCACAGCTGGACGGAGGTGTGGTTCGACGGCGGATGGCACTTTACGGAGTACTACTTCCCGGGGTATGACCGCGCCTGGTTCCTGGCCGATGCGGGTCAGGCCACCGAGGGCGACCGCATGCATGCGATCTACGCCGTGTCGTTCCGGCCGACGGGCGATTGGTTCCCGATGGTGTGGAACGAGTCGTCGCACGAGGTGCATGCCGAGGAGGTGACGTCGCGCTACCGGACGATCTACCGCGAGGTGAGCGACCGACGGCTGGCCGAGAAGACCCACGTCGAGGTGCGCTTCACGATGTATCTCAACAAGGCTGTCGAGGGGACCTCGGCCGGACGTGTTGCGGCGAACGTCGATGTCTTTTGCGGAGCCGAGCAGGTGGGCGGAGGCCGCACCGCAGCGCCGCAGCAGGATATGAACGACGGTTTCCGGATCCTGCTCGAGAAGCACAAGAGCTATACGTTCCGCTACGAGAATGCGCGTGGCGAGGCGACGTCCGTGACCGTGGAGGTGGGCGACGAACCCCTCTCGGTGTCGGGCTACATGGAGTGATTCCGGCCGGACTTCGGTCGATGATAAAGGGGCGTTCCTCGCTGGGAGCGCCCCTTTTTGTTGTGGAATGAGGAGCTTGCCGCGGTCTGGGAAAGTCCTCTGCGCACGGTGTCAGAGCAGGGTGACGGGCTCCTTGCGTCGTTTGAAACTGCGGGAGAGGGCGGCGGCAAAGGGGGTGTGGAAGGTGCGGGCCCCGACCGGACACCCCTTGACACAGGCACAGCAGCGGAGGCAGCGCGTCGGATCGGTCTGTTCTTCGTTGCCGCGTGCGATGGCTCCGACGGGGCAGATGGCCACACAGCGCCCGCAGTGGGTGCAGAGCGAGGCGTCGCACTCCGGAAGGTAGACGACCGGATGCCTCTTTTGCCGGCGGAGGTAGTTCAGCGCGAAGCCGATGAAGCGCAGCAGGGGAATGAGCGGCGTGGGACGATCCTTCAGCCGGGAGACATCAACCGGGGTCAGATCCCCGCGGTCGAGCCGTTCGCGAATGGTGCGACCGAAGGCCTCGGCCGTGGCGAGATCCCGTTCGTCGGGGCGTCCGGCGGCGATCGGCGTGGCGGGGGTCGAGTAGGAGTGTTCGCCGACGAATGCCGCGGCGGCAATGGGTCGGAAGCCCAGTTCGCGGGCCAGATCGGCCAACTCCACGGCGGCGTGTTCGAAGGCGCGGTTGCCGTAGACCACAACCACGACGGTCGGGCTGCCTGCGGAATGAAGTTTGCGGATCCGTTCGGCGGCCGTCGGCGGGATGTGTCCGCCGTAGACCGGTGCGGCCAGGATGGTGACCACCTCGCCGGCAATTCGGGTGACGGGGCTTTCGCCGTAGGTCAGGTCAATGTCCGCAACCGTCGGGCGAGGAGTGTTGCGGGTCGGGGCAGCCAGCCCCCGGGCAATGGCTTTGGCCACCTTTTTCGTGGTGCCGGTGGGCGAGAAGTAGATGGTGCGGATCGGATCGAAGGGTTTCATGAGAGGGTCAGATTATAGTCCATGCAATTTGTCGGGGGCTGCGACAGCCGTTGGTCCGACCTCGGCAGCTGCGGGGCTGTTGCCGGCTGTTGCCGGATCGTTGCCAGGCGTTGCCGACTTCGCTCCGGCCGCCTCGCGGAGCTGACCGTCCGTTGCGGGATCAGTCTCTTCCGCCTCCGCCGGCAGGGCATCCTCGGGCGAGGGGTGTTCGGCAAAGTAGCGCCACAGCGGGGCGGCCATCAATGCCTGCCGGATGCGGTTGGAGCGCAGCAGCTCGAGCACCTCGCGGCGCGTCATCAGATGGACCCGCAGATCCTCGGTCGGATCGAGATGCTGCGTTCCGAGTCGTTCGACTCCCGTGGCGAGAAAGCAGTGCGTGAGGTTGTTCTGCGTGGCGGGGTTCGGGGCGACGGTCGTCAGCAGCTGCCATTCCCCTCCGCCGTAACCGGTCTCCTCGGCCAGCTCGCGGCGCGCCGCATCGAGCATCGAGGCGTCGGTCGGCTCCGAAACGCCGGCCGGAATCTCGTAGGAGGTTTCGCCGAGACCGTGGCGGTACTGGTCGATCAGCACGAAATGCCCGTCGCGCGTGATGGCCGTGATGTTGACCCAGTTGGGGTACTCCAGCACGTAGTAGTCGGGCACGAGACGCCCGTCGGGCAGTTCAAGACGTTCGTGTCGCACGGTGAGCCACGGCCGCCGGTAGAGGTACTCGCTCGAAAGTACCTTCCATTTGTGTTGTTCGGGATCTTTCATGCTGCGAAAATAGGGAAAAAATGTTATCTTTGTTTCTACTAAACCCAAAAGTCTATGTTGCCTGTTTCTGAACGCAAACAGATCATCGATCTGATTCATCGCGAGGTCATCCCGGCCATCGGGTGTACCGAGCCGATAGCCGTTGCGCTGTGCGTGGCGCGCGCGACGGAGACCCTGGGCTCCGTGCCCGAACGGATTGCGGTGCGGCTGAGCGCCAACATCCTCAAGAATGCCATGGGGGTCGGAATCCCCGGCACGGGGATGATCGGACTGCCGATCGCCGTGGCGCTCGGGGCGTTGATCGGCCGTTCGGAGTATCAGCTGGAGGTGCTGCGTGACGTGACGCCGGGGGCCGTCGAGCGCGGCCGGCAGATGATCGACCAGAAGCGCATCTCCATCGCGCTGAAGGAGGGCATCGCGGAAAAACTCTATATTGAAGCCGAGGTTGAGGCGGCGGGCCACAAGGCGCTGGCCGTCATTGCCGGAGGACATACGACGTTCGTTTATGTCGAGCGTGACGGCGAGGTGCTGCTCGACCGGCGGCGCGCGGCGGCGTCGGTCGAGGAGGAGGGCGAGGTGCCGTTGACACTGCACCGTGTCTGGGAGTTTGCGATGACCACGCCGGTTGACGAGATCCGCTTCATCCTCGAATCGCAGCGTCTGAACCGGGCCGCCGCCGAAAAATCCTTCACGGGAGAGTACGGCCACTGTGTGGGGCGCACGCTGCGCTGCGACCGCGAGCGGCAGGTGATGGGCGACAGCATCTTCACGCGGATCCTCTCCTATACGTCGGCGGCGTGCGACGCGCGGATGGCCGGGGCGATGATCCCCGTGATGAGCAACTCCGGGAGCGGCAATCAGGGTATTGCCGCGACGATGCCCGTGGCAATCTATGCCGAAGAGATCCATGCGTCGGAGGAGCAGACGATCCGGGCGCTGACGCTGAGCCATCTGACGGTGATCTACATCAAGCAGAGCCTCGGCCGGCTGTCGGCCCTGTGCGGATGCGTCGTGGCGGCGACGGGGTCGAGTTGCGGCATTGTCTATCTGATGGGGGGCGGTTACAAGGAGATGACGGCCGCGGTGAAGAACATGATCGCCAATCTGACGGGAATGATCTGCGACGGCGCCAAACCGAGTTGCGCGATGAAGCTGACGAGCGGCGTCTCGACGGCAGTTCTCTCGGCGATGATGGCCATGGATGGGCGTTGTGTGAGCCCCGTGGAGGGGATCATCGAGGAGGATGTCGACCGCTGCATCCACAATCTGACCTCGATCGGCCGCGACGGCATGAACGAAACCGACCGGCTCGTTCTTGACATCATGACCCACAAGTCCTGATGCCGGGCTGATGTTCGGGCTGTTCGGGCGTTCGGCTGGTCGGAAAGGCGGGAGGTAGACGGTTGACCGGGGCGCTGGTCGGGCATTCGGCCGGTGTGTTCGTTGGCCTTTCGATCTGTTTGACCGGGTCGGCAGGTCGGGTGTTCGGACGGTCGTTTTATCACAAAAAATAGGGGACGGATCCTGGGTTGGATTCGTCCCTTTATTTCTTGATGCCGAGAAGTCGCGGATGGATTGGCTCGGGAATTTTCACGACCTCGGCCCTTTCGCTCCCTTTCGCTCTCTTTCGCTCTCTTTGCTCCCTTCGCCCCCTTCGTGCGCCCCCGGGTTATTTCTGGAAGATGGTCTTGACGATGATGTTCGTGGCCCCCTGGTGACGGGTGGTGTAGTCCTTGGCAATGCGGCTGGTCTTCTGCAGGAACTCCTCGTTGTCGCGCAGCGGAATGAACCACGTGCGCAACTCGTCGTAGGTCGTTACCGAACGGGCCGCCCCGAGCGTCACGAGATCACGCGCCTCCTTGAACTTCTCGTAGTTGGGCCCGAAGGCAATCGGCAGTCCGAACGTGGCCGCCTCGAGCGTGTTGTGGATCCCGACGCCGAAGCCGCCGCCGATGTAGCTCCACGTGGCGTAGGCGTAGACCGACGAGAGCAGCCCCACGGTATCGAGAATCAGCAGCTGACGTGTGCCGTATCCCGTGCGCGACGTGCATTGTGTGAAGCGCAGCGCTCCGCCGCGGGTCTCCTCGATCAGGTGGGCGATCCGTGCCTCGTCCATCTCGTGCGGGGCGATGAGGAACTTCACGTCGGGATTGTCGTTCATCAGGCGGATGAGCAGCTCCTCGTCGGGGCCCCATGTAGATCCCGCCACGAAGAGGCGGTCGTCGCCGCGGAAACGCTCGACGATGTCGACGTGTTTGGCCGAACGGGCAATCTCTGCCACGCGGTCGAAGCGCGTGTCGCCGGCCACCAGCACGTTGTCGAATCCGAGTGTGGCGAGGAGCTTTTTCGACTCCTCGTTCTGGACGAACATCACGTCGAACGACTCCAGCGCCTGGCGCCACATCCCGCCGTAGGGGCGGAAGAAGACCGAATTGCGGCGGAAGATGGCCGAGACGACATAGGTGCGGATCTTGCGGCGGCGGAGTTCGCGCAGCAGGTTCAACCAGTACTCGTATTTGACGAAGATGGCGATTTCGGGGTGGGCGGCGTCGAGGAACCGGCGGGCATTGCGCGGGGTGTCGATCGGAAGGTAGAAGATGTAGTCGGCGCCCTTGTAGTTCTTGCGGACCTCGTAGCCCGAGGGGGAGAAGAAGGTCAGCAGGATCTTGTATTCGGGATAGGATTTGCGGATCTGTTCGAGGATGGGACGTCCCTGTTCGAACTCTCCGAGCGAAGCGACGTGTATCCAGACAATACGAGCCGCGGGGTCGATGGTCTCCCGCATGCGGCGGAAGAGCTCCTTGCGTCCTTCGAGCCACAGGCGGGCCTTCCGGTGGCGCGGGGCCACGAGCCGGATGATCCAGACGTAGAGCAACAGACCGAAATTATAGAACCACATCAGTCTACGATGTTGAATTTTTCCAGTTTTGAGTTTGTCGTATCCCGTTCCGGGGGCTCCGGAGACGTTCAGTCTGGCAAAGATAGCATATTTTGTCGGATCTGCAAAATTACCAGTTGTATTCCAACGCGTTTTCGATCAGTTCGACCCGGGCCTCTCCGTCCGCCGCCAGCTCCACGGCCGCCACGTCGAACTGCACCTCGCCCCGCCAGCCCGTCGCCCGCAGGTAGCAGCCCGCCGCACGCGTCAGGGCCCGGAACTTGCGCCGGGTGGCGGCCGCTTCGGGCGGCGTGAGCGATCCGGCGCGGCGGGTCTTCACCTCGACGATGTGCAGCACCCCGTCGCGCAGCGCCACCAGGTCCAGTTCGTCGCGTCCCTGCCGCCAGTTCCGGGCCTGGATCGAGTAGCCCGCCCGGCGCAGGTAGTCGGCCGTGGCCGTTTCACCGCGCTGTCCGGTCTCGGCCGTCGTCGGAGTGTGCGTTTGCATGGTGCCTTCTGCTGTTTCTCGGGGAAGACCGCCCCGGCAGCTCCGGAGCGGTCGGATACCTATGTTTATTATAAAAGAAACGAAAGATCGTCGCCTGGCTGCACCTCGAAGGTCTCAACCCCCTTGCGGAACATCCGCATCGGGCGGTTGCCGATCAGCTCGAGCCGTCCGTCGACGAGCCGCAGCATGCACCCCTCGCGCAGTCCGGCCACCCAGCGCCGCGGATTGGCTTCGATGAACTCCAGGATGCGCTGTTCGCGCGTCTCGCCGGCATGCCCCGTGGGGTTGGCGTCGAGGTAGTGGGGGTTGATCTGGAACTTCACGGCACCGATGGCGCGGAACGATTCGGGTTCGACGATCGGCATGTCGTTCGTCGTCGAGATCGTCGGGCAGCAGACGTTGCTCCCGGCCGACCAGCCGACGTAGGGAACCCCGGCCTTGATCCGCCGCAGAATGGCCTGCATGAGCCCCTGCTGCTGCATCTTGCGCGTCAGGGCGAAGGTGTTGCCGCCGCCCACGCAGATCGCCTCGGCCGTGCGGACGAAGGCTGCGGGGTCCTTGGCCCGGTGGACCGAGCGTACGCGGATGCCGAGCTCCGCAAAACGGGCCTGAACCTTCTTTTCGTACTCGGCATAGGAGAAGGTGACGGCGGCGTAGGGAACGAAGACGATCTCGCGGATTCCGGCCAGAAAACGCCCGATTTCGGGCAGCGGGTAGCGCAGGTATTCCTCGCCGGCATTGGTCGAATTCGAGATCAGAAGCAATTTCATAAATGGATGATTTTTAGGTTGTTATTTTAACTTTTGTACTAAATGTCGAAAAAGTTGTGAATAAAAAATCACGCTCTTTTGTCAAAAGTAATAAAAAAAGTGTTACTTTTGCGCAAAATTACCCTGGAAATGTACTGAACTGTTTCCAATAATTGTTTAACTAAAAACTTAAGATTATGTCAGATGTTCAATCAAAAGTTGTCGAGATTATCGTCGACAAGCTGGGTGTTAAGGAGTCGGAGGTAGTACCCGAAGCAAGCTTCACCAACCACCTGGGCGCAGACTCGCTCGATACCGTAGAGCTGATCATGGAGTTCGAGAAGGCTTTCGACATCCAGATCCCGGATGAGGACGCTGAGAAGATCGCTACCGTAGGTGACGCCATCAAGTACATCGAGGAGCACAAGAAATAATTTGAAATTTTTTACGACAAAGGCTTAAGTCTTAATTTATGACGGAAAGAAGAGTAGTTGTTACGGGCATCGGAACGATCAACCCGCTCGGTAATAATATTGAAGAGTATTTTTCGAACCTGGAGAAAGGCGTCAGCGGTGCCGCACCCATTACTCATTTCGACGCAGAAAAATTTAAGACCAAGTTCGCCTGTGAAGTAAAAAATTACGACCCGGCACAGTATTTCGACCGTAAGGAGGTCCGCAAGTACGACCTCTTCACGCAGTATGCCCTGATCGCTGCCACGCAGGCCGTGGAGGACTCGGCACTCGATCTGGAGAAGATCGACAAGGAGCAGGTCGGCGTTATCTGGAGCTCGGGTATCGGAGGACTCAAATCGTTCTTCGACGAATGTCTGGGCTATGCCGCTGGGGGAGGTACCCCGCGGTTTAGCCCCTTCTTTATCCCCCGCATGATCGCCGATATCGCCGCCGGGTTCATCTCCATGAAGTACGGCTTCATGGGCCCCAACTACTGTACGGTATCGGCCTGCGCTTCGTCGAACCACGGCATGATCGCTGCCTTCGACGCCATCCGCTACGGCAAGGCCGACGTGATGGTGGCCGGCGGTTCCGAGGCCGCGGTCAACGAACCCGCCGTCGGTGGATTCAACTCGATGCAGGCGCTCTCGACGCGCAACGACGATCCCCAGCACGCTTCGCGTCCCTTCGACGTCGATCGTGACGGCTTCGTGATCGGCGAAGGCGCCGGTGCCCTGATCCTCGAGGAGTATGAGCACGCCAAGGCCCGCGGTGCCAAGATCTATTGCGAGATCATCGGCGGCGGTGCATCGGCCGATGCATACCACTTCACGGCTCCCCATCCCGAAGGTAAGGGCGCCATCAAGGCCATGCGTGACGCCATCAAGGACGCCGGCATCCGCCCCGAGGATATCGACTATGTAAACGTTCACGGTACGTCGACCCCTGCCGGCGACCTCCCCGAACTGAAGGCCGTTGAGGCGGTTCTCGGCGACCACATCTACAACGTCAATATCTCCTCGACGAAGTCCATGACGGGTCACCTGCTCGGTGCCGCCGGCGCCGTAGAGGCTCTGGCCTGCATCTTCGCCATGACCCATGGTGTGGTGCCTCCCACGATCAACTGCGAGCACCTCGACCCCGCCATCGATCCGAAACTCAACCTCACGCTCAACACCGCGCAGAAGCGCGACGTCAAGTGTGCCCTGAGCAATACGTTCGGTTTCGGCGGTCACAACTCGACGGTGATTTTCCGCAAACTCTAACGTCCAAACGTCCGCGCAGTGATCGATTTTCTCTTGCGTCCGCTTCGGCGGAACTTCGGGCGTGACCGGGCGTATTACAGAATTGTCGACGATCTGTTCGGGTTCATCCCCCACAACGTCGAACTTTACAAGCTGGCTTTGATTCACAAGTCAGCTTCTTTGGTTTTGGAGGACGGCCGCGCCATCAACAACGAACGTCTCGAATATCTGGGCGACGCCGTGATCGAGGCCGTCACCTCCGATTACCTCTTCATCGAGTACCCCGATCGCGACGAGGGCTTCATGACCCAGCTGCGGTCGAAGATTGTCTCCCGTCAGTCGCTCAACGGCCTGGCCGTGCGGCTCGGTCTCGACCGCCACGTCATCTCGAATGCCGGCGCCGGAATCGCCCAGAAGCATATCTTCGGCGACGCCTTCGAGGCGATGATGGGGGCCATCTACCTCGATCAGGGATATGATTTCGTCAACCGGCTGCTCATCAACCGGATTTATTACAATTACCTGAATCTCGACGAGCTGACCACCTCGGAGACCGATTTCAAGAGCCGCCTGATCGAGTGGTGCCAGAAAAACCGCCATAGGGTGCTCTTCCAGACCGAAACCGAAAAGGGATCGGCGGCCAACCATCCGGTCTTCTACTGCAAGGTGCTGGTCGATGACATGGAGGTGGGGCACGGCGCCGGGGATTCGAAAAAGGAGGCTGAGCAGCATGCCGCCTTCTCCGTGTCGCAGTATCTGACCGATGAGCAGTGCGCGTCGCTGCTCGACAAGTTCGACCGCCTCTCCCGTTAGCAGGGGCGGCTGTACCGCTGACCGCTTACATAAAACGTCCGACCATGCAGGAAATCCGCAATAAAATGGCTGCCCGGGGCGTCGAGTCGCTCGACGACAGGGAGTTGCTGTCGCTGCTGGTCGAGGATTCGCAACTGGCCGAGCTGTTGCTGGCGGCGTATGGCGGTTCGTTGGCACGTCTGGCTGCCGAGGTCGAGGCGCGTCTGCGTATGGTCGGCGGGCTGGGGTTGCGGCGTGCCCGACTTCTGCATGTCGCGGCGGAGTTCGGACGCCGGGTCGCAACGGCTCAGGCGGCCGATGCCGAATGTGTCGCAACGAGCGACGACGTCGTACGGATCTTCCGCCCGCAGCTCGAACGTCTTGCGCACGAGGAGTGCTGGGTGGTCTACCTTACCGCCTCGAACCGCATCATCGAACGTCAGCGGGTCAGTCAGGGCGGGGTGACCGGTACGGTTGTTGACCACAGACTGATTGTCAAGCGGGCGTTGGAGCTGTTGGCAACGCAACTGATTTTGATCCATAACCATCCCTCGGGAGCGGCCGAGGCCAGTGCGCAGGACCGGGCGTTGACCGACCGGATCGCCAAGGCCGCGGCGCTGTTCGACATCCGGCTGCTGGACCACCTGATCATTGCCCGGGGTGGCGGGGACTTTTCGTTCCGGCGCGAGGGTTTGATTCAGTAGATCGCTGGGGGCCGAGAAGCGGGGTCGACCGGGGGGGGAGAGAAGAAAGGACTGGACCGGGTGTGAGAGATGAGAGGACCGAACCGAGGGGCGAGAGAGATGAGAGAACAGGACCGGGGGGCGAGAGAGGGGCAGATCCGGAGTCGAAAAAGGAGAAACTCCGGAGCCGAGCGATAAAAGAGGACGGAACCCGGGTGCGAGAGGGAAAAGAGGGCTGGTCCGGTGCCGAAAGAGAAGAGAGCACAGGACCGTGAGACAAAAGAGGCTCGGGCACCGGAGCCAAGAGTTGAAAAAGAACCGGACTCCTGGGCCGAGCGACAAAAGAAAACAGAACCCGGGAGCAAAAGCGTCTCCTCGCAGCGCCCCTTCCCGAAATTGTTGCCCGGATGCCCGGGAAAAGTTGCCCGGATGCCCCGGGAAATAAAATCCGCCTGAATGGGCGGCTTTTCTGTTTTATTTTGTATTTTTGTCGTTCGGAAAAACAAACCGGAAAATCAGTAAATTCATAATACGATGACTCAGGAAGAACTTTTCAAAAAGCTGGTCGCTCACTGCAAGGAGTACGGATTCGTATTCCCCTCGAGCGAGATCTACGACGGTCTGGGTGCCGTCTATGATTACGGTCAGAACGGCGTCGAGCTCAAGAACAACATCAAACGCTATTGGTGGGATTCGATGGTCAAGCTGCACGAGAATATCGTCGGCCTGGATGCCGCCATCTTCATGCACCCCAAAACCTGGGAGGCTTCGGGCCACGTGGCTGCCTTCAACGACCCGCTGATCGACAACAAGGACTCGAAGAAGCGTTACCGTGCCGACGTGCTGATCGAGGACTGGATCGCCAAGCAGGATGAAAAGATCGAAAAGGAGGTCGAGAAGGCCCGCAAGCGTTTCGGCGAGTCGTTCGACGAGGCCAAGTACCGCGCTACGTCGCCCCGCGTGGTCGAGACCCAGACCAAACGCGACGAGGTGCACAGCCGCTATGCCGAGGCGATGAACGCCAACGACCTGGCCGCCCTGCGTCAGATCATCCTCGACTGCGAAATCGCCTGCCCGATCTCCGGTACGCGAAACTGGACCGAGGTGCGGCAGTTCAACCTGATGTTCTCCACGCAGATGGGTTCCACGTCCGAGGGCGCCTCGACGATCTACCTCCGCCCCGAAACGGCTCAGGGTATCTTCGTCAACTTCCTGAATGTCCAGAAGACCGGCCGCATGAAGATCCCGTTCGGTATCGCACAGATCGGAAAGGCCTTCCGCAACGAGATCGTGGCGCGTCAGTTCATCTTCCGCATGCGCGAGTTCGAACAGATGGAGATGCAGTTCTTCGTCCGCCCGGGCACCGAGATGAAGTGGTGGAACGAGTGGCGCAACACCCGTATGGCCTGGCATCGCGCCCTGGGATTCGGCGACGACAACTACCGCTTCCACGACCACGAAAAGCTGGCCCACTATGCCAACGCCGCTACCGATATCGAGTATAACTTCCCGTTCGGATTCAAGGAGGTCGAGGGTATCCACTCGCGTACGGACTTCGACCTGGGCAACCACCAGAAGTATTCGGGCAAGAAGATGCAGTATTTCGACCCGGAGACCGGCGAGAGCTATGTGCCCTACGTCGTCGAGACCTCGATCGGTGTCGACCGCATGTTCCTGCAGGTGATGTCGGCCGCCTACGCCGAGGAGAAGCTCGAAGGCGGCGATTCGCGCATCGTGCTGCGCTTCCCGGCCGCTCTGGCTCCGGTGAAGGTCGCCGTGCTGCCGCTCGTCAAGAAGGACGGCATGCCCGAAGTGGCCCAGAAGATCGTCGACCTGCTCAAGTATGACTACAACGTCGTCTACGACGAGAAGGATTCGGTCGGCAAGCGCTACCGCCGTCAGGATGCCATCGGTACGCCTTTCTGCGTGACCGTCGACGGACAGACGCTCGAGGACGGTACCGTTACGGTGCGCCACCGCGACACGATGCAGCAGGAGCGCGTCAAGATCGAGGCGCTGCACGACATGGTCGACGAGGAGTGCTCCTACCGCAAGCTCTTCAAGAAACTCAATCTGTAGAGGAGTCCGGACGCTGGCATGGGACGCATTCTGGCCATAGACTACGGTACGAAACGCACGGGGATCGCGGTAAGCGATCCTCTGCGGTTGATTGCCGGGGGGCTGGAGACGGTCCCGACGCATGAGCTCGAGCGCTGGCTCGAAGCCTATTGCGCCCGCGAGGAGGTCTCGACCATCGTCCTGGGAAAACCCATGCAGATGGACGGCTCGCCCTCGGAGACGTGGCGCTACGTCGAGCCCCTGGCAAGGCGTCTGCAACGCCGGTGGCCCGACAAGGAGGTGGTCTTCCACGACGAACGCTTCACCTCGGTGATGGCCCACCGCACGATGCTCGAAAGCGGCATCGGACGCATGGCCCGCCGGAACAAGGCGCTGGTCGACAAGATCTCCGCGACGATCATTTTACAAAGTTACATGGAATTCAACCGATGATTTACCCGATTGTGATTTATGGTAACGAGGTGCTGCGCAAGGCGTGTGCGCCCGTTACGGCCGAAACGCTCGACGTCAAGAAGTTCGAGGAGGACATGTTCCTGACGCTCGACGAGGCCGGCGGCGTGGGTCTGGCCGCCCCGCAGGTGGGCAAGAACCTGCGTTTCTTCATCGTCGACTGCACCCCCTGGGCCGAGGAGGATCCCTCGTGCGCCAACTACCGGCAGGCGTTTATCAATGCCGAGATCTACGAGTACTCCGACGAGAAGAAGACCTACAACGAGGGATGTCTCTCGTTCCCGGGCATCTACGCCGACGTGCCGCGTTCGGTGTCGATCCGGATCCGATACCAGGATACCGACTTCGTCGAGCACGACGAGGAGTTCACCGGCCTCAAGGCGTGGGTTATCCAGCACGAGTATGACCACATCGAGGGCAAGGTCTTCACCGACCGCATCTCGCCGCTGCGCCGCCAGCTGCTCAAGAGCAAGCTGTTGAACCTGGCCAAAGGAAAGTATCATTGCTCCTACAAAACCAAATAGCATGAAAAAATTTCTCGCATGCGCATTTGCCGTGGCCGCGCTGCTGAGCACGGGATGCGTCAAGTCGCCGGTCGTCGGCGGCGTCTATACGGACGTGAAGGACGGGCTGGCCGTTACGGGCAACGCCGGTTCGAGCAAGGTCGGCACGGCCGAGGTCAAGGGCTATGTCGGCCTGGTGGCCATGGGCGATGCCAGCATCCAGACCGCTGCCCGCGAGGCCGGTATCACGCGCATCCACCACGTCGACTACCAGTCGAAGTCCTACCTGGGACTCTACACCATCTACACGATCATCGTCTACGGTGACTGATCGGTTCGTGCGGGGACTGGCCGCGGGGATACTCCTCATCGGGGTGTCGCTGCCGGCCTCAGGGCAGAAGATCGGGTCGTACTACGTGGCGAAGGCCGAGCCGGACGGCATGATCTACCACACCTTTCCGGTGACGCTGTTCGAACATCCGCAGGCGGGCGATCTGACCTTCGACCTCACCTACAAGGAGCATCGTGCGGGACGTGCGACGCTGAACTTCACGTGTCGCATGGAACGGGCCGATCGGGTCGATTCGGTGCGTTTCGAGTCGGGTAGGGTGGTGATGGCCGGACCGGTCGAGAAACTCTATCTCGAACCCGAAAAACGGGGCTGGAAGCACCGCTATACCTTCGATCTCGACGCCTCGCAACTCTGCGGATTCTTCGACGAGAAGGCCCAGCCCGAAGTGGTGCTCTACGTCGGCGGCGAGGCGTTGGTCTATCGCGTCAAGCGGTCGGCATGGCGCTCCTATGCGCCGGTCGGCTACCGGATCTTCGAGATGATCCGCATCAACGAGGAGCGTTGATCCGGAGGCCGGTGGAGAGGCAAACTCCGAACCTGGAGGCGTTGATCCCGGGGCGGAGGAGTGTCGATTTCACGGCTGCCGGCGGGGCGTTGATACAGCGTCGGTTGCCCCCTTGTCTCAGAATGATTTCCGCAACTGTGGGTCCCTGTCCGACATGAAAAATCCCGACTGCCGAGAGGCGGTCGGGATTTTCCGTTTTCATACCTGCGGGTGCGGTCAGAACCGGTAGCAGGCCCCGATGCTGATCGTGACGGGATTCTTCCGCAGATCGTCGAACATGGGCTGCCACTTGAGACCGGCCGTGAGGTCCCAGTCGCGGGCGACGCGGTAGTCGAAGCCGCCGCCGATGTTCAGACCGGCAGCCCAGCGACCGATGTCGTTGGCCGTCAGACCGACTGCCGGGTAGATATCCCAGTCGTCGGAGAGGTGGAAGACATACTGTGCGTCGACATTCATGTCGATCGAGCAGCCGTTGTGGAGCAGGGCCAGCATCGACGGTTCGATGCGCCAGTTGTCGGTGAAGCTGTAGCGGGCGAAGACTCCCAGACCCACTACGCCGTCACCCGTATTGGTATAGATGTTCATGCGCGGGCCGATCGCCCAGTTACCTGCATCCTGTGCCGATGCTGCCGTGGCTACGAAGAGTGCCGCGATTGCTGTAAAAAGAAGTTTTTTCATGATTTTCCAGTTTGATGAATGAATCGTTCAAATCATTTGCCAAACAAATATAGGAAAAGTGCGGGTCTATAGCAAATAAATTCAGCCAATCCGACATTTTTGACAATATACAGGAAAAATCCCGCAACCGGTCGGATTGCGGGATTTTCCGTATGTTTCGGGCTTGCTTCCGGAGGCGTGAGCTCTGTTTAGTCACCTTCCCTCCCCCTCGGCTCGGCCCGGGGAACTATTTCTGGTTCAGAGCTGCGTGAGCGGCTGCCAGGCGGGCGATGGGCACGCGGAAGGGCGAGCAGCTGACGTAGTTCAGACCGGCGTAGTGGCAGAACTCTACCGACGAGGGCTCACCGCCATGCTCGCCGCAGATACCGCACTTGAGCGTCGGACGCGTACCGCGGCCCTTGAAGACGGCCTCGCGGATGAGCTGGCCCACGCCGTTGCGGTCGAGGATCTGGAACGGGTCGTTCTTCAGGATGCCCTTCTCGAGGTAGATCGGGAGGAACTTGCCGATATCGTCGCGCGAGAAGCCCAGCGTCATCTGCGTCAGGTCGTTCGTACCGAACGAGAAGAACTCGGCCACTTCGGCGATCTGGTTGGCCGTCACGGCGGCGCGCGGAACCTCGATCATCGTGCCGACCATGTATTCGATGCGGTCGTTGCGCTCGGAGAATACCTGCTCGGCTGTCTTGTCGATGATGTTCTTCTGGTAGCGGAGCTCCTTGTGGTTGCCCACCAGCGGAACCATGATCTCCACGTGTACCGGAATGCCCAGTGCGCGAACGTTCATGGCAGCCTCGATGATGGCACGGGTCTGCATCTCGGTGATTTCGGGATAGGTGTTGCCCAGACGGCAGCCGCGGTGACCCAGCATCGGGTTGAACTCGGCCAGCGACTCGACCTTCTCGACGATCTTCTGCAGGGGCACTCCCATCTCCTCGGCCATCTCCTTCTGACCCTTCTCGTCGTGGGGCACGAACTCGTGCAGAGGGGGATCGAGCAGGCGGACCGTCACCGGATAGCCCTTCATGACCTTGAACAGACCCTCGAAGTCGCCGCGCTGCATCGGCAGCAGCTTGGCCAGGGCGACACGGCGGCCGGCCTCGTCGTCGGCCAGGATCATCTCGCGGATGGCCTTGATGCGGTCACCCTCGAAGAACATGTGCTCCGTACGGCACAGACCGATACCCTCGGCGCCGAACTCGAATGCCTGGGCGGCATCCTTCGGCGTGTCGGCATTGGCGCGCACCTTCAGTACCGAGTATTTCGAAGCCAGCTCCATCAGCTTGCCGAAGTCGCCGCTCAGATCGGCGGCCTTCGTGGCCACCTGACCCAGGTAGACCTCACCCGTCGAGCCGTTGAGCGAGATCCAGTCGCCCTCCTTGACCGTGAAGCCGTTGACCTTGATCGTGCGGGCCTTGTAGTCGATCTGCAGCTCGCCGGCGCCCGAGACGCAGCACTTGCCCATACCGCGGGCAACGACGGCTGCGTGCGACGTCATACCGCCGCGGGCCGTGAGGATACCTGCGGCATCCAGCATGCCCTTCAGGTCCTCGGGCGAGGTCTCGATGCGCACCAGAATGGCCTTCTGGCCCGTCTTCGAGAAGATCTTCTCGGCATCCTCGGCGAAGAAGACCACGGGACCCGTGGCGGCGCCGGGCGAAGCGGGAAGACCCTTCGTGATGACCTGGGCCGAAGCGATGGCCGACTTGTCGAATACCGGGTGGAGCAGCTCGTCGAGCTTGGCGGGCTCACAGCGCAGCACGGCGGTCTTCTCGTCGATCAGACCCTCGCGCAGCATGTCCATGGCGATCTTCACCATGGCGGCACCCGTCCGCTTGCCGTTGCGGCACTGCAGCATCCACAGCTTGCCGTCCTGGATTGTGAACTCGATGTCCTGCATGTCGGTGAAGTACTGCTCCAGGTGGTGCTGGATTTCGTTGAGCTCCTTGTAGACCTCGGGCATCACCTCCTCGAGCGAAGGATACTTGTTCTTGCGGTCCTCCTCGGAGATGTTCTGCGCCTTGGCCCAGCGTTTCGAACCCTCGATGGTGATCTGCTGCGGGGTGCGGATACCGGCCACGACATCCTCGCCCTGGGCGTTGATCAGGTACTCGCCGTTGAAGATGTTCTCACCCGTTGCGGCGTCGCGCGAGAAGGCCACGCCCGTAGCGGAGTTGTTGCCCATGTTGCCGAACACCATGGCCTGTACCGATACGGCCGTTCCCCACTCCGAGGGGATGTTGTTGAGTTTGCGGTAGAGGATGGCGCGCTCGTTCATCCACGATCCGAAGACGGCGCAGATGGCGCCCCACAGCTGGTCCCACGGATTGGTCGGGAAGTCCTCGCCGGTCTGCTTCTTGACGGCGGCCTTGAACTCCTTGACCAGGTGTTTCAGGTCGTCGGTCGTCAGGTCGGTGTCGTTCTTCACGCCGCGCTTTTTCTTCAGCTCGTCGATGATCTCCTCGAAGGGGTCGTGATCCTCCTTCGAGGCGGGTTTCATGCCCAGCACGACGTCGCCGTACATCTGGACGAAGCGGCGGTACGAATCCCATGCGAAGCGGGGGTTGCCCGTACGCTTGGCGACGGCCTCGACGGCCTGGTCGTTCATACCGAGGTTGAGGATCGTGTCCATCATGCCGGGCATCGAGGCGCGGGCGCCCGAGCGTACCGATACGAGCAGCGGCATCTCCTTGTCGCCGAACTTCATGCCGGTCAGGCGCTCGATGTTGGTCATGGCCTTTTCGACTTCGGGCTTGAGGAGGTCGATGACGGCCTCTTTGCCGTGGCTGTAATATTCTGCGCACACTTCGGTGGTGATGGTGAATCCCGGGGGTACAGGAATGCCGATGAGGTTCATCTCGGCGAGGTTGGCACCCTTGCCACCGAGCAGCTCACGCATTTTGCCGTTTCCTTCGGCCTCTTTGTTGCCGAAGGTGTAGACTCGTTTAACGTCTGCCATAGTTTTCTGATTTTTGGATTGTATCTATAAAATTAAAAAAAAATTCACAAAATCAACCCTCTGGAGCCGAAAAAATCGCGGTTACGACAATTCGACCGCGTTCCAAAAGGTTATTTTCGTTCGGAGGGATTGCGAAAATAGGAAAACTTTTCGGAATTTCCAAATCTCACGGGCGGATATGTACATAGACAGGCAGTGAATACCCGAATCCGCCGCGATAGCGACCCCGTTCGAAGGTCCGGAGCGGATTACCGCTCTTCTGGTCAACCAGATAGCGGCGCACGTAGACATCGCCGCCGACGTGCTGCAGCGCCGTGTCGACGAGGATCCGGTCGCGCATCTCCCAGCGTCCCGCGCGGCGGATGTTCCCGCGGCCGGCCTTTTCGGCACGCGACAGGGCATCCGTCAGTCCGTACTTCCGGGCGCGGAGGCGTCCCGTGCGGCCCATCACCACGAGCGGTACGCCGGGGTGCTCCTCGCGCAGGTCTCCAGCGAGCCAGCGGGCAGTCCCGTCGTCGCCGCACAGCGCCAGTCCGATCCGGCGGCCGTCGAGTTCACCCTCGACGTAGAGGTAGCGGCGTCCGGTCTCGGTAAGGTCGGGGTAGAAGCGGTCGCCGAAGTACAGCAGGGCGAAATCCATGCCGTCGAGCGAGTTGAGCGTGCGGTGGAGATAGGTGTAGTCGCCGCGGCACGCTGCGGTCAGGTCGCGCACGACCGTTTCGTTTTCGACGCCCCACAGGGCGACGATCTCCAGCCCCATCGAGTCGATGACCGAGGCCGTGTTGCGTATCTTGCGTTCGTAACGCTCCGTGTTCCAGCCGTATCGGCCGTCGGGGGTATAGTCGTCGTCGTTGTAGAAGAGGGCAGGGAGGGTGTCGTAGAGGCGGTCGACGTCGTAGAAGGCGATGCCGACGGGCGGGTGTCCGAAGGCGGCGGGCGCCGACACGACGAGTGCGGCGAGGATCGACAGCAGACGCATCATGACCGGCCGCACGGATTAGAGGGGTTTTTCGGGGAGGAAGTCCCGGGGCGAGCAGCCGAGAAACTTGGCAATCTCGTTGATATGGTGTATGTTGTATTTGATATTGTATTTCGGACTTTCGGCCATGCCGATGAATCCTTTGGAAACGCCGATGCCATAGGCCAGCATGGCCTGCGACACCTTTTGTGCAATCCGTTCTTTACGTATTGCATTGATAACATACAAGTCTATCGGCGTTTTCACAGTTTTGTATTTATGGTACAAAACTAAAAAACGTGCTATTCGCTACGCTCTGTCATACATGAGTATGCTCACTATTATTGAGCGTAAAGACGAAAATCACATAGCGGGTTGCCGGGGCCCCGCCGCTGCCGCTTTCTGTTCTCTTCGCCGCCAGCCATCTCCATTCTCCTCCGGTTCCCGCCGCCCGGAAATGCAAAACCGGGCCCCGCGGTGGCTGAAACCCTGCGGAGCCCGGTTTTTGGTCGGGTCACCTCTTAATAATATCGGACCGACGGGGCGGCGGCCCCCCGGTATTGGTCGTTGACGTAGACGCGGACCCAGTCGACATCCATCGAGGGCGGTGCCGAGGGATCCCACTCCGTCGGGTCGACCGCCCCGGGCCACGCCTGTGGATTGACCGAAAGCCCCGAACTGAAGATCAGAAAGAAGCCCGCCGGATCGCTCCACGGCCAGTCCGTATTGCCGTCGGCACCCTTGCGGTGCTCGAAGTAGGCCCGGCCGTTCACCCCGCCCACAATCCGGTCGGGATACCACTCCAGCCAGTAGATGTTCCACTGCGCCATGTCCGAGAGATCGGTCGTCGCCGTCACGCTCCCTGCCCCGCCGACTACGCCGGCATAGTGATGTTCGGAGTGGAGCGTGAAGTGCGCCCGCTGGTTGATCGTCCGTTTGGGGGTCTCCAGCAGGTCGATCTCGCCGTTCGCCGGCCACGGCCGCCCGTTGTTGCCCATGAACCAGAGGGCGTCGTTGAAGCCCCGCGTATCGCTGCGCCGGAAGCGGATCTCGATGCGCATGTTCTCCGTGAAGTTGCACCACGCCTCGGCCGTCCCCGGCTTCGCCGTGCGGTAGCAGGCGTGCGAATACTTCACCCGCTGTCCGTAGCGGTTGTCGATCGAATCGGGCTCCTCGCGGGCCCACATGTGCAGATATCCCCCCTCGACCCGCGAGCAGGTGGCGTTGTTGACCCGTGCCGAGCGGCTCATCGCCCGTCCCGGATGCTCGACGAAGCCCAGCGGAAGCCCCCCGCGGGTATCTTCCGCGCGGAATTCGTGGGCCGTGTAGAGGCGCCACCCGCTGACGTGCGGATGGGGATCGCCCGGCGAAAGGGTCAGCTCCGCTCCGGGATCGTCGTAGAGCGCCGTTTCGTCATTCTTCGGATCCGCCAGCGTTACTCCCAGCTCCTCGGGAAGGATGCGCGCCTCGCCCGCCTCGGGGGTCGTCGCCTCGAGGCGCAGATAGCGGCCCACGGCCTTGCGCGGGAAGGTGACCGTCTGCGGCAGCGGGTTGTTCACGATGTTGCTGAACTCGCCCGCCTCGATCACGGTCCGCCACTGTGTGCCGTCGTCGCTGATCGAGAACCGGTAGCGGAATGCTATGTCGGGTTTGGCCTCTCCTCCGGCCGGGGCGTAGGTGAAGCCCGCCAGGGTGGCCGTGCGTCCCAGATCGACCGTCAGCGGGGTCTGCGAGACGATGCGCCACGTCGCGCGGTCGAGATCGTTCCATTTTTCGACGTGCCGCTCCTCGGCAAGGGGCTCCGCACGGAAGGCCCCCACGCGGCTGAGATGCCCCTCGAGACGCGTCTCGCGAAGCCGGATGCGCAGGGCCGAGGCCTCGACCTCCGGGATCCGCAGCAGCCGCTTGTAGCCGACCGTCGTCCCTTCGCCTACGGGCTGCCATCCGGCCTCGGTGAGGGCCTCCACCGTGAAGCCCTCGATGCGCTGTCCGCGGGCGATATCCTCCTGCAGCAGCACGACGTTGATCCGCGAACCGGGCTGCAGGCGGTAGATCCGCTCGTCGCCGCCCGAGGCGCTCCACGTCTGGCGGCCGTCGATGACGCGGTCGTCGGCAAACGTCCTGTTGAGGTAGCCGGTCAGCTCCATCAGCCGCGTCGAGTCGGCCGCGTGGATGCGTCCGCGACGGTCGGGCGGAATGTTGAGCAGCAGCACCGAGTTGTAGCCCACCGACTGGAAGTAGATGTCGACGAGCTGTTTCAGACTCTTGACCTTCGCATCCTCGGCCGCGTGGTAGAACCACCCGGGACGGATCGACACGTCGACCTCCGAGGGGTACCAGAAGAGCTCCGTGGCCTGCTCCAGCATCCGGCGGCTCCCCAGATCCGGCGCCTTGCCGTCGATCCCCAGCCGGCGGTTGTTCTCCGCGGCGCGGGCGTAGACCCCGGGCGTGAGCACCGTGGCGCTCCATTCGGTCGGGCGGCCGAGCCCCTTTTCGTTGCCCACCCAGCGCACGTCGTCGCCCATGATGGCCGTCACGGCTCGGGGCTGCAGGCGGCGGATCGTCCGGTAGAAGGCATCCCAGTCGTAGATCTGTTTCTTGCCGTTGGGGCCCTCGCCGTTGGCGCCGTCGAACCACACCTCGTGCACCTCGCCGTAGCGGGTCAGCAACTCGGTCAGCTGGCGGATGAACATCCGGTTGTAGGCCTTCGAATCGCCGTAGCAGGGGGCGTTGCGGTCCCACGGCGAGAGGTAGACGCCGAACTTCATGCCGTAGCGGTCGCACGCCTCGCGGATCTCACGCACGACATCGCCCTTGCCCCCGCGCCACGGCGACGAGGCGACCGAATGTCGCGTGGTCTTCGTCGGCCAGAGGCAGAAGCCGTCGTGGTGCTTGGCCGTGAGGATCACCATCCGGAATCCGGCCTCGTGCAGCGTCCGGACGATCTGGTCGGCGTCGAACTCCGTGGGGTTGAACCGCGCGGGATCCTCCTGTCCGTCGCCCCATTCGCGGTCGGTGAAGGTGTTGATGCCGAAGTGCAGGAAGGCCGTCAGCTCCAGCTGCTGCCAGGCCAGCTGCTGCGGGGAGGGGACCAGCCGGGCGGCCCGGTCGATCTTCTCGTCGAGCGTGCAGCCTGCGGGGAAGGTCACGTGTTTGACGAAGCGTTCCTCCTCCGGCTGGGCCGCCGCACGGCCCGCCAGAAGCAGCAGGGTGAGAAACAGAAGTCGGCGCATGGCTATTTACGCGGATAAAGGGTGAATTCGAACTCCATCGGGGTGAGCGGCACGCGGAATTCGGGCCGCACGCCCGGGCCGCACGTCGCCGTGCCCACGCCCGCCTGTACGGCGTCGAGGTGGAGCGTGATGCGGCCGCTGCGTTCGAGCTGGTTGATGTGGTCGCAGGCGTCGATCATCCGGTCGGTGAAGGGCAGCGCCCCGAATTCGAAGGGGCGCGGCGACTGCACGCCGAGGCCGAATCCCTCCTCGTCGCTCAGCCGCACCCAACGCACGTCGGTACGGTTGCCCGTGGCCTGCGGGCGGACGTAGTAGTGGAACATCCGTTCGGGTGTGGTTGCATGCAGCCCGATCGTGCCGCCCTCCTTGCGGTCGGCATAGCTCTCCACGTCGCCGCGGCCGAGGTAGTCGATATGGCTGAGGCTGCGGTCGAGGTCGCACGTCAGACCCACGCGCGCCAGCGAGCGGACCCGCGACGTGTCGGGCGCAAAGGCCACCTGCACGCGCAGCCCTCCGTCCGCCGTGGGCGAGTAGCGGAACGTGGCGTCGGCCACCTTTTCGCCGCGGGCGTTGCGGACGACGGTGACGGCCTGCGTGCCGCCGCGCGTGCTGCGGAACGAGACGACCTGCTGTTCGAGCGAGTCGAGTCCGGCAGCCTTCCAGAGTTTCGCCCCGAAGCGGTCGCGCAGATCGTTGTCCGTGGCCGGGCGCCAGAGGCTCAGCGTGAGCGGCGTGGCGAGCAGTTCGCGGCCGTCGAGCGTGAGCGAACGCAGGGCGCCGCTCCGTTCGTCGACGGCGTACTCGAGCCGACCCTCCGCGGCCGGGAAGGGCTTCAGCGTACGGGCCGGACCCGCCACGACAAACTGGTCGCAGGCCACCGTCCAGGCGGTATCGACGAGCGGCGTGGCCTCCTTGCGGTGCCACTCCAGCGTGAGGTAGGCTTCGTGCACGTCGCGCGGCAGGCGCACCGCCCCGAGCTCCAGTTCGACCGTCCGGTGCGGAGCGCAGGCCACCGAGGTCTCACCCCCGGCCAGCCGCTCCCCGGCATCCGAAACGAGCTGCCAGTGCAGGTCGAACGCCGCGAGATCCGTGAAGTCGAACCAGTTCTTCACCCGGATGCCGAGCCGGCGTGCATCCGTCAGTTCGGCCTTGATGTTCTGGTAGTTTCGCTTCACCTCCTCCAGATGGGGGTGCGGTTCGCGCACGGCGTTCACCAGTCCGTTGCAGCAGAAGTTCCCGAAGCTCGGGATCCCCTTCGGACCGTAGTCGCCGCCGTAGCTCCAGTACCAGCGTCCCGCCGGATCGATCTCTCGGAACGACTGGTCGACCCAGTCCCAGATGCAGCCGCCCTGGGCCATCGGCTCCCGCTCGAAGAGGTCCCAGTAGGCCTTCATGCCGCCGCAGCTGTTGCCCATGGCGTGGAGATACTCGCAGAGGATGAACGGACGGTAGATCCCCTCCTTGGAGAGATACTCCTCGATCTCCTCCGTCGTGCGGTACATCCGGCAGAAGATGTCCGTGTTGTACTCCTCCTCGGCCCGCTCGTACTGCACAGGACGCAGCGTGTCGGCCGCCTTCAGCCAGTCGTACGTGCGGCGGAAGTTGATGCCGTTGCCGGCCTCGTTGCCCAGCGACCAGATGATCACCGAGGGGTGGTTCTTCGACCGTTCGTACATGCGGCGCGTGCGGTCGAGGTGCGCCGTCAGCCACGTCGAATCCTTCGCCAGCGACTCCTTGCCGTAGCCCATGCCGTGCGACTCGATGTTCGCCTCGTCGATGACGTAGAGTCCGTAGCGGTCGCAGAGCTCGTACCAGTAGGGATCCGACGGGTAGTGCGAATTGCGCACCGTGTTGATGTTGTGGAGCTTCATCAGGCGGATATCCTGCTCCATCAGTTCGTGGCTTACCGTGCGTCCGCGCTGCGAGTGTTCGTGGCGGTTGACCCCCTTGACGAGGATCGGCACGCCGTTGACGCAGAACCGTCCGTCGCGCACCTCCGTCGTGCGGAATCCGACGCGGCAGCCCGTCGTGTGGAGAAGGCTCCCGTCGGCCCCGCGCAGCGTCAGCGTCAGCGTGTAAAGGTTCGGCTCCTCGGCGCTCCAGCGCTTCACGTCGGGAAGGCGCACCTCGTCGAAGGTGTGCATCCCCCCCTGCGAGGCATCCATCCGCCCCTCGGCCACCCGGCGTCCCGCATCGTCGCGGAGCGTGTAGGCGAGCTGCGTGCCGGCTGCCGCCGGACCGTCGGTCTTCACCTGCAGGGCGAAGATTCCCTCCGCGTAGCGATCACGGTCGAGCGTCGAGGTGACCCGAAAGTCGGCGATGTGCGACGGCTCCGTGGCGTAGAGGTAGACCGAACGCTCGATGCCGCTCATGCGCCACATGTCCTGACACTCGAGATAGGAGCCCGCGCTCCAGCGGTAGACCTCCAGCGCCACAACATTCTCGCCGTCGGTCAGGTAGTCGGTGATGTCCCATTCGGCCGGGGTTTTCGAATCCTGGTTGTAGCCCAGCAGGTGGCCGTTGAGCCAGATGTAGTAGAACGAGTTGACCCCTTCGCAGCAGAGCACCACGCGGCGGCCGTGCCACGCTTCGGGCAGCGTGAAGGTCCTCCGGTAGGAGCCCACTTCGTTCTCGTCGTGGGGAACCAGCGGCGGATTCTTGCGGAAGGAGAACATCGGGTCGTCGAACTCGTAGGTCTCGTTCACGTAGATCGCCGTACCGTAGCCCTGCCGCTCCCAGTTGCCCGGGACCCGGATCTCGGCCCAGCCGCCGTCGTAGAACGACGGTTGCTGGAAATCCGTCGGCCGGAGGTCGGGATTCTTCGTCCAGTGGAATTTCCACAGGCCGTCGAGACTCAAGTAGTAGGGCGACTTTTCGTGCGCCTCGTGTCCCACCTGCTCCTCGGAGGCGTAGGGCCAGACGTAGGCGTGGGGTTCGAGCTTGTTCAGCCCGATGGCGTATTGACTCTGCCATTCGGGCAGCGACTGCCCGGCGGCCGGCTGCAGTCCGACGGCCGCCAGCAGGGCCAGGTAAAGGTTCCGGTGTTTCATGCTTTTCGCGTATTCGGATGGTTATTCGATAATGATTTCGTCCAGATAGAGTTTGGCGCTCTGGCCCGGGCGGACATGGTCCTCGGGGCAGACTCCCGCACCGCGCAGCCGCAGCCGCACGTAGCGCGCCTCACCTCCCCCGAGGTCGTAGCTCAGATCTTCGATGAAGGTCCCCTCGCGGAAGATCTCCCCGGGCGAGAAGCTCCGCTCGGCGGCCGGCGTGAAGTGCACGTTGTCGTCCGACAGGTCGACGCCCATCCACGAGGGCAGGTGCACGGCCATGCCGTAGTTGGTGATGCAGCCCGCCGTCAGCCGTTGCAGCGGCTGGCGCTGCCCGAGGTCGATCGTCAGCGAGACCTCGTCGTACGAATCCCACGTGCACCACTCCGAGTCGGTGTACTTGTCGCTGCCGCGCAGTCCGTTGACCAGCAGCCAGCCGTTCGCTCCGCCGCCCGTCAGCGGCCGTGCGGTCGCCTTGTTGAAGCTCAGCGGCAGATCCAGCACCTCGCCCATGCGTTCGCCGTCGCGGAACGTAGCGCAGCGCAGCGTCGTGCTATGGTCGATGCGCAGCGGAGCCTCGTAGCGGGCCGAACGGGTCGTGGGCTCCCCGCCGTCGGTCGTGTAGCGGATCTCGACGTCGGGACGGATGCACGCGAGTTCGACGCGCAGCGCTCCGGAGTCGGGGCGGATGCACTCCTGGATGTTATACATCGAGCGGGCGTAGCGCACCCCCTGCTCGTCGAGCCGCGGCAGGAAGCGGTCGAGCCGTCCGAGGAATCCCGCCCAGTCCTTCGAGCCGCGCGGCTCCCAGGCCACCTCGGCCAGTGCCGTCAGTCGCGGGAAGAGCAGGTATTCGACCTCCTTGGGCGAGTTGCAGAATTCGGTCCACATCGAGGCCTGGACACCCATGAGCAGCCGTTCGTAGGCCGGGTCCCACCCCTCCTGCACGGGTTCGTAGTTGTAGACATCCTCGAGCGTGTTGTTGCCGAAGTAGGTGACCGGTTCGAAACGCTGCGGTCCCTGGTAACGGATCAGGTAGAGGATGCGCGCCGGGGTGAGGATGAAGCGGTGCCCCTGGGCGGCGGCCTTCAGGGCGGCCTGGCCGTAGCCCTGCCACCCCATGACGATCGCCTGGTCGGGGATGGTGCTGTTGGTCAGCTCGTCCCAGCCGATCACCTCGCGTCCCTTCGAGCGGATGTAGTCGCTGATGCGGCGCATGAAGTAGCCCTGCAGTTCCTCGGTCGAGGCGAGCCCCTCTTGGCGGATGCGGCGCTGGCAGCGCGGACACCGCTCCCAGTTGCTTTTCCACGCCTCGTCGCCGCCGACGTGGATGTAGTGCGACGGGAAGAGCTCCAGCACCTCGTCGAAGATCTGCTCGAGGAAGTCAAATGTACGGTCGTTGCCGGCGCAGAAGATGATGTCGGCATTGCGTCCGCCCAGCCCCGGCAGCACGCCGATGTAGCGGTCGACCACCGGGCAGGCATACTCCGGATAGGCGGCCAGCGCGGCGTTCGAGTGGGCCGGGATGTCGATCTCGGGGATCACCTCGATCTGCCGCTCGGCGGCGTAGGACACGATCTGGCGGATCTCCTCCTGGGTGTAGAAGCCGCCGACGGGGGTCGCCTCACCCGGCATCGGATTGCGTCGTTCGGGGAAGAGCTTGCCGGGACGGTCGACCCGCCAGGCGCCGACCTCGGTCAGCCGCGGGAAGCGCTTGATCTCGATCCGCCAGCCGTTGTCGTCGGTCAGGTGGAGGTGGAGCTTGTTGAGCTTGAGCTGCGCCATGCAGTCGATCAGCCGGAGGACCCCCTCCTTGGGCATGAAGTAGCGGGCCACGTCGAGCATCATCCCCCGGTAGGCAAACCGCGGGGCATCCTCGATCCGTGCGGCCGGGACGCTCCACGACACATCGGCCGCCTGTTGCCCCTCGAGTTGCGGGGGCAGCAGCTGCCGCAGGCTCTGCAGCGCATAGAAGAATCCGCGGCGGTCGGCCGCCTGCAGGGTGATCCGCTCCGGGCGGATCTCCAGCACGTAGGCTTCGGGGGCCATCGTCGTGTCGCTCACGAAGCGGATGTCGCCCTCCGTGGCCTCCGTGGCCTCCGAGTCCGCGGCGCCGCTCTCGACGACACGCGGCGTGAAGCCGGCCGGGAGGGTGAAGAGCCGGGCGAAACCTTCGGCCACGGCGGCCTGCTCCCGGTTCTCGACCACGAAGGTCGTCGAGGCCGTGAAGTCGAACTGTCCCGATGCGGGCGCAACGCTTGTTGGGGCGGGGAGGATCGAGATGGGTTCGGGGGTGTGGCTGCAGCCCGCGGCCGCGAAGCAGAGCACCCCGGTCAGAAAGAGGATTGCGTGTCTCATCGGGGAAGCTCTTTATCGTATTGCGAACCAAAACGCACCGGATCGCGGTACTGCTCCTGCAGCGCTGTCAGACGCCGCTTCAGATCGGCCGTCACCTCCTCCGTGCCGGGCTGGCCGTAGAGGTTGTGCATCTCCGTGGGGTCGTTCTGCAGATCGTACAGCTCCCAGATGTCGATGTCGTTGTAGAAGTGGATCAGCTTCCAGCGGTCGGTGCGGATGCCGTAGTGGCGCTTGACCATGTGTTCGGCCGGGTATTCGTAGAAGTGGTAATAGAGGGCGTCGCGCCAGTCGGCCGGCTTCTCGCCGCGCAGCAGCGGCAGCAACGACCGTCCCTGAATGTCGTTGGGAACCTCGATACCTGCCAGTTCGAGGAACGTCGGCGCGTAGTCGATGTTCTGCACCATCTGGTCGATATCGCCCCGGGCCGCGTAGCCCGCCGGCAGACGCATGACGAGCGGCGTGTGCATCGACTCCTCGTACATGAATCGCTTGTCGAACCAGCCGTGCTCACCCATGTAGAAGCCCTGGTCCGAGGTGTAGACCACCAGCGTGTTGTCGAGCAGCCCCTTCTCCTCGAGGTAGTCCAGCACGCGGCCCACGTTGTCGTCGAGCGACTTGACCGTCTTCATGTAGTCGCGCATGTAGCGCGTGAACTTCCACTCGGCCAGCTCGCGCCCCTGCGGATTGCGGGCGTAGAAATCCTCGATCACCGGGCCGTAGAAGCGGTCCCAGGCGGCCCGCTGTTCGGGATTCATGCGGCCGAGGAACTGTTCGTAGAGGCTCTTGAGCCTGGTTTCGCGGTCGGGGCGCAGCATCTTCAGGTCGTAGATCATGTCCATGTCGCGCACGATCGACATCTCCTGAGCTGCGGCGGCCGGACGCCCCGCGTAGTCGTCGAAGAAGTTTTCGGGGAGCGCGAACGTGCGGTCCTCGTAGAGCGCCAGGTTGCACGTGTCGGCCATCCAGTTGCGGTGGATCGCCTTGTGGTGGATCAGCAGGCAGAAGGGTTTCGACGGGTCGCGCTGCCGGTCCATCCAGCGGATGGCGTCGTCGGTGATGAGGTTGGTGACATACCCCTCGCGGCGCACCGTGTCGCCCTGCTGCGTCACGAAATCGGGGTTGTAGTAGTCGCCCTGTCCGGGGAGGATCTCCCAGAAGTCGAAACCCGTCGGGAGGCTCTCGAGGTGCCACTTGCCGACGATGGCCGTCTGATAGCCGGCCCTCTGGAGCAGTTTGGGGAAGGTCTGCTGCGAGCCGTCGAAGACGCAGGTCGTGTTGTCGAAGAAACGGTTGGCGCACGAGTGTTTGCCCGTGAGCATGCAGGCGCGGCTCGGACCGCTCAGCGAGTTGGCCACGAAGCTGTTCGTGAAGCGCACGCCGTCGCGGGCGATGCGGTCCAGATTCGGGGTCTGCATGTAGCGGGAGTCGTAGCAGCTCATCATCTGGGCCGTGTGGTCGTCCGTCATGATGTAGACGATATTGGGGCGGTCGGGACGCTTCGGCTCCTCGTGGCAGGCCGTGGCTCCGGCCAGGATGCCCGTCAGCAGAAGTCCCGTCTTGGGATAGTTCCAGTCAGTCATGTGTTGTCGTTCGGATTGTCGGAAACAGCTTCGGGACCGGGATTCGGCCGACGCGCGCTGTTTCCGGGTAAAAGTAGCTATAAATTCGGGATTGCGCAAGTTTGGTGCGGCAATTGCCCCGCAGCGGGGGTGTTGCGAAAAGTCCGGGCGGAGACGAATCCCGCTCTCCGTCCGGACTCTCGGTCATCGGTGCAATGCGTACGGCATCAGAAGAACTTGCCTGCCGTATTCACATTGCCGGCTCCCGCCGTGGTGTAGTTCTCGTTGATCCAGTAGCGGATCCAGTCGACCTCCATGCGCGGCGTGAGGTCGCTGCTCTTCGACTCCTCGTAGCTCAGTGCCGTGAACTGCGGATCGGCCCACGAGCCGGAGTTGATTTCGTCGAGCGTCAGCTCGCCGCACGACCACTCGGCCGCCAGACCTGCCGTCAGCAGAATGTGGAGTCCGTTGGGGTTCATCTCGCGGTTGAAGGCCCACTTGAAGCTGTTGTCCGACGAGGTGAAGGTCCGCGTCGTGGTGCCGTTGATACCCATGTTGATCGTGTTCTCGTCGACGATCTCCACCCAGTAGATGTTCCACTCCGAGGGTTCGATCGTCTGGCTGACCGTCGGGTTGGCGTGTACGCCGTCAACCGGCGTGCCGTAGTGCAGCGTCTGGTGGACGGTCTTGATCGTTCCGGCCACGTTCGAGGTCATCACGGGGTTCTCCATGATGTCGATCTCACCGCAGTCGGGCCAGTCTGTCGTCGAGTTGTTGCTGTTGCCCATCAGCCAGATCGCGTAGTTGAAGCCCTGCAGGGCGCCGCGAATCCGGGCCCGGATCTCGATACGCGTTCCGACAGTGATGACGGTATGCTGCGGGACGGTCGTGTTCGTGCCGATCTTGTTGGCGTAGAGCGCTGCGGCACCGAAGGTGCGGGTCTTGTCGCCCGATCCCGTCGAGGCCTGGCCCGGATCCTTGGCCGCCCACATGCGCAGGTAGCCGTCGTCGGTCACGTCGGTGAACTTTTCGTTGTTGACGTAGCACGTCCCCTCGATGGCCGCCGTATTCTGGGCTCCCCAGCCGTTGGCCGTCAGTGCCGGACGCACGCCATAGTTGTTGCGGGCCGTGCGACTGTAGCTCCAGCCGTCCAGCGCCTGGAACTCGACGGCGTTGAGCAGCGTCCATTTGTCAGCCAGCGTCCGGTTTGGGTGTTTCGACCCCTTGCCGTACTCCGTGCTCTTGGTCATCAGCACATCACCCTCGCGGTAGGAGGGGCAGGCCAGGTAGAGCGCTTCGGTCGCCGACGAATAGAACGTCCGCTCGGGATAGTCGTAGACCCACCGCTCGTCGAACAGACGGTCGCCCTTGGCCAGGTCGCTGTCGATCCGCGTCAGCGTGAAGTCGCGGACCGCATATTTGTCGTTGTCGACCGCACCCGTGAAGGTCCAGTCGCGATCCTCCTGCGTCTCGCCGTTGTCCCACGCTACGGTCACCTCGCCGCTCTGGGCCGAGGTCTCGCCGGCCGGGATGGTCAGCGTCGAGGGCAGATTCTCGAAGGCATCCCCGGCAGCCGTCTCGTCGGGCGTCAGCGTGATGTGCAGGTCGCTTGCCGCCGGAGCGTCGATCGTGGCCTGCAGCACGAAGCTGTCACCCTCGGTCACGTCGTTCGAGTCGGCATCCTTGACCGCTACGCTCACATAGTGGTAGTCGCTGATCGTCACCTTCTGGGCCGCACCCTCGATGGCACGTCCCTCGGCGCTCACCCACAGCGTCACCGAGTGTTCGCCCGTGAAGCCCGACTCCTTGATCGGGAAGTCGACCGTCACCGATTCGCGGTCGACGGGGAAGGCCACCTCGTAGGGGAACTCCGTGAAGAGTTCGCAGTGGAGTCCCTCGTCGATGGCTTCGAAATAGAGCGTGAAGTCCGATTCACGCAGGGCGTCGCCCTCCTCCGTATCGGCGATGCGGACGGTGGCCGTCAGCGTCTCGCCCCGGCACAGCGAGGTCGAATTGAGCGTCACCTCGAGCGGCGACAGCGGGCCGGCAGGTGCCTCTTCGGTCTTGTCATCGCTGCAGGCGACGCAGCCCAGAAGGCCCAGAAATATCATCAGTTTTTTCATCGTTCGTCAGGTTTTGGAATCAATATCCGAAGTTGTTGTCCGTATTGGAGATGGCGGGGTTGGCGTCGATCTCGCTGCTCGGGATCGGCAGCAGCAGGTTCTTCTTGAGGAAATCCTCCGAGAGGGCATCCTTCTGCCCCTGGTCGAAGAGCCGGTCGGCGAAGTTGTTGACGTTGGTCGAGTAGTTGGCGTCGGTGGCCACCGTGATGGCGTGGTTGTTGTTCTTCAGCAGCAGCTTCTCCAGGTACTCCGTGCCGCGGATGCGCACCATGTCGTAGAGCGACGGCTCGCCCATCAGCTCGAACAGACGCTCGAAGTAGAGCTTTTCGGTCACCTGCTCCTTCGAGAGCGACTTCGACCAGTCGGCCGGCTGCGAAGCCACGTAGCTGGTCGTTGCGGTGAGCGGAATCGACTTGCGGGCGCGGTCGAGCACCTTGTTCACCAGGTCGATCGCCTGATCCTTCAGATCCAGCTCGTTGTAGACGTCGGCCATCAGCAGCAGCATCTCCGCATAACGGTAGACGATCAGGTGCTTGTGGGCGTAGGTACCCGTCTGGGTCTGGTCGTAGAGCTTGCCGAAGTAGGGCCACTTCTCGCTGTTGCCCACCTGGGTGAAGTTGTTCCACATTCCCTTTACGATATTCTGGTATTCACCCGTGTAGGTGTTGAGCTCCTCCTGCGTGGGGTTGGTCTTGTCGGCGAAGAGGTCGTAGGGCATCGTCAGCACCACGGCATCGGCCAGCGTACCGCCGTCGGGCGTGTAGAGACGCTTGGGGTAGGTGTAGAGCGAGTCGCCCGGGCAGAGTTCCGCAGCCACCTGCGGTTTGGGCGAGGCCTGGTTGTTGCCGCTGCGGGCACGCCACTGCGTCAGGAAGTTGGTCTCCACGCGCGGGTCGCCCGGATAGGTGCCGTAGTGCAGGTCGTAGGCGTAACGCGTGGCGCGGTAGGTACCCCAGTTGATGCCCGAGGTCGAGGCCTGCGGGGCGAAACGGTTGCTGCCGCGGTTGTAGCAGACGCCCGACTCGGCGTTGAAGTTGAACTGGATGATCGCCTCCTTGCTGTTGGTCACCGCACCGGCCTGCGTATAGGGGACGAACAGGCTGTTGAGGTTCGGTTCGAGTTCATAGCCGGCGTGTTCGTAGACGTCGTCGAACATCGTCTTGGCGTTGGTCAGGTTGGCCTCACGGTCGATGTCGAGCATGGCCATCTTGTAGTAGACCTTGCCCAGGAAGGCCTTGGCGGCCCACGAGTTGAGGCGGCCCGTCGACGAGGTGGCCGAGATGTTCATGGCGGACTGCAGATCCTCGACGATCGTGCCGAAGACCGTCACGCGGTCCGTACGCGGCATGGCGATACCGTCCGACGACGAGGCCACCAGCTTCAGGGGCACGTCGCCCCACAGCGAGACGAGGTTGTAGTAGGCGATGGCGCGCAGGAAGCGGGCTTCGCCGATCTTCTGCGTCTTGACCGCCTCGTCGAGCGAGCTCGACTCCATGCCCTCGATGAAGGCGTTCACCTCGGAGATCACCTTGTACATGCCGTTCCAGGTCGACGAGACCAGTCCGTTGCCCGGAACGACGGCCAGTGAAGCGAGTCCGTTTTCGTCACCGCCGTTGCGCTGGCCCCAGGCCAGACCGCTGCCTACGAGCGGCACCTCCTGCCACATCTGACCGTAGGCACCGTTGGCCGTCATGTAGCCGTAGCATCCCAGCAGAGCCAACTCGGCATTGTCCTCGCTCGAGAAGATGATCTTGCTGTTCTGCGAGTACTGGGGATCCTCGTCAAGACAGGAGGTCGAGCCGAGTCCTGCCGCCAGAAGAAGAATTCCGTATACTATCTTTTTCATGTTCATGATTTTTTGCGATTAGAAAGTGAGGTTGACACCGATGATGTAGGAGCGCGGCGTGGGGTAGGAGCTCATGTCCACACCCGGGCGCAGACCGTCGAAGGCGAAGCTGTTGACCTCGGGGTCGTAGCCGCTGTAGTCGGTGATAATGAAGGCGTTCTTGACCGAGAACGAGAGCGAGCAGTAGTTGAAGCCGATCTTCTTCATCCAGCGCACCGGCAGCGAGTAGCTCAGCGTCAGGTCCGAGCAGCGCAGGTAGCTGGCATCCTCGATGTAGCGGTCCATCGTGTAGTTGCCGACGTTGAACGTCGAGCTCGGATAGCTGTTCGAGTGGTTCGTCGGGGTCCACATGCCCTGGAAGGCTTCACGCGTGAGGTTGTTGGCGCGCGTGCCGGGGGTGTTGATGTAGCGGTTGTTGGTGTTCAGACGGTCGATGCCTGCCACGCCGTTGAACGAGGCCGAAACCGACAGGCGGCGGAACGAGAGCTTCGTCGAGAAGCCGTAGGTGAAGTCGGGATTCGGATCGCCGATGATCGTACGGTCGTTCTCGTCGACCACGCCGTCGCCGTTCGAATCGAAGAACTTGATGTCACCGGCACTCGGCGTGGCGTTGTTGAACGTCTTGTAGTAGCCCACCGTGCCGTCGTCCTTCGTGTAGCGTACGCCCTCGTCGGTGATGTCTTCGCTTTGGACGATGCCCTGCGTGCGGTAGCCGAAGAACTGTCCCGGGGCTTCGCCCGTCAGGAAGATGTGTGCCACGCCGAAGTGGTCGCCCAGCGAGTTGCCGTAGAAGCCCACGCGCTGGCCCAGGCAGCCGAAGTCCGACGGCTCGAGACCCAGATCGGTGATCTTCGACTTGTTGAAGCCGATGTTGCCGTTGACGCTCCACTTCCAGTCCTTGTTGTCGATGATCTGGGCGTTGAGCGAGAACTCGACACCCTGGTTGTCCAGACCGCCCTGGTTGTAGTAGGTCGACCCGAAGCCGGCCGATCCGGGCAGCGTGCGCGAGATGAGCAGGTCGCTCGTCTTCTTCTTGTAGACGTCGATCGTACCGCTCAGGCGCGACTTGAAGAAGCCGAAGTCGACACCGACGTTCCACGACGAGGTCTTCTCCCACTTCAGGCTGCTGTTCGAGAGGTTCGTCACGATCATCGTCGTCAGGGCGTCGCCGTTCTGGTCGGCGTAGATCACGTCACCCGACGAGTTCTGGCCGTACATCGAGAAGGTCGAGTAGGGGTCGATCGACTGGTTGCCGGTCACACCGTAGCTCACGCGCAGCTTGAGCTGGTTGAGCCACGAGACGTCGCGCAGGAACTCCTCCTGCTCCAGACGCCAGGCCACCGATGCCGAGGGGAAGTAGCCCCAGCGGTTGCCCTTGGCGAACTTCGACGAACCGTCGGCACGGAACGAGGCCGTCACCAGGTAGCGGTCCACGAACGAGAAGTTGACGCGCGCCAGGTAGGAGAAGAGCTGATAGTCCTTCTGCTCGGGCTGCGGGAATTCCGTCACACCGGCCTTGCTCAGACCGTTCTCGCGCAGTTCGAAGAAGGTGAACTGGCGGCCGATCGTATTTTGGTTCAGGTAGTTGTAGTCGTCGTAGGTGACACCGATCGTGGCGTCGACACGGGCCACTTCGCCGATCTTGCCGTTGTACGTCACGAGGTTCTCGACCGAGAAGTTGTTGCGGTTGAGGTCCGAGATCGAGAGCAGACCGTTGTTGTTCATACCCTGGTAGAGCTCCAGACCGTACCAGCGCTTGCGGTTGTTGGTCGTCAGGTTGCCGCCCGTACGCAGGTTGTAGCGGAAGTTCTTCGAGATGTCCCACGTCAGGTTGAGGCTGGCCCCGAAGACGCGGTTGACGGCCTTGTCGACATAGTCGTTGAGCCAGCTTGCAACGGTGGTCTTGTTCTCGTCGGAGAAGCTCGGGTCGCCGGCCGGCATCTCGAACGGTGCGTAGTCCAGAGCCGTACGCGACACGGCACCCGTGGCGCCGCCCAGCGTGTTACCGCCGGCCATCATGTCGTTCTCGCGGATCGAGCCGTTGAGCAGCAGTTCGAGTTTCACGCTCCGGGCCAGCTGCGCCGAGAGGTTGGCACGCAGGTCGCCCTGGCGCAGGCCGGTCTGCTTGACCGTACCCTCGATATCCTTGAAGTTGGCCGAGATATAATAGGTCATCTTGTCCGAACCGCCGTCGACCGACACCGAATAGTTCTGCGAGAAGGCCGAGGTGTAGATCTCCTTCTGCCAGTTGCGGTTCTTGACCAGGTTGTAGGTCGTCGGGTCGCCCGGGTTGTACTTCGACTCCGAGCCGCTGAAGACGTAGCGGATCTCGTCGCCCACCTTGTGGAAGGGGTACTGCTGGATGTCGCTCACGCGCGAGTTGCGGTAGTCGGCATACTCCGAGAGGTTGATCATCTCGAGCAGGTTGGTCGGCTCGGCGATGGTGAAGGTGGCCGAGGCGCGCACGCGGGCCGCACCGGCCTGACCGCGCTTGGTGGTGATCAGGATGACGCCGTTGGCACCGCGCGATCCGTAGATGGCCGTCGAGGAGGCATCCTTCAGCACGGTGATGTCGACGATGTCGGCCGGGTTGAGCTGCGAGAGGGGATCCTGCTGGATCTGGAAGTCGCCGCCGATGCCCGAGCTTGAGAACTCACCGGTCGAGGCCTGCGGCACGTTGTCGATGACGTAGAGGGGCTGGTTGTCGCCGCGCAGCGAGTTGGCACCGCGGATCGTCACCGACGAGGCGGCTCCGACGGCCGACGACGAGGAGTTGACTACCAGACCGGCGATCTTGCCTTCGAGCAGGCTGTTGACCGACGGCATGGCGATGTCGCCCTCCGAGGGCTTGATGTTGGTCAGGGCGCCCGTCAGGTCGCCCTTGCGGGCCGTACCGTAGGCCACGACGACCACTTCGTCGAGCGTCTGCGAGTCCTCCTTGAGCTGGACGTCGATCTGCGTCCGGGCGCCGGCCTGAATCTCCTGCGTCGTGTAGCCGATGAAGGAGTAGACCAGCGTCGGGTTGGCTCCCGAGATGGAGAGCTGATACTTGCCGTTGCTGTCGGTCGTGGTACCGGTGGTGGTACCCTTGACGTAGACGCTCACTCCGGCCATACCGACATTCTTGTCGTCGGTAACGGTACCGCTGACACTCCGTTGCTGGGCAAAGAGCTGACCGCAGCATGCCAGAAGGCAGAGCGTACCGAGAAGAATCATTCCGTAGATTTTCTTCATGGATTAAGATTTTAGGTTAGTGACAGTCTTATTTTTTAAAATTTTTTCGGAATTTGTCGGGATTCCGATTTCAAAATTAAAAACACGGATCGGTTTTGAGGTTCGAAAATCGTCTTTCCGCCTCCAAAAATCGTCTAATTGCAGGCAAACACCCTCCGGATGGGTTTCCGAAGGGGGTGGCTGCCGGTCGCAAAGATTGGGATTTCTGCTGAAAATTTTATAATTTAGAGGTCGCAACAAACCCCGACCATCGATGAAACCTGCTCATGCGATCTGTCTGTTTCTGCTCTTTTGCGGCCTGTGTTCGAGCGGCCGCCTCCATGCTGCCGGGGAGCAGTACACCTTTCGTTCGATCACGACCCGCGACGGAATGCCCTCGAGCGTGCGGTGCATCCATGCCGAGAAGCGCGGTTTCGTCTGGATCGGCTCCTCGAACGAGGGGCTGGTGCGTTACGACAACTTCCTGCCCCGGCGCTACCGGGCCTGCGAAGGCGACGAGCATGCCTTGCCCGGCAACCACATCGTGCAGATCGTCGAGGACAGCCTGGCCCAGATCTGGGTGTTGACCAACCGCGGACTGGCCCGCTACCGCCCGGCGAGCGACGACTTCTTCGTCCCGAAGCGCGGGGCGGGGCCTTCGGGCGAGAATCTCGTCGTGCAGTGTGCCCGGCCCGTGGCGGGCGGGGTGCTGTTCGGATCGCAGAACCAGATCTTCCGCTACGACTACGCCTCCGACCGCATCGAACTGCTGTTGAGCTTCGAGACCGAAAATCCCTATCCGATTCAGGCGATCTATCCCCGGCCGGACGGCACGCTGCTCTGCTTCAACCGTTGGCACGGACTGCTGCAGATCGACCCCCGCAGCGGGGAGGTCCGGCGTCCCGGTTTCGCCAGCGGCAAGGAGAACATGGCCATTCTGGTCGATGCGCAGGGGCGGGTCTGGCTCTCGCCCTACAACCGGGGCCTCGCGTGCTACGACACGGCGGGGCGCTGCATCGCCCGCTACAACACCCGCAATTCGGCGCTGAGCAACGACGTCGTCCTCTGCATGATCGAGAACGAGGGGCGCATCTGGATCGGCACCGACGGCGGCGGCATCAACATCCTCGATCCCGAGGAGGGTTCGATCGAGGTGCTCAGCCACACGCCGGGCGATGTCCTCTCGCTGCCCGGAAATTCGGTCCTCTCGCTCTACCGCGATCCGAACGGCACGGTCTGGGCCGGACGCGTGCGGGGCGGACTCTTCGTCATCCGCAAGTCGGCCATGCGGATGTATGTCGGGACGTCGCCGACGGCAACCAACGGCCTGAGCGACGAATCGGTCCTCTCGCTCTACCGCGATCCCCGTGCCGACGAGATCTGGATCGGCACCGACGGCGGCGGCATCAACCGCTTCGACCCCCGCACGGGACGCTTCACCCACTTCCCGTCGACGTTCGGATACAAGATCGCCTCGATTGCCGGGCTCTCGGAGCGCGAACTGCTGCTGTCGATCTTCTCGCGCGGGCTCTACGCCTTCGACCGGCGGAACGGGGCGCTGCGGCCGGTGGAGTTCGACGACAGCCTGCTGCGCTACCAGATGACCTACAGCGGACAGTCGGTCAACCTGTTGCAGGAGAGCCCGACGAGCGTGCTGCTCCTCTCGCGGCCGATGCACCGCTACCACCTCGATACGAAACGCATGGAGAGGCTCGACGCCTCGGAGCGGATCAACGGCGGATTCCCGATCGCCTCTTTCGACGGGGCCTGCTATCTCCACGACCAGCGGCATATTTATCGCGTCAAACGGTCGGCTCACGAGGTCGAATCTCTCTTCGAGATCGGCCGCGATTCGCTCATCAGCAGCGTCGCCTGCTCCCGCGAAGGGACCTTCTGGATCGTTACCGACCGCGGCATCCTGCGCTACTCGTCCGGGTCAGGGGCCCGCGAAGGGGTGCCCGTACCCTTCAACAGCCGCGTGCAGAGCATCGTCTGCGACGCCCGCGGACGGGTCTGGATCGGTACCGATCAGGGGGTCTTCGCCTGGCTGCCCGACGTGCGGCGGTTCATCCCCTTCGGCGAGTCGGAGGGGGCCGCCTGGAACGAGTACCAGGCCAAGGCCCGTCTGGCAACCCCCGACGGCGACCTCTATCTGGGCGGAATCGATGGTCTGCTGCACATCCGCGGCGATCTCTTCTCGACGGCCGCTGCCGATACGGCCGATCTCCCCGAGCCCGAACCCCTCGACATCGTGCTCGACGGCGAACGCCTCGACAACCTCCTGCCCGGCCGGACGGTCGACATCCCGTGGACCAACAAGTCGCTCGTCGTGCGGATCCGCGTGCGCGAGAACGACCTCTTCCGCAAGAGGCTCTACCGGTTCCGCGTCACGGGCGACAACTACAGCGAGGTGATCGACTCGTACGATCCCGAACTGACGCTGCGCAACCTCGTCCCGGGCCGCTACCTCATCGAGGCGACCTGCAACACGCGTGACGGCGAGTGGATCCCCTGGAAGCAGGTGCTCCGATGTGAGGTCAATCCGCCGTGGTACCGCACCGGATGGTTCACGGTGCTGTGGATCCTCACTGCGGCGGGGGCGATTCTGGGGCTCTTCCGAACGCTGCTGCGCCGCAAGGAGCTGCGCCTGCAGCGCGAACTCGAACACCACAAGCAGCAGATCGCCGAGGACAAGGTCCGCTTCCTGATTAATATCAGCCACGAATTGCGAACGCCCCTCACGCTGATTCTCGGGCCCCTCGGGCGGCTGATCCGCACGTCGGACGATACGAGCGGCGACCGTCCGCTGCTGCGCCGCATCTACAAGCAGGCGCAGCGCATGAAGGAGCTGATCAACATGGTGTTGACCCTGCGCAAGATGGAGACCGGGACCACCACGCTCCAGCCTCAGGTGCAGGATCTGAACCGTTGGGTGGGGGAGGTGGTCGAGGATTTCGGACTCGAGGCCGACGAACGCGGAATCGAGATCCGGGTAGAGGCCGATCCGCGGGTCGGCGAGCGGAATTTCGATGCCGGAAAGTGTATGATCGTGCTGAGCAATCTGCTGATCAACGCGCTGAAACACAGTCCGGACCGGAGCTGCATTACGGTGCGCACGCAGCTGGACGAGGCACGGCACTGTGTCCGGATCTCGGTGATCGACCGCGGCTGCGGCCTGAAAGGGGTCGACACCGACCGCCTCTTCACCCGCTTCTACCAGGGCGACAACGAACGGACCGGGTCGGGAATAGGCCTCTCCTATGCCAAGATCCTGGTCGAACAGCACGGCGGGCGGATCGGTGCCGGGGACAATCCCGAAGGGGGTGCGATCTTCTATTTCGAACTGCCGGCCGAACTGCCCGGCGAGCGGATCGTCTGCCAGCCCCGCAACTACCTCAATGAGCTGTTGACGGCCGAGAGTCCGGTCGAGCAACCGGTGGCGGAGGCCGATCTGTCGCAGCTTTCGCTGTTGATCGTCGAGGACGACGAGGAGCTGGTCACCTATCTGAAAGGAGAGTTCGAACCGCGGACACGCCGTCTCTTCACGGTCCGCGACGGGGTCGAGGCTCTCGCGATTCTCGAACGCGAGGAGGTGGATGTGGTCGTCAGCGACGTGATGATGCCCCGCATGGACGGTTACGAACTGTGCCGGCAGGTGAAGAGCCGCATCGCCATCAGCCACATCCCGGTGGTCCTGCTCACGGCGCGCAACGACGAACGCAGCCAGCTGCTCGGCTATAACAACGGAGCCGATGCCTACATGTCCAAACCGTTCGAGGTGGAGATGCTGGCGGCGGTGGTGGTCAATCTGCTTCGCAACCGGTCGTTGATCCGCGACCGTTACCGCGAGCAGCCTGTGATGCCCACTCCGCAGGAGACGGCCTTCAGTTCGGCCGACGAAGAGTTTCTCACGCGGCTCCGCAAGCTGGTCGAGGAGAATCTGCAGCAGGTCGATTTCAGTATTCCGTACCTGTGCCGCGAGATCGGGATGAGCCGCACGGTGCTCTACAACAAGTTGAAACTCCTGACGGGGCTCAACGTGAAGGAGTATGTCAACAAGATCCGTATCGAGCGGGCCTGCCGGCTCATCTCGGAGACGGAACTCAGCATCACGGAGGTGGCCGAACAGACCGGATTCTCGTCGGCCCGCTATTTCAGTACGGCATTCAAGCAGTATATGGGGGTGACCCCGACGCAGTATAAGGCCAAATCGGCCTGAGTGGCGGGTTGGTCTGAGGGTGGTTTGGTCTGAGTCGCCGGTTGGGCTTGAGTAGCTGGCTGGCCTGCAGACGGACGATCTGTCTGTTGGCTTGCAGACGACGGTTTGCATCCTCTTTTCAGAGGGGGCGTACGCGGGGTATTGCAGCTGAAACCCGTTGAAGCTTCCGCAGCTGCGAAACCCCTCTTTTAGAGGGGCGTACGCGGGGCATTGCAGCTGAAACCCGTTGAAGCTTCCGCAGTTTGAATCTTACTTTCTTGGGGGGTAGGCGGGGTATTGCAGTGGAAACCCGTAGAAGCCTCAGCAGCTTGCAAAACCCCTCTCTTAGAGGGGAGGAAACCTGTTGAAGCTTCCGCAGCTTGCAAACCCTCTCTTTTAGAGGGCCGTACGCGGGGCATTGCAGCTGAAACCCGTTGAAGCCTCAGCAGCTTGCAAAACCCCTCTTTTAGAGGGGTGGAAACCCGTCGAAGCTTCAGCAGCTTGCAACACCCCTCTCTCTTAGGGTTGTACGCGGGGTATTGCAGCTGAAACCCGTTGAAGCTCCCGCAGCTTGCGAAACCCCTCTCTTAGAGGGGAGGAAACCCGTCGAAGCTTCCGCAGCTTGCAAACCCCCTCTTTTAGAGGGGTGTATGCGGGGCATTGCAGCTGAAACCCGTTGAAGCTCCCGCAGCTTGCGAAACCCCTCTCTTAGAGGGGTCAGGCGTGGATGATGCCGGAACCGACCAGCTCGTCCCCGTCGTACCAGGCGGCAAACTGCCCCGGGGTGATGCCCCGCTGCGGTTCGTCGAAGAGCAGATAGGCCCCGGTCTCACGGATGAAGAGTCGGGCCCCCTGCAGCGGCTGCCGGTAACGGATGCGGACCGAAAAACGGGCGCTCTCGCCGACGTCCATCGCCCGCGTGGGGTTCACCCAGTGAATCTCCCCGGGCAGAATCCGCAGCGCCGGCCGCCACAGCCCCGGATGGGAATCCCCTTCGCCCACGTAGATCACGTTCTGCACGGTGTCCGTTGCCAGGATGAAGAGCGACTCCTTGCGGCCGCCGATTCCGAGTCCCTTGCGCTGCCCGATGGTGTAGAAGTGGGCGCCGTTGTGCTCGCCGATCTTCTTGCCGTCGCGCACCGTATAGTGCCACGGTTCGGCCAGGGCGGCCAGCTGTTCGTCCGTGGGCTCCTCGCCGGGAAGCGGTATCGGGGTGTTCCGGGCGTATTTCGGCCACGTGGGGAGGATCTCGTGGACATTGCCGCGCTTCGAGGCGAGCTTCTGCTGGAGGAAGACCGGCAGATCGACCTTCCCGACAAAGCAGATCCCCTGCGAATCCTTGCGGCGCGCCGTGGCCAGCCCCTGCTCCGTGGCGATGCGCCGTACCTCGGGCTTTAGCAGCCCCCCGACCGGGAACAACGCCCGGCTCAGCTGCTCCTGCGAAAGCTGGCAGAGAAAGTAGCTCTGATCCTTATTGGGGTCGGTGCCGGCCAGCAGCCGGTAGATGATGCGCCCGTCCGCAAGCCGCTCCTCGGCCTTGCGGCAGTAGTGGCCCGTGGCGACGTAGTCGGCCCCGAGCTTCAGCGCCTCGCGCAGAAAGACGTCGAACTTGATCTCGCGGTTGCACAGCACGTCGGGATTGGGCGTGCGGCCGCGTTCGTACTCGGCGAACATGTAGTCCACCACCCGCGTGCGGTAGTCGGCCGAGAGGTCGACGACGTGGAGCGGAATGTCGAGCTTCTTGGCCACCAGTTCGGCGAAGAGGCGGTCGTCGTGCCACGGACAGTCGCCTTCGAGCGTGCCCGTGGTGTCGTGCCAGTTGATCATGAAGAGGCCGATGACCTCATATCCCTGCTCCTTGAGCAGCCAGGCGGCCACCGACGAATCGACGCCGCCCGAGAGTCCGATGACTACCCGTTTCATTGCTTCTGCGTTTGCGTTTCAAGAGTCTCGGCCAACAGCCGCCCGGCCGGACTCCCCCCTCGCCGTTGTCGTGGAGCATGCTCTCACGGCGGCGAAATTACGAAAAATATTCAACAACCCGATCCCCTGCCGATGGAGGCCTGCGCAGGCGGATGGCCGCGGAGAGGGCTGCTCCCTGCACGTCGTCTCACCGATCCGCCGCTTGCGGCTCAGAGGTCGATCATCCCCTCAGGCAGGACGAAGTGGATCCGCCGGTCCTCGAAGTCGATGTGGGCGATGAACTCCTCGACGGCAGGGACCAGCACCTGACGCCCGCCGATCTCCACCTCGAAGAGGGGATTCATCTCGCTGTCGTAGAAGTCGGTGATGATGCCGGCGTGCTGCGCCTCGGCCCCGGCCTCCTCGACCACGGCCTCGAAGCCGACCAGATCCTCCAGATAGAACTCGTCCTCCTCCTCGTCTGTGGGGTCCTCGATGCGGAACTCGAGTCCGATGAGCTCCCGTGCGCGGCGTTCGGTATCGATGTCGGCGAAGGTGGCGGTGGCACCCGAGATGCCGCGCCGTTCGAAACGCTCGCACCACAACGGCACCTCCAGGGCGTCGATGGTGACCATCAGCGGGGTGGTTTGCGGATCGAAGTCGTCGGGAAAAGCGGGGTAGAGCGAGAGCATGAGGCCCCCGTCCGTGCCGAAAAGTTTGTTGATGCGTCCAGCGGATTCAGCCATGGCGAAAGTGTTTGCGGCAAAAATACAAAAAAAACAGGAAATCTCCCCGTGGGGCGATCTCCTGTTCAGATGTTGAGAACCTCTGCTTATTCAGCGGCGGGAGCTTCGGGAGCAGCCTCCTCGGCGTTTGCAGCCTCGGCAGCGGCAGCCTCTGCGGCCTCACGGGCGGCAGCCTCGGCAGCAGCCTTCTTCTCGGCGATGGCAGCGGCGCGATCCTCCTTGATCTTGGTCTCGGCAGCCAGACGGGCCTTTTCGGCCGACTTGGCGTCGGAAGCGATCTTGTTGGTCTTGGCCTCGATCTTGCCGTTCTTGGCCTCCATCCACTTGTTGAAGCGAGCCTCGGCCTCGGTCTCCGTGAAGGCCCCCTTGGCTACGCCACCCAGCAGGTGTTTCTTGTAAAGTACGCCCTTGTACGAGAGGATAGCCCGACAAGTATCCGTAGGTTGTGCGCCTTTGAGTAACCAATCCAGAGCTTTCTCGAAGTTCAGATCGATCGTAGCAGGATTCGTGTTGGGGTTGTAGGTACCCAACTTCTCGATGAATTTACCATCACGTGGCGCTCTGCTATCTGCGGCAACGATGTGATAGAAGGCGAAACCCTTCTTACCGTGACGTGCCAGACGAATTTTAACAGCCATTTGCTAATAAAATTTTGTTAAAGAATTAAAAACGCTCACCCGGTTCGGGCTTTTAAGCGTGCAAATGTAGGGAAAAAATTCCGGCCGGCCAAATAAAAGGGCGAAAAAGCCGCAAAATGGGGAAAAATATGCTCCGAACGGAGGAAAAGTGATCCCGGCGCGGCTCGAACGCGCGGCCGGCAGATTAGAAATCTGCTGCTCTATCCAACTGAGCTACGGGACCATCGTCGTTTTGACGGTCGCAAAATTAAGAAAAAAAAGAACACGAACCAACAATGTCGGTGCGAAAAGTCCGAATGAGGGATTTTTTTGACCGCCGCGCTGTTGCTTTTCCCCGCACGGTTGGCTATCTTTGTGGCTCGGATCCGCCCTGCGGGCTTCGGCCCCGGACGGACCCGCAGACAACACTCCTTTAATTATTTACGAAGATGATGAAACGAATTCTGGCAGCCGCCGTGCTGCTTTTCGCCATGACCGCCTGCTGCAACTGCGGGCAGAAGAGCCTCCCGCTGGAGGGAACTTCGTGGAAACTCGCCAAGATGGAGTCGATCCCCGCTTCGGCCATCTCTGCCGAGGAGGATACCTTCACGCTGCTGTTCAATGCCGCCGACACGCTCGTTGCCGGCCGCACCAACTGCAACCGCTTCTTCGGCCCCTACGAACTCAAGGGCAAGAGCCTGAAGTTCGGTACGCTGGGCATGACCCGGATGGCCTGCCCCGACATGCAGTACGAGGATGCCTTCGTGCGGATGCTTGACGAGGTCGACGGCTTTGAGATCAAGGGCTCGGATCTGAAACTGCTCAAGGGCGAGCAGGTCCTGGCCGAATTCCAGGGTACGCAGGCGCCTGCCGAAGCGGAGTAGGCGATCGGAATCGGGCTGCCGGTGCCGGAGCGTCTCCGGTGTCGGGGCGGCATCTGCAGGGCGGGGGAGTTGCGGCTCCTCCGCCTTTTTGTTGCGATACCCCAAAACAAAAACGGCCTCCCGTTTTCGGGAAGCCGTTTTGACGTAAGGCTCTAAGAGCCGGATTACTCGTTCAGCGGCGTTACGCTGACATACGAGCGGCCTTCGTTCTTCTTGCAGAACTCTACGGTTCCGTCCACGAGGGCGAAGAGCGTGTGATCCTTGCCCATGCCGACGTTCTCACCGGCATTGTGCACCGTTCCGCGCTGGCGAACGATGATGTTGCCCGCCTTTGCGAACTGACCGCCGAACAATTTGATGCCGAGTCGCTTGCTTTCCGACTCACGGCCGTTCTTCGAACTACCTACACCTTTCTTGTGTGCCATGATGCTTCAGTTTTTAAAGGTTTATGCAACGATTTCTTCCACGAGGATCTGGGTGAGGTACTGGCGATGGCCGTTGCACTTCTGATAGCCGGTGCGACGCTTCTTCTTGAAAACCAGAACCTTGTCATCCTTCAGATGCTTGAGGATCTTGCACTTTACTGCGGCGCCTTCTACTACAGGTGCGCCGACTTTGACCTGACCGTCATTGTCTGTGAGCAGGACTTTGTCGAAACTTACGGACGAGTTTTCTTCGCCCTGAAGACGGTGAACATAAAGTTTCCGACCTTTTTCAGCCTTGAACTGCTGACCTGCGATCTCTACGATTACGTACATTCTGTCGAAATGTATTTGTATAAATTCGGGATGCAAATATACGGATATTTATCTTATAAACAAGCACTCCGGTTGAATTTTTTTCGCGTTGTTCCCTCGGGCACGGTTTTGGCGGTGAAAGTGGTGTTTTTCGGACGGATGCTGTACGCTTTGTCGCGAAGCTCGGATGCAACGGCCGAAAAATTTTCCGGTCTCATAAATTCTTGTTACCTTTACCATGACAATAACAGATCTGTCCGACCCAAAACTACGAGTGACGATGATTAACGACAAGGTGCGCATGTATCTGCTGCCGCCGCTCTTCAATGCGGCAGTCAGAGCCGGAGCCTCGATCATGCAAGTCTATAAGAATTTCGACGATTACGATATCGGCCTCAAGGCCGACTGCACCCCCATCACGCTGGCCGACCGCCTGGCCCACAGGACCATCCGCGAATACCTCGGTCCGACGCGCATCCCGATCCTCTCGGAGGAGGGGCGCGAGATGCTTTACGACGAACGCCGCAACTGGGAGCTCTACTGGCTGGTCGACCCGCTCGACGGTACGGTCGAGTTCATCAAGGGGAACAACGAATTTACGGTCAATATCGCTCTGATGGAGAACAACGTCTGCATCGGGGCGGTGATCTATGTCCCCTATTTCGAGAAGATGTACATTGCCGGGCGCGATTCGGGGGCATACCTCAAGGAGCATGTGGCGCCGGATGCCGCGGCTGCCTGGAGCTACGAGCAGATCGTGCACGGCTGGACGCGGCTGCCGCTCGAAGCCGAATCGCACCACGACCATCTGCGGGTGGCCCTTTCGCGTTCGCACCAGACCCGCGAGACGCAGCAGTACGTGGAGCGGCTGCGTGAACGTTATCCCGATCTGGAGATCGTCGAGCAGGGAAGTTCCTACAAGTTCTGTCTGCTGGCCGAGGGGCGGGTCGACTACTACGTGCGCACGACTCACACCTATGAATGGGATACGGCGGCCGGCGAACTGATTCTCTCGGAGGCGGGCGGTTCCACCCGCGCGCTGCCCGAGGATCGCGCGCTGCGCTACAACGAGGAGGATCTGCACAACCCCTGGTTCCACTGCCGGTCGAAATTCTGCCCCTTCTGACCTTTTCAGCTGCCGCGTCCCTCCCCTCCGCAGACCTCTCCGGATGATCTCTTCCGCTGGGCCCGGCCGCATGGCACCACACAAAATGAAGTCCCGGTTTCCGTTTCGGAACCGGGGCTTTTTCGTCCGGGCGGCTTGTGTCTGCCGGGAGTCTTGCTTATCGGGTCGGCTTGTGTCTGCCGGGGTCGTCGGTGCGTTATCGGGCCGGCTTGTGCTCGATGTCGCAGGCGCCGCAGTTGCCCGAACAGCCCACGGCCGTGTGGGTGTCGGAGCACTCGGCCGAACCGTCCGCCTCGCGCGTCTCCTGCACGGCACACTTGATCCCCCGGCGCTGCATCTCCTTGTTGGTGGAGATCTCCGAATCGATGTGGTGACCCTTGATCATCAGCGTCAGGGACATCCCCACGACAAAAAAGGCTACGGCCGCAATGGCGCACAACAGAACGATTAACCACGTAGGCATGGATGGCGAGTTTTTGTAAGTTGAAATTTTGGCTTTCGGCTACAAATGTATATATTTGTAGGATAAATTGCAAAAATGTTGCCTGCGGGTTTCCAAGGCATTCCCGGGGCTGAATAGGCAATCTGACTGATATGAGAATCGTAATAGCCGGAGCCGGGGAGATGGGCAGCCATCTGGCCCGGATGCTCAGCGGTAACGGACACGACATCACGGTGGTCGACAGCGATCAGAAACTGCTGGCCGAGGTCGGGTCACTGGCCGATGTGATCACCGTCGAGGGCGACTCGACGACGTTTGCGGTGCTGCGCAAGGCGGCGGTCCGCAAGTGCGATCTGTTCATCGCCGTCAACCACGAGGAGAACGACAACATCGTCGCGGCCATGCTGGCCAAGAAGCTCGGCGCCCGGAAATCCATCGCGCGCATCGACAACAACGAATACCTCGAACCCAACAACAAGGAGATGTTCATCGACATGGGCATCGACTACCTCTTCTATCCGGAGAAGGTGGCCGCCCGCGAGGTGATCAACCTCCTGGGCCACACCTCGACGACTGAATACGTCGACTTCTCGAGCGGCAAGCTCTCGCTGGTGGTCTTCCGCCTCGAGCCGGCCTCGCCGCTGGTGGGGCAGGTCCTCTCGGGTTTCGACGAGGTCGAGACGCCGCTGAGCTACCGTACGGTGGCCATCACGCGCGGCGGGCAGACGATCATCCCCCGCGAGGGCGAGGAGTTCATGGCCGGCGACATGATCTACGTCATTGCCCGGCAGGACGCCGTGCACGAGGTGATGGAGTTCTCCGGACAGTCGAACATCGAGATCCGCAACATGATGATCCTGGGCGGTTCGCGAATCGGCATCCGCGTGGCCACGGAGCTGCAGGACGAGGTGAACATCAAGCTCATCGACTACAACGCCGAAAAGGCCTATAGGCTGGCCGAGATGCTGGACAAGACGCTGATCATCAACGAGGACGGCCGCAATACGGACGCCATGATGGAGGAGGGGCTGTCGAACATGGACGCCTTCGTGGCCGTCACGGGCCGCAGCGAGACGAACATCCTGGCGGCGATGCTGGCCAAGCGCATGGGGGTGAAGAAGGTGATCGCCGAGGTCGAGAACCTGAACTACATCAACCTGGCCGAGTCGATCGGCATCGACACGATCATCAACAAGAAGCTGGTGACGGCGTCGAACATCTTCCGCTTCACGATGTCGACCGACGTGCAGGCGATCAAGTGTCTGACGGGCAGCGACGCCGAGGTGCTGGAGTTCATCGTCAAACCCAACTCGCCGGCCACCAAGGCGCGGATCAAGGATCTGGGACTTCCCGAGGATACGATCATCGGCGGCATCGTGCGCGGCGACAAGGTCTTCATCGCCGTGGACAACATGGAGATCAACCCCTACGACCGCGTGGTGGTCTTCGCCATGCCGGCCTCGGTGGGCAAGGTGGGGTATTACTTTAACTGACCGAGTCCGGGGCTGCATCCCGCCCGGGCGACCGGAGCGGCGGCATCCGGGCCTAACGCGTGGAAAAAATGTCTTTTCGAAACTTCATACTCCGGGCGTGGTTCTCGCAGCGGGAACGGTCGATCGACCGCTTCCGCCGTCATCCGGTCGAGACCCAGATGCGGATGTTCCGCCGACTGCTGCGGCGGGGCAGCATCACGGAGTTCGGCGAACGCTACAACCTGCGACATATCCGTTCGGTGGAGCAGTTCCAGACGCTGGTCGCCACGTCCGACTACGAGAACTTCAAGCCCTACATCGAGCAGATGCGGCAAGGGGTGTGGAACGTGACGTGGCCCGGACGGGTGTCGTTGTTCGCCCGCTCGTCGGGGACGACCTCCGACCGCAGCAAGTATATCCCCGTGACGCGCGAGTCGCTGTGGTGCAACCATACGCTCGGCATGCGCGACGTGGCGACGGTCTATGCCGCCAACTACCCCCTAAGCCGCGTCCTTGAGGGCAAGACGCTCACGCTGGGCGGTTCGTGCGTGGCGGAGGGGCGCAACCTGGTGGGCGACCTCTCGGCGCTGCTGATCCACGAGACGACGTTCTGGAGCGGCTGGTTCCGCGCTCCGCGCATCGAGACGGCGATCCTGGCCGATTTCGATGCCAAGTGCGAGGCGATCTGCCGCCAGTGCACGGGCGAACACATCACGGCCTTTGCCGGGGTTCCGTCGTGGAATCTGGCACTGATGCGCCGCGTGCTGGAGTACACCGGGCGGCAGAATCTGCTCGAGGTGTGGCCCGATCTGGAGCTGTTCGCCCACGGCGGGGTGGAGTTCTCCCCCTACCGGCGTTCGTTCGAGGAGCTGATCCCCTCGAAGGGGATGCACTACATGGAGACCTACAACGCCTCGGAGGGCTTCTTTGCGCTGGCCGACGACCCGTCGCGCGACGACATGCTGCTGATGCTCGACTACGGCACCTTCTACGAGTTCCGCTGCGGGGAGGAGATCGTGCCGCTCGAAGGGGTGGAGTGCGGCAAGGTTTATGCCCTGCTCATCTCGTCGAACAACGGACTGTGGCGCTACGAGATCGGCGATACGGTGGAGTTCACCTCGACGAATCCCTACCGGATCCGCTTTGCCGGGCGCACACGGCAGTATATCAACGTCTTCGGCGAGGAGCTGATCGTCGATAACGCCGAACGGGCCCTTGCCGAGGCGTGCCGGCAGACGGGGGCTGTGGTGAGTGAATACACGGTCTCGCCGTGCTACATGTCGCTGCGCGAGCGGGGGGCTCACGAGTGGATCGTGGAGTTCGACCGCGAGCCCGATTCGCAGGAGCACTTCGCCGGGGTGCTGGACGAGGCGCTGCGGGCGGTCAATTCGGATTACGACGCCAAGCGCCGCACGACGCTCGAACGGCAGCATCTGCTCGTCATGCCGCGGGGCGGCTTCCTGGCGTGGATGCGGGCCCGGGGCAAGAACAAGGTGCCGCGGCTGATGAACGACCGCCGGGTGGCCGACGACGTGAAGGCCTTTGCGGGGCTCGACGCCGCCGTGCATTGAGGACCGTCCCTCCGGGGGCGAGCAATGAACGGGGCCGAAGAAGGCGGCCCGCAAAGCAGGGGAGCGGCAGGGGAGTGGCCCGACGCAAAAGAGGGTTCCGGCAGACGGTCGGTTGGGAAGGAGTCGCCTGGCTCGTGGTTCCCGGCAAGTGGCCCGACGCGAAAGAGGTTCCCGGCAGGCGGCCGCGAAAGAGTTGCCCGGATTTCGGCCGAGTTCCGACGCGGCACGCAGAAACAAAAAACAACGGATTATACATTTATATATCATATATACGGCCATGTACATAGCCATTGCAGGAAATATCGGGAGCGGCAAGACGACGCTGACCCGGATGCTGACGGAACGATACGCCGCCAAATGCTACCTGGAGGAGTGCGACAACCCCTACATCGGCGATTTCTACGAGGATATGAACCGCTGGGCGTTCCATCTGCAGATCTCGTTCCTCGGGAGCCGGATCCAGCAGACCATGGACATGCTCGCCGACTGCAAGTCGGGCGATATCTTCCAGGATCGCACGATCTACGAGGATGCCCACATCTTCGCCGAAAACCTCCACGAAATGGGGCTGATGTCGACGCGCGACATCGAGACCTATATGAAGATCTTCCGGCTGGTGACGTCGCTCATCCCGAAGCCCGATCTGCTGATCTACCTCCGGGCGAGTGTCCCGACGCTCATCTCGCAGATCCGCAAACGCGGCCGCGAATACGAGATGAATATCGACGAACTCTATCTGAAGCGGCTGAACGACAAGTATAACCACTGGATCGACACGATCTACGAGGGCGAAGTCTTCGTCGTGGACAAGGACCACGAGGATTTCGTCTCGGATCCGGCGGTCTTCGAACGGATCTGCGCCCGTCTGGATGCACTCAAAGCCGGCGAGTCGCGATGAGTCTGCCCGAAGCGTTTGTCGGCCGGGTCCTGCGGGATCTCGGTCCGGAGGAGGGACGCGCCCTGTGTGAGGCGCTCGAATCGGAGGCCCCGACCTCGGTGCGGATCAACCCTGCGAAGTGCGGCGCGGAGGCGCTGCAGACGCTGCCCCATCTCGAACCGCTGCGCCGCGTGCCATGGTGCGACGAGGGGTGGTATCTGGCCGTGCGGCCGTCGTTTACGTTCGATCCCGATTTCCATGCCGGGGCCTACTACGTGCAGGAGGCCTCGTCGCAGTTCGTCGGCCACCTGCTGCGGAGGAATCTCCCGGCCGGGGCGCGGCTGCTGGACCTTTGCGCCGCGCCGGGCGGAAAGACGACCCTCTATGCCTCGCTCGTCGGCGACGACGGGCTGGTCGTGGCCAACGAGATCGACCGGCGCCGTGCGGCGGTGCTGGCCGACAACGTCCGCAAGTGGGGCACGGGAAACGTCGTGGTGACCTGCGGCGATGCCGCCCGGGCGGGTTGTCTGGAGGGGTGGTTCGACGTGGTGACGGTCGATGCTCCGTGTTCGGGCGAGGGGATGTTCCGCAAGGACCCTGCGGCCCGCGAGGAGTGGAGCGAGGCGAACGTGCGCCTCTGCGCGGCGCGTCAGGACGAGATCCTGCGCGAGGCGTGGCGGGCGCTCAAACCCGGCGGCGTGCTCCTCTACAGCACCTGCACCTTCAACCGCGACGAGGACGAAGGGTCGCTCGAGCGGATGCTGGCCTGGGCCGGTGAGGAGGTGGTCGAAACGGATGAAGTGGCGGTCGACGAGACGTGGGGCATCCGTTGCGGACGGGTCGGGGCCTTCCGGACCTACCGCTTCTATCCCCACAGAGCCTGCGGCGAGGGTTTCTTTGCGGCCGTGGCTGCCAAGTCGGCGGATGTCGATACGCGGTGGCGCCTCCCGAAGTCGCGCCGGACGGTGACGGCTGCCGTCGACCGTCGGACGGCAGCGGAGCTGACCCGCTGGTTGCGCGAACCGGAGCGGTGGATGTTTACGGCGGTGGGCGATTGCTGCTATGCATGGCCGGCGGCGCAGGCCGAGGCGGTGCGCACGCTCTCCGAAACGCTGCCGGTGATCTACTCCGGGGTGGCCATGGGGCAGCTGTTCAAGGGGGTGCTGAAACCCGATCCGGCGTTGGCCTTCTTTACGGGGCTGAACCGCGGGGCGGTGGCCGTGGCCGAGGTGACGGACGAAGAGGCGGTGCGCTATTTGCGGCGGCTGGATCCCGCCGTCGGGGGGCTTGCCGAGGGGATGAACCTCCTCTGTGTGCGGGGACGCGGGCTGGGATTTGCCAAGCGGATCGGTAATCGGGTGAACAACCTGTACCCCAATTCCTTACGAATTATGAAACAATAGATATGGCCGAAAAACTGTTTTATACGATGGGCGAGGTGGCCGAGATGTTCGATGTCAATACGTCGCTCATCCGCCACTGGGAGTCCCAGTTCCCGCTGCTGCGTCCGAAACGCAACAAAAAGGGGAACCGGCTCTTCACGCCGCAGGATGTCGAACACCTGAAGATGATCTACCATCTGGTCAAGGAGTGCGGCATGACGCTCGAAGGGGCCAAAAAGGCCCTCCGGAAGGGGGGTGCGGCCAGTTCCGTCGAGCGCGACGCGGAGCTCATGGAGCGTCTGCAACGGATTCGGGCGCTGCTGGTCGAGGTCCGCGAGGATCTGAAATCGGACGAAGGGGTGGTCGACGACGGAGAGGTGTTCCCGTCGGAGGCGGCCCGTGCGGAGGCCGGTCGGGAGACATGCGGCATGCGGTCGATGTTCGATCCCGAACCGGAGGCCTTCTCCGCGGCGGAAGCTGTTGCGGTGTCTGAAGCAATGCCGGAGGTGGAGGCCGGGCCGGAGGCTGTTGCGGCTGCCGGAGAGGCCGGAGCGCCCGCAGTGTCCGTTGCGAAGGCTGAATCGGAGTGCGAACCCGAGGGCGAAGGGGTGGTTTTTGAGTCGGAGTCGGAGCCTGAAGAGGAGGTTTTCGAATCGGAGTCTGTAGAGAAGACCGCTCCCGAATTCGAGGCCGCAATGGCGGCGAATCCTGATGCGGCATTTGATTCGGCCTCCGAACTGGATAGGACCTCCGAAGAGGACTTCGGTGTGGCATCCGGAGAGGAGGATGAATCCGCATCTGCGGAGGCATTTGATGCGGAGCCCGAATCCGTGGCGGTATCCGGGGTTGCTTCCGGTCTGGAGGTCGGATCCGTTGATCCGGATGAGACCGGGGTCGAAGAGACCGAAGAGGCCGAGAATGCTGTAGAGGCCGATGAAGCCGGAGAAGCCGGGGAGACTGAGGAAGCCAGGAGCGCCGGAGATGCCGGAGCGTCCGAGGAAACCGAAGAGACCGATGAACCTGGAGAAGCCGGGGAGGCAGAGAGTACTGAGGACCTTGATGAAACCGGAAAAGCCGAGGTGGCTGAGCGTACCGGGGATGTCGATGAAACCGATGAGACTGGAAAATCCGAGGATGCCGGAAAACTCGCCGACCTTGAAGACACAGGCGATTTCGAGGAGACCGGTGAAGTCGGAGAGGCCGATGAATCCAATGAATCCAATGAGGCAGAAGAATCCGATGAAGCAGGCGAACTCGATGAACCCGATTTTGTCGAGATTGATCTGCTTACCCTTCGGGCCGAACGGGCTGAGCAAGCTGCGAAGGCCGGACGTGTCGGAGAGGAGACGGCGGATGAATCGACCGGGAGTGCCGGCAAGGTGGTCGAGACGACGGTCGACGGCCTTTCGGAGGGCGTAGAGATGGGCAAGAAGATGACCGCAGCCGATGGGGTGGATGCCGCTAATGCGCCTGAAGAGGTGGAGGATCGGGAGGATGATGACCGGGATGATTCCGATGACGGCGACCATCGGGATGACTCCGGGGACCAAGGCGGTGAGGTCGGTGGTGCCGATGATGCCGATGATGACGAACCCGATTTCGTGCTGCTGGATGCCCGGACCCTGGAGGCCGTCGATCCCGAGGAGAATGATTTCACCGCACAGGCCGGCCGGAACGAATGGGCCGCGGGTGAGGTGTCGGAGACCGTTCCGGGACAGCCGGTCGGTCGCACGGGACGTCGCCCCCGCCGCCGGAAGGAGGAGGTGGAGGATAAGGAGCTCTTCGCCTTCTACGAACAGTCGCTCTTCTGATTATAAATGAATACAGATATGAAAATCAAGGAAATAACCGACGTAATCGAAAGCTTTGCACCGCTTGGCTGGCAGGAGTCCTACGACAATGCCGGCCTCATCGTCGGCCGCAGCGACGACGAAGTGCACAAGGCGCTGCTGGCGGTCGACGTAACCGATGAGGTCCTCGACGAGGCCGAGGCCGAAGGGTGCGATCTGGTCATCACCCACCATCCGATCGTCTTCCATCCGCTGAAGCGGTTCAATTCGGCCGACATGGTGCAGCGCTGCGTCGAGCGGGCCATCCGCAGCCGTACGGCCCTCTATGCCTGTCACACAAATCTCGACAGCGCTCCGGGCGGCATGAGCTGGCGCCTGGCCGAACTGCTCGGGATCTCCAGTCTCGAACTGTTGCAACCCTCGGGCGAGGCCGAAGGGGTGGGATTCGGCGTCGTCGGCGAACTCCCCGAAGCGGTCGATACCCTTGAGTATCTGCGCCGGGTGCGCGAACTGCTGCATGTGGGGGCGATTCGTTACAGCGACGTGGCCTCGGAAAAGGTGCGCCGCATAGCCCTCTGCACCGGAGCCGGCGCCTCGATGATCGGCGACGCCCGCCGCGCCGGCGCCGACCTCTACATCACCGCCGACCTCAAGTATAACGACTTCATGACCCCCGACGGAGCCCTCACGGTGGCCGATGTGGGTCATTTTGAGAGCGAATATTGCGCAATTCAGCTATTATTTGATGTTTTGTCGAAAAATTTACGTACCTTTGCGGTTCGCAAGAGTGAACGCTCGCGCAATCCGGTGAATTATCTCGTGTAAGTCTAAAACTATACATATCATTATATGGCAACGCAAAAGAAAAACGCCGACGTCGATTACTCGATGCAGGAGAAGATTCTGGCTCTCTACGAGTTGCAGAAGATCGACAGCAAGATCGACGCTATCAATCGTGTGAAGGGCGAACTGCCCCTCGAGGTGCAGGATCTCGAGGACGAAATGGCGGGCATGAAGACCCGGATCGACCATATCAACTCCGAGATCGAGGAGTTCAATGCCCTGACCAAACAGCGCAAGCGTGAGATCGATCAGGCCAAGATCATGATCGGCAACTACAAGGAGCAGCAGAACAACGTCCGCAACAACCGCGAATTCGATGCCATCTCCAAGGAGATCGAGTATCAGGAGCTCGAAATCGAACTGGCCGAAAAGCGTCTGAAGGAGTATGCTGCCGGCATCAAGTCCAAGAAACTCCAGCTCGAAGAGGCTGAAAACCTCTCGAAGGACCGCGCTGCCGACCTCGCCGCCAAGAAGAGCGAACTCGAGGGTATCGAGGCCGAAACCGCTCCCCAGGTCGCCGAGTTCCAGGCCCAGCGCGAACAGGTGCAGGCCAAGATCGACGAACGTCTGCTGGCCGCCTACGACCGCATCCGTCGCAACGTCCGCAACGGCCTGGCTGTCGTGACCGTCAAGCGTGATGCCTGCGGCGGCTGCTTCAACCGCATCCCGCCCCAGCGTCAGGTCGATATCCGCCAAGGCAAGAAGATCATCGTCTGCGAGTATTGCGGCCGCATCCTCGTAGCCGATCCCGAGGCCGCTCAAGAGTAGCCCCGGGGTGAGGGATCGCTTCCGAAATTGAAAAATTGAATTCCTAAACGGGATACCGGTCCGACCGGTATCCCGTTGTTGTTTTTAATTTTTTTTCGGAATACACGATGTTAATTTATTAACACAGAAAAGATTTTCGACTTTTATAAATAATCCTTAAATTTGCCGCGATGGATTTTTCCGACTTAAATTACTACCATGAAAATAGCCATAGCCCAGTTGAACTACACGGTTGGTGACATCGATGGCAATACTTCGAAAATCATCGACTCCATTAACAAAGCAAAGGCCCAACATGCCGATCTGGTCATTTTCGCCGAACAGGCCGTGAGCGGAACTCCGGCATTCGACCTCCTCCGGAAAACTACCTTCCTCGAAATGTGCGAGGACGCGCTGGTCGAAATCGCCTCCTGTTGCGACGGTATCGCCGCCATCGTCGGTCTGCCGCTCCTGACCTCGCAGGGTACCATCAGCGCCGCAGCGCTCATCCAGGACCGCAAGGTCCTCCGCTATGTCGGCAAGAAATATATCTCGGCCCGCCGCGAAATGGGATTCCTCGTCCCCTCCAAAGGCTACGAATACGCCACCATCAAGGGCCACAAGTGCGCCATCATTATCGGCGACGACCTCAGCCGCGAACACGATTACGACAAGTCCGTCGAAACCATCATCTCCATCAACGCCCGCCGTTACGGCAAGGGAACGATGCTCTATCGTTACGAAATGATGCACAACCTGGCCTTCGTCGAGGGCAAGAACCTCGTGATGGTCAATCAGGTCGGCGGCTCGACGGAGATCGTCTACGACGGTACCTCCGGCGCCCTGAACAAACAGGGACTCCCCGTGCTGATGATGAAAAACTTCGAAGAGGATTTCCAGATCTTCGACACCCGGACCGCCGCCAAGGCAACTCCCGTCGTCATCCCCTCGACCTACAACGACCGCAACCGGCTTGTCTACGAGGCTGCCCGTTGCGGTCTGCGCGATTTCTTCCGCAAGAACAACTACGAAAAGGCCGCCGTCGGCCTCTCGGGCGGTATCGACTCCGCCGTGGTGGCCTGTCTGGCCGTCGACGCCCTCGGCCCGAAAAACGTCCGGGCACTGCTCATGCCCTCGCCCTTCTCGTCGAACGACTCGGTCGAGGATGCCAAGGAGCTGGCCCGCAACCTCGGTATCGAATACAACGTCATCCCCATCTCGGAGATCTATACGAGCGTCGTCAATACGCTCAAGCCCGTTATCGGCGGCATGGCCTTCGACTCCACTGAGGAGAACATCCAGAGCCGTATCCGTACGGTGCTGCTCATGGCCCTGCAGAACAAGACGGGCTACGTGCTGCTCAACTCCTCGAACAAGAGCGAAAACGCCCTCGGCCTCTGTACCCTCTACGGCGATACGGCCGGCGCCTTCAGCCCCACGGGCGACCTCTACAAGAGCGAAATGTACGACGTGGCCCGCTACATCAACCGCATCCAGAACGACGTCATCCCCGAACAGATCCTGACCAAGGAGCCCTCGGCCGAACTGCACCCCGGTCAGAAGGACAGCGATATCCTGCCTCCGTACGAGGTGGTCGACGCCATCCTCTTCCGCATGATCGAGGAGGGACAGCACCGCGAGGAGATCATCAATGCCGGATTCGACTCCGACGTGGTCGAGAAGATCCACTCGATGATCATGCACAACGAGAAGAAACGTTTCCAGTTCCCGCCCGTGCTGCGCCTGTCGTCCTGCTCGTTCGGCCACGAACGGCTGATGCCCCTGACCAACAAATACGGAGATTGAGGCGTGGATCCCGAAATCATCGAACACGAAGGGATCGTCGAGTGCGTTGAACGGGGCGCCGTTCGCGTGCGGATCACTTCGCGCAGTGCCTGCGGAGCCTGTAAGGCCCGGCAGGCATGCGGCATGGCCGAAAGTCAGGAGAAGATCGTCGTCGTGGTGACCGACCGCGCGCAGGAGTATCTTCCCGGGGAGGCCGTCCTGGTCGGAGTCCGGAAAAAGGCCGGGCGCATCGCTGTCCTTCTGGCGTATGGCGGTGCGCTCGTCGTTTTGTTGGCGGCCCTGGTGGTGGCGATCGTCGTCTGCGGAGCCAGTGACGGTGTGGGGTTGGTGGCAGCGTTGGGCAGCGTGGTGATTTACTACCTGCTGCTGTGGGTCTTCCGCCGCAGAATTGAACACACAATTCAATTTACAATAACTAAAATCTGATGGAAGTATTACTTTACACGATCCTGACACTGTGCGTGTTGGGTGTGCTCGCTGCCGTGATTCTCTACTTCGTGGCCCAGAAGTTCCGCGTCGAGGAGGATCCGCGTATCGACGAGGTGGAGAAGATGCTGCCCGGAGCCAACTGCGGCGGTTGCGGTTTCGCCGGATGTCGAGGCATGGCCGACGCGCTGGTCAAGCACGACGACATCTCCGATCTCTTCTGCCCGGTGGGCGGCGGCGACTGCATGAAGGCCATTGCCTCCTATCTGGGAAAGGCCGCGGCCGAGAAGCAACCCGAGGTCGCTACGGTCCGCTGCGGCGGTACCTGCGAAAAACGTCCCCGGACCAATGAGTACAACGGTGCCCGGTCGTGCGCCGTGGCTTCGTCGCTCTATGTGGGCGAGACGGGGTGTGCATTCGGCTGTCTGGGCTTCGGCGACTGCGTGGCCGCCTGCGCCTTCGACGCCATTCACATGAACCCCCAAACCGGCCTGCCCGAGGTCGACCCGGAGAAGTGTACGGCCTGCGGCGCCTGCGTCAAGGCCTGCCCCAAGATGGTGATCGAGCTGCGCAAGAAGTGGCCCAAGAACCGCGCCGTCTATGTCTCGTGCGTCTCGAAGGAGAAGGGCGCCGTGGTGATGAAGGCCTGCAAGGCCGGGTGTATCGGCTGCGGAAAGTGCGAGAAGGTCTGCGCTTTCGGTGCCATCACCGTGGCGAACAACCTCGCCTACATCGATCCCCAGAAGTGCAAGCTCTGCCGCAAGTGCGTCAACGAGTGTCCGACCGGCGCCATCCGCCTCGTCGGCATGGATCCGCTGCCCAAGGAGCCCAAGACCCCGGCTGCCCCGAAGGCTGCTCCCGCCGCTGCGAAGGCCGCTCCCGAGGCTGCAAAGGCTGCCCCGAAGGCCGCTCCCGCCGCTGAAAAGGCTGCCCCTGAGGCTGCAAAGGCTGCCCCGAAGGCTGCTCCCGCCGCTGAAAAGGCTGCCCCGGCCGCTGCGAAGGAGCCCAATCATGAATCGTAAAAAGTTAGCAGAGATATGAAGACATTTCCAATGGGCGGAGTCCATCCGTCGGAAAACAAACTGAGCAGCGCCAAGGCCATCGAGGTGCTCCCGCTGCCCGAGGTGGTCTATATCCCCCTGGCGCAGCACATCGGTGCCCCGGCCGTGGCCAAGGTCGCCAAGGGCGACAAGGTCCTCACCGGCCAGCTCATCGCCGAGGCCGGCAGCTTCATGTCGGCAAACATCCACTCGCCGATCTCGGGTACCGTGACGGCCGTCGACATGGTGCCCAACGGCCAGGGGCTGCGTCAGATGATGATCACCATCAAGCGTGAGGGCGACGAGTGGATCGAAGGGATCGACCGCTCGGAGAAGCTCGTCCGCGAGTGCACGCTCTCCGCACCGGAGATCATCGCCCGCATCAAGGCCGCCGGTATCGTCGGTATGGGCGGCGCCACCTTCCCCACGCACGTCAAACTCTCGATCCCGGCCGGCAAGAAGGCCGAGTGTCTGATCATCAACGGCGTCGAGTGCGAACCCTACCTCACGTCGGACCACCGCACGATGCTCGAACACGGCGAGGAGCTCCTCGTGGGCGTCACGATCCTGATGAAGGCCATCAGCGTCGGCCGCGCCTACATCGGCATCGAGAACAACAAGCCCGATGCCATCGCCCATCTGACGAAGCTAGCCGCCGCCTACAAGGGCATCGAGGTCGTACCGCTCAAGGTCCGCTACCCGCAGGGCGGTGAGAAACAGCTGATCGCCGCCGTCACGGGACGTCAGGTGCCGCCCCCGCCCGCACTGCCGATCGATGTCGGCGCCGTGGTCTGCAACGCCTCGACCACCTATGCCGTCTACCAGGCCGTGCAGAAGGGCATGCCGCTCATCCAGCGCGTCGTCACGATCACCGGCAAGAGCATCCGCGAACCCAAGAACCTGCTGACCCGCATGGGTACCCCCGTCTCGGCACTGATCGCCGCTGCCGGAGGCCTGCCCGAGGATACGGGCAAGGTGATCAACGGCGGCCCGATGATGGGTCGCGCGATGGTCAACCTCGATTCGCCCGTCACGAAGGGCTGCTCGGGCATCACGGTGATGTCGGAGCGCGATGCCCGCCGTCAGACGGCCACGCAGTGCATCAAGTGCGCCAAGTGTGTCGCCGCCTGCCCGATGGGTCTGGAGCCCTACTACCTCTCGAAAATGACCCAGAAGAAGAACTGGGACGAGGTCGAGGCCCGCATGATCACCTCCTGCATCGAGTGCGGCTGCTGCCAGTCGACCTGCCCGGCCTACCTGCCGCTGCTCGACTGGATCCGCCTGGGCAAGCAGACCACCATGGGCCGCATCCGCGCCCGTGCCGCTGCCGCCGCCCCCAAGAAATAACCCGGTTGCACGTAATGTCGAAAATCAAAATCTTACGATAACACTTATGGCAAACAAACTTATTGTCGCTCCCGCACCGCACGTCCAGACCGCGCAGTCGACGGCCCGCATCATGCGCGACGTGGTGATCGCCCTGTTGCCCGCCCTGGTCGTCTCGACCATCGTCTTCGGCTTCGACGTGCTCCGCGTGACGGCCATCTCGGTCGCTGCCTGCGTGGTGTTCGAATTCCTGATCCAGAAATTCCTGGTCCGCGGCCCGCTGACCCTCTCCAACTGGTCGGCCGTCGTGACGGGCGTCCTGCTGGCCTTCAACCTCCCGGCGTCGATTCCGTGGTGGATCGTCGTCATCGGCGCCTTCGTCGCCATCGGCATCGCCAAGATGACCTTCGGCGGCCTGGGCAAGAACCCCTTCAACCCGGCTCTGGCCGGACGTGTCTTCCTGCTGATCGCCTATCCCGTGCAGATGACCACGTGGCCCCTGCCCGTCCACGGCTCGTTCGACGCCCTGTCGGGTGCTACGCCCCTGGCTGCCGTCAAGCACGGCCTGGCCTCGCCCGACGCGCTCGGCGCGGGCGATCTGCTGCTGGGCAACATGCCCGGTTCGCTGGGCGAAGTGGCTGCCCTGGCCCTGCTCGTGGGATTCGTCTACCTGCTGTGGCGCCGCGTCATCACGTGGCACATCCCGGTGACGATCCTCGTGACGATGGCTCTGTTCGCCTTCGTCGTGGCCCTCTTCTCGGGTGAGTCGGGCGCCCTGCTGTGGCAGCTGCCGCTGTTCCACGTGCTGGCCGGCGGCGCCATCCTCGGCGCAGTCTTCATGGCTACCGACTACTCGACCTCGCCGATGACCGTCCGCGGCGGCGTGATCTTCGGCATCGGTATCGGCGTGATCACGATGCTCATCCGTCTGTGGGGCGCCTATCCCGAGGGCATGTCGTTCGCCATCCTGCTGATGAACGCCTGCGTGCCCCTGATCAACAAGTATGTCAAACCCAAACGCTTCGGCGTAAAATAGGAGGTGGAAAGCATGAAAAGTACACTTGTCAACATGACCGCCGTCCTCTTCGGCATCACGCTCATCGCCTCGGCCGGAGTCGGCGTGGTGAACATGATCACCGAGGAGCCGATCGCGCTGGCCAAGGAGGCCGCCACGAAGGCCGCCCTGACGGAGGTGCTCCCGGCATTCGACTCGACCGAGGAGCAGACCCTCACCATCGACGAGCTGCCCATTACGGTCTATACGGCCAGGAGCGGCGGCCAGGTGGCCGGTTATGCCGTGCAGACGATGACCAAACAGGGCTTCAACGGCGTCGTACGGCTGATGGTGGGCTTCACGCCCGACGGCGAGGTGGTCAACGTCAACGTCCTCGAACAGTCCGAGACCCCCGGTCTGGGCACCAAGATGGCCGATGCGGGCAACCCGCTGCTGGGAAGCATCCAGGGCCAGAAACTCGAAAACAAGAAACTCGTCGACGGAAAACTCGCCGTGACGAAGGATGGCGGCGACGTCGATGCGCTGACCGCCGCCACGATCTCGTCGCGGGCCTATGTCGATGCCGTCAACCGCGCCTGGATGGCCTACAAGAATGTAGCCACGGGTGCCGCGGTCTCGGATACGGCCTCGGGCGCCTCGAACCCCGTCGATGCACAAACCAGTGAGCCTGCAGCTCAGGAAGGAGGGCAAAATGAATAAACTGAAAATCGCTTTGAGCGGCATCATCAAGAACAACCCGACGTTCGTGCTGGTGCTCGGCATGTGCCCCACGCTGGGTACCACGACCTCGGCCGAAAACGGCATGGGTATGGGGCTGGCGACGACCGCCGTGCTGATCCTGTCGAACCTCGTCATCTCGCTCATCAAGAACCTGATCCCCGACAAGGTCCGCATCCCGGCCTTCATCGTGGTGATCGCCTCGTTCGTTACGATCATCCAGATGCTGATGCAGGCCTTCGTGCCGGCATTGTACGCCTCGCTGGGCGTCTTCATCCCGCTGATCGTCGTCAACTGCATCATCCTGGGCCGCGCCGAGGCCTTCGCCTCGAAGAACTCGCCCTTCGACTCGATGTTGGACGGCGTGGGCATCGGTCTGGGCTTCACCCTCTCGCTGACGGTCATCGGCTCCGTGCGCGAGATCCTCGGCAGCGGCGCCATCTTCGGCGTCAACCTCGGATTCTCGGACTACACGCCGCTGATCTTCGTCCTCGCTCCCGGTGCCTTCTTCGTGCTGGGCTATCTGATGGTTCTGTTTAACAAATTAGCCAAGAAGTAGTCATGGAGATCTCCTATTTCGCAATCATCATCGGCGCCATCTTCGTCAACAACGTCGTCCTGGCCCAGTTCCTCGGCATCTGCCCCTTCCTGGGCGTATCGTCGAAGGTCGAAACCTCGATGGGCATGGGTGCCGCCGTGACGTTCGTCATGGCGCTGACGGCCCTCGTCGCATGGCCGATTCAGACCTATATCCTCGTCCCGCTGCACATCGAGTACATGCAGACCATCGTCTTCATCCTGGTCATCGCGGCCCTGGTGCAGATGGTCGAGATCATCCTCAAGAAGGTCTCGCCGTCGCTCTATCAGGCGCTGGGTATCTTCCTGCCGCTGATCACGACGAACTGCGCCGTACTGGGTGTGGCAATCCTCATGATCCAGAAGGAGTTCAATCTGCTGCAGAGCGTCGCCTATTCGGTCTCGACGGCCCTGGGTTTCGCCCTGGCACTGGTGCTCTTCGCCGGTATCCGCGAGCGTCTCGATTTCGAGGATGTCCCCAAGGCCTTCAAGGGCATTCCCATCGCCCTGATCACGGCCGGTATTCTGGCCATGGCCTTCATGGGATTCTCCGGCCTGGTTTAGGCGGAGCGTCTCTCCGACAGAAAACCCCGGAAGCTGCGGCTTCCGGGGTTTTTGTTGCAGAAGGGGAGATGTGTGTCGCGGCCGGTGACAGGTTTGCGGTCTGAGGTCGGTTGCGGACGATGGCTGGTTCGCGGATGGGAGGACTGAGAGTCGCTTGCGATGCGGCAGGGTGGCGGAGGCGCTCTCACGGAGGATTATCCTGGCCGATCGATTGCCGTTGCAGATCGCTGCCGGCCGTTAAGGCCCTACGCATTGCCGGGTATTCCCGGTCCGGTTGTTACGGTTGGTCGTCGTTAACGGCAGTTGACCTCTCGGGAGTCTACCGGCCGTCGTCGGCCCCGTCGGTCAGCCAGTCGATCGTCAGCCGCGTGAAGCAGATCTTCTGCCCGTTGTCGCCGTCGGCCGCCTCCCAGAGAATCCCGATGGAGCCGTCGGCCAGCCGCGTAAGCGCCGAGTAGGAGGAGTCGTCGGGCCAGATGCTCTTCCGGACGGGCCACGTGCAGCCCTCGTCGTAGCTCAGTGCCACTGATACGTTGCGGCGGCGTGCCGTGTCGGCCGGGATCGAGTGCAGCAACCGGTCGCGTGAGGCCCCCTCGCTGCGCAGCGAATAGCGGAGCAGATCGCCGTTGCAGGCCGGATCGGGCAGGTCACGCCACTCGGCAACGTCACTCCACGTGCGTCCCCGATCCTTCGAAACGGCATACCGTCGGAAACCCTGGTCCGGATTGCGGATGCTGATCAGCCAGCTTCCGTCGGCCAGTTCGGCCAGTTTCGACTCGTCGCCGCACGCCGAGGCCGGGGTCGGCAGCAGCCGCCAGCTCCGTCCGCCGTCGTCCGACTGGCAGACGTAGTTGTAGAGCGGCGGCCATTTCTTGCCCGTGTGGTGGGCCGCTACGGCAAACAGCAGCGTGCCGTCACGCAGCTGCAGCGCGCGTCCCGAGGCGGCAAAGGCCCCCGATATCACGGCCGAAGCCGGGTTGTCGCAGCCGGGGCCGTAGATCTGCGGCGTGATCCGTTCGGGAGCGCTCCACGTCAGGCCGTCGTCGCTGCTGCGCGAAAGGTTGATATCGAGCGGGTGCTCGGCCGTCGAATCCCACAGCCCGCATCCCGAGGCGTAGATACAGAGAATGTCTCCCGTCGAGCGGTCGACCACCATCGCCGCATCGCCGTAGCCGGTCTGTTCGGTGTGGCGGGCGATGACGATCTGCGGCCCCCAGCTCCGCCCGTTGTCCGTACTGCGGCGCACCACCAGGTCGATCCGGTTCGGCAGATCGCTGTGGTGGTCGTTGCGGCGGTCGGCAACGGCCAGCAGGGTTCCTTGTGTGGTGGTGACCAGTGCCGGGATCCGGTAGTACTTCGATCCCGCATCGCCCGAACGGAACAGAACGATCGGTTCCGCCGGGACCGGTTCCGCGGCATGCAGCAGCGGGGCTGTGCCCCATCCGAGCAGGACCATCAGGCCCGTGAGAAGCGTGTTTTTCATCTTTCTTGTGATTTTATTTGGTGGGAAGCGTTCCATATCTGCACGAGATTCGTTACTTTTGCAAAAATAACACAAAAACCCGAATCACAATGGAGGATACGATACAACTTCATGACAGGAAGTTCAAGGTCATGATTCCTGCCGCCCAGATCGATCAGGCCGTCGAGGCCGTGGCGCGGCAGATCAACCACGATTATGCCGACAAGGAGACCCCGATCTTCCTCGGCATTCTCAACGGTTCGTTCATGTTCATGAGCGACCTGATCAAGAAAATCGAATTCCAGAACGAGCTTTCGTTCGTCAAACTCGCCTCCTATGAGGGAACCGAGTCCACGGGCAAGATCCGCAACCTGATCGGCCTGAATACCCCGATCGAGGGCCGCCACGTGATCATCGTCGAGGATATCGTCGACACGGGCGAGTCGATCGACCACATGATCCACGATCTGGAGAAGCACCACCCCGCCTCGATCGAGGTCTGCACGCTCTTCTTCAAGCCCGGCTCCTACCGCAAACAGCGTCCCATCAAGTATCGCGCCATGGAGATCGGCAACGAATTCATCGTCGGTTACGGTCTGGACTACAATCAGTTGGGCCGCAGCCTGAAGGATATTTATGTCGTAACGGAGTGATGGCTCAGAGGATCGATCCCGCGTTGTTCGACGGCGGGCGGAAACTGCCCCTCGTCGAGGATTTCTATACTATTCAGGGCGAGGGCTTCCATGCCGGGAAGCCCGCCTATTTCATCCGCCTGGGCGGATGCGACGTCGGCTGCCGGTGGTGCGACGCCAAGTACACGTGGAATCCCCGGCTCTATCCCCCGACCGACGTGCAGACGGTCGTCGACCGCGCTACGGCCTGTCCGGCACAGGCCATCGTCATCACCGGAGGCGAACCGCTGCTCTATCCGCTGGGTGTGCTGACCGAGACGCTGCGCCAGAAGGGGCTCGAAATTTTCCTCGAGACGTCGGGTTCGCACCCCTTCAGCGGGGTGTTCGACTGGGTCTGCCTCTCGCCCAAGCGGCAGCAGCCGCCCCTGGAGGAGGCCTACGGTCGGGCCGACGAGCTGAAGGTGATCATCGAATCGGAGGCCGATCTGGAGTGGGCCGAGCAGAATGCCGCCCGGGTCCGCCGGCGCTGTCTGCTCTACCTGCAGCCCGAATGGAGCGTCGCGGAGCAGGTGATGCCGATGCTGGTCGAGTATGCCAAGGCCCATCCGCGGTGGAACATCTCCATCCAGACGCATAAATACATGCACATTCCGTAATGAAAATTCAGTTGGGTCGTCGATTCTGGATCGTCCTGACGGCGGTCATCGTCGTCTTCTCGGTCTTCGTCATCGGGCGCAACGCCCTGCATGCCGTCAAGATCAAGCGGCAGATCAATGCCATGGAGCGCGAACGCGAGTTCTATGTCGACAAGATTATGCAGGACAGCATGCTGCTCGATCGGCTGCGTTATGACGATTACCTCGAGGAGTATGCGCGGGAGCATTACCACATGCAGCGGCGCAACGAGCATGTCTATATTCTGGAAGACTGAGCAATATGATGAATGGAACGAGCCCCTTCTCCCCGGCGGAGAGGGGGCTTTTTCGTGATGGTGGGGGGGGGAGAAACGGCGGTAGATGGATTCCGTACAGAGGGGATGTAATGGGGATGTAATAAGGCCCGCCGGGGCGAGGCGGTAGGGTGGGGCGGAGCTGTTAATGCGGCTGGAGGCTGCGGGTGGATGTCGCGGGCTGGATGTTGCGGGCTGGATGTTGCGGGCTGGATGTCGCGGATTGCGGCGGTCGGAAACATGGGGCAAGGCCGGCAGAACTTGCGGCTCCGGGGTCAAACAGATCCTCTGGCTGGGCGAGGTCGGCAAGACTTACGGCTCCGGGGTCAGACAGATGTCGGGGCGAGGCCGACAGGACTTGCGGCTCGGAGGTGCAGACAGATCTTCTGCCGGGGCGGGCAGACCTGCGTTCCCGGGCTTGAACGCCGCTTGAGGGCCGATGCCGCTTGCTCAATAGTGTTCGAACCCCCGCCAGTCGAGCGGTTCGGGACGTCCGTTGCGCAGCCATGTCAGATCGCTGCCCGGCGTGATGCGGCCAATCGCGTAGAGCGGCCGTCCGAAACGGCGCTCAAACTCCGCGGCCAACGCTTCGGCTTGATCGCTGGCCGCCGTCAGCAGCAGTTTGTAATCCTCGCCGCCGCAGGCCGCCGTCCGCAGATCCGAACCCTCGGCCACCGGGATCCGTTCCAGATCGATCTCCGCTCCGACGTGCGACAACTCGAGGATGTGCCTCAGATCCGAGGCCAGTCCGTCCGAAAGATCCATCATCGCATGGACTTCACAGCGGCTGCCGAACCACGCCCCCTCGTCGACCTGCGGCTCCGGATTGCGGTGCACGGCCGCCAGCACGGTGTCGAGCCGTCCCGCCAGCAGATCCTGCAGCCCCGTCCCCGAGGCCCCCAACTCGCCCGCCACGAAGATCCGGTCTCCGGGCCGGGCGTCGCGACGCCGCTTGAGATGCGCCGCCGGCCCGCGTCCGATGGCCGTGACGTTGATCGTGATGCCCGATTCGGAACGGGTCGTGTCCCCGCCGATGAGCGGCGTGCCGTAGCGGGCCGAAAGGTCGCGGTATCCGGCGATGAACTCCAGGGCCCAGTCGTTGGCCGCATCCGCCGGCAGGGCGATCGAGAGCAGCGTCCCGACGGGGCGGACCCCCATCGAGGCCACGTCGCTCAGATTGACGGCAAGACTTTTGCGACCCAACTCGCGGGACGAAGTGGCGTGACGCAGGAAGTGGACCCCCTCGGTGAGCAGGTCCGCCGTGAAGACCAGCGCCTCGCCGCCGCCGATCGGCAGCACGGCGCAGTCGTCGCCGATCCCCTCGAAACCGTTGGTCGGAAGCGGGGCGAAAAGTCGGCGTATTTGTTCGATGAATCCGAACTCGGTCATGATTTTGATGTGGCTGTCGGACAAAGATAGGCAATTTTTCGGCGAAAATAACTACCTTTGTTTCCGAAATACGAGCTGCGCTCCGCACAGCCCGGTTTTTTTAACCTGAAAACGGATGAAAATACTGATTCTCAACGGTCCGAATCTCAACCTGCAGGGACGGCGCGATACGGACGTCTACGGTACGGCGACTTTCGACGAACTCTTCGCTGCGCTCGGACGCCGTTATCCCGGTGTCGAGTTCGACTACCTGCAGTCGAACCACGAAGGGACGCTCATCGATGCCATCCAGCAGGCCGACGGCGTCTATGACGGCGTCGTGCTTAATGCCGGCGGCTATACCCACACTTCGGTGGCGCTGCGTGATGCCGTCTCTGCCGTGCGGGTCCCCGTCGTCGAGGTCCACATCTCGTCGATCCTCGCCCGCGAGGAGTTCCGCCACACCTCGCTGCTCGCCCCCGTCGTCCGCGGGTCGATCATGGGGTTCGGGCTCGACTCCTATCGCCTGGGGGTCGAGGCGCTGCTCGACCCGATTTGCTGACCGACGGAGAATCCCGTTCCAATCAATACGCACCAAAAAACGCATTTCTGTTATGTATCGCATGAAAAAAACCAAGATCGTCGCCACCATGTCGGACTTCCGCTGCACCGACGAGTTCGTTCAAAAACTCTTCGATGCCGGAATGGACGTCGTCCGTGTCAATTCGGCCCACGTCTCCGAGGAGGGTGCCACGAAGATCGTCGAGACCGTCCACCGTGTCAATCCCGCCATCCCGATCATGATCGACACGAAGGGCCCCGAGATCCGCGTGACGACGATCGCCAACGAATACGGCAACTGCATCAACTTCCGCATCGGTGACCGCGTCGCCGTGCGCGGTTCGGACGGCTCGGACCTCACGACCCGAAAGATCGTCTACATGAACGTCCCCACGATCGTGCGCGACATCCCCGTCGGGGCCCGCATGCTCATCGCCGACGGCGAACTCGAGATCCGCGTCCTGGACAAGTCCGACGAGGAGCTCCAGTGTGAATTCGTGGTCGGAGGCGCCATGCGCTCGCGCAAGAGCGTCAACGTCCCCGGTGTCTCGATCGACCTGCCGTCGGTGACCGAAAAGGACCGCCGCTTCATCGAGTGGGCCGTGCGCAACGATGTCGACTTCATCGCCCATTCGTTCGTCCGCTCGGCCCGCGACGTACGGGCCGTGCAGGAGATCCTCGATGCCCACAACAGCAAGATCAAGATCATCTCCAAGATCGAAAACCAGGAGGGATTGGACAACATCGACGAGATCATCGAGGCGTCGTACGGCATCATGGTGGCTCGCGGCGACCTGGGTGTCGAACTCCCGGCCGAGGCCATCCCCAACGCCCAGCGCCGCATCGTCGAGAAGTGCATCTGCGCCAAGCGTCCCGTGATCATCGCCACGCAGATGCTCTATTCGATGGTCAAGTCGCCCCGCCCGACCCGGGCCGAGGTCAGCGATGTGGCCAGCGCCATCTACGAACGCGTCGATGCCGTCATGCTCAGCGACGAAACCGCCATGGGCGACTATCCCGTCGAGTCGGTCGAGACGATGGCCCGCGTGGCCCGCGCCATCGAACGCGACGAGGAGCACTTCCAGCCGATGATCGACATGAACATGGTCTCGGTCAACCACGAAATCACGGCACAGCTGGCCCGTTCGGCCGTGCGCGCCTCGACGAACCTGCCGATCAAGTACGTCGTCCTCGATACCAAGACCGGCCGCACGGGTCGTTATCTGGCCGCCTTCCGCGGTCGGAAAACCGTGATGGCCGTCTGCTACTCGCTTCATGCTCAGCGTATTCTGGCCCTTTCGTACGGCGTCGTGCCCATCCTGCGCAACCAGGAGCTCTCCGACAAGTACCACTTCCTGGTCGATGCGCTGGAGTTCATCGACCAGTACCGCAAACTCGATGACGAGGATCTGCTGGCCATCGTCGGCGGCAGCTTCGGCCCCGACGGCGGCGCCTCGTATGTCGAAATCGCCAACGTCCGCAACATCCGGCGCCGCAACGCCGAGATCGCGGCCGGACTCAACCGGGAGTAGACTGCCTTGGCCGGTGAACTCAAAGAGAAGGTCGCCCGCGGCGTCGCCTGGAGCATGGCCGAAAAGATCGGCTCGATGCTCCTGGCTCTGGCCGTGCGGCTGGTCATCCTCCGGCTGCTGACCCGCGATATCCTCGGCTACATGTCGATCCCCTCGGCCGTGGTCACGGTCCTGCTCGTCATGGTCGACGGAGGGTTTTCGCAGAGCCTCATCCGCCACCGCAACCCCGGCGACTACGACTACAAGTCGGTTTTCTTGTTTAACATCATCGTCGCCGCGGTGCTCTATGTCGCCCTCGTGGCGCTGGCGCCGCTGACGGCCGAGTGGTACGGAATGCCCGACATCGAGCGGATCGCTCCGGTCTTCTTCCTGCTGCTGCCGATCAACGCCCTGTGCACGGTGCAGAACTCGATCTTCACCCGGCAGTTCCGTTTCGCACTGCTCTCGAAGGTCACCTTCTTCTCGTCGCTCGTCGGCGGGCTGGCGGCCATCGGGCTGGCTCTGGCCGGGTGGGGGATCTGGGCGCTGGTGGCCGAACGAGTGCTTGCGGCGGCGGTCCGGGCCGCCCTGCTGTGGGGGCTGAGCGACTGGCGGCCGCGCGGAGGCTGCGGCTGGCGTCCCATCCGCGAGATGGCCCCCTTCAGCTGCAGCCTGATGGCCACGGATCTGATCTCGACCTTCTACAACAAGATCCCGCAGCTGATTCTCGGCAAACTCTATCCGGCCCCCGTGCTCGGGTCGTTCGACCAGGCGGTCAAGATCAAGGACATGCCCGCCACGACCGGCATGCAGGCCATTCAGAGCGTCACCTTCCCGGCTCTGGCGAAGATCCGCGACGATGCGCCGAAATTCGCCGAGAGCTACCGTCAGGTAGTCATGATCGTCGCCTACGTCATGTTTCCCGTCATGGTCGGCATGGCGGCCGTGGCTCACGACATGTTCGCCGTGTTCCTCGGTCAGGAGTGGATGCCCACGGTGCCCTATTTCGAGGTCATCTGCCTCTCGGGGCTCTTCTATCCCGTCGGGCAGGTCGCCTACAACGTCCTGAAGGTCGAGTCGCGCGGCCCGCTGATCGTGCGGCTGGAGATCCTCAAGAAGGTGCTGATGACCGTCGTCTTCGCCGTCACGATCCCCCGCAGCGTCATGGCTGTCGTATGGGGGCTGGTCGTCATCTCGCTGTGCGAGATGGGAATCAACTTCTGGGCGACGCGCCGCTTTACGGAGTACACCACACGCCGGTTCCTGCGGACGCTCCTCCCGATTGTCCTCGTCACCGGGGCCATGTATCTCGCCGTGCGCGGTGTGGCGCTGCTCGTCGGGGGTGGCGATCTGGTGCGTCTGGTGGCCGAACTGGCGGTCGGTGTCGCGGTCTTCGTCGGACTTTCGGCCCTCTTCCGTCTTGAGGCCTTCCGCGAGGTTTGCGAACTGGTCAAACAGCAGATCTCTCACCGATAGGGGAGCGATGATCCGGCTCTCGCAGGTTTCTAAAAAAGGCCCGCACTGCAAGGTGCGGGCCTTTTCATTGCCGGTGGGGCAGCAGGCGGTTCGAAGGGTGCGGGCCAGTGGGCCGTCGTGAGGTCGGCGAGGGTGTGAGACCTGGTGGGAAGCCGTTGCGGTGGCGGAGAGCCTCTTCCTTGTCCGGAAGCCAGTCGGATGGCCGTCTCCGGCACCGGGTCTCGGAATTCATCTTCCGGATTCGGACCTTCGTAGCAGCCCGGTCCGTTGTCAATGCTCCGTTAACGCTCCGGCTCTTCGCTTGTCCTTGCTCGCTCCTCGCTTGTCCTTCGTTCTCAGCCGCTCTGTTTTTGCCTCCTCTCTAACCCTCCGGCTATTTGTAGACCTTCGGGGTGATGATCCCTCGCAGGACCACCAGTGCGTTCTGCACGAGGGCCTCCAGCTCGTTCTCTCCCGGATAGACCGTCACCGGGGCGATGAACGAACAGTGGTTGCGGATGTATTCCACGACCGGTTCGTTGTAGGCGATACCGCCCGTCAGCAGGATCCCTTCGACCTTGCCCTCAAGGACGGCCGCCATGGCGCCGATCTGCTTCGAGATGTTGTAGCACATGGCGTCGAGCACCTTGCGGGCGCGTTCGTCGCCCTGGGCGATGCGCTCCATCACCTGGATCACGGAGTTCGTCCCGAGGTAGGCCACCAGTCCGCCTTTGCTCGAGACGTACTTCAGCAGCTCCTCCTTGGTGTACTGCCCCGAGAAGCAGACCTTGATCAGGTCGCTCGACGGGATGCTTCCCGCACGGTCCGGAGCAAAGGGTCCGTCGCCGTCGAGGGCGTTGTTCACGTCGACGATCCGCCCCTGACGGTGCGCGGCAACCGAAATGCCGCCTCCCATGTGGGCTACGATCAGGTTCGACTCCTCGTAGATGCGTCCCGTCTTCGAGCAGTGAAGCCGGGCGATGGCCTTCTGGTTCAGGGCGTGGAAGACCGACTTGCGCGGGCACATCGGCATGCCGGTGATGCGTGCCGTGTCGTCCATCTCGTCCACCACCGGCGGATCGGCAATGTAGGCCTTCACCTTGGCCATGTGGGCGATTTGTGCCGCCAGCAGACCGCCCAGGTTGCAGGCGTGTTTCATCACGGCATTGCGCAGGTCGTAGCGCATGCGCGAGTTCACCTCGTAGACTCCGGCCGGAATCGGGTGAATCAGACCTCCGCGGCCGATGACGGCTGAGAGTTCCTGAAGCGGGAAGTTGGCATCCCGCAGTGCCGAAAGAATCAGTCCGCGCCGCCAGTCCAGCTGGTCGATGACGTTGGTGAACTGTTGCAGTTCTTCGGTCGAATGGCGAAGGGTCAAATCCAACAAAGGCCGCTCATCCTCATAGAGAGCGACCTTTGTGGATGTTGAGCCGGGATTTATCGCCAGAATCTTGTAGCTCATAAAGTTCTCGGTTCAATAAGGTTAGTGGTCGGCGCCGTGCGCCGCAAAGGTCATTTCTTGACTGCCAGGCAGGCCAGTGCTATCGAGAAGAGTTTCGTACGGCTCGTATCGCCGCGCGAGGTCAGCACGCACGGTACGTTCGTACCCATCACCATGGCGGCCAGTTCGCCGTTGCACAGGTGCGTGGTGCTCTTGAAGAAGACATTGGCCGACTCCAGGTTCGGGAAGAGCAGGCAGTCCGGATCGCCCGCTACCGACGAACCCTTGACCTTCTTGTGCTCGGCGACATCCTTGTAGAGGGCCACGTCGAGCGACAGCGGTCCGTCGACGATCACGTCGCCCAGCTGGCCGCGGTCGCCCATCTTGGCCAGAATGGCGCCTTCGGTCGACGAGATGACGTTGGGCAGCACCTGCTCCGACGGGGCGATGCAGGCGATCTTCGGCGTCTTGATGCCGAGCAGCTTGGCCGTCTGGGCCAGATAGCCGATCTGTTTGGTCTTCTGCTTGAAGTCGGGCAGCGGAATCACCGCCACGTCCGAGATGATGAGCAGCTTGTGGTAGCAGGGCATCTCGACGATCGAGACGTGGCTCAGCACGCCCTTCGGCGGGAAGAGACCCGCATCCTTGTTCAGAATGCCGCGCATATACTTGTCCGTCGAGACCAGACCCTTCATCAGCACGTCGGCGTTGCCCGCAACGACGGCTGCGACGGCCTGCTGGACACACTTCACGTCGTTCGGCTCGTTGACGATATTGAAGACATTGATGTCGATGTTGTTTTCGGCGCATACCTGTTCGATCACCGCCTTGTCGCCGTAGAGTGTCGGCTCGACAAGTCCCTCCTTGTACGCTTCGTAGACGGCGGCCAGCGTGTGCGAATCCTGGCCGTAGGCTACTGCAAGACGTTTTTTACCCCGTTTTCTCGCCTCTTCGACGATCTCGGTAAGATGCTGAATCATGGTTTTGAATTTTTATGGTACGTTATGGTACGTTGTACGTTGTTTTGCGTTGTTATTTGACCAGGTTGTAGGTGTCCGTGGCGATCATCAGCTCCTCGTCCGTGGCGATCATGGCCACCTTGACCTTCGAATCCGCCGTCGAGAGGATCTTGTTCACGCCGCGGGCCCCCTTGTTGGCCGCAGCGTCGAAGTGCACGCCCATGAACTCCAGACCCGAGCAGACCGTTTCTCGCATCTCGCTCGAGTTCTCGCCCACGCCGCCCGTGAAGACGATCAGATCCACGCCGCCCATCTCGGCAGCGTACTGTCCCACGAACTTCTTGATGCGGCCGTAGTACATGTCGCGCGCCAGGATGGCCCGTTCGTTGCCCTCGTCGTAGGCGCGGTCGATGTCGCGCATGTCGCTCGAGAGGCCCGTCAGACCCATCACACCCGACTTCTTGTTCATCATCGTGTCGAGTTCGGCGTAGCTCATGCCCTCCTTTTCTCCGATGAAGGTCACGGCGCTGGCGTCAACCTGGCCGCAGCGCGTGCCCATCACCAGACCGTCGAGCGGCGAGAAGCCCATCGACGTATCGTAGGACTTGCCGTTGAGCACGGCCGTCACCGAGGCACCGTTGCCAATGTGGCAGGTGATGATCTTCGCGTGTTCGAAGTTCAGACCGGCCAGTTCGGCGCCGACGCGGGCCACATACTTGTGGCTCGTTCCGTGGAAGCCGTACTTGCGCACGCGGTACTTCTCATAGTACTCGTAGGGCAGGGCATACATGTAGTTCACGGCCGGGATGGTCTGGTGGAACGACGTGTCGAAGACCGTCACCTGAGGCGTGTTGGGGAGCACCGTCTCGGCGGCAGCGATACCCTCGAGGCTGGCCGGGTTGTGCAGCGGGGCGATCTGGCACAGCGAGCGGATCTTGGCCTTGACATCTTCGGTGACGATGCAGCTGGCCGGGAAGTACTCGCCGCCGTGAGCCACGCGGTGGCCGACGGCCTTCACCTCGTCGAGCGAGGCGATGACGCCGTGCGTGGGGTTGGTCAGGGCATCGAGCACCAGTTTGATACCGGTCGTATGGTCGGGGATCGGCTGGTGGAGTTCGAACGGAGTCTTGCCCACGGGTTTGTGGGTGAGGATTCCTTCGGGGAGTCCGATACGTTCCACGAGTCCTTTGGCGAGCAGTTTGCCCGCGGCGTCGGTCATGTCGATCACCTGGTACTTGATCGACGATGAGCCGCAGTTCAATACGAGAATTACCATAAAGCGTTTATTGTTTAAGTTTTTTCAGTTCTGTTCTCTTCCTAGCTTCTGGTCTGCGAGGCGATGTACATTCCGATCATCGTGAAGAAGACGCAGACGCAGACGCTCAGAATCACATAACCCGCGGCAGGTCCGTAGTCGCCGGCCCGCAGCAGGCGTACCGTATCGGCCGAGAAGGTGGAGAAGGTCGTGAAGCCTCCGCAGAAACCCGTCACGAGCAGCCAGCTGAGCGTTGACGACGAGAGGGTCTGCATCAGGAAGCCGATCAGCAGCGATCCGGCGGCGTTGACCGCGAAGGTCCCGGCGGGGAAACCCAGCAGCAGGTGCCCGCCCAGCATCCACGTTGACAGCAGGTAGCGGACCATGCTGCCGGCGGCGCCTCCGAGCCCTACGCAGAAGAGTTCACGAATCATAAGTAAATGTAGGTATTATTTTACAGACTTGCAAATTTAACGAAAAAATGATTACGGATCGTTTCATTTTTTGCCCGAAATGAAGGATTTTTTATCCGTTCTGAATGGTCGGGGAGGGCGGAACGGGTATTGGGAGGGGGCGGGAAGTGGGGTGGATGTTGGGGGAGCGGCGGTCGGCATGCCCGTTTTCCCGGGTGCCGGGCGAAGGCCGCGCAGTCGGTTTTCGCTTCCCGGGCAAAGCCGTGCAGCCGGTTTTTGCCTCCCACTTCCCGGGCAAAGCCGTGCAGTCGGTTTTCGTCTCCCGGTTCCCGGACAAAAAAGAAAGAACGTGCCGTCGCTTTTCGTTTCCCGTTTCCCGGGCAAAGGCTGCGCAGTCGCTTTCGCTTCCCGTTTCCCGGGTGAAGCCGTGCGGGCGATTCTCCCGGATGCGCTCCGCCGGCGGCCGCCTTTTCCGGTTCCGTGCCGGCCGGGCGTGCCGCGGAGAGAGGATCCGTCTCCGAATGACCGTCCGGTTGGAGGTCAGGGGACGTATTTGTAGCCGACCCCCTTGACCGTCACGATCCGTTCGTCGCCGATCTTCTGGCGCAACTTGCGGATGTGGACGTCGATCGTGCGGTCGCCGACCACCACCTCCGTTCCCCAGATCTTCGCGTAGATCTCCTCCCGCGGGATCAGTTTCCCCGGCGAGGAGTAGAGCAGATCGAGCAGGGCAAACTCCTTGCGCGGCAGCGTGATCTCCTTTCCGTCGCGGATCACGCGGTAGCGTTCGCGGTCGACCGTGATCGCGGATTTCCCGCTCCCGGCCGTTGTCTCGTTGCCGGCCGGTTTCGCCTCTTCGGATGCGGAGCCCGCATCGATACGCTTCAGAATGGCCTGCACGCGGCTCATCAGCAACTTCATCTTGATCGGCTTGGTGATGTAGTCGTCGGCCCCCACGCCGAATCCCGCCAGCTGCTGATCCTCCTCGCCCAGCGCCGAAAGGAAGACGACCATCGTATCCTTCAGTTCGGGGTTGGCGCGGATGGCGCGGCAGGTCTGCGCCCCGTCCATGACGGGCATCATCATGTCGAGCAGAATCAGGTGCGGATGGCACTCGGCGGCGATCTTCAGCGCCTCGGCGCCGTTCTGCGCCGTGTAGACTTCGTAACCCTCGCGGAGAAGGTTGTATCGGACGAACTCGAGGATGTCCACCTCGTCGTCCACCAGCAGGATGCGATGGCTCATGGATGGCTGTTTCTGGGAAGGGCGCCCGGCGGCGCACCGTCCGGTGTGGTTAACTTTGCGAAGTTACGAAAAATTTTGCAAATCCCAGCGTCTTTTTCCGTCCGGGGAGCTTCCGGCGGGGGTGTCAGTCCGAAGATTCCTCTTGCCGGGGCGCAAGTTGCAGGTTTTGTCGATTTCTCTTTCCGGTTCCGCATAAAATGGTTATATTTGCGAGATTTATGTACTCCCGCATGGCCGGGAATCAAAAACCTCTACAGAGATGGCTACTGAAAAATCGACACTTTCTGCTCCTGCGGAGCAAGTCAGCCCCCTGGCTGAAGATGCGCATGTGAGTCCTTCGGTGACTCCCGAAACCTCTGAAACCGAAATCCCTGCCGCCGAGACGGCTCCGGCCGAACCCCGGGTTGAAACGGCTGCCGAGGCGCCTGTGACCTCGCCCGCCGCGACAGCTGCCGCAACGCAAGCCGGCGTGCCCGATGCTGGATCGGATGCCACCCCTGCGGAGGCCGCCGCTGCGCAGTCGCCCCGTCCGAAACGGGCCCGCATCAAGCCTGCGGCCGAACAGGTCGCCGATTTCGACGAGGAGGAGCAGGCTCCGGCCGACGTGCAGGTCGATTTCACCGACGAGGAGGCCGCCCTGGCCGCCCACGATGCCGGACTCGAGATCGAGGGCGAAACCCCCGAAGAGGCCGAAGCCGAACAGCTGGCCGTAGAGGAGAAGAGCACCCCCGAGGAGAAGTTCGTCGGTAAGAGCAAGGAGGAGCTGCTCGCCATGTTCGCACGGATGCTCGAGGAGCAGCCCGTACAGTCGATCCGCCGCGATGTCGAGGCGCTGAAGATCGCCTTCTACCGGCTGCGCCGCGCCGAGGTCGAGAGTGCCCGCCGCCGCTTCCTCGAGGAGGGCGGCGCGGAGGAGAACTTCACCCCGGCGGTTGACGGTGCCGAGGTGCAGCTCAAGGAGCTCTTCAAGGAGTACCGCCGCCGCCGCGACGAGTTCATCGCCAACCTCGAGGCCGAAAAGGAGGCCAATCTCAAGGTCAAGCAGCAGATCATCGAGGAGCTCAAGGAGCTGGTCAACTCCGACGAGACGCTCAACCATACCTTCACCAAGTTCCGCGAACTGCAGCAGCGCTGGCGCGATACGGGCCCCGTGCCGCAGCAGTATGTCAAGGATCTCTGGGAGACCTATAACCTCCATGTCGAGAACTTCTACAACTTCATCAAGATCAACAAGGAGCTGCGCGATCTCGACCTGAAGAAGAACTACGAGCAGAAGGTGGCCCTCTGCGAACAGGCCGAGGCTCTGCTGCTCGAACCCTCGGTGATCGAGGCCTTCCACAAGCTGCAGAAGCTCCACGACGAGTGGCGCGAGACGGGTCCTGTGGCCAACGAGTACAAGGAGGCGCTCTGGGAGCGGTTCAAGGCCGCCTCGAGCCGCATCAACAAGCAGCATCAGGAGTATTTCGAGGGGCTGAAGGCCGAACAGCTGAAGAACCTCGATCTGAAGAGCGGTCTGTGCGAGGCGACCGAGGAGCTGGCCTCCCAGCCCCTGACCACGCGCAAGGAGTGGAACCGCGCCAGCGACAAGCTCCTCGAGATCCAGAAGACGTGGAAGACCATCGGCTTCGCCCCCAAGAAGGACAACAACCGCATCTACGAACGTTTCCGCACGGCCTGCGACAAGTTCTTCGAGGCCAAGCGGCAGTTCTATGCCGGGCTGAAGGCCGAGATGGAGCATAACCTGCAGCTGAAAAACGAGATCTGCGCCGCCGCCGAATCGCTCGCGGGCAGCGAGGAGTGGAAGAAGACGACCGACGAACTGATCGCCCTGCAGGCTCGCTGGAAGCAGATCGGCGCCGTGTCGCGCCGCCATTCCGAGGCTGTCTGGAAGCGTTTCCGTGCAGCGTGCGACAAGTTCTTCGAGCGCAAGGCGGCCCACTTCGCCTCGGTCGACAGCGAATATGAGGAGAACCTGCGCCGCAAGCAGGCCCTGTTGGACGAGATGGCCGCGGCCGACGTCAGGACGGGCGGCTACGAGGTGATCCGCGACTTCCAGCGCCGCTGGAGCGAGATCGGCTTCGTGCCCATCAAGCAGAAGGATGCCATCCAGAAGCGTTACAAGGCGGCTGTCGACGAGCTGTTCAACGTGCTGCGCGGCTCGGAGCGCGACCGCTCGATGGGCCGCTTCCGCGAGAAGATCTCCTCGATGAAGGGGGCCGGCGACCGCCGTCTGCGTTCGGAACGCGAACGGCTCTACAACAAGGTGCGCCAGCTCGAACAGGAGATCGCCCTGCTGGAGAACAACATCGGCTTCTTCACCAAGTCGAAGAACGCCGAGGCGCTCGTGGCCGAGGTCCGCGCAAAGATCGATCGCGCCCGCGAAGAGATGGCCGCTACGATCGAAAAGGTCCGCCTGATCGACCGCCAGGAGTCCGAGCCGAAGCCCGAACAGAAGTCCGAGCCGAAGTCGAATGACTGAGACCGGGCCCGGGGTCGGATCCGATGATCCGGCCCCCGGTTCGTTACAAACCCCGAAACTGGAAGAGACAACAATAAACTGAACACACAGAATACAAATAGTATAAAAGGAATGAAACTTACCAAACCCAAGTACATATTCGTTACGGGCGGTGTCGCTTCGTCGCTCGGAAAGGGTATTATCTCCGCTTCGATTGCGCGGCTGCTTCAGGCCCGCGGCTATTCGGTGACCATTCAGAAACTCGACCCCTACATCAACGTCGACCCCGGTACGCTCAACCCCTACGAGCACGGCGAGTGCTACGTCACGGAGGACGGCGCCGAAACCGACCTCGACCTGGGCCACTACGAGCGTTTCACGAACCAGCCCACCTCGAAGGCCAACAACGTCACCACCGGCCGCATCTACAAGAGCGTCATCGAAAAGGAGCGCAAGGGCGAATATCTGGGTAAAACCGTGCAGGTCATTCCCCACATCACCGACGAAATAAAACGCCGCATCCAGCTGCTGGGCCAGACCAAGAAGTACGACATCATCATCACCGAGATCGGCGGTACGGTCGGCGACATCGAGTCGCAGCCCTTCATCGAGTCGGTGCGCCAGCTCCGCTACTCGCTCGGATACAAGAACACGGCGCTGGTCCACCTGACGCTGATCCCCTACATGGCCGCTTCGGGCGAGATGAAGACCAAACCGACGCAGCATTCGGTCAAGGCGCTGCTCGAGAACGGTCTGCAGCCCGATATCCTCGTGCTGCGCGCCGAGCGTCCCCTGACCACGGCCCTCAAGCGCAAGGTCGCCCTCTTCTGCAACGTTGACGCCAATGCCGTCATGGAGTCGATCGACGTCCCCTCGATCTACGAGGTGCCCCTGATGATGCACGCCCAGCACCTCGACGAGGTGGTGCTCGACAAGCTGAACCTCCCGGCCGATAAGGAGCCCGACATGGAGGCCTGGAAGGCCTTCGTCGAGAAGGTCAAGCATCCGGCCAAGAAGATCGATATCGCCCTGGTCGGCAAGTACACCGAACTCCACGACGCCTACAAGTCGATCAGCGAGTCGTTCATCCACGCCGGCGCCGTCAACGACTGCCACGTCAAACTCCACTACGTCAACTCGGAGAAGATCACGCCGGAGAATGTCGCCGCCCAGCTGGGCAAGATGGCCGGTATCCTCGTGGCCCCCGGATTCGGCAACCGCGGTATCGAGGGCAAGATCGAGGCCGTGCGTTTCGCCCGTGAGAGCCGCATCCCGTTCCTGGGCATCTGCCTGGGCATGCAGTGCGCCGTGATCGAGTTCGCCCGCAACGTCCTCGGAATCGCCGATGCCAACTCCAGCGAGATGGAGCAGACGGCCCATCCGGTCATCGACCTGATGGAGGAGCAGAAGGGTGTCACGGCCAAGGGCGGTACGATGCGTCTGGGTGCCTACCCCTGCGTGCTGAAGAAGGGCTCGAAGGCTGCCGCAGCCTACGGCAAGCTCAACATCTCGGAGCGCCACCGTCACCGTTACGAGTTCAACAACGACTACCTCGAGCGTTTCGAGGCGGCCGGCATGAAGGCCGTCGGCGTGAACCCCGATACGAATCTGGTCGAGGTGGTCGAGATCGAGGACCATCCCTGGTTCGTCGGTACGCAGTACCACCCCGAGTACAAGAGCACCGTGCTGAGCCCCTCGCCGCTCTTCGTGGCCTTCGTCAAGGCCGCCATGGAGTACGCCGAGGCTCACAAGGGCGAGTCGGCCAAAAAGTAATCCGCCCCGCCCGTTGTTGAACGCTTCCCCGTCTGATTACTCACTCGAAACAAGCAACACGTTTGAATGGATAAGAAATCGTTTATCGGTATTGCCGTCGTGGCGATCCTCTTTATCGGGTTCGCCTACTTCAGCAGTAAGGAACAACAGAAATATCAGGAACAGAAGGCCGTCTACGATGCCTATGTGGATTCGGTGGCCCGCGCTTCGCAACCCGTGCCGGCGGTCGATTCGCTGGCGGAGGGCGGTGCGGTGATCGCCGACCCGGCCGATGCCGACTCGCTGGCCGCCGCGGCCCGGCTGCGCCAGGTCGAGACCCTCGGCGAGGCGCTCACCCGCGCCCGCGAGGCCACTCCCGAAGAGTTCACCGTCGAAAACGACGTGATGTCGATCCGCTTCTCGACGCTCGGCGGTCAGGTCAAGGACGTCACGCTGAAGGACTACACCAAGTATGCCCCGCGTGAAGAGCGCAACGAACCCGTCCAGCTGATGGATCCCGAAACAGCCCGCTTCGGCCTCTCGTTCTACGTCAAGAACGGACTGCGCAACGTCCCGGTCAACACGCTGGACTACGTCTTCACGCCGCAGCCGGTCGAGACGCTCGCCGACGGCGGCAAAGAGGTCGTCATGCGGCTGCCCGTCTCGGAGAGCGCCGCCCTGGAGTACCGCTACGTGATCTACGACACGAAGAGCCCGCAGCGCGACTATCTCGTAGACTTCGACGTCCGGCTGGTCGGCATGGCGCAGGCCATGGCCAACCAGACCCAGATCCAGATCGACTGGTCGAACTCTTCGTACCAGAACGAGCGCGGTTTCCAGAACGAGAACATGTACACGACGATCTCCTACCGCTTCCCGGGCGAGAGCTCGATCGAGGAGCTGGGCATGAGCGAAAAGTCGAAATCCAAGGAGGTCTCCTCGCAGGTCAACTGGGTCGCCTTCAAGCAGCAGTACTTCTCGTCGGTCTTCATCGCCCCGGAGAATGTCACCTACGCCAACATGTCGTTCACGACCGATGCCCCCGAATCGACGCTGCTGAAGAACTTCTCGGCGCAGATGGCCGTCCCCTATACGCCCCAGACCGAAGCCTACGACTTCGCCTTCTACTTCGGCCCCAACAAGTACTCGATCCTCAAGAAGGTCGAGTTCCCCGCGGGTGACGACATCCACCTCGAGCGTCTCGTGCCGCTGGGGTGGGGTATCTTCGGCTGGGTCAACCGCTGGTGCGTCATCCCGGTCTTCGACTTCCTGCGCAACTACATCTCGAACTTCGGCGTCATCATCCTGATCCTGGTGGTGCTGGTCAAGCTGGTGATCTTCCCGCTCACCTACAAGAGCTATGTCTCGATGGCCAAGATGCGGCTGATCAAGCCCCAGGTCGACGAACTGGCCAAGAAGTACCCCAAGCAGGAGGATGCCATGAAGCGGCAGCAGGCTACGATGGAACTCTACAAAAAGGCGGGTATCAACCCCATGGGCGGATGTATCCCGATGTTGATCCAGCTGCCGATCCTGATCGCCCTGTTCCGCTTCTTCCCGGCGTCGATCGAGCTGCGCGGACAGTCGTTCCTCTGGGCCGATGACCTCTCGTCGTACGACAGCGTGCTCAACCTGCCCTTCTCGATCCCCTTCTACGGCGATCATGTCTCGCTCTTTGCCCTGCTGATGGCCGTCTCGCTCTTCGGCTACTCGTGGTACAACTACCAGCAGACCGCCTCGTCGCAGCCTCAGATGGCCGGCATGAAGTTCATGATGCTCTATCTGATGCCGATCATGATGCTCCTGTGGTTCAACAGCTACTCGAGCGGTCTGTGCTACTACTACCTCCTTTCGAACCTGATCACCATCGGCCAGACGCTCATCATCCGCCGCATGGTCGATGACGACAAGATTCACGCCATCATGCAGGCCAATGCCGCCCGCAAGTCCAATGGCAAGAAGTCGAAGTTCCAGCAGCGCTACGAGGAGCTGATGCGTCAGCAGGAGGCTCAGCAGCGCGCCAAGCGCAAGTAGTGTCGAGCCGGAATGTCATCCGGCTGGGACGGAGTTTCCCGTTGAGGCCGGAGATTGAAAAAGGCCCCTTCCGAATTCGGAAGGGGCCTTTTTGTGGGAGCAGGGGATCCGGGTGGATCCGGCCGGCCGTTTGGGGGTGGATTTGCCGGTTCGAATGGGTCTGCCGGAGGCGGGTTGCCTGTCCGACCGGCAGGCGGTAGCGTCGTTAACGTTAAAAGGGGCGGAGGCTGTTACCGGCCCCGGAACGGTTATCCGCTGACGAGGCCGACGCTCGGGGGCTATCGGGCGAATCCGTTCGAGACGAACATCAGCACGTCGGGCAGGACGGTCTGCCAGTAGCGCCACGTGTGGCCGCCGTCGCGCATGCGGTACTGCAGCGGCACGTTCCGTTCGCGCATCAGGGCGTAGAAGTCGATGTTGTAGCGCCAGAGGAAGTCATCGTCGCCGCAGTCGACCCACCAGCGGATGGTCCGTACCGTGTCGAGCTCCTCGTCGCTCATCTCGCGGAGGATCTTCACCGGCGAGTTGTCGGCAATCGACTGCCGGAAGACCTCGCCGCGGTCATTCGGCGTGGCATATCCGTCGAGCAGGCCGCTCATCGGGCAGGCCGAGCTGAAGAGTTCGGGGTGGTGGAGGGCATAGGCCGCCGTACCGCCGCCGCCCATCGAGAGGCCCGAGATGGCGCGGTGCTCCTTGTCGGCGAGGATGCGGTAGTGCTCCTCGACGCCGGGCAGGAACTCCTCGAAGAAGAAGCGTTCGTACTCCCAGCCGGGGACGTTGAAGTAACCCATGTGGCGGCCGGTGTAGTTCTCACCCTCGCCGGCGGCATCGGGCATGACGACCACCATCGGCAGGGCGGCTCCCGAGGCAAAGGCTTCGTCGGCAATCTGACGCATGTTGCCCTTCACGCTCCAGTCGGTGTGGCAGCCGGCGGCACCGTGCAACAGGTAGAGGACCGGATAGCGGCGCGTCGTGTCGCTGTCGTAGCCGTCGGGCAGATAGACCGTGCAGGTCTTCTCCGTGTTGAGAATCGCGCTGTGCAGCGTAAAGGTTTCCAGACGGCTTTGTGCCGCCAGCGGTGCGGACAGGCAGAGCGCCGCCGCAACCATCAGCAACTGTTTCATGGTTCGTATGTTTTGGGATCGATTCCTGGTTTTGTCTCCGTTCCGTATCCGGCGTGCGACTACTCGACGTAGAGGACCAGCCCCTTGAGGTATTCGCCCTCGGGGTGGTAGATGTTGATCGGGTGGTCGGCCGGCTGGGAGAGCTGGTGGAGGATCCGCACCTTGCGTCCGGCGATGGCCGCCGCCGAGAAGACCGTCGTGCGGAAAAGCTCCTTCGAGACGGCCTGCGAGCAGGAGAAGGTGAAGAGGATGCCTCCGGGGCGGATCTGCGACAGCGCCCGCGCATTGAGCCGCTTGTAGCCCTGCATGGCGTTGCTCAACACCTTGTGGTGTTTGGCGAAGGCCGGCGGGTCGAGGATGATCAGATCATAGCGTTCTCCGATCTCCTTGAGATACTCCACGGCATCAGCCGCAATCTCCGAGTGGTTGGCCGTCTCCCCGAAGTTGAGCTTCATGTTTTCGGAGGCCAGCTCCACGGCCCGCTCCGACGAATCGACCGAAACCACCTCGCGGGCCCCTCCCGAGAGGGCGTAGACCGAGAAGCCGCCCGTATAGCAGAACGTATTGAGGACGGTGCGCCCCCGGGCGTAGCGTTTCACGAGTTCGCGGTTTTCGCGCTGATCGAGGAAGAAGCCCGTCTTCTGCCCCTCCTCCCAGTTGACGAGGAACTGTTCGCCGTGCTCCACCACCACTTGCGAGGCGTGGTCGGCATGCCCCCACAGATATCCGTCGACGGCACCGAGGTTGGCCTTGAAGGGGAGCGTCTGCGACGACTTGTCGTAGATGGCCGTCAGCCGTTCGCCGTAGGTTGCGCGCAGCGCCTCGGCAATCTCCATCCGCGAGCGGTACATTCCCACCGAGTGGCACTGGATGACGGCCGTCGAGCCGTAGATGTCGACCACAAGACCCGGCAGCGAATCGCCTTCGCCGTGGATCAGCCGGTAGCAGGTCGTCTCGGGGTTGTCCGTCAGGCCGAGGGTGCGGCGCACGTCGTGGGCCACGGCCACGCGGCGGTTCCACCACGCCTGGTCGATCGGTTCGCGGTCGAACGAGAGGACCCGCACGGCGATCGAACCGACCTGATAGTGCCCCTGGGCGATGAACTCGCCCGAACGGGTGTAGACCTCGACCAGCGAGCCCTCTGCGAAGTCCTCCTCCTCTTCGGCCCGGATGTGGTCGATGGCCCCCGAGAATATCCACGGGTGGCGGCGGAGGAGCGACTCCTCCTTTCCTTTGCGCAGAATGATTTGTGGTATCATGGACGTAGCGGTTTTTGCGGGGTGCGGAGCAGTTGTTCGTAGATGCGGATGCAGACCCAGGCGTCCGTTGCCGCATAGATCAGCTGCTTGTCGGTCAGTGTCGTAGCCTCCCAGTTGCTTAGCCGCTGGGCCTTCGACACGCGTTGGCCGAGGACGATGGCCGAGAGTTTGCGCAGGCTCTTTTCGCCGATGCCCCACCGGGGGGCGATGGCCTGCAGGTCGACGAAGCCGCCGTCGCGGAAGTGGCGGATCTGGCGCAGCGAGCGCAGATCGCCGGCCACATCGGCTCCGATCTTGAGCACCTCCCGGTTTTCGAGCAGCTGCAGGATCGGTTTGGCCAGCGGGATCCGGTTCAGCCGGAAGAGGTAGCAGACCTTCGGGGTCGAGAGCTGCAGCAGCGAGACGCGGAAGGTGACTCCCGGGCGGAACGAGGGGCGTGTTTCGGTGTCGAACCCGATGACGGGTTCGGCGGCGAGGACCTTGCAGGCCTCGACGATATCGCGTTCCTGATCGATGATGCGGATCTGGCCCCCGAACTCGATGGCCGGGAGTTGGGCCGCCTCTTCGTTGCTGATTTTATCCGTAAAGTTGTTGACTGTGGTCATCCCGAGGTGAATGTTCCCGCAAAATTACGCAATAATTTTCAATATCCCGCCGTCACCGACGACGATTTTGCCCTCCTTGAGCATTTCGCGCAGTACGGAGGCCACCCGTTGGGGCGGGCAGGCGCATGCGGCAGCCAGCTGTTGCGGGTCGGCCGGGGCTTCGGCCAGGCGGGCGAGAAGCCGTTGGCGGAGAGCCTCGTCGTCTGACAGGGGAGTGGCGGTCCCGGTTGTCGCAGCCGTTGTTGGGTCGGTGCGGTTCGGGCGGTTCGGGCCGGCTGCAAGGTGCGTCCCGGTCGGTCCGGCGGTCGGTCCGGCGGTGTTGGCAGCGGGAGTCGCAGTTCCGGTCGGACGGTGTGTTTCGCTCGGCCCGGAGGGACCCTTCGCAGGGGATGCACCGGCCGGGTCGGAAGCTTGGTGTCCGGTGCCTGTTAGGGCCGGTTTGGTGGAGGCTTGGGGGCCGGTGTCTGTAGGGGCCGGCTCGGCGGAGGCTTGGACCGTGGAGACGTCGGTCGGAGGTGTTCCGGCCGGGGCGGTGGCTTGAGGCCCGATGCCGGCGGAGGATGGCGCGGTCGCAGGGGCGATTGCAGCCGAGGTGGCGGCTTGAACTCCTTCGGCTCCTCTGGCTCCTCTGGCTCCTCTGGCTCCTCCGGCTTCCAGGGCTGTTCGGGCCGCTTTGGCCGCCCGTTTGCGGGCCAGGCAGATGTCGCAGATGCCGCACGGCTCGGGCGATTCCGCTCCGAAGTAGCGTTCGAGCACCTCGCTCCGGCACTCCTCCTCGTTGGCCGCATAGGCGAGCATCCGTTCGAACCGTTCGTGCATCAGCTCCTGACGCCGGCGGTAGGTCTCCGGGGCGATGTAGAGATCCGCCCGCGGGAGGCGCTCCTCGTTCAGAAAGAGGATCGGCGAGCGGTTCGACGGGATGTAGCGGATCACCCGCATCTGCCACAACTGCCGCAGCAGCTCCTTGACCCGATCGACCGAATAGCCGCTCCACGTGGCCAGCTCGCCCTCGTCGATCGGGCGGAATTCGTTGAAGATGCCGTTGTAGAGCCGCAGCATCGTGCGGATCAGGGGATCGAGCTTCTCGCGCTGCACGCGCAGTTTGTAGAGTTCGTCGCGGCTCACGCAGAACATCACCCGCGCCGGGTTGTCCTGCGCGTCGGTCAGCGTCATGTAGCCGTTCTGCTGGAGGAGCTTCAGGGCGCTGGTCACCATCCCGACGTAGAGCCGTTCGCGGGCGCAGAAGTCGTAGAGGTTGAACAGGTGGCTCGTCTCGCCCCCCTCGCCGATGCCGATCTGCAGGTAGGAGCAGATCCGTTCGTAGATCTCCTTGACCTTCTCGAGCGGCGGGAACTCCTGGTCGAAGCGGCGCGCGATACGGTCGGCATCGTCCGACGCCACGAGCAGCAGCGCATAGGCCCGCTTTCCGTCACGGCCCGCACGGCCCGCCTCCTGGTAGTAGCTCTCCAGCGAGTCGCACATCGCGTAGTGGACCACGAAGCGCACGTCGGGCTTGTCGATCCCCATGCCGAAGGCGTTGGTCGCCACCATCACCCGCACCTTCCCCTGCAGCCACTCCTCCTGCCGTTGTGCACGCTCCGCATGGCCCAGTCCGCCGTGGTAGGCTGCCGCCGCAATCCCCTCCGTGCGGAGCTGTTCGGCCAGCTGTTCGGTCCCCTCGCGGGTGCGGGCGTAGACGATGCCCGAGCCCGGCACGTTGTGCAGCAGGCGCAGCAGCTGACCCTGCTTGTCGTCCGTATGGCGGACGCTGTAGGAGAGGTTCGGCCGCGCGAAGCTGCTGCGGATGATGCACGGCTCGGCGAACTTCAGATGGTGCATGATGTCCTCGGCAACGGGCTGCGTGGCCGAGGCCGTCAGTGCCAGCACCGGGACCCCCGGCAGCCGTTCGCGGAGCTCGGCGATCCGCAGGTACGACGGCCGGAAGTCGTAGCCCCACTGCGAGATGCAGTGGGCCTCGTCGACGGCCAGCAGCGAGACGTTCATCCGCACGACCCGCAGGCGGAAGATCTCCGTGGCGAGGCGTTCGGGGGCCACGTAGAGGAACTTCATGTCGCCGTAGACGCAGTTGTCGAGGGCGATGTCGATCTGCCGCGGCGAGAGCCCCGCATGGATGGCCACGGCCGGGATGCCCAGCCGCCGGAGCCGGTCGACCTGGTCCTTCATCAGGGCGATGAGCGGCGTGACGACGATGCAGACCCCCGGGCGGGCCATCGTCGGAACCTGATAGGTCAGCGACTTGCCCCCGCCGGTCGGCATCAGCGCCAGTGTATCCCGCCCGGCCATCACCGAGCGGATGATCTGCTCCTGCACCGTGCGGAACTCCGTGAAGCCCCAGTAGCGTTTCAGGATCTCGTGTATCTCATCCGTGACAGGTTCCATCCCGACAAAGATACGAAAAGCGGCGCGCAGCGGCAAATCTCAAGGCTGTTTTCGCTGCGGCTTTCTCCGGCTGACGGCTGCCGGCGGGCGGGATCGGGGAGCGGAGCCCCGCCGGCGGAACGATTCACGCGGATTCCCCAAAATGGGAAAAAATTAGGGAAATTACGGAAATTTTCCTATTTTTGTCCGTTGGAACAGACGCAATGATGAAGATTCGATCCGAATACAGACTCCGCGAACTGGCCGGTGAACCGGTTGTCGTGGTCCCCGGAAACGGGGGCTCGGCCGACCTGACACGGCTGGTCTCGCTCAACGAGTCGGCCCGCTATCTCTGGGAACGCTTCGAGGGACGCGAATTCTCGGCCGAAGAGCTGGCCGAGGCGCTGGTCGAACACTATGAGGTCGATGCGGAGAGGGCCCGCCGCGATGCCCGCAGCTGGATCGAGCGTCTGACGGAGTGCGGTATTGTCGAGCCATGAAACTCAAACGCTACATAGCCTTCGTGCTCTGCACGCTCTACATCGCGGCTACGGCCGGGATGGCTCTGGCGTCGCTGACCTGCAAGTGTCTCGCCATGCGGAGCGGAACGGTCGAGCATCTCTGTTTGGCCTGTCGTTGCGAAATGGCCGGCGGCCTCCCGGCGGCGGATTGCGGCTGTGCGGCCGGCGGGGTTGATACCCGGCTGTACGCCCGGAGCGGAGAGACTCCGGATGCGGGAGAGGATGCCGGCAACGGCCTACTGTCCGGCGGGTGCGACTGCCGGCTCGGCACCGGCTGCGACTGCGACCGCCACTCCACCGAAATCGAACTCTACACGTCGTCTCACTCCGACGACAATGAAAAAGCGGTCCGATGCATCGTTGCGGAACTCCCGCCCTCGCTGGCAGCCGAGTTCGGCCACGGCGTATCGTTGACCATTCATCAAGGTATATCATTCATCGTTTCCGATCCGCTACCGCTCGAAGGGGTGGTGGCGGTCGTCGGCCGGCGTGCCCCGCCATTCCGGGCGTGACGCCGGGCGGCCGGGAATTCTCCGGCTGCCGTTCCGAAGAGCGTGAATGCCTTCGGAGACCTCTTCCCTCTTGTTCTGTGCAACACCCCGCCGGCCGTCGGCCGCCGGGCCCACCCGAAAATCAATCATGAGCAGCAATCCTTCGGAAGAGATGCTTCTGCGGCACGGAATCCGCCCGACGGCGGTCCGTATCCTCGTCCTCGAGGCCATGGAACATTTCGAGCATACGTTCAGCCTGGCCGACCTCGAAACCGAGGCCGACACGCTCGACAAATCCTCGATCTTCCGGTCGCTGACCCTCTTCGCCGAACACCATCTGATCCATGTCGTCGAGGATGGCAGCGGCGCCACGAAGTATTGCCTCTGCCACAACGACCACGCCTGCCGCGTCGAGGAGCTGCACTGCCACTTCCATTGCGAAGTCTGCGGGAAGACCTACTGCCTGGACCATACCCACATCCCCGTGATCCGCTATCCCGAGGGTTTCGAGGTCCGGGAGATCAATTACCTCATCAAGGGACGCTGTCCCGCCTGCCGGTCGAAAAGATAGGGCGGAGCCTGCGGGTTCCGCCGGACGGATTTGCAATCCGGTTGCAGATTCGGACCGCTATCTTTGCCGGTGTTAAAAACGATGAATCCATGAAATACAGCTCTGTTATTCTGGCGGGTTCCGCCATTCTGTTCGGCTTTGGAGCTGCCGATGCCCAGGATCTGCGGGGTGTCGTGCGCGATGCCGACAATCAGCCCCTCATCGGTGCTTCGGTCTACTGGGCCGGAACCACCGTCGGGGCCAGCACCGATGCCCAGGGTGCCTTCCTGCTCCACCGTGTGCGGGGATACGACCGCCTGGTCGCCTCGTATCTGGGCTATGTCAACGATACGATCCGCGTCGAGAACGGGACCGAACCCCTCGACTTCACGCTGCGTGCCGAGGGCGTCTCGCTCGAGGATGTCGTCGTCGAGGGAAACCTCAGCGGCAACTTCGTCAAACGCGACGGAATCATGAAGGGCGAGATGATCTCGTTCGCCGGCCTCTGCAAGATGGCCTGCTGCAACCTCGCCGAATCGTTCGAGAATTCCGCCTCGGTGACCGTCGGCTACAGCGACGCCATCTCCGGTGCCCGGCAGATCAAGATGCTCGGTCTGGCCGGCACCTACACCCAGATTCTCGACGAAAACCGCCCGATCATGCACGGCCTGAGCGCCCCCTACGGCCTGAGCTATACGCCCGGCATGTGGCTCAACTCGATCCAGGTCTCGAAGGGTGTCGCCTCGGTGACCGCCGGGCATGAGGCCATCACCGGCCAGATCAACCTCGAACACCGCAAGCCCACCGACGAGGAGCGTCTCTTCCTGAACCTCTATCTCGACGACGAGCTGCGTCCCGAGGTCAACCTCTCGACGGCCTTCCCCGTCACGCGGGACAAGAAGCTCTCGAGCGTCATCCTGCTCCACGGTTCGGGCGATACCGATGTGCGCCGGATGGACCACAACGACGACGGATTCCACGATCTGCCCATCGCCAACCAGATCAACGTGGCCAACAAGTGGCTTTATGCGGCCGACAACGGTATGCAGATCCGCTGGGGATGGAAGTTCGTGCAGGAGAACCGCCTGGGCGGCATGATGGACTTCAAGAACACCTCCGCCATGCGCCAGGCGATGCTCACCGACTGGGACTGGCAGGCCGAAGGCAAGCCCATGCCCCTCTACGGCTCGCACATCCGCAACCGCAACGCCAACGGTTACTTCAAGCTCGGCATGCCGGTGGGCCCGTCGGTCTACGATGCCGACGAGCAGGACGAGATGCGTTCGAACATCGCCTTTGTGGCCGACTTCGACCACTTCAACGAGGCGGCCTATTTCGGACTGAACAATTACGATGGAAATCAGAATTCGCTGGCCCTGAATCTGATGTACAACCACTACTTCACCTACCGTTCGTCGCTGATCGTCGGCGGCCAGCTCCATCTGGACTACTACCGCGAGGGGCTGCTCAACCGAACCCCCTGGATCGAACAGCTCTCGGAGGCCGATTTCGATCTCGACCGCAACGAACGTGAGGCCGGCGTCTATGCCGAGTACACCTACGCCATCAAGGACAAATTCTCGATCGTGGCGGGTCTGCGCGGCGACTACAACCATTATTACGACCGCTTCTTCGTGACGCCCCGCGGCCACCTGAAGTGGAACATCACCCCGTCGACCACCTTCCGCGCCTCGGCCGGTCTGGGTTACCGTTCGACGAACCTCATTACGGACAACATCGGCGTGCTGGCCACGGGCCGTGCGATCCGTCCGGTGACCTTCCGCGACGGTCGGCCCGTCGCCGGGAGCTTCCACGACATCGATCGCATGGAGAAGGCCCTCACGGTGGGCGGCAGCCTGACGCAGACCTTCGGACTTGTCGAGTCGGGCGATGCAACGCTCAGCGTCGACTACTTCCGCACGCAGTTCTACAACTCGGTGGTGGCCGATCAGGAGATGTATGCCGACCAGATCGTCTTCTACAATACCGACGGACGTTCCTACACGGACACCTATCAGGTCGACTTCTCGTGGTCGCCCGTCGAGCGGCTGGATATCTTCGCCACGTTCCGCTACACGGACAGCGAGATGACGATCCGCCGGGCGGACGGTTCGTCGGCACGCGTCGAGCGGCCGCTGGTGAGCCGCTACAAGACGCTGCTCAACATCCAGTATGCCACGAAGTTCCGCCGCTGGGTCTTCGATGCGACGGCGCAGCTGAACGGTCCGGCCCGTATCCCGACTCAGGATGCCGATCTGGCCAACAGCTACTATTCGCCGCGTTATCCGATGTTCTACGCGCAGGTGAGCCGCAAGCTGGGCAAGTTCGACCTCTATGTCGGCTGTGAAAATATCGCCGACTACATGCAGAAGGATCCGATCATGAATGCCGAGAACCCCTACTCAACGGCCTTCAACTCGATGAATGTCTGGGGACCGCTCATGGGCCGCAAGTTCTATATCGGCGTGCGACTGAACATTTATTAATTGACCGGTTGAGGTGGCCGATATAGAACTGTTCAGACAATCCCTCCAAACCTCCCTTTGAGAAGGGAGGCTTCAGCAGGGAAGCAATGGTTGCGATGATCGGCGTGCGGCTGAACATTTATTAATTGACCGGTTGAGTGGCCGATGCCGATATAGAACCGTTCAGACAATCCCTCCAAACCTCCCTTTGAGAAGGGAGGCTTCAGCAAGGAAGCAATGGTTGCGATGATCGGCGTGCGACTGAACATTTATTAATTGACCGGTTGAGGTGGCCGATGCCGATATGCCTTTAAAATAAAAAACATAACAACCCGATAAACCCTCTAACGATGAAAAAAGTACTGATGCTGTGTCTGGCTCTCGTAATGGGCGCAGGCATGACGGTGGATGCCGCCACGAAGGACGCTCCCAAAAAGATGGTGACAACGGTCTTCTCGGCCGATGTCGATTGCGAACACTGCGTGAAGAAGATCATGGACAATGTCCCCTCGCTCGGCAAGGGGATCAAGGATGTGCAGGTCAGCCTCGAGAAGAAGGAGATTACGGTCGTTTACGACGGCTCAAAGAACAGCGACGAGAAGATCGTCGAGGGACTCGCTTCGCTCAAGGTCGATGCGCAGGTCAAGAAGACGGATGCCGGGACCGTTTCGGGCAAATAGCCTTTGCGGAATCCGCATATGAACAAGGCGGGGAGATCTCCTTTCGAGATCTCCCCGCCTTGTTGCATGGGGCTTTCAACCATCCGGAGTCATCAGCCGGACTCGGTTCCGCGGTCGGCTTCTCCATGATGCCGGGCCGGAATTTATGACCGGCTCTGCCTCTTCAGTCGGTCGGCCGGGACTTTGTGGTCGGCTTCACATGATACCGGCCGGGGTGGCAAGACTCGCTGTCGGGGTGCTTTTGCCGGGGCAGGGTAGCGGTTGGTTCCGTTACCTTTGCCGGAGCGGGGGTTGCTTCTGCCGGGCCGGGGCTGCGGTTGGTTCCGTTACCATTGCCGGGACGGAGTGCTGCTTCTACGGGGGCAGAGTGCCGTTTCTGCCGGGCCGGGGTGGAATTTACGACCGGTTCTGCCTCTTCAACCGCCGCTGCGGACTACTCCATGGGGCGGATGCGGACCTCCGTGAGGTCGCCCACCTCGCGGACCAGACGATCCAGATCGGTCTTTTCCTCCACTTCACCGTAGTGGTAGGGGTAGAGGATCACCGGCTGGAGGATCTTCACCGTCTCGACGGCCTGATCCACCGTCATCGTATAGGGCTGGTTCACCGGCAGGAAGGTGATGTCGATATCCTTGAGCCGCTTGACGTCCGGATTCAGCTCCGTATCGCCCGCGATGTAGATGCGCGTGCCGCCGATGGTCAGCACGTAGCCGCAGTCCTCACGCTCGCGCGGGTGGAACTGCAGGTGGCCCGGTGTGACGTTGTAGGCCGGCGTCGCCTCGATCTTCACATAGTCGCGCGGCGTGGCGACGCTCCCGGGACGCATCGTGTAGCAGTTCATCTCGAAGGCCTCGGCCGAGGTGCGGTCGCAGACGATCTCCGTATCGGGGGTCAGCAGCCGCTCGACGGCCGCCACATCCAGATGGTCGTGGTGCGAGTGGGTGATCAGCACCACGTCGGCCTTCGGCAGCGAGGCGTATTCGGCATATTCGCTGACGGGATCCACGTAGATCCACTTTCCGCCGACGCCGATAGCCAGTGAGGCATGTTTGAAAAAGGTGATTGTAAATTCGCTCCCGTCGCGGGCCGTGATCGTATCCGACGGGTATTCGACGGCCTTCGTCCGGCCGCAACCGAAGAATGTAAGCAATGACATAAGTATGATCTCGATTATCAGGTGTCTTCGCATTTTGAGAGGTCGCTTGATGGAATAAAGATACGATTTTGGGACGAATTGTCCAAATTATCCGATCGTTCGTAAAAAAAATTGTACCTTTGAAGCGGAGAACGATTTTTTCCGACTCCGCCGTGCAGTAATTCCCGCCCGGCACCGTTTACAGGAAAAATTAACCGAACAAACATCGCATGAATAAAATTTTAGCTACGCTGATGCTCGCGGCCCTTGCGCTTTCGAGCTGTATCAAGGAGGATGACTCCTACAAGGATCTGCTGCCCGTTCAGCCCGGTCAGTATATCTATACGTACGTAACGACGCAGGACCGTGTCGCCATGCAGGCCGCCAATGTCGGCATGCGGGTGGCCGTGCTGGCCGCCGAGGTCGCCAAGCAGCGCGCCGACGGCGATCAGGACGTCAATGTCTCGAACGTCACCTACTACAGCCAGAAGATCCTCGGGCGGCTCTTCAACGCCGGTGCCAAGATCGAGGAGGTTGAGGAGGGCTACAAGCTGACCTTTGACAAGAATTACCAGATGCCCGACTACTTCTATGCCGCGGGTTCGGTGCTGGTGCGCACCAACGGTTCGCCCGAACTGCTCGACGGCGTGACGTGGCAGGTCGAAATGCAGCCCGACTTCAAGCTCTACAGCTACTCCTCCTACGGAGGTGCCGAGTCGCAGGTGAACATGCTCGGCGGAACGACCACCCTGACGGGCAATGCCGACGGTTCGTACACCATCCGCATCTCGAACATCGCCTCGTCGGTCGAGGGCAACGAGTGGGGTGCCTCCGACTGGTCGTCGTCAGCCGAGGGCTTCACGGTGCGTCCCGATGACGAGAATGTCACGCTGGCCTACTCCTCCTGCACGGGAAAGGCCTTCAAGGTGGAAGGTTCGGCTTCGGGCACCTCGATCTACGGCAACATCAACGGCACGGCTCCGCTGCGGATGTCCTACAACGTGACCGACGGCCTCTATATCGGTGCCCAAATCGTCAGCGGCACTCAGGTATGCAAATTCACCTCGCCGCTCGATTACGACACTTCGGCCTATCCCGCTCCGGACGTGCGGGTGGTCTATTCGTTCGACTCCTCCAGCCGCCGCTACTCCTACAAGATCTACTACAACGGTTACGTCTATCCGCGGGAGTAGGGGATAGCAGCCGGAAGGTCCGAAGGGAGCCCGGGGGGGCGAATGAGCGTCATTTTCCGGGGAAAGGAGGGATCCCTGAGAACGGAAAGGGGGTGATCCCTGAGAAATCTCTGAGAACGGAAAGGGACGATCTCTGAAAACGGAGAGGGGTGATCCCTGAAAACCGATCCCCGAAGGACAAACCGGAGGCCCATCACAAAAAAATGCTGCAACCTTTGCGGGTTGCAGCATTTTTTTTGCCGGTCGGAGATGTGGCGAAACGTCGGAATCAGTGCTTGTGCTGCTGTTCGAGATAGCGCTTGTACTCGACCGGCGTCACCTTGATGAACTGCCGCACGCTGCTCTCCCACGACTCGAGCAGCCGCCGTCCCAGGGCGCTGCCCGTGTGGCGGACGTGGGTGGAGATCAACTCGCGCAGTTCGTCGCGGTCGGCCGTACGCTCCAGCAGCGTCAGTTCGATCATCTCCATGTTGCAGTAGTAGTCGAAGTCGCCGCGCGGGTTCCAGACGTAGGCGATGCCGCCGCTCATGCCCGCGGCAAAGTTGCGGCCCGTGCGTCCGAGGATCACGACGCGCCCGCCGGTCATGTATTCGCAACCGTGGTCGCCGACCCCCTCGACGACGGCCGTCGCACCGCTGTTGCGCACGCAGAAGCGTTCGCCCACGCGGCCGTTGATGTAGGCTTCGCCTCCGGTGGCGCCGTAGAGCAGCGTGTTGCCCGCAATGACGTTCCCCTCGGCCGGGAAACGGCTCCCGGCGGGCGGTACCACCACCAGCCGGCCGCCCGAAAGCCCCTTGCCCAGATAGTCGTTGGCGTCGCCCTCGAGGCGGAACGTGACACCCGGACAGAGGAAGGCCCCGAAACTCTGCCCCGCACTGCCGCGGAAGGTCACCGTGAGCGAACCGGCCGTCAGCCCGCGGCTGCCGCAGCGGCGCGTGATGTGCCCGCTGAGCATCGCCCCGACGCTGCGGTCCGTATTGGCGATGGGCAGGATCTCGGAGAGGGTGATCCACTCTTCGGCCGCCCGGTCGGCCAGCGGCAGCAGCCGGTGGTCGATCACTTTGGCCAGGGCATGCTCCTGCTCGCGGACGTGGCGGATCTCCGCCTCGCCTTCCGGCCGGAAGAGCAGCCGCCGCAGATCGATCCCTTCACCCGGCGCGCCGGCCTCGACCGGCCGTTGGCGCAGCAGGTCGCAGCGCCCGATCAGCTCGTCGAGCCGGGCGTAGCCCATCGAGGCCATCCGCTGCCGGAGGTCTTCGGCCAGCAGCCGGAAGTAGGTGATCAGGTGTTCGGGCTTTCCGGTGAAGCGTTCACGCAGGGCCGGATCCTGCGTGGCAACCCCCATCGGGCAGGTATTCGTGTGGCACTTGCGGATCATCCGGCACCCCAGCACCACGAGGGCCGCCGTGCCGAATCCATACTCCTCGGCGCCGAGCAGGGCGCTCACCAGCACGTCGTGGGCACACTTCAGCTGCCCGTCGGCCTGCAGCCGCACACGACCCCGCAGACGGTTGCCCACGAGTGTCTGCTGGATTTCGGCCAGCCCGATCTCCACCGGCACGCCGGCATACTTCATCGAGTCGGCCGGGCTGGCACCCGTACCGCCGTCAGCACCGCTGATGAGGATCTTGTCGGCCTTGGCCTTCGTGACGCCCGCCGCGATGGTCCCCACGCCGCTCTCGGCTACGAGCTTCACGCTGATCAACGCCTCGGGGTTGATGTTCTTCAGGTCGAAGATCAGCTGGGCCAGATCCTCGATCGAGTAGATGTCGTGGTGGGGCGGGGGAGAGATCAGCGTGATGCCCGGGATCGAGTGGCGCGTGCGGGCGATCATCTCGTCGACCTTGAAGCCGGGGAGCTGTCCGCCCTCACCGGGCTTGGCCCCTTGTGCCACCTTGATCTGGATCTCGTCGGCGTGGACCAGGTATTCGGCATCGACGCCGAAGCGGCCCGAAGCCACCTGCTTCACCGCACTGCGCAGCGACGTGCCGTCCGCCAGCGGCGTGTTGCGGGCCGGATCCTCGCCCCCTTCGCCCGTATTGCTCTGGCCGCCGATGCGGTTCATCGCCGCGGCGATCGTCTCGTGGACCTCCTTGCTGATGGCGCCGAACGACATCGCCTCGACCACGAAGCGGTGCATGATCTCCTCGGCCGGTTCGACCTCCTCGAGCGGGATTGGCCGGCGGTCGCTGACGATCTCCAGCAGGTCGCGCAGGAAACGCGGCCGCTCGCGGTGTTCGGCCTGGCGCGTGAAGGCCTCGAAATCCGATGCCGAGCCCGTGCGGGCCGCCTGCTGCAGCGAGAGCACCGTCGCGGGGTTCCAGCCGTGGAACTCGCCGTCGCGGCGGTAGGCGTAGCGTCCCAGATTCTCGAGCGGCGCCGTGGCGGCCCCCGGAGCAAAGCCCCGGTCGTGCATCGCCGTGGCCTGACGCGCCACCTCGTCGATGCCGATGCCGCCGATCGTCGAGATGCCGCCCCCCATGTAGCGTGTGAGCAGCTCCTCGCCGATGCCCAGCGGTTCGAAGAGCGCCGCACCGCGGTAGCTGCGGATCGTCGAGATGCCCATCTTCGACATGATCTTCAGCATCCCCTTGTCCACGGCCCGGATGTAGTGGCGTTCGGCCCCCTCGTAATCGAGCTGGAGCTGGCCCGCCGCGGTGAGCTGCTTGAGGATTGCGAAGGCCATGTAGGGGTTGACGCCGCTGGCGCCGTAACCCATCAGCAGCGCCACGTGCATCGTTTCGCACACCTCGCCGCTCTCGACGATCACGGCGATCTGCGACCGCTTGCGGCGCCCGATCAGGTAGTGGTGCACGGCCGACATGGCCAGCAGCGAGGGGATGGCCGCCTGGCGTTCGTCGACGCCGCGGTCGCTCAGGATCACGTAGTTGTAGCCCTCGTCGACGGCCCGTTCGGCCGCCTGGCACAGGGCGTCGAGCACCTCTTCGAGCGCCCGGCCGTCACCCCCGACGGGAAAGAGCATCCGCAGCGTGATGGTCCGGAAACCCTTGTATTCGAGGTTGCGCAGGATGTCCAGATCGCGGTCCGAGATGATCGGTGAGGCCATCATCACCACCTTGCACAGTTCGGGCGAGGGCTTCAGAATGTTCTTGCGCACGGCGCCGATGTAGCTCGTCAGCGACATGACCAGCTCCTCGCGGATCGAGTCCATCGGCGGGTTGGTCACCTGGGCGAACTGCTGCCGGAAGTAGTTGAAGAAGCGCTGCGGCTTCTCGGAGAGGACCGCCAGCGGCGTGTCGTCGCCCATCGAGACGGTCGGGCCCGCCGACTGCAGGGCCATTGGCTTCAGGATGCGGTCGATCTCCTCGCGGTCGTAGCCGAAGGCCCGCAGCGACTCCTCGTAGTGGGGCACCTCGTGGGTCACGCGGCGACCGCTGGTGATATGTTGCAGGATGATGCGGTTGTCGTGCAGCCACTCGTCGTAGGGGTGTTCGGCGGCCAGCTGGCGCTTGATCTCCTCGTCGAAGAGGATCTCGCCCCGCTCGGTGTCGACCATGACGATCTTGCCCGGTTCGAGCCGTCCCTTCGATTCGATCTCCTCGGCCGGGAGCTCCAGCGCGCCGGTCTCCGAGGCGATGACCATCAGTCCGTCGCGCGTGACCAGATAGCGGGCCGGACGCAGGCCGTTGCGGTCGAGCATGCCGCCGGCATAGCGGCCGTCGGAGAAGATGATCGCCGCCGGGCCGTCCCACGGCGCCATGAAGATCGAGTGGTATTCGTAGAAGCTCTTGAGCTTTTTCGAGAGGGGGTTCTTCTCGTTGAAGCTCTCCGGAACGAGCATCGCCAGGGCGTGCGGCAGCGACATCCCGCCCCGCAGGAAGAACTCCAGCGCGTTGTCGAACGAGGCGCTGTCGCTCATCCCGGGCTGGATGATCGGGCCGAGTCCCCCTTCGGTGTGGCCGGCGAACTCGGGGTGGAGCACCGCCTCGCGCGTCCCCATCCAGAGACGGTTGCCGCGGATGGTGTTGATCTCGCCGTTGTGGCCGATCAGCCGGAAGGGCTGGGCCAGGCTCCACGTCGGGAAGGTGTTGGTCGAGAAGCGCGAGTGGACCAGCGCGATGGCGCTCGAAAAGTAGGGGCTCTGCAGATCGGTGAAGTAGTGGCGCAACTGCCGCGAGGAGAGCATACCCTTGTAGACGATCGTGCGCGTCGAGAGGCTCACGATGTAGCAGCTCCGCTTGTCGCGGATCGTGGACTCGGCGATCCGCCGCTCGAGGCGTTTGCGTACGACGTAGAGCAGCTCCTCGAGGCGCTGGCGGTCGTCGCAGCCCACGATGAAGAGCTGGCGGATGTCGGGTTCGGTTGCGGCGGCATCCTCCCCGAGGATCGAGCTGTCGACCGGGACGCGGCGCGTGGCCATCAGCTGCAGCCCCTGCTCCTCGATCGACTCCGTGGCCAGCCGCATGAACTGCCGCTGATCCTCCTCGTCGCGCGGCAGGAAGACCATCCCCACGCCGTAGCGCCCCTTCTCGGGGACGGGAATGCCGTTCAGCAGGATGAATTCGTGCGGGATCTGCACCAGAATGCCGGCACCGTCTCCGCTCTTGTTGTCCGAACCCTCGGCTCCGCGGTGGGCCATGTGCTCCAGCACGCAGAGTCCCTGGTCGACGACCGAATGGTATTTGTTTCCGTTGATGTTGACGACGAGTCCGACCCCGCAGGCGTCATGCTCGTGCTCCGGGCGGTAGAGTCCACCGTCCGGCATGGCATACGTTTTTTTCATAGGATTACCTCACTGACTAACCTCTACAAAGGTAACGCCTTTTGAAAAAAGATCCAATATCGGGATTCGATTTTTGAAATTATTTTAAGATTGCGGCGCCGCTCCCGGCCCTCCGCTTTGTCGGTTTGCCGGCCCGGTGACCTCCTGCTTTGGTGGCCTCCCTGCCGGTTTGCCGGGCTGGTGATCTCCTGCTTTGGTGGCCTCCCTGCCGGTTTGCCGGGCCGGTGATCTCCTGCTTCGGAGGCCTCCCTGCCGGTTTGCGGACCCTCGTGAGCCCTTATTTTTTTTCCCCCCCCCTCCTGCGGAGATCCTGGAATCACCGTTTCGGTGCCTTTTCGCGTCGGTCGAGGCGCAGCACCGACGGCAGGCAGAATCCGATGCCGCCGAGCAGGCAGATGAGCGATCCGGAGAGGACGAAGGTTGTCGTCAGCCCGACGCGTTCGGCCAGGAATCCCGTGCTGAGCAGCCCGAGCGCCGAGGGCAACAGTCCGAAACTGCGGTAGAGCGAGAGCACGCGTCCGAGCATTCCCGCCTCGATGCGGGTCTGGAGCACGGCGACGAACGAGGCGTTGAAGACGCTGCTTGAGACGCCGGCGGCGGTCGTCAGCGCCGCAAACCAGCCGAAGGCCGACGGCGGCAGCACGCCCGAGAGGAGAAACGACAGCCCGACGACGATGTACATCAGATTGATCAGCACGATGCGGTTGATCGGGTAGTTGTGGGCCCCCATGATGGCGCCGCCGGCCAGAGCCCCGGCCCCCCAGATGATCTCCACGAAGCTCATCTCCCACGTGCCGCCGCCGAAGTGGTTGAGCGTCATCAGCGGGAAGAGCACCCCGACGGGCATGATCAGGAACCACACGGCAATGGCCAGCGCAAAGAACCAGCCGAGTCCCGGTTGGGAGTGCATGGCCGCAAAACCTTCGCGGAACTCCCGCCACAGATCGGGCCGGCGTTCGGGGCGTTCGGGGTTCGGGATGCGGACGAAGAGCAGCGTCGTGCAGGCGAATGCCGCCCCGAGGACATCGAGCAGCAGGATGTTGCCGATCGAGGTGAGCCCCAGCAGCAGGGCGCCCAGTGCCGGACCGGCGATATCCGACAGCGACGAGATCACCTGATTGACCCCGGCGATGCGGGTGAGCTGCGACTGCGGGGCCAGCAGCGGCACGGAGGCCTGCATGGCCGGGACGTGGAAGGCTGAGCCGACCGACCGGCAGGCCAGCAGCAGATAGACGTGCCACAGTTCGGCCCGCCCCGACCAGAAGAGCACGGCCAGCCCCAGCGTGCAGAGGGCGATGAAGCTGTCGGCGAGGATCATCGTGCGTTTGCGGTCCCAGCGGTCGATGTAGACCCCGACGAAGAGCCCCAGCACCGCCTGCGGCAGCATCCCGGCGATGGCCGACAGGGCCAGCACCTCGGCCGAACGCGTCTCGACGCTCATCCAGAAGATGATGGCGTAGGCGACGATCGAACTGCTGAGGATCGAGACCAGCTGGCCGCTCCAGATGACGGCGAAGGTATGTTTCCAGCTCTGCATGGTCTATGGATGAATGGTCTGTGGGCGAATGGTCGGTTGGTGAACGGTCTGTGGGTGAATAGTCTGTCGGGTGAACGGTCGATGGCGGGGTATTGGCGGCCGGTGGACGGGTCTGTTGACGGGAATTGGGACGGGGCGGTTTCGGGGGGAGTCGTATAAAAAACGGCGGGCACCCCGAGAGGGTGTCCGCCGTGCTGAACCCTCGTGAAAAGGGTTATTTAACTGCGTTAACTATTGCCTCGAATGCCTTCGGCTCGTTCATCGCCAGATCGGCCAGCACCTTGCGGTTCAGGACGATGCCCTTAGCGTTGAGTTTGCCGATGAATTGCGAATAGGTCATTCCCTGGGCGCGGACGGCAGCGTTGATACGCATGATCCACAGCGAACGGAATGTCCGCTTCTTGAGCTGACGGTGTGCATAGGCAAAGCACAATCCCTTCTCGACCGTGTTTTTCGCAACGGTCCATACGTTTCCCCTTGAACCAAAGTTACCCTTGGCAAGTTTCAAAACTTTCTTTCGACGTGCGCGAGACGCAACAGCGTTTACTGAACGTGGCATAATGTAAAGTTTTTTGGAGGACTGCCAGCGACACGGTTCTCCCGTGTTCTTCGGGGCTGGTTTGTCCCGGTTTGTGAATGTTTGTGCCCTTGCGGGCGGCTATCCGAATCGGCGGGTGGATTACTTCACCAGCAGGTTCTTGATCTTGGCCTCGTCGGCCGCAGATACGGTACCCGAATAGCAGAGGTTCCGCTTCTGCTTCGTCGTCTTTTTGGTCAGGATGTGACTGTGATAAGCGTGTTTGCGCTTGATCTTTCCTGTGCCGGTGAAGGTAAAACGCTTCTTCGCAGCGGCATTGGTTTTCATTTTCGGCATTTTCGTAAACAGTTAATTAGTTAAACTTAGCCTGCAAAAGTACGAATTTTTTTGCTTCGCGCAATCTTTTTGCGGAAAAACTTTGCAGACTCGTCCTTTTTTCGTAATTTGTTGTCACTAAAACTCCCGGCCATGAGGAAATTCTTCACTTGCTGTGCGGCGATTGCCCTTTTCGGTGCGATGCCGCAGGTCCGGGCCCAGCAGCCCGCCATGCAGACCGTCGGCGTCGAACTTCGCGGCGATACGATGGTCTACCGTTCGATCACCGTTCCCGGGCGTCATCCCCGCGGCCGCGCCTGGGCCGAATACACCCATACCCCCTGGACCCCCGAACAGAAGCTCTTTGCCCTGTCGAAACTCTGGATGGAGGTGCGCCGCAACTTCGCCTACATGGACCGTTTCGGCGTCGCACGCTGGGATTCGCTCTACCGTGCGGCGATCCTTCCCGCACAGCAGACGCGCGACGATATCGAGTTCTACCGCCTGCTGCAGCGCCTCTGCGCCCGGCTCGACAACGAGCAGACCTTCATCCGCCACAGCCGCAACTTCCCGCAGACGGCCGTCGAGTTCGAGGAGGGGTGGACGCTTCGTCTGACGGATGTCGGCGGGCGTGTCACGGTCTCGGAGGTGAGCCGCGGCAAGGCTGCGCTCGTTCCGCCCGGATCGGAGGTTGTCTCGGTTGACGGACAGCCGGTCGAGGCGCGGTTGGTCGAAGTGATGGAGCGAGTTGCGGCCTCGACCGAGCGGGTGCGGCGGCGTCTGGCTGTCGAGGAGCTGCTGCTTGACCTGATCGGAACCCCCCACGAGGTGCTCTTCCGGCGCCCCGACGGTACGCAGACCACCGTGCGGCTGGTCAACGGCCGTCACAACCCGGCCGACGAGCCCGAAACGGTGGCGTTGCCCGGTTACGGCTGGCGGGAGCTTCACGAGGATTTCCGCCTCACGTGGTATCCGGGAGAGGTGGCCTGTCTGAAGATCGGTTCGTTCCGTCCGGGGCGGGTCTTCCGCGCCTTCCACGACGCCTTCCCCGAGGTCAAGGCCCGGGCTCGGAAACTGGTGATCGATCTGCGCTGGAACGAACACGGCAGCAGCCACATGGCGGCTGAATTCCTCTCGCATCTGACGCGCGACACGGTGCTGCGCGGAGCCATCTGGCGCACCCGTATTTACGATGCGGCACTCGCCTCGTGGGGCAGCGACGCCACGCCGGCCGATACGGTCGGCAACGCCCGCGTGAAGGTGGCCTACGAGCACTACAACGATGCCGCCTTTTCGGACCCCGAGCGCAGCGAATACCGCTTCCCGCGCAGCCGCGAGATCCTCGAGGTGCCGACCGTCATCCTGATCAACGATGCCACGGGTTCGGCGGCGGAGTGCTTCCTGGCCATCGCCGCCTCGCAGCCCCACATGTCGACCGTCGGTACCACGACGTCGGGGGGTGCCGGAACGGTTGCCCGTTACGAGTTGCTGCCCGGCCTGTGGTGCGGCATCTGCACGCGGGAGGTCCGTTTTTCGGACGGCAAGGAGTTTGTCGGACGGGGAATTGCCCCCGATGTGACGGTCGAAGCGTCGATCGACGATCTGCTGGCCGGCCGCGACGCCGCACTGGAACGGGCCCTCGAACTGCTCGAGGCGGAGTGATGCGTGGATGTTCCCCTCGGAAGCGGGGCGCGATACCTCGCTTCGTCGGTTGTAAAGTTGTGTGTTTGATATGAATATGGAGTGGGATTTTCTGATCCGGCTGTGTGTGGCCGGACTTTGCGGAACGGTGATCGGACTCGATCGCGAATACCGGGTCAAGGATGCCGGGTTCCGCACGCACTTTCTCGTGGCGCTCGGCAGCGCCCTGATGATGATTGTTTCGCAGTATGGCTTCGAAGACTTTCTCGCCACGCACGACGGTCTGCGGCTCGATCCGAGCCGTATCGCCGCCCAGGTGGTCAGCGGCATCGGATTCATCGGTGCCGGCACGATTATCATCCATCGCCAGCTCGTACGCGGTCTGACCACGGCGGCCAGCCTCTGGGCCACGGCCGGGATCGGTCTGGCGGCCGGCGGGCGCATGTATATTGTGGCTGCTGCGGCTACTGTACTGACTCTCTTTGGGTTGGAGGTGCTGTCGCTCTTTTTCGGCGGATTGGGGCGTCGGCGCACGATGATCGTCTTCTCGGCTCCGAACCGGGCGTCGATCGATGCGATGTTCAACCGGCTGGAGAGCCGCGACTACGCGGTGATCTCCTACGAGGTGGAGGTCGCGCGTACGCCAGACGGGGTGGTGCACCGCGCTACGCTGGTCATTCGGGCCAAGGGTTCGGCCAGCGAAGAGGGCTTTATCGACCTGCTGCGGGCCGATCCCGACATCACGGTCGAAAAGATCGTCTGAACGGGATTTTGCAGACGCTTTCCGAACGCTCCGACATGCTGTTGTAAAAGTATGGCGTTCAGTGGTTTGTTGTATTTCCGGATCCGAAGTCCGGACCGCTCGTTTCGGCGACCGGCAGCGGCCTCTTTCGCTGGGGCTCACTGCCTGTAGCCGTCCTCTTCCGGACCGGCGCCTCTCAGAACCAGCTTCCGACCTCGACGAGGTGCGGATCCCGGGCCATGTCGTTCGGATTCGTCCCCGGAACCCCTTCGGGAATGGCTTCTCCCAACTTTTCAAACAGTTCGACCCAGAAGGCGGGCATCGTTCCGTCCGGGGCGCGGAAGTTCATCGGCCGCGCCGGAAAGATCCGCCGTCCGAGCGTGTCGCGATAGCTCTCCCAGACCAGTTCGCTGCAATACATCTTCGCGTTGTCCGGGCGGTAGGAGTAGTCGTAGGGGAGTCCAACGAAGTGCCGGGCCCTTGTCACAGAGGCGGTTATCCCCGTCGTATCGCGCAACCGCATTGCGATGACGGCTGGTCGGCCGTCGATCCGGTCCGAACGGTCGAGGAACTCCTTCAGCGTGGTGATGCGGACGCCTCCGTCGGAGGCCTCCAGCACCGAATCCCGCCCGGGACAGCCTGCCGGATCGGCCAGTGCAATGGCTACATGGGAGAATGTCAGTGTACTGTCGCGTACCGTTGCGGCTGCAATCGCTCCGCTCATTGCCGATTCGGCTCCTACCTGGAAAAGCAGGTCTCCGGTTTGGATTGCAGGCCCCTCTGCCGAGCAGGCAGCGGCGCTCAGGACGGATGCTATATATATAAGTATTCTTCTCATGGCAGGTTCGTTTTTTGTCCCGGCAAAGTTAGTAAAATTTTTTCATAACTAACTTGTTGAAAGTAAGAGAGATTGTTTGGAAGGTATTACGAAGTGATGAAAAAAGTTGTAAAAATATTTGGAAGGGAAAGGAAAAAGTGC
>OCHO01000076.1_pt1 | contig 106502 bp, 90 predicted proteins | sample 1538441 | NCBI WGS metagenome assembly OCHO01 (sample SAMN04571691, study PRJEB22368) | human gut metagenome | biome: human gut; material: stool | host: Homo sapiens | place: Luxembourg | collected 2012-06-29
CCCGATATTGAGGGCTGCTTCACCCAAGGCGATACCATGGACGAAGCTGTCCGCATGGCACAGGATGCCATCGGCCTTATGCTGGAAGATTGCAAAGTCTGCCCGGAGCCTTCTGTCCCTTCTGCACTCCATGTTGACCCGGAAGATTTTGTAGTGATGGTGCCTTTCGATATGGAAGAGTACGAAAAGCGGTACAGACCCGTAAAGAAAACCCTTTCCATTCCCGGCTGGCTCAACGATGCCGCCGAATCGGCACACATCAACTTTTCCGGCGTCCTTCAGGATGCGCTGAAAGAGAAACTCCATCTAGCATAAGTATAAGTACAACAACAGCCGCCCAGCAGTTGACCGCTATGGTCATGCTGGGCGGCTGTTTGTTTATAATAGCATATCAGTAAAATGGTTTTGCTTTCATTTCCGAATAAAAGATTGGTTTATTCAACCCATACTTTTCTGTAATATCACGCACTACATCTTCAAACCATTTAGGTGCATACGGCGAAATATAGACTCCTGCAATCAATTTCTCAATATCGACATCTTTTTCAACCCCACAACAAGCAGCTTTTCTCACATGCGTAACTGCCCTTACTTCTTGTTCATACTCAAACGATTTTCGTTTATACCAATATGCGCCATTTATGGGAGCAAACTGCTTTGTATAGTCAATGTACCGTACTTTTCCTATTTCTACTGATGGGTCTTTTCCAAGTGCTTCAAATAATTGTCGCCCTGTTGTCTGAATTGCAAGTGCGTTTTTCACATTTGCAGAGTATAATTTCCACATAGCATCAGATTCATACTGATTGCAATGCCAACAACTCACAAACACATTTTTTCTTTCCAGTTCGCCCATCGCACCCCATTCAGACAATAGCCTCATAGAATTCTTCTCTATATATTCATCTGTCAAATCTTCTCGATTCATTCCGGGGACCGTTTGTATTGCTTTTTTGAAAAAATCTGAATAAAACCCATCCCATATTCCCTTACGATTTACTGTTCCTTTCGCTCCTTCAAATATATCCTCAAATGATTCTAGTGATGCAAAATACAACTTTTTCTTTCCAATCAAAGAAATGAACTTAGCTAAATCCATATAACGCCAAAGTTTGGCCGTTGGTGAAACTTCTTCATACCGAATAATTTCTTCTGACATATTATCAGCCTCTTTTTGATTATTTCTATTCTTATCCACCAATGTTGTCACTGGCCTTGCGATACTGCTCGTCGATTTCCTTCATGTTGTAGTCTATCAGGCCGGGGATTCCCATTTCGCCGCCGCACTCGTTACAAAATGCAGCCGTGATCTCAAAAGTGTATTCCTTTTCCCGGATAGTCTGGTTGATTTTGATTTTCTTCAAGGTGTAGTTTGTTTCTCTGCGGCATTCTGTGCAGAAATCCCTCTGATTTTCCATGGCGGCACGCTCCCTTCCGGTTTTACGTTCTTTTTTATTATTGTATCCCTACCTTTGTTTTTCGTCAACAATAAAGCCGCTGACAGTCTGCCGCCCGCAGAATCCATCAGTGGGTTTCATGAGTCTTCAAATCCCCTAGACGCAAAAAATCGGCACCCGCTTTTCAGCGAGTGCCGATTTTGTTACCCTATAGTGCGCTTTGATTTTTGGCGTAAGTGGCGTAAGTTTGGCGTAAATCCGCTTTTGCGCGCTCCAAAAATCAAGGATTCATGCAGTTTTTAGGCTGTTATTAGTACATGCCGCCCATACCGCCCATGTCACCGCCAGCGGCGGGGGCAGCCGGAGGTTCCGGCAGGTCAGCCACAAGGCTCTCGGTGGTCAGAACCATCTCAGCGACGGAAGCTGCGTTCTCCAGAGCGGAACGGGTGACCTTGGTCGGATCCACGATGCCGGCGGCGATCATGTCGTCCACGAAGACCTCATTCTGGGCATCGAAGCCGTAGTTGGGCTTATTGGCAGAGATGATCTTGTCGATGATGACGCTGCCTTCCAGACCAGCGTTCTTGGCGATCTGGCGCAGAGGAGCCTCCAGAGCCTTCAGGACGATCTTTGCACCGGTGCGCTCATCACCTTCCAGCGTGTCGCACAGCTCACGGACAGCGGGGATGGCGTTGATGGGAGCGGTGCCGCCGCCAGCGACAACGCCTTCCTGAACGGCTGCCTTGGTAGCGTTCAGAGCATCCTCGATGCGAAGCTTCTTGTCCTTCATCTCAACTTCGGTGGCAGCGCCGACCTTGATGACGGCCACACCGCCAGCCAGCTTTGCCAGACGCTCCTGCAGCTTCTCGCGGTCGAAATCGCTGGTGGCTGCCTCGATCTGGTTGCGGATCTGGGCGATGCGGGCTGCGATAGCGTCCTTGTCGCCAGCGCCGCCGACGATGGTGGTGTTCTCCTTGGTGACCTTGACCTGACGGGCATGACCCAGCATCTGAACGGTGGCGTCCTTCAGCTCATAGCCCAGATCGGAGGACACGACGGTGCCGCCGGTCAGGGTAGCGATATCCTGCAGCATCTCCTTGCGGCGGTCGCCAAAGCCGGGAGCCTTGACAGCTACGACATTCAGAGTGCCGCGCAGACGGTTGACGATCAGGGTGGACAGAGCCTCGCCCTCGATATCCTCAGCCACGATCAGCAGCTTCATGCCGTTCTGCATCACCTGCTCCAGCAGGGGAACCAGATCCTGAATGACGCTGATCTTCTTATCGGTGATCAGGATGGCGGCGTTGTCCAGATCGGCCACCATCTTATCGGTATCGGTGACCATATACGGGGTCAGGTAGCCGCGGTCAAACTGCATACCTTCGACGATCTCGTTGTAGGTCTCAGCGGTGGTCTTGTTCTCCTCGATGGTGATGACTCCGTCGGAAGTGACCTTCTCCATAGCCTCTGCGATCAGGCGGCCGATCTCCGGGTCACCGGCAGAAATGGTGCCGACGCGGGCGATGTCGTTGGAGTCCTTGACCTTCTGGCTGTGGGCCTTGATGGCCTCGACCGCCTTGGTGACTGCCTTGCTCATGCCGCGGCGGATGTCCATCGGGTTTGCACCGGCGGTGACATTCTTCATGCCCTCGGTGACCATGGCCTGTGCCAGAACGGTTGCGGTGGTGGTGCCGTCACCTGCTGCATCGTTGGTCTTGGTGGCAACCTCACGCACCAGCTGTGCGCCCATGTTCTCGAACTCGTCCTTCAGCTCGATCTCCTTCGCGATGGTGACACCATCGTTGGTGATGACCGGGGCACCGAACTTCTTGCCCAGCACCACATTGCGGCCCTTGGGGCCGAGGGTGATCTTCACGGTATTTGCCAGCGTGTCAATACCGGCGCACAGCGCCTTGCGGGCTTCCTCGCCCTGCTTGATCTGTTTAGCCATAATCAAATCGCTCCTTTAAAGCTCAATTTCAAAAATAGAGGGGAAGATCTCAGTCTTCCACAACGGCCAGAATGTCGCCCTGACGGACGATGGTGCACTCCTCGCCATCCACCTTGACTTCGGTGCCGGAATACTTGCTGGTGAGGACCTTATCGCCGACCTTCACGGTCATCTTGACTTCCTTGCCGTCCACAACGCCGCCGGGGCCGACAGCGATGACCTCACACACCTGAGGCTTCTCCTTGGCACTGCCGGTCAGGATCAGGCCGCCCTTGGTGGTCTCCTCAACCTCAACAGTCTTGATAACAACACGGTCTGCAAGAGGAATGATCTTCATAGTTCTTGCCCTCCTATAATAAATATAATGATAAACTTTTTTGGCCCGGAAGCTCTCGTTTTCTTTCTTCCCGGTGTTTAGCACTCCATTTCTCTGAGTGCTAAGTGTATTGTACTCATCTCGACTGCAAAAATCAAGAGGTTTGCGGCATTTTTTTGTTAAGATTTTATGACAGAAAAGCGGCTCTTCTTGCGAAGAGCCGCTTTTCATCATACGACCGCGTGTTTTTTCAAAAATCTTTCGTAAGCCGGTTTCGGCAAGAGGATGCGGCCCGCCAGCGGCTGAAGGGCCGCCGTGACGGTATCGCAGGGGGCGCACTCGCCGTCAGCAGTCGCGACGATGGGGCCGCGGCCATCCACCGGGCGGAGGGCTACACATCTGGCGCGGCGGTAAATGAAGTACGGCTTTGCCTCCTCGGTCAGCTGGCCATGGGAAAAATGGCGGCCATTCTTGTACATGCCCAGCAGCTTTGCAATGGTCAGCCGCCCGACTTTGCGGACAATGAAAACGTCCAGCCAGCCGTCATCCGGGACTGCTTCCGGCCCGGCGAGGAAACCGCCGCCGTAGGCTTTGCCGTTGCAGATGGCGCACATCAGGCAGTCCACCGTCAGCTCCTCGCCGTCGATGGTAAAGGCCAGCTTCCGGCCGATGTGTCCGCAGAGCTGCTCCACGATGGAGAGCAGATAGGCCACCTCACCGCCGCACAGCGGGATGCGCCGGAACTTCGGGATGCCGTAGGCCACCTGTGCGTCCAGCCCCGCCGCGCAGATGGTAGCGGACAGGCCCAGATTCGTTTCCAGCAGGTCGATGGTCACTTTCCCGCCCGCAAGCTGGGCGTCAAGGTCGGCAAACTCCTCTTTCGTGCCGTAAGTGCGCAGGAAATCGTTGCCGCTGCCGTAGGGCAGACAGCCCACCGCCGCGTGGGGGAAGCCCTGCACGCCGGTCATGGCCTCCATAAAAGTGCCGTCGCCGCCCGCCGTGTAGATGCGGAGCGGCTCGCCGCTCTGGGCCGTCTCCTGTGCCGCCGCATGGGCCAGCTCCCGCGCGTGGCCCGCATATTCGGTCACACAGACCGTGTATTCTCCCTCTGCCAGCCCCGCGCGCCGGGCCGCCGCCTCGATCTGCGGGATGAGGGAAGCGGTGCAGTCCTGCTTGCCCGCCGCCGGGTTCAACAAAAACAATGTGCGCATTGGCGTCCTCCTGCGATTTCTATTATCTCTATAATAACAGAAAAAACACAGGATGCAAGGGGACATTCGGGAGCCTCTGGCGAAACCGACAACTTTGCATTTACTGCCAAGGCCTCTCCTACTAGGAGAGGTGGCATTGCGAAGCAATGACGGAGAGGTTGTACAGAGGAGCACCTTGTCTTTAGAAATTACCGCTGACCGCACCAGTGGAAATTGTTTCGCTCTCTTCCAGCACAACGGAACCATCTCCGGTGCAGTCCGCCGTCCAGTGCTGGCCGGTGTGAGCCGCCCCGGCGGCGATCTGGTCTGCGAGGGCCTGTTCCACGGCCCGGTCCACCTGCCGCCGCAGTTCACGGGCTCCGTAGGGCGACCGTGCCCGCGCCGCCAGCGCCGGGCCGACGCGGGGCGTGTGGGTGAGCTGGTAGCCGTTGTGGGCGGCCCGCTCCTCCAATTGGCCCAGCAGCTTTTCGGCAATGGCGCACAGGCTCTCGTCGGCCAGCGGGCGGAAGACGATCAGCTCATCCAACCGCCCCACCAGCTCCGGCCGAAACCACTTTTTTGCCTCTTCGATGGCCTGTGTCGACTGCTTTTCGAACAGCACCTCGCTGCCCGCCGCAAAGCCCAGCGGAGCGTTCTGCCCGGCCAAGAACCGCGCACCGAGGTTCGATGTCAGCAGGACGATGGTGTTTCGGAAATCGGCTTTGCGGCCCATGGCATCGGTGAGCTGGCCGTCCTCCAGAATCTGCAGCAGGATGTTCTGGATATCCGGGTGGGCCTTTTCGATCTCGTCGAAGAGAACGACGCTGTAAGGGCGGCGGCGGACGGCTTCGGTCAGCTGCCCGCCCTCATCGTGGCCGAGGTAGCCCGGCGGCGCACCGAGGAGGCGGGCCGTGGTGTGCTGCTCCTGATACTCCGACATATCGAACTTGAGCAGAGCCTTCTCGCTGCCGAACCAACTGCGGGCCAGCGCCTTGGCCAGCGCGGTCTTGCCCACACCGGTGGGCCCCAGAAAGAGCAGCGCCCCGATGGGCCGGCCCGGCTCCCCCAGCCCGGTGCGGCTGCGGCGGATGGCACCGGCGACTGCCGCCACCGCCTTTTGCTGGCCGACGATCTCGGCGTTGAGGCGGGTTTCCAGTTTGTCCAGCCGATCGCGCTCCTTTTCCCCCACCCGCTCGGCGGGCACGCCGCTGGCCTGTGCGACCACATGGGCGATCTCTTCCCGCGTCAGGGTGGGGTTCGTGATGCCCTCCCGCTCGGCCCGGATGCGGGCGGCGGCACAGGCTTCGTCCACAAGGTCGATGGCCTTATCGGGCAGACACCGCCCCGGCAGATACCGCACCGACAGCTCCACCGCCTCCCGCAGCGTCTCGGCGGGCAGACGCACATTGTGATACCGCTCGTACCGGGGCGCCAGCCCTTCCAGAATGGCGGCGGCCTGTTCCGGGGTAGGCTCTTCGATCTGCACCCGGCCAAACCGGCGCTCCAGCGCGGCATCCTTCTGGATGTGGCTGCGAAACTCCTGATTCGTCGTGGCACCGATCATTTGCAGCTCGCCCCGCGCCAGCACCGGCTTTAAGATGCTGGCCGCGTCGATGGCGCCTTCCGCCGCCCCGGCTCCGACGATGGTGTGGAATTCGTCCACGAACAGGATGGCGGAGCCATCCCGCACCAGCTCTTCGAGCAGGTTCTTGAACCGTTCCTCAAAGTCACCCCGGTACTTCGTACCCGCCACAAGGCTGGCCATATCCAGCGCCAGCAGCCGTCGGCCTTGGAGCATCCGGGGCACCTCGTGGGCGGCAATGCGCTGCGCCAGCCCTTCGGCCAGCGCGGTCTTGCCCACGCCCGGCTCCCCCACAAGGCAGGGGTTGTTCTTCTGGCGGCGGCACAAAATTTCCACCATCCGATCCAGCTCCTTTTCCCGGCAGAAGACCGGGTCCAGCTCACCATCGGCGGCGCGGCGGGTCAGGTCACGGCAGTATTTGTCGCTGGCGCGGCTGCCGCGGGGCATGGCCGAAGCGCGGGACTGGTGGGCGTTCTGCGCCCCAATGAGAGCATAGTCCATGGCGCGGCGCAGGTCCGGTGCCATCGCATGACGGTCGAGATGCTGCGCCGGGCCGCTGCGTTCCTCGGCCAGCTGCCGCCGCACAGCCAGCTCGGTGATGTTCTTTCCGGCCAAGAACCGCCCGGCAGCCCCGTGGTCGATTTGGAGCATTGCCAGCAAAAGGTGCCCGGTATCGGCTTTTTTGCAGCCGAAGCCCCCCGCCAGCTCCACCGCCTCGTCCAGCAACAGCCCCGCCTCCCGCGAAAAGCCCTTGTATCTGCCCATGCCGAATGCTTCCCAAATGCTCATTTGTCTGCTCCTTGCTGTTTGATCCTATACAGCAGAAGTATAGACTGACCGGAGAGAAAAAAATCAACAAAAAAGCCGAACCACACAAAACGTGCAATTCGGCAGGGGTGCGATTTTTGGGGTTACAGCTCAGCCAGCGCCTTTTTCAGGTTCTTGGCGATCTGGTCGGGGCAGCTGGTGGGGCGGGGGCCGCAGGTGGTGCCCTCCATCCGTTCGATGGCGTCCTCGGCCTTCATGCCCTTCAGCAGACGGCTGATGCCCTTCAGATTGCCATTGCAGCCGCCGACGACCTCGATGGATTCAATGGTGTGATCCTCGTTCAGGACGATCTTGGTCAGCTTTGAGCAGGTGCCCACATTGGGAAACTCAAACGATTTGCTCATTTCGGTACATCCTCTCTTTTTCTTGAGTTTTTTCATTATACTATTTTTTCCGTTTGTGTGCAAGTTCCTCGATCCGGGCGATCTGGTCGTCCGGCGTGATGCAGGTGCCGACCGGATGGACCTTTTTGTGGTTGGCCCCGTGGAAATCGGTGCCGCCGGTGCGGATGAGGCCGTACTGCTCACATAGGGCAATGCACTCGGCGCGGTCTTCGGGGCTGTTGCTGGGGTGATCGATCTCGATGCCGTCCACCATTCCCTCTTTCACCAGCTCCCGCAGCAGCGGCATACTCTTGTACACGGTGGGGTGGGCAAACACGACGACAGCCCCCGCCGCCTTGGCCGTGGCCAGCACTTCCTGCACTGGAATATATTCCGGCGAGTGGAGCACGACGCCCCGCGGGTTCCAGCCGAACAGGTAGTGATAGGTCTCGCCGTAGATGCTGTCGGCCAGCCCCAGTTCCCGCAGCGCCTGCATGATGCCGCTTTTGTAAAGCACGCCGCTGTCTTTGGTGTATTCCAGCGCCTGTTCGGTGCGAAACTGGGGATAGATGGCCTCGATCTCCCGTGCGCTCTGCAAGCAGCACTCGTTTCGGCGCTGGCGCATGAGATCGCAGTGGCGGCGCAGGGCCGGGCTCTCCGGGTCGGGCCAGAAGGCCAGCAGATGCACCCGGTGCTGGCGCTCGTAGTCGTAGCCGGTCAGCTCGGTGGCCGGGATGAGCTTTACGCCGTCCTGTGTGGGGTGGTCGTAACCGTATTGGACGCTGAGCAGCGTGTCGTGGTCGGAGATGGCCATGGTATCCAGCCCCACCCGCGCTGCGAGGACGGGCAGACGCTGGATGGGGACGGAGCCATCGGAACAGGTCGAGTGGTTGTGCAGATCGCCGGGCATTTTCTTTCCTCCAAGAAAGCCCAAAAAGCATTCGTCTCAAAAGGGCGAATGCTTTTTGGCTTATTTTTAGTGTTTGTAGAAATTGATGAGGCAGCCGTCGGCCAGAATCTGACGTTCATCGGCCGTCAGCGGTGCCATATAGAGGGCAAAGGGCTTGACTTCCTCCCCCAGCACATAGGCCGGGATGTTCTGCAAATCGCCCTTGAGCACCTCACGGATGTTCGGGATGAGGATGTAATCCCCCAGCCCGAAGGGCGTTGCCCCGGCCAGCTGGAAGGGCAGCATTCCCCAGTTGATGAGGTTGGAGCGGTAGCGCTTGGTGGCGTACTCCACCGCGATATTCGCCCCAGCCCCCAGCACGCGCTGGCAGGACGCCGCCTGTTCGCGGGCGGAGCCGTCGCCGGGCTTGACCGCGAAGATGGTAGACGAAAGCTGGATATCGTTCCACGTCAGCTTTTCACAGCCGGGCACAGCGCGAACTTTTTCCAGCAGGGCGGCGTCTCCGTTCCCGGCGCGGCGGGCGGCTTCCTCGGCCTGAACGGCCTTGGCGCGGCCCACGTAGGCCGGGTCCTTGCGGCTGAGGGTGAACTCGGCCAGACCCAAGGGGTTGGAACGGTAAGAGGACGTCTCGCCGGAGGGAATCAGCTCATCGGTGGTGGTCACAGGGTCGGTGATGTAGGACGCCACCTTCAGCAGCAGATTGTCCCCCAGCGGAGCGATCTCCGGCCAATCCTTGATGTTGGGGCCGAACTTGAGCAGAGCGTCGTAGTCGCCGTGGCCAAAGCCCTGATACACGCGGGTGTCGTAGCTGGAAGCATCGTAGTGGTACTCCGGCACGGTGGGGTCATAGTCGATGGCGGTGGCCGGGGTCAGGATGCCGCCGTTGGCCGTGGTGGCCGCAATGCTGCGGGCATCCATCAAAGCCACGCCGGAAAGCTGGCCGCTGCCGGGCTTGGAGCCCTCACGGCTGGGGAAGTTGCGGGTGGTGTGGCGGATGGACAGCGCCCCGTTGGCGGGTACATCGCCCGCGCCGAAGCAGGGGCCGCAGAAAGCGGTGCGGATGGTGGCACCGCTGGCCATCAGGTCGGTGAGGACACCGGTGCGGGCCAGTTCCATCATGATGGGCTGGCTGCCGGGGTAAACGCTGAGGGCGTAGTCGCCGCAGCCGCCGGTATGGCCCTTGAGGATGGCGGCGGCCTCATAGATGCTGTCGAACAGACCGCCCGCGCAGCCCGCAATGACGCCCTGATCCACCCGGAGCTTTCCGTTTTCGATCTTGCTGCACAGATCCAGCTTGACGTCCTTCCGGCCCACGAGCTTCTGGACGTTCTCCTCACAGTCGTGGAGGATGTCGCAGAGGTTGGCGTTCAGCTCCTCGATGGTGAAGGCATTCGAGGGGTGCATCGGCAGCGCGATCATCGGGCGGATCTTCGAAAGATCCACGCTCACCACGCCGTCATAATAGGCAAGGTCTGCGGGTCTCAAGGGCTTGTAGTCCCCTGCCCGGCCATGGACCGTGAGGAAGGTCTTGGTCTTCTCGTCGGTCTCCCAGATGGAGGACAGGCAGGTGGTTTCGGTGGTCATGGCGTCGATGGCGTTGCGGGTATCCTGCCGCAGGGAGGCGATGCCGGGGCCGACGAACTCCATCACCTTGTTCTTGACGTAGCCGCTCTTGAACAGCTCGCCCACCAAGGCGATGGCCACATCGTGGGGGCCGCAGCCGGCGGGCAGAGAGCCGGTCAGGTAGATGGCCACCACACCGGGGCGGGCCACATCATAGGTGCGTCCCAGAAGCTGCTTTGCCAGCTCGCCGCCGCCCTCGCCGATGGCCATGGTGCCCAGCGCGCCGTAGCGGGTGTGGGAGTCAGAGCCGAGGATCATCTTGCCGCAGCCCGCGAACCGCTCCCGCATATACTGGTGGATGACGGCGAGGTGGGGCGGCACAAAGATGCCGCCGTATTTCTTCGCAGCGGACAGGCCGAAGCGGTGGTCATCCTCGTTGATGGTGCCGCCCACCGCGCACAAACTGTTGTGGCAGTTGGTGAGCACATACGGGATGGGGAACTTTTCCAGACCCGACGCGCGAGCCGTCTGGATGATGCCGACGAACGTGATGTCGTGGCTGGCCATGGCGTCGAACTTGATCTTCAGGTTCTCGTCGTCGCCGCTGGTATTGTGTGCCGTCAGGATGCCATAGGCCATGGTGCCCTTGTAGGCCTCTGCCGCAGCGGCGGCGTCAACCCCCTGTGCGGCCAGCGCCGCCGGGGCGTCTGCATCTGCTTGGACCCACTGGCCGCGCAGATAGTATGCGCCGCCCGCGCTGCATTTGATCGATTCCAACATATTCCTTCGCCTCTCTCTATCAGATTGGGGGCATTTTCCCGGCTTTCCCTGCGGATGCCCCGGAGCCGGAGACCCTTACACCGCGGCCCCGCTCTCCCTATAGGTTTTAGTATAGCACGAGCAAAAGGAAAGGAAAAGCACTTTTCCAGATTGAATTGCGAAAGCAAACGGCAAAAAAGTCACCTCTTCGCTTTCAAAAATCAACAAAATTCATCTTTCCGCTTCTGGCCGGTGCCAAAACATCCGAAAATCCGCTCCAGATCAAGCGGGTGAAAGCCGAAATTGCAGCGTTCTGGAAGTAAGCCAAAAGAGTGCTCCGCCAAAGACAGCGGAGCACTCCTTTTTACGATGGTTCAAGCGTTCAGCGTTCCCCACAGCCAAAACCGGCTTACCAAGGGTTCTCCCTCTGGGAGAGCTGGTGCGCAGCGCCGGAGAGAGCTTAATCGAACAGCATCTCGTGGATGGCGCTGACAGCCTTATCGGCGTCGTCGCGGTCGATGATGCAGGAGATCTTGATCTCACTGGTGGAGATCATCTTGATGTTGATGTTGTTGTTGGACAGGGCCTCGAACATCTTGGAGGCAACGCCGCTGTGGCTCTGCATACCGGCACCCACGATGGAGACCTTGGCGCAGGTGGTGTCCACGCTGACGTCGGCGTAATGAGCGCTTTCCTTCAGGACACGCAGAGCGGTCTCTGCCTCGCCCTGTGCGCAGGTGAAGGAGATATCCTTCTTGCCGTCGCGGCCGGTGGACTGCAGAATGATGTCCACGTTGATGTTCTTCTGGGCCAGCAGACCGAAGATCTTGAAGCTCGTGCCCGGCTCATCGGGAACATTCAGAATCGTAATAACAGCAACGTCGGTGTCCTTTGCGACGCCCTTGATCAGCATACCTTCCATTTTTGCAACCTCCTTGACGACCGTACCCGGAACAGGGTTCAGGCTGGAAAGCACTTCCAGCTCCACGTTATACTTTTTAGCCAGCTCCACGCTGCGGTTGTTCAGCACCTGTGCGCCGAGGGATGCCAGTTCCAGCATCTCGTCGAAGGTGATCTCCTGCAGCTTGCGGGTGTTGCGCACCTTGCGCGGGTCGGCGGTGTAAACGCCCTCCACATCGGTGAAGATCTGGCAGCGGTCCGCGTGCAGAGCCGCCGCAATGGCGACCGCACTGGTATCGGAGCCGCCGCGGCCCAGCGTGGTGATGTCGTCCAGCTTGTTCAGGCCTTGGAAGCCCGCCACGACCACCACGCGGTTGCGCTCCAGCTCAGAGGAGATGCGCTCCGTCTCCAGCCGGGTGATGCGGGCCTTGGTGTAGGCACGGTCGGTGCGGAAGCCTGCCTGCCAGCCGGTCAGGCTGATGGCATGGCAGCCGATCTCGTTCAGGGCCATGGACAGCAGCGAGATGCTGATCTGCTCGCCGGTGGCCAGCAGCATATCCATCTCACGGGCCGACGGGTCATGGCTGATCTCCGCCGCCTTTGCGATCAGGTCGTCGGTGGTGTCGCCCTGTGCGGACACCACGACCACCACGTCATTGCCTGCGTTGTGGGTATTGGCCACGATGCGGGCCACGTTGAAAATACGGTCACGGTCCTTCACGGAAGAACCGCCGAACTTCTGTACGATCAACGCCATAGTTTGTCACTCTCCTCTTTTTCTGCCCTGCCGCTTTTGCGCAGGGAGTACGCCTTATATCATTCCACGGTTGCGCCGGTATTGTCTGCATCCAAGCGCAGCAGCGTAAATGCTTCACATCCGTCCAGCCCTTCCAGCTGTTCGAGGCCCGCTTCAAGGCCCTTGTAAAATCCCTCTGCGTCGGCCCGTTCGGCCACCGCCATGACGGTGGAACCGGCACCGGACACATACACGGCCTTGGCCCCGCACTGCTTTGCCAGCGCGAAGGCTTCCTTCGAGCCGGGCATCAGGGGCATCCGGTAGGGCTGGTGCAGCTTATCTTCCGTCGCAATGGCCAGCAGCTCGTGGCGGCCCTCGCAGAAGGCGGCGGGCACCAGCGCGGCACGCGACAGATTGTAAACGGCATCCTTGTGGGACACTTCCTTCGGCAGCGCCGCACGGGCCGCCTCGGTCAGCAGCTTATAATCCGGCACGATGGCCGCAAAGCAGAGGCTCTGGTCCACATCCCGCTTGACGGAATAGACCACGCCGTCCTCATAGACGCTGCTGGTCAGACCGCCCAGCAGAGCCGGAGCCACGTTATCCGGGTGGCCCTCGATGCTGGTGGCCAGCGTGAGCAGCTCCTGCGTGTTCAGGATATCGCCCAGCATCCGGTTCGCGCCCAGCAGACCGGCGATGATGCACGCCGAGGAGGAGCCAAGACCCCGGGCCATGGGGATGGGGTTGGTCTGGACGATCTTCAGCGGCGGGATCTTCTTGCCGACTTTATCGAACAGCCCCTTGGCCGAGCGGTAGACCAGATTGGACTCGTTGCGGGGGATGCGGGTGCCGTCCGCCGCCGAGATATCCAGCTTGTCGCTCTCCTCAAAGGTGACCGTGTTGTACAACGTGACGGCCAGACCCAGCGCGTCGAAGCCGGAGCCGACGTTGGCGCTGGTGGCCGGAACAGAGACTTTGATCTTCATAGCTGTCCCTTTCCTTTTATGCTTCCTCCGGCAGACGCTTGAGCACCAGCTTCACGCTGCCGCCCACGGCCTCCACCTTCCGGGCTGCCTCGGCCAAGGCTTTTTCGTCGGCCTGTTCCACGAAGTAGGCACACCCGTCGAACCGTTCCTCCACGACCTTGCCGGTGCCGTAGATAGCCTCCACGACGGCCGGAGCAATGCCCGCTACACGCACATAATATGCGGCGGGCGCAGGGTCGGTGAGCAGCCCTTCCACAGGCTCTGCGGGCTGCCAGAACAGGCTGTCGTGGACCTTGGAGCCGTTTTTGAGGGCATCCACCACATCGGCCACCACGGCGCTGGCGGTGGGCAGCTTGCCCGCGCCCTTGCCGTAGAAGACCACATCGCCCAGCATATCGCCCTTGACGAGGACGGCGTTGAAGACGTCATCCACACCGGCCAGCTGGTTCGACTTGGGCACAAGGCAGGGTTCCACGCCCGCAGCCACGCTGCCATCGTCTCCCCGCTTCATCCATGCGATGAGCTTGATGACGCAGCCCAGCTTCTCGGCGGAGGCCACATCGTCCACCGTGATATCCCGGATGCCGCGGGTGGGGATGTTCTGGGGGTAGATCTGATGGCCGCAGACCAGCGAGGACAGGATGGCGATCTTGCGGCAGGCGTCGCGGCCGTCCACATCGTCGCCGGGGTCCTTGGTCTCGGCGTAGCCCAGTTCCTGCGCGATCTTCAGGGCCTCATCGAAGCCCAGATTCTCGCGCACCATCTTGGTCAGCATAAAGTTGGTGGTGCCGTTGACGATGCCCTCCACCTCGGTGATGACGTTGGCCGCGAGGCACTGGTGCATGGGGGTGATGATGGGGGTGCCGCCGCCGACGGACGCCTCAAACAGGAACGCGCAGTTGTGCGCCTTGGCCAGCCCCAGCAGCTCGGCGCCGTAGGTCGCCACCATCTCCTTGTTGGAGGTGCAGACGCTGCGGCCGCTTTCGAGGCACGCCTTTACATACGGGTAAGCAAAGCGGGTGCCGCCGATGGTCTCGACGACGACCTTGATCTCCGGATCTTCCAGAATGGTGTCGAAGTTCTTGACGAAAAGATGGGCGGCGGGATGGCTGGAGAAGTCCTTGGGGTCGAGGATGTACTTCACCTCAACGGGTTCCCCTGCCCGGCGGGACACGCCCGCTGCGTTGCGGCAGAGCACCTCGTACACGCCGCTGCCCACCGTGCCAAAGCCTAAGATCGCGATTTTTGCCATGGTAAACCCCTCGTTCCTATCACTAAATTCAAACTTACAGATTATACCCGCAGTGCACGCCGACGACCATCCGCTGCCGGGAGAGCTTTTCCGTGAGCTCCTCCGGGGTCATCTGCATGGTGTCGGTACGGATGGTGACGGCCACCAGCGCCGCACCGTTTTCCGGCGTGGACTGGTTGATGGTCACGATGCTGGCTCCTGCGGCGCTGATGCCGGCCAGCAGACTTTGCAGCGCACCGGTCTCGTCCCGCAATGTTGCCATCACGGTGATGACCTCGCGGCCGTTCTCGGAATCAAAGATGCAGTCCTTATACTTATAGAAGGCGCTGCGCGACAAGTCCACGCTGCGGGTCGCAGCCGAAATGCTGCGGGCTTCTCCGCTGGCCAGAAGCTCCTTGGCCTTGACGACCTTGAGGAAAACCTCCGGCAGGACCTGTGCGTCCACCAGATAAAAGCGGCGTTCCAACTTGTTCACCTCACAAACACAAGTGTTCTTGCAGAAAATATAATAACATCCGGCCCCCTGCATTGCAAGAGGCCGGATGTACTTTTGGCAGATTGTCCAGTTTTGATGCGTGAAGTGACGGGTCACCTTGCCGGAATGGCACCCGCAGACCGAAAAAGTATGAGTTTTTCGGTCAGTCGGTGTCGAGGTCGGTGGTGTCCGGCTCCACCGTCTGTGCGACGATGCCCGAAGAGTGGGAGTAGTTGCAGGTATCGGGCAGGTCGTCGGCGCGGTAATAGCCCGTTGCGCGGCTGGGGCAGTTGGGGCCGGCCAGCAGACCGCTCTGGGTGCAGTAAGCACGCTCCACCACGCCGTCGGCGGCCGGGAATGCCTTATAGGGCAGGTTCGCCTGAACCTGCTCCATATAGGCCTTCCACGCCATGACGCAGGTGCGGGTCTTGGCCTGATCCTTGGAGAGGGTGTTGGTCATGTCATAGGGCGCATCGTAGCCCCACCACACGGCGGTGACGTAATAGGGCGTGCCGCCCACGAACCACAGGTCCTTTTCGTCACTGGCAGTACCGGTCTTACCGAAGGATTCCATGCCGTTGGAGTTGGGGTAGCGGCCGCTGGCGGTACCGACGTTGGAGTACAGGACATTCTTGAGCAGCCGGTTCATGACGTAGGCCGTCTGCGGGGTCAGGGCCTGATAGCTGGTGGCGTTGTTTTCCAGATAGATGTTGCCGTCCCGGTCCAGCACACGGGTGTACAGGTGCGGGGTGGTGTACCCGCCGTCATAGAAGATCTGGAAGGCAGCGGCCAGTGCCGTAGGCGTAACGCCGTGGGTCTGGCTGCCCATGACCATCTGGGCGAGGCCGACATCGCTGGTGGGGTCCAGCGTATTCAATTGCAGGGTATTATAGACGAAGTTGAAGATGTTGCTTGCGCCCACAAGGTCGCCCACGCGGATGGCAATGGTGTTCAGCGAGCGGGCCAGACCGTTCCACAGCGGGATATCGGAGTTGTCGCCGTAGTTGCCGCCGTAGTTGCGGGGCCAGCTGCGCCATGCGTTCGGGTAGGCTTTCAGCTGGGTGTCGGACATGCCCATCAGGCCGTTCTTGCGGCAGTAATCCTCATCGCGGATGACCATATCCTGCTTGAGGTAGAGGGGCGAGTTGTTGAGCATGGTGGACCAGTTGACCAGACCGTACTCGATGCCCAGCGCATAAGCGCCGATGGGCTTGATGGTCGAACCGGTCTGCCGGGTCACACTGTAAGCGCGGTTCAGGGCGAGGCTCTTGGTCTTCTGGCCCAGACCGCCCACCATGGCCAGCACGTTGCCGTCATAGTCCAGCGTGACCATGGCCGCCTGTGTGCGGACGTTGCGGTAATAGTAGACGGTGCCGTCGTCGCCGGTGCGGGTCTTGGGGGTGCCGTCCTCGTTCATGACCTGCACATCGTCGTCCGAGATGGAGGTCACCTCTTCCTCATGCCAGCCCGCCGGGAAATAGGCGTCGTCGGTGTTGAGCATCAGGTTCTCCATGGCCGTCTGCATCTTGGGGTTGACGGTGGCCTCGATGGTATAGCCGCCGGTGTAGAGCATGTTCTGCGCTGTGGCTTCGTCCACGCCCTCCTTGGCCATGATGTCGCGGACGACCTCATTGAAGAGAGCATCGGTGAAGTAGCTGGTCACGGAGGAGGTTTTCTTCTTGCTGGTATCCTCCGCCAGCACCAGCGGCTGCGCGGCGGCGTTGCGGTAATCCTCTTCCGTGATGACTCCCTGCTGCCACATATTATACAGGATAAAGTTGCGGCGGTGGATCAGGTTTTCGGGGTTGGTGTAGGGGTTGTAGTTGGTGGGGTTCTTGGTGATGGACGCGATCGAGGCACACTCCCAGAGGGTGAGCTGGCTGACGTCCTTATTGAAGTACTCGTTGGCCGCCGTCTGAACGCCTTGGATGGTGCCAGTAAAGCTGATGGTGTTCAGGTAGGCTTCGAGGACCGTCTCTTTGGAGTAGGTGCGGCTCAGGCAGAGGGCGCGGTAGATCTCCCGCAGCTTGCGCAGAGCACCCTCGATGCCGCTGGCGCTCTTATCTGAGGTCAGGTTTTTGATGAGCTGCTGCTCCAGCGTGGATGCGCCCTGCTTGGAGCTGTAGATGGGCAGGATATACTCATTGATCATTGCGCCGATGGTACGCTTGAAGTTGACGCCCGGCTCATTGTAAAAGTCTTTATCCTCGGTGCAGATGAACGCATACTGTAGGTTGGCGGGGATCTGTTCCAGATCCGCCCAGACGCGGTGGCTGTTGGAGGAGCGCAGGGTCTCGTATTCCACCTGTGCGCCGGTGTCGGGGTCGGTGGCCACCACGGTGCTGGACTGGCTCAGCTCGATGTTGTCAAGGTCCAGCAGGTCACCGTCGTTGGCGGTGGCCTGTACCACGTAGTACACGGCGCCCACCGCCACCAGACTGCCCGCCATGATGCCCAAGCAGAGCAGGGTGGCAAGGGTGCGGCCGAGGAATTTCAGCACCGGGTGCTTGCTCTTTTCCCGCGGCTCCTTCGGCTCCTTGGCGGGCCGCGGGCTGGATGCCGGAGCTCTGCGGCTGTTGTTCAGATTGACTTGACGTCCCACTGCGGGCTGCGGGTCACGCTTGGCCCCGCCTTGGTGGATCTTTCTCGGTTCGATAAGGATCGCCTCCTGACCGGCCCGTAGGCCGATGATTCGCTGTGGTTATACGTTGACCTCCCCGCCGGTTTTTCCGGCAAAAGGGCAGAATTCTCCCCAGATAGGGATAGTATAGCACATTTGGCCCCGGAAAGTACAGCATTCCGGTGTGAAAATTCTTGCCGGCCGTCTGCATTTCTCCGTTTTTGCACATACTACCGTTTGAAAACTTCCCCTGCAAAGGAGTGATTTTGCCATGCGCAAGCTTGCGCTCTGTCTGTTTTATGCGCTTTGCACTTTTACCATCGCCTTCAGTCTGTTCTGGATGGCCCTGCCCCGGCTCAATGCCCGCTCCCCCGCCCCGCAGGACGAGGCAGACTCGGTGCCGCTGAGCCTTGCCGCACAGGCTCTGCCGGAGCGGACGGCCCTCTATTACCTCTGCGATGAGGGCGGGATGCTGACCGTTTACGCCTGTGGTGCCGACGGCCAGCCCGCCGACCGGCTGGAGGAGACCGGCATCTACGTCAACCTCCTGCCCGAAAACGATGCCCTGCGGATCAAGCAGGGGCTTTCCGTCTACAGCGAAACCGAACTGCGCACGGTCTTGGAGGATCTGGGCGAATGAAAAAAGCCTGACCGACCTGCCAGAATCTCCCACTCCGGGGGCGCTGGCAAAGCCGTCAGGCTTTGAGTGAGGCTGCTTACGCTTCCATGGCTTCCAGCGGGACAAGGTATTCCTTGCAGCACTGTTCGTAATGGAGCGAATAATCCTTGGTGGGGTTGTGGTGCATCAGGCTCTTGAGGGTGTGGGAGTCATAATCGTCGCCCTCGCTCATGCCGACCAGACGGGCCGCGATGTTGGAGCAGTGGTCCGAGATGCGCTCCGCATTGTTCAGCACATCGAGGAAGACAACGCCGGTATCGATGGAACAGATGCCATCCTTCAGGCGCTTGATGTGCTGGTCGCGGAGCTTTTCCACCATGATGTCGATGACCTCTTCCAGCGGCTCCACCTGACGGGCCAAGGCGAGGTCGTCGTTCTCGAAGGCGTCGTTGGTCAGGTCAAGGATGCGCTCCATGGCGCCGGTGAGGAGCTTGAGCTGCTCCTTGGCGTGGTCGCTGAAGGAGGCTTCCTTCTCGTACAGCTCCTCGGATTTCTCCATGATGTTCACGGCATAGTCGCCGATGCGCTCGTACTCGGTGACGAAGTTCAGCAGCTCGGTCACGGCGTGGCTCTCGTCATCGCCCAGCTCCTGATCGGTCATCTTGATGAGGTAGTTGGAGACCTCGACTTCCATCCGGTCGATGAGGTTCTCACGGACGTTGATGGCGCTCACCACATCCTCGTCCATCTTGATCAGCAGTGGCGCAGCCAGATTCACGTTGCGGGCCGCACGGCGGGACATCTTGACGACGGCGTTCTTTGCTTGCTGCAAAGCCACCGCCGGGCTCTTGAACAGGCGTTCATCCAGCACAGGCATACTCAGCTCCTGTGCTTCCTCGGCGCTGTCCGGCACAGTCAGGACAGCCAAGCGGGACAGCACCCGGCTGAACGGCAGGAAGAGAATCATCGCCGCCACGCTGGACAGGGTGTGGATGTTTGCGATGGAGCTCTTGTTCATCACATCGTTCCAGACCGGGATGCCGATGGTGTAGCGCACCGCATAGATGGCCGCCAGCAGCACCACGCTGCCGATGATATTGAAATAAAGGTGGATCAGGGCGGTGCGCTTACCGTCCTTGGAGGAGCCGCCGATGGTCAGCAGCGGAGTGAACGCCGTGCCGATGTGGGCACCCAGAATGATGGGGATGGCGGACCCGAAGGTGACAAGGCCGGTGCTGGACAAGGCCTGCAGGATGCCGACCGAGGCCGAGGACGACTGGATGATGACCGTGGCCACCACGCCGACCAGAATGCCGAGGATGGGATTGGTCATGCTGACGAACAGATCTTGGAACGCGGCGCTCTCCCGCAGGGGCGAAACGCCGGAGTCCATCAGGCTCATGCCCGTGAACAGGATGCCGAAGCCCAGCATGATCTGGCCGATGTTCTTCTTTTTTGCGTTGCGCAGGAACACATAAAAAATGCAGCCAATAAACGCGACCACGGGCGCAAAGGTCTTGGGCTGGATCAATGTCAGCCACAGGCTGTCGCCGGAGATATCCGCCATGCGGATGAGCTGGCCGGTGACAGTAGTACCAATGTTCGCACCCATGATCACGCCTACCGACTGCGTGAGGGTCATGATGCCGGAGTTGACAAGGCCGACGCAAATGACGACCGTACCCGCCGACGACTGGATGACGCCGGTGATGAGGGTGCCGAAAATAACACCCTTGATGGTGGAAGAGGTCAGTTTTTGCAGAACGCCCTGCATCTTGCCGCCCGCCAGCTTCTCCAAACCGGCGCCCATGATCGACATGCCGTACAGGAACAGCGCAATACCGCCCAACAGAGAGGTGATGTGTGTGATATCCATCTCGATACTCCTAAAATTGATCTTCCTTTTGCTTTTGAAACCAACAAAGGACGGCTGTCAGGCTTTCTCTGCCCGAACGCCGTCCTTTTTATTATAGCATTGCGCGGCCTGTTTCAACAAGCCTTATTTTACATGTTTTTTGCGTTTTTGATACATTTTTGCCTTTTCCGACCCAGCCTTATCCGGTTTTTTTCGCGGATTTTACATTGATTTTACAAAACGTTCAGTTTGCCACAGCAGACACCGTTTCCCGCCGCCGGGCCGTCTTGGCCCCAGCCTGTTCGCTCCGCGCCTTATCGTAGCAATAGCGGATGATGGCCTGCCGCCGGACGATGCCGATGAACATGCCCCGGTCATCCACGACGGGCACGAAGTTCTGGTTCATGGCCGCTTCGATCAGCTGGTCCATGCTGGTGGAGACAGTCACAGCCTTGTAATCCCGCTTGTGGGCAAAGCTGGAAATGGGCACGTCCTCGGCGGCTTCCAGATCAAGGCCGTGGGTCTTTTTCAGGCCCCAGAGGATGTCCCCTTCGGTCAGGGTGCCCACATACTCGCCCTTGCGGTTGAGCACCGGAATGGATGCGTAGCGGTTGTTCTCCCATTTTTCCAACGTCTGCCGCAGGGTGAAATCGTCGTAAACATACATCAGATCCTGCTTGGGGGAAAGGAAAAACAAAATGTTCATCATCAGCTCTCCTATCGAAAACAATTGTCTGCCGTTCTGGGCGCAGCTCCCCTTTTTTCCTGCTTTGATTTTAGCACTTTTTCACAGCGAGATAAAGGGAAAAATCATACTTTTTAGATTTTATTCACAGTCATCTTTCATCCTTTTTTAAAAGATTCGTAAAATCGGTGCACATTCCCGCGTTTTGTGCTATACTAACAGAGAGGGGGCTGCCCCACCGGCCCTTCGGCGCAGCGGCCGTACTCCAACAGGATACCCGCTTCCGGGGGCGAAATCCTGCGCAATCCGGCGCTGCTTGGGGCAGCCGCTTGAATTTTCCGCTGTACAGCGGGCCTCTAAAGAGGTATAATAGGTAGCGTAAGATTCCTTCCTCGGTTCGCCGGGGCAAACCAACAACATAGTAAAAAGGAGCAGAGCGACTATGATCACTTCCCGTTTTCCGCTGGGAGATGTCAGCTTCTCCGCCGAGTATTTCTCGACGCTGGTGGGCGAAGCAACCAAACAATGCTACGGTGTGGCTGCGATGACGCCCCGCGATCTGACCGATAAGGTCCGCAGCATGGTGCACGGTGCCGATTTTTCTGCAAAAGGCGTCCGCGTCACGCAGGAAGAGGGCCGTCTCGTGATCGAGCTGCACATTGCCGTCAGCTATGGGCTGAACATCTCGACCGCCGCGCGCAGCATCTCGCACCGCGTCAAGGATGAAGTCGAACAGGCCACCGGCCTGAAGGTTGCCCGCGTGATCGTCTCCGTTGATGACGTGATCGCCTGATCGGACAAGATAATAAGGAGTAAATTCAAATGATTTCTGGTAAGATCCTGCGCGACGCGATTATCTCCGGCGCGAACAACATCAACAATCAGCGCTCCCGCGTGGACGAGCTGAACGTCTTCCCCGTCCCCGATGGCGACACCGGTACCAACATGGGCATGACCATCGGCGCCTCCGTCCGTGAGCTGGAAGCTCTGGACGACAACTGCACCGTCGGCGAGGCTGCCAAGACTGCCGCCTCTGCCATGCTGCGCGGCGCGCGCGGCAACTCCGGCGTCATCACCAGTCTGCTGTTCCGCGGCTTCTCCAAGGCGCTGGAAGGCAAGAAGGAAGCCGGTGCCGACGACCTCGTGGAGGCCCTGAAGAAGGGCGTTGAGGGCGCTTACAAGGCCGTCATGAAGCCCACCGAGGGCACCATCCTCACCGTCGCCCGCGTGGCTTCCGAGGAAGCTGCCGCCTGCGGCGCTGCCGAAGTACCCGCCCTGTGGGAGGTCGTTCTGACCGCCGGCCAGAAGGCGCTGGACGATACCCCCAACCTGCTGCCCGTCCTGAAGAAGGCCGGTGTCGTGGACGCCGGTGGTCAGGGCATCATGATCATCTTCGAGGGCATGAGCAAGGTCTTCCACGGCGAGGGCATCGTCGCGGGCGGCGAGGCTGTCCCCAACAAGGCCAAGCTCTCCACCGAGAATGCGGGCAAGGGCGTCTTCACCGATGACCTGATGAAGGTCGAGGACATCAAGAACGGCTACTGCACCCAGTTCCTCATCAACAAGAATGAGGGTGCCAGCGCCGCAAAGATGCGTGCCTTCGCCGAATCCAACGGCGACAGCGTGGTCTGCATCGAGGATGATGACGTCATCAACCTGCATGTCCATACCGCCGACCCCGGCAAGATCCTGAGCGAGGCCATCAAGTACGGCTACCTGACCAACTTCAAGATCGAGAACATGCACGAGCAGTTCCTCGCCCGCCAGAAGCAGGGCAAGAGCCTTGAGAAACAGGCCTCCGCCGAGAAGAAGCCCGACCCGACCGCCGAGTTCATCTATGCTGCCGTCGATCCTGACCGCGAATACGGCTTCGTCGCCGTGGCCGCCGGTGAGGGCCTGAAGGCTGTCTTCACCGATCTGGCAGCCGACGCTGTGGTCTCCGGCGGTCAGACCATGAACCCCGCCACCGAGGACATCCTCGCTGCGGTCCAAAGCGTCCCGGCTAAGACTGTCTTCGTTCTGCCCAACAACAAGAACATCATCATGGCTGCGGAACAGGCACAGAAGCTGGCCGACCGTCAGGTGGTCGTCCTGCCCACCCGCACGGTGCCCATGGGCATCACCGCCCTGCTGAACTTCGACCCCTCCGCCAACGTCGAGACCAACACCATCAACATGATGGCGGCTGCTGACAAGGTCTCCACCGGCCTGATCACCTACGCCGCCCGCGACAGCGAGTTCGACGGCAAGCGGATCAAGAAGGGCGAGATCATGGCGCTGGAGAACGGCAAGATCGTCGCCACCTCCAACGACCTGATCAAGGCCACCTACCGTCTGGCCCGCAGCATGTGCAAGAAGGACTCCAGCTTTGTGACCATCATCTCCGGCTGCGATGTCTCCGACGAGGACGCCGAGAAGGTGACCGAGATCGTCAAGGCAAAGTGCCCGAACCACGTCGAGGTCAGCCACATCCGCGGCGGCCAGCCCGTGTATTATTATATGATCAGCGTGGAGTAAGCATTCCCCTGACCTGCAATCAAGAATGACCAAGGCCCCCTGCATCGGATCGTTGATGCAGGGGGCCTTGTTGTTTTGCGTCTTAAATTTTAAAAGAAACTCACCTGACTGCTCTCCGGCAGGTCGCCGAGGGCGCCGACTTGGCGCAGACGGTCAAGGATGGCGTTGCTGACGCCGGAGGCTTGCTGAAGCTCCTCGATGGAGAGGTACTCCTGCCCGTTGAGGGTGGCCTTTTCCAGCGCATCGGCAGCGGCACCGCCAAGGCCCTTCAGGGACGAGAAGGGCAGCCGCACCTTGCCGTCCTCCACGATATAACTGGAGCCGCGACTCTTGCCCAGCTCGATGGGCAGGAATTCGTAGCCCCGCACCAGCATCTCGTTGACCAGCTGGAGCGAGACCAGAACGTCTTCGTCCTTCGCGTTCTTTTCCTCTTTCAGGCGGCGCTTGACCTCGTTCATGTGGGCGCGGGCAACGGCAGCGCCGCCTACGGCGGCCTCATAGTCGATGTCGTCACCACGGACGGTGAAGTACACCGCATAAAACGCTTGGGGACGATAAATTTTGAACCACATCAACCGAATGGCCGACATCAGGTAGGCGACGGCGTGGGCCTTGGGGAACATATACTTGATCTTTCGGCAGGATTCAATATACCAGTCCGGGACCTCGTGCTCCCGCATGGCTTCCTCCCAGCCGGGCTTGAAGCCGCCCTTTGCCACCTTACCTTTACGGACGGCCTCCATGATATCGAAGGCCATCTTTGGTTCCAGCCCCTTGCGGAGCAGGTAAAGCATGATGCTGTCACGGCAGCCGATGACCTCCGCGATGGTGCAGGTTCCGTCCCGGATGAGTTCATCGGCGTTGTTGGTCCAGACGTCGGTGCCGTGAGACAGGCCGGAGATCTGGATCAGCTCGGAGAAATTCTTGGGCCGCGCCTCCACCAGCATTCCGCGCACGAAGTTCGTGCCCATTTCCGGGATGCCGAAGGTGCCGGTCTGGCTGTCGATCTGCTCCGGCGTCACGCCCAGCGCTTCCGGGCTGGTCAGCAGACTGTACACCTTGGGGTCGTTCATGGGGATGGAGTCGATGGGGATGCCGGTGTACTCCTCGAAATACTTGTAGAAGGTGGGCATATCGTGGCCCAGCTCATCCAGCTTGAGCAGGGTGTCGTGGAGATATTTGAATTCGAAGTGGGTGGTCAGCAGACCGCCCGCCACATCGTCCGCCGGATGCTGGATGGGGCAGAAATCGTAGATCTCATAGGTGTCGGGCACGACGACCATGCCGCCGGGATGCTGGCCGGTGGTGCGCTTAACGCCGGTGCAGCCCAGCGTCAGGCGGTTCTCCTCAGCGTGGTTGACGGTCCTTCCCCGCTCTTCCAGATATTTTTTGACGTAGCCATAGGCCGTTTTGTCCTGAATACCGGACACCGTGCCCGCCTTGAAGACGTTCGCTTTGCCGAAGAGTTCCTCGGTGTAGCGATGGACGTTGGACTGATACTCGCCGGAGAAGTTCAGGTCGATATCAGGTTCCTTATCGCCGTAGAAGCCGAGGAAGGTCTCGAAGGGGATGTCGTGGCCGTCCACCAGCATCCGGGTGCCGCAGTGGGGGCAGTTTTTATCGGGCAGGTCGAAGCCGTCGTCCACGCTGCCATCGGTGATGAACTCGCTGTATTTGCACTTGGGGCAGCGGTAGTGGGGCGGCAGACTGTTGACTTCCGAGATGCCGGAGAAGTGGGCCACAGCCGATGAGCCGACTGAGCCACGGCTGCCCACCTGATAGCCGCCCGCGTTGGAGTAGGCCACCAGCTTGACCGCGATGACATACAGGACCGCGTAGCCGTGGCCGCAGATGGAGTCCAGCTCTTTTTGCAAGCGTTTCTCCACGATCTCCGGCAGCGGGTCACCATAATCGCGCTTGGCGTGTTCCCACGTGGCATCGCGCAATTGCTGCTCTGCGCCCTCAATGCTGGGCGGGTAGGTGCCCCGCGGGATGGCGCGAACGTTGTTGTCGATGGACGCCGCGATCTTCCGCGGGTTTGTCACAACGATCTCATAGGCTTTTTCTTTGGGGAGGTAGCTGAACTGGTTCAGCATATCCTCGGTGGTGCGGTAGAACAGCGGCGGCTGGTTGTCGGCATCCTTGAAACCGTTGCCCGCCTGAAGGACCGCGCGGTAGACGGCGTCCTCCGGCTCTGTGAAATGGACGTCGCCCGTGGCGATGACCGGCTTGTGGAGGTCTTCGCCCAGTTGGATGACCGTGCGGTTGAAGTCCTTGATGACCTCTTCGCTGTCCACTTTGCCCTCGCGCACCATATAGGCGTTGTTGCCAAGCGGCTGGATTTCCAGCACGTCGTAATAGGCGGCGATCTTCTTCAATTCCTCGTAGGAACGTCCTTCCACGATGGCGCGGTAGAGTTCGCCCGCCTCACAGGCGGAGGTCAAAATCAGGCCGTCGCGGTACTTGTTGAGCAAGCTGCGGGGCACGCGGGGCTTTTTGAAGAAGTAGTTGACGTGGGCCTCGCTGACGATCTTGTACAGGTTTTTCAGGCCCATCTGATTCTTGACAAGGATGATGAGGTGGTAATATTTCTTTTTCAGCACCTCGCGGTTGCCGCCAAGGCCGGTGTTGATGCCGCTGACCGCAGTGACCTGCTTTTCCTCCAGATCCTTCAGCATGACGCAGAAAATGCGCCCCAGCGCACCGGCATCCTCACAGGCGCGGTGAGCCTCGTAGGCGGGCAGCTCCAAGTGCTTGTTGATGGTGCCCTGCTTGTAGTTGTGGAGGCCGGGGTACATCGCCTGCGCCATAGTCAGGGTGTCGATATACGTTGGCTCGAACTCGATGCCGCTCCGCTTGGCCGCAATACGGAGGAAGCGGATATCGAAGGAGTGGGCGTTGTGGGCCACGAGGATCCGCCCGGCCGCAAAGTTGAGGAAGGCTTGCAGCGCTTCGGCCTCACCGGGGGCATCGGCGACCATCTCGTTGGTGATGCCGGTCAGCTCGGTGATCTTGGGGGTGATGGGCTTGCCGGGTTTGACGAAAGTGTCAAATTCCTCCACGACTTCGCCGTTTTTCACGATGACGCCGCCGATCTCGGTCAGATACTCCACGTTGGGGTCAAGGCCGGTGGTCTCGGTGTCAAAGACGCAGAACTCGCCGCTCAGCGGGGCATCCTGCACACCGTAGACGCAGGGGATCATATCGTCCACGAAGTAGGCTTCGCAGCCATAGATGAGCTTGAAATCCGGATCGCTCTTGCGGATGTCATCCGCCGCCAGCATGGCTTCGGGGTAGCCTTGGCAGACACCGTGGTCGGTGATGGCAATGGCCGGGTGGCCCATCCGGTGTGCCAGCCGGACGATCCCGCCGGGGTCGCAGAAGGCGTCCATGCTGGACAGCTTGGTATGCAGATGCAGCTCCACCCGCTTGACCGGGGCATGGTCTTCCCGCTTCTTGCGCTCGACGAAGAGGACATCGTAGGGGTAGACGATGTAGTCATGCTCGTATTTGTCGTAGGAGCAGTCGCCCCGGACGATGACGGTGGTGCCCTTGGAGATGGACTCCCACTTGGAGCAGTCCTCCCCTTCCTGCGCCCGGATCTTCAGGTTGATGGAGCCGGTGTAATCGGTGATGGAAACGGTATAGATCTTGCGGTAGTTGCCCTTGACCTCGGTGAAGAAGACATCGCCCCAGATCATGCACTTGCCGCCCTCGCCGCCGAGGTCCTTCAGCGGCGTCAGGTTCTTGGGGGTGAACATCTTGCCGTGGAAGATGGTCACGGGCTTGTCGGTCAGATCGAGGCCCTCCACCTTGATGGACGGGGCTGTGTTCTTCTTCTCGAACTTGACCACCGGCGGCGCGATCTTCCGCTCCAATTTCTCTTCCATCTGGCGCTGTTCGGCCTCGCCCACCGCGCTTTGCAGGGTCACCTTGGGTTTGACGCCGGTGTGGGCCGCGACCCGCTCGGCCAGCAGCCGCTCGAACTCCATCTCCTGCAAAAACTTAGTGCCGTGGCAGACGCCGATGGTGATGTTCTGGCCGGTGATCTGGATGGTGCAGCGATCCAGAAAGCCGTTGATGGGCACGCCGTCCCGCTTCATCTCCTCCATCAGCTCCCGCAGGGCGGCTTCGTCCAGCGTCGCGTAGCCGAACAGGTTCTGGATGCGCAGTTCAAAGCCCTCATAATCGGGCTGGAGCGAAGCCAGCAGCCGCGCACACAGCCCCTTGTCCAGCGGGGCGGCACTGCGCAGGGTAAAGATGACCTGCCGCTCCTGCCGCAGCATCTGGGCGTGCTCGACAACGACGCGCCCAAAACAGGACGCAAAGTCCGGGTCCGCCATGAACTGCGGCCATAGCTGGGATACGAGTGGTGTCACAATGGTACTCCTTTTTTACTCGAAAAACGGCTGTGCTCCGTCTCGGTATGAAACGGGCAGCAGCCGTCTGCAATTCAGCCGAGGTCCTCCGTCTTGAAGACGTGGGAACCCTCGTAATAGAACTTCTCCCTCAGATCTTGTAGATCTCATCCATGAACTGATCGAGGATATGATCGCCGGTCAGCTTCTTGATGGGCTCGCCGTGGATGAACAGGACGGCCTCCCCTTTGCCGCCGGCAATGCCGATGTCAGCTTCGCGGGCCTCACCGGGGCCGTTGACGACGCAGCCCATGACGGCGACCTTGATGGACTTTTTGTAGCCCTGCAGCCGCTTTTCCACCTCGTTGGCGATTTCGGTGCAGGGGTACTGGGTGCGGCCGCAGGTCGGGCAGGTGATGACCTCCGGGCCGGCGACCGGGAAGCCCACAGCGCGCAGGATGTTGTATCCCGCTTCCACTTCCTTCTCCGGCTCAGCCGCCAGCGAAACACGGATGGTGTCGCCGATGCCTTCCAGCAGCATCCCGCCGATGCCCATGCCGGACTTGAGCAGACCCATCTGATAGGTGCCCGCCTCGGTGACGCCCACATGCAGCGGGTAGTCGGTGACAGCGCTGAGCTGGCGGTAGGCCTCCATCATGCGGGGCACGTTGGAGTTTTTGATTGAGATGACGATGTTGTTGAAATCGAACTTTTCCAGCAGACGGACATGGTACAGCGCGCTCTCCACCATGGCTTCGGGGACGGGGGCACCGTACTTGGCGAGGATGTGCTTTTCCAGACTGCCGCCGTTGACGCCGATGCGGATGGGGATATTCTTCTGCTGGCACGCCTGAACCACGGCCTTCACGCGGTCGTCATCGCCGATGTTGCCGGGGTTGATGCGGATCTTATCCACGCCCACATCAGCGCACGCCAGCGCGGCCTTGTAATCGAAGTGGATATCCGCCACGATGGGGATGTTCACCGCGTTCTTGACGGCCTCGATGCACTTGGCGTCCGCTGCGCTGGGGCAGGTCACACGCAGGATCTGGCAGCCCGCCGCCTCGCACCGCTTGGCCTGTGCCACATTGCCCTCGATGTCCTCCACCGGGACATTCAGCATGGTCTGCACCGCGATGGGGTTGTTGCCGCCGATGGTCACGTTGCCGATTTTTACTTCTCGTTTCAGCTGCCGCATGGTCATTTTTCCTTTCTTTAGATCGCACCGGTCACGAGCCGGACGATATCATTGTACGTTGCAAAGATCATCAGGGCGAAGAGGAGGGCGAATGCCGCCAGCGTCAGACCGCTCTGGATCTTTTCGGGCACGGCATGGCCCGTGACGCCCTCGATGAGCAGGAACACCACCTTGCCGCCATCCAGCGCCGGGAAGGGCAGCAGATTGAAGATGCCAACGTTGACCGTGATGAGCGCGAGCAGTTCCAGCAGGTCCTGCCAGCCGTAGCTGGCCGCCTGACCGATGGCCGTCACGATGCCCACCGGGCCGGACAGGTCGTTGATGCTCTCCCGCCCGCGCAGCAGGTCCATTAGCGAGGTGAAGATGATGCGCCCATAATAGAGCACGCTGTTCCACGCCTCTTTTATCACGTTGACCGGCGTTTTTTTGATGCCGTAGACCGTAAAACCGAGGCTCATGTGGGTCTCGCCGTCCTCGTCCTGCCATGTGTCGAACTGCACGCGGGGCAGCTCCACCTTTTTGCCGTCCCGCAGGACGGTGAAGCTGGCGGAGTAATCCTCGGTGCGCATCAGCTCATAGAGCATATCGTTGGCCACAAAGCAGCGGCGGCCGTTGACGGCCAGTACCTTGTCCCCCGCTTCCAGACCCGTCTGACCGCAGAGCGCGCCGTCCTCGACGGCGTAGATGACCCGGCTGGTGATGGGCTCGTTCTGCGCCGTAAGCACGATCGCCATGACCACAAAACCCAGCAGGAAGTTCATACAGGCACCCGCTGCCATGATGAGCGCCCGCTGCCAGACCGGAGCCTCGCTGAGGGGCTTGCCGTTGGGCTGGGAAAGATCCTCCCCATTTGAGGCTCCCCCGTTAGGGGAGCTGTCCGCGCCAGAGCGCTGGCTGAGAGGCCGCTCTTCCAGATCCGAGCGTTCCTCTCCTTCGGCCTGTTGGCTTTCCGGGCTCTCCTCCCCTTCCAGCGCAACGAAACCGCCCACCGGCAGGGCCCGGAGGCTGTACTGGGTGCCGTGGTGCATCTTTTTAAGCAGCACCGGCCCCATGCCGATGGAAAACTCGTTGACCTGCACTCCACAGAGTTTGGCCACCGCAAAGTGGCCGAATTCATGGATGGCGATCACCGCACTGAACACAAACACCGCAGCCAAAAGGGTAATGATAAAAGACATAGCTTCTCCAAAAATTTATATAGTACGCCGGATATGCTTACAGGTGGCTGCGCACGAAGGCGCGGGCCATCTTGTCGCACTCATACACGTCGGCCAGCGTGTAGCTGCCACCGAAGCTGTCGCTGTCCACGACGGCTTCCACCAAGCGGCCGATGTCGAGGAAACCGATCTTGTCTTCGAGGAAGAGCTTGACGGCTTCTTCGTTGGCGCCATTGGCGGCGCAGGGGCCAAGGCCGCCCTTCTTGATGGCCTTTTTGCAGGCCGCAAGGCAGCGGAAGGTCTCTTCGTCTGCCACATCGAAGGTCAGCATCTTGAGGGTGGTGAAATCCAGCTCCGGCACCACACCCGGCACACGGGCCGGGTAGGTCAGCGCGTACTGGATGGGGATGCGCATATCGGGCACGCCCAGCTGCGCAATGATGGAGTTGTCGCTGTATTGGACGGCGGAGTGGACGATGCTCTGGCGCTGGACGACGATCTGGATCTTCTCCGGGGGCAGACCGAACAGCCAGACGGCTTCGATCAGTTCCAGACCCTTGTTCATCAGGGTGGCGGAGTCGATGGTGATCTTCGCACCCATGTTCCAGTTGGGGTGCTTCAGGGCGTCGGCCTTGGTCTTGCCCCGCAGCTCCTCGGTCTTCATCCCGAAGAAGGGGCCGCCGGATGCGGTGAGCAGGATCTTGGTCAGGCTCTTGGCGCTCTCCTTATCCTGCAAGCACTGGAAGATGGCGGAGTGCTCGCTGTCCACGGGCAGCAGCTTGACGCCGTGCTTTGCCACCGCCTGTGTGACCAGATGGCCGCCGGTGACAAGGCTCTCCTTGTTGGCAAGGGCGAGGTCGTGGCCGCTCTCGATGGCGGTCAGGCTGGCCCCCAGACCGGCGATGCCCACCACACTGTTCAGCACTACGTCCGGGCCATCCATGGCCGCCAGTTCCTTCAGGCCCTCCGGGCCGGTCAGCAGCTTGGGCGCATTGGCGCGGCCCGCCAGCGCGGCATCCAGCTTGGCGGCGGCATCGGGGTTTGTCATACAGACGTATTTCGGGTGAAATTCCTCGATCTGCTCCAGAATCTTATCCACATGACTGTGGGCCGACAGACCGAAGACCTCATAGCCCTGTGCGCGGATGACATCCAGACTCTGCGTGCCGATGGAACCGGTGGAGCCCAGAAGCGTAATTTTTTTAGACATCGTGTTTCCTCCTAAAATGAGCGAATCAGCGATAGAAGACGGCAATGATGACCATGGTGACGAAGGGCGCGATGAACATCACACTGTCAAAACGGTCCAGAATGCCACCGTGGCCGGGGAAAATGGTGCCGTAATCCTTGATGCCGCACTGGCGCTTGACGACGCTGGCGAACAGGTCTCCGTAAATGCCAAGTACCGCCGCCACACAGGCCAGCAGCGCAATGACAACGTACATCGAGACGCCGATGTTGGAGCGGGTGAACGCCTCCATCCGGTCGGCTGCGATGGAGTAGACCAGCGTGACAACCACGCCGCAGACCATCGTGCCCAGCACGCCGCCGATGGCACCTTCCACCGTCTTTTTGGGGCTGACCACGGGGCAGAGCTTATGCTTGCCAAAGGCGCGGCCCGCGAAGTAGGCGCAGGTATCGCCGCCCCATGCGAAGCAGAGGCTCAGCAGGATGAAAAAGATCGCATCATAGCCGTATTCTTCCACAGGCAGCAATTCCTTCAGCCGGACGAACGAATAGAAGCAGAAGATCACGATGCCCGAAAACATCACAAGGCCGCTGGTTTTCGCAAAGCTGACGGTGCCGTTGCGCACCACGAGGTAGATGGCATAGAACAGCACGAGCAAAAAGGAAGCCGGCATGACCAGCGCCCGGCAGACCGAGTAGCTGGACAGCATGATGAGCAAAGTGTATGGCACCGTGACTACGTACAGCAGCCAATCCTTTTTGTCAAAGCCGAGGGCCGTGTAGATCTCATGGATCGCGATGAGGGTGATGGCCGCAACCACGAGGTTGAAGACCATCGTGTCGAAGGTGAACAGCACGCCGATGAGGACGAGGATGCCCACGACTGCGGTTATGATTCGTGTTTTCATACAGTGTTTCTCCTTGGTTTTGTTTGCCGGGGCGGTTTAGATGCCGCCGAACCGGCGGGAGCGCTTATTGAACTCCATGATGGCCGCATCGAGGTCGTCACGGGTGAAATCAGGCCACAGAACGTCCATTTCCACCAGTTCCGAATAAGCCGCCTGCCAGAGCATGAAGTTGGACAGACGCTTTTCTCCGCTGGGGCGCAGGATGAAGTCCGGGTCCTTCTGGCCGGTGGTGTACATGGCGTCGGACATCATCTCTTCGGTGATGTCTTCTGGCTTCAGCTCCCCTGCCGCCGCTTTGGCAGCCAGCTGCTGCGCGGCGCGGACGATCTCCGGGCGGCCGCCGTAGTTGACCGCGATGTTCAGGGTCATGCCGGTCTTGCCCGCGGAGTCCTCTTCCAGCTCGTTCATCAGCTTCTGGAGCTTGGGGTCCAGCGCCGTGCGGTCGCCGATGAACTTCATGCGGATGTTGCGGTCCTTATAGTTGAAGCCTTTCAGCAGATACTCGCCGAACAGCTTCATGATGGCGTTGACCTCTTCGAGGGGGCGCTTCCAGTTTTCGGTCGAGAAGGCGTAGAAATACACCGACGACACGCCCAGCTCATCGCAGTAGTTTGCGATATCCTGAAAAACGGCTGCGCCCTTTTTGTGGCCCGCCGTGCGGGGCAGACCGCGCTGCTTGGCCCAGCGGCCGTTGCCGTCCATGATGATGCCGATGGAAAGGCCCTCGGCGAATTCTTTGGGATGTTCCATTGTTGTTCTCCTATCTGCGGCAAAGGATCTTTTCCCCTGCCGGTCGGCAAAAAGTGCCGCGCACTACGTCCAGCACACGGCACTTTGATGGGTTTCACTCGCCGCGGCGATCAGACGGACATGATCTCCTTCTGCTTTTCCTCAACGGCTGCATCGATGATCTTGATATACTTATCGGTCAGCTTCTGGACATCCTCTTCCATGGTCTTCTGGGTATCCTCGGTCAGCTCACCGGTCTTCTTCATGGCCTTGGCCTTATCCATGGCCTCGCGGCGGATGTTGCGGGTCGCCACCTTGGCGTCCTCACCCAGCTTGGAGACTTCCTTTGCCAGCTGCTTGCGGCGCTCCTCGGTGGGAGCCGGGAAGTTCAGGCGGATGGTCGAGCCATCATCAATGGGGGTGATGCCCACATCGCTGGCCATAATGGCCTTGCTGATGGCGCGCAGCAGGGTGCGGTCCCACGGGGTGATGGTCAGGGTGCGGGCCTCGCTGACGGCCACGGATGCGACCTGCTGGATCGGGGTGGGGGCACCGTAGTAATCCACGCTCACCTTGTCCAGAACGGCGGGATTCGCACGGCCTGCGCGAACGGCTGCCAGCTCACGGTTCAGATGCTCGACCGTGCTCTTCATCTTTTCTTCAAATGCCTTCGTGTTGCTGCTCATTGTCCTTGTCTCCTGTTTGTACTTATTCTGCACAGGCTGCGGGTGCCGCCTGTTTCATTCTATTGTAATGGGCTGCGGGCTATGCTCAGCCCTCGTAGACCAGCGTGCCGACGTTCTCGCCCTGCACAGCCTTCGCGATGTTGTCCGGTTCGGCCAGATCGAAGACCAGAATCGGGAGCTTGTTGTCCCGGCAGAGGGTAGCGGCGGTGCCGTCCATGACGGCCAGTTGATCTTCCAGAACCTTGGTGAAGGTCAGGGTGTCGTACTTTTTGGCGTCGGGGTACTTGTGGGGATCCTTATCGTAGACGCCGTCCACCATCGTCGCCTTGAACATCACGTCCGCCGAGACTTCCACGGCGCGCAGTGCGGTGGCCGTATCGGTGGAGAAGAAGGGGTTGCCCGTGCCGCCGCCGAAGACCGCGATCTTGCCCTCTTCCATGGCGCGCAGTGCGTCCTTGCGGGTAAAGGCCGGGGCCACCTGCGGCATCGTGATGGAGGTGAACACCTCGGTGGGCACACCCAGCTGCTCCAGCTTGTCGGAGACAGCCAGCGCGTTCATCACGGTCGCCAGCATCCCGATCTTGTCGGCGAGGGTACGCTCCATCTTGCCGCTGGAGCGGCCGCGCCAGAAGTTACCGCCGCCCACAACGATGCCAATCTGCACGCCGAGGTCGTGTGCCTTCTTGACGCCGCCGCAGATGGCGTCCATGGTCGGCTCATCAAAGCCGGTGCCCTTCTCGCCGCCAAGGGCCTCACCACTGATCTTGAGCAGGATACGCTGATATTTCAATGCCATAATTCAATACACCACCTATAATATTTGTGCCGCCTTGACCGGCAGCTTTGTTTCTCCTGTCTATTTTACAATAAAATGCCGGTATTGTAAACAGAAAAAGCAATTTGTCCCGCCAAACAGCGCAAAAGTAAAATTTTCTCTGGACATTTCACGTAAAACCTGCTATACTATCTCTTGCATTCGCGGGCATCGTACATCGGCTAGTATATCAGCCTTCCAAGCTGAGGAGGTGGGTTCGATTCCCATTGCCCGCTCCATGCAAACAAAAATCCCACACTGTGTTCTGATTGGCACAGTGTGGGATTTTTGTTTTAAGCTTAACAGCAACTCGCTCAGAACCGATCCGTTGTTCCTTGCATACGCTTGGTATATGTGATTTTATACGGCATCCGTTTGTACCATTCGCACATCTCATTCCCACGAAAAATGCAATCATTCCGCCGTGTACAAAATCACCCCCGGCGCAGAAGGCTCCGCGCCGGGGGTGGGGTTCATCTTATGGTTCCAGTTCCGCTCATTTGAGCATGCAGTACACATAACCGGCGGCCGTGCCGATATTGGCGAGGCCCAGCAGAGCGCCGATGGGCGAAGAGAAGTAGACAAGGGCCGAATCCCGGATCAGGGTGCCGTTGAGGGTGGTGCCCTCTTCCGGGTACTGCTCCGGATAGGCCTTCTGGATCTGGCCGGCGATGGCACCGATGCTGGAAATGTTCAGGTAACCCAGCACAGTCGTGCCAAGGCCGCACACCGTTGCCATCAGGCCGGTGATCGAGCCGCTGCTGATGGCGCTCCCGACGGTTTTCACGATGCCCACTGTTGCCAGCGCAGCCATGCCGATATTGAATGCCGTCCGGACCCAGCTGCCTTTGTTTTCGCCTTCGGCATCGCCGCCTGTGGTATACGTCATTTCCTCCATGGTGAGGAGTGCATAATTTTCAGGGTATGTCAAAGTCATCATTGTTCTACCTCCAGAATGATACGGTACGAAGGTCGTCTTTTCTTTCATTATAGAGGCAGTGGAAACTTCTGTCAAGAGACGAAACTTTTTCGCGCAGACGCAAAAGCACCGCACAGCGATGGTTTTCACATCGTGTGCGGTGCTTTTCACCAGAAGTTCACTTCTTCTGGTCTTCTTGTTCTTTTCGCAGCCTCTTGATCCGCTTTTTCTCGCTTTCCACATGGGGCCACGGCCACGAGAAGCCCTCGTTCTCGCGGCACCACTTGACCAGCGGGGAGAAAGAGAACGCCAGCCCGAACAGGTACAGCAGAACGTACAGCACTGCGTCCAGCGTGAACAGTGCATCCAGCGCGGCAATGACTGCCATGATGCAGCCCGCTTTCAGGAAGAACAGGCCGTTCTGGCGGCAGTATTCGGCAAAGTTCTCCGCCTTGACCGCCTGTCGGCCTTGGTCGCCCCAGACACGGGGGTTCTTCATGACCGAATAGCCGTAGAAAACCATCATCAGGCCGCAGGTCAATTGAAATCCGAAAAACATAGCGCACCTCGTCCGTGTTTAGTCGTCGTACTCCTCAAACAGGGGCTTCATCATGGGCAGGAAGTCCAGCGTTGCAAAGTAGTCGCGCGGGGTCTCGGCGCGGCGGATGAGACGGTGGGAGCCGTCCTCGCAGAGCAGAACCTCGGCGCTGCGCAGCTTGCCGTTGTAGTTATAGCCCATGGCCGAGCCGTGAGCGCCGGTGTCGTGGATGTAGATCAGGTCGCCGATGTCGATCTCGGGAAGCATCCGGTCGATGGCGAACTTATCGTTATTCTCGCACAGGCCGCCGACCACGTCATACTTGTGGTCGCAGGGGGCGTTCTCCTTGCCCAGCACGGTGATGTGATGGTAAGCGCCGTACATGGCCGGACGCATCAGGTTGGCTGCACAGGCGTCCAGACCGATGTACTCCTTATAGATGTGCTTCTCGTGGATGGCCGTTGCCACCAGTGCGCCGTAGGGGCCGGTGGTGAAGCGGCCCATCTCGGTGAAGATGGCCACATCGCCCATCCCGGCGGGGACGAGGATCTCCTCAAACTTCTTGCGGACGCCCTCGCCGATGGCCATGATGTCGTTTTCGGTCTGCTCCGGGCGGTACGGGATGCCGACGCCGCCGGACAGGTTGATGTAGGAGATGTGGGCACCGGTCGCCTTCTGGACCCGGACGGCCAGTTGGAACAGGATGCCCGCCAGCTCCGGATAATAGGCATCGGAGATGGTGTTGGAGGCAAGGAAGGCGTGGATGCCAAAGTTCTTGGCACCCTTTGCCATCAGCTTCTTATAGCTGTCGATCATCTGCTCCTCGGTCATGCCATACTTGGCGTCGCCGGGCTTGTCCATGACCTGAAAGCCTTCTTCGCTCGCACCCAGTTGGAACGTTCCGCCCGGATTGTAGCGGCAGAAGATGTTCTCCGGCACACCGGCCACACGGTCGAGGAAGTCCACCATGGTAGCGTCGTCGAGGTTGATGTAAGCGCCCAGCTCATAGGCTTTCTTCATGTCCTCCACGGGGGTCTGGTTGGAGGAGAACATGATGTCGCTGCCGGTAAAGCCGCAGACTTCGCTGAGCATCAGCTCGGTCAGAGAGGAGCAGTCCACACCGCAGCCCTCTTCCTTCAGGATCTGGAGGATGATGGGGTTGGGCAGCGCCTTGACGGCAAAATACTCCCGGAAGCCCTTGTTCCAGCTGAAGGCTTTATTGATGCGGCGGACGTTCTCGCGAATGCCCTTTTCATCGTAGACATGGAACGGGGTAGGAACATCCTGAATGATCTCCTGCGCCTGTTCTTCGGTCAGAAACGGTTTCTTTTCCATAATATACTTCCCTCTCATTTTATAGCGTCACCGCCGTGCGGTGCGGATTCAGGTCTTGAGGTTGCTGCGGGTGGGGGTGAAGGTGGGGATCATCTCCGCCAGCTGCTTCACCACGCCCTCGTCGTTGTGTTCTGCCGCAGCGGTCAGCGCCTGCAATTGGCTGTAGAAGTCGGCAAGGTCGATCTGGCGCGGCGGAGCCACAAAGATCTTGTTGTGCTCGGTGCGGCGCATCTTGTCCTGCTCCTCGTCCATCATCAGCTCTTCGTAGAGCTTTTCGCCGGGGCGGAGGCCCACGATCTTGATCTCCATGTTCACGCCCGGCTCATAGCCGTAAAAGCGGATCAGCTGCTTGGCAAGATCCATGATCTTGACCGGCTCGCCCATATCGAGGACGTAGATGCTGCCGCTCTCGGCCAGCGCACCGGCCTGCAGCACGAGCTGAGCCGCTTCCGGGATGGTCATGAAGTAGCGCTCGATGTTGGGATCGGTCAGGGTGACGGGGCCGCCCTTTTTGATCTGCGCTTCAAACAGCGGGATGACGCTGCCGTGGCTGCCCAGCACGTTGCCGAAGCGGACAGCCACACACTTCATGTCGGTGTTGCCCGCGAAGGTCTGGATCAGCATTTCGCAGATGCGCTTGGTGCAGCCCATGACGCTGGTGGGGTTGACGGCCTTATCGGTGGAGAGCTGGACGAACCGCTCCACCCCGTGCTCGCTGGCACTGGTGAGCAGGTTCTTGGTGCCAAGGACGTTGTTCTTGACCGCCTCCGCCGGGCTGACCTCCATCAGCGGCACATGCTTGTGGGCCGCTGCGTGGAAGACCACGGTGGGGTGATAGGTCTCGAACACTTCATCAAGGCGCTTTTTGTCCCGGATGGAGCCGATGAGCACCGTGACCGGGATATCCCGGCCGTACTTCTGCTGCAGCTCCATCAGCAGCTCGTAGGCACAGTTTTCGTAGATATCGAAGATGAGCAGCTTGCCGGGCTGGAACCGCATGACCTGACGGCAGAGCTCGCTGCCGATGGACCCGCCGCCGCCTGTGACGAGGACGGTCTTACCGGTCAGGTAGCCGGAGATCTTCTCGATATCCAGCGTGACCTCCTCACGGGAGAGGAAGTCGGCGGTGTTCAGTTCGCGGAATGCCTCCTGCTGCGGTGCGCCGGCCCCGACCAGCTGCGGGTCGCTCAAGATCTGGACCGCGCAGTGGGTGGAGACACAGAGGTCGATGACATGGTTCAGCTTGCTGCCCCGCAGCGTCGGGATGGCGATGATGATGCTGTGGATGTTGTACTTTTCGCAGATCTGCGGGATCTGCTCCAGCGTGCCCCGCACCGGCACGCCGTGGATGGTCTGGCCGAACTTGGCGGGATTATCGTCCACGGCAACGACGGGGTGGCCGTAGCTTTCGTTGGACTTGCAGACGTTGATGGCCCACGCACCGGCCTCGCCCGCGCCGACGATCAGCACCGGGCGGTTGGGGTCCTTGGCAGGGACGCCGCGCATCCGCTCGCCGATGGGATGGTTCAGGAAGAGCCGCCACGCCAGACGGCTCCCGCCCACCAGCAAAAAGATGAGCACCGCTGCCATCGCGTTGGCGGAGTCGAACAGCACGCCGTGGATGAGGCCGTGGTTCACGAAATAGACGATGCCGGTGGGCACGGCGATCATGCCGCCGAGGCGGATGAGATCCCGCTCGCCCGCGTACTTCCACAAGGTCGAGTACAGCCCGCCCACCAGAAAGCTGATGAGGTAAAGGGCCACGATCCACGGCAGATTATCGTAGAGCAGCGCCCGGTTATGGGGCCACCACGCCGCTTCCACCGCACCATCGGCACGGAGCAGCAGTGCAAAATAAAAGCTGAACAGAATGAGCGCCGCATCCAGCACCACCAGAACCGCCCGGCGCAGCCAGACCTGCGGCGTGATTTTTTTGATATCCTTCACAAAAAGTCCTCTTTACCTTCGGCGTCTTGTCCGGCGCCGGTTTATTCGCCACAGCGGCAGAAAAGAGCCTGTTCCGCCATGGTATCCATTGTATTATACTCGTTTCCCGCCGCTGTGTCCAGAAGATTTCATCTTTCGGGCGGATTTCCCCGCTTTTTCCGCACCGAGGATGGCCCGCACTTCCTCCCCAAGGCCCAGAGGCCACGCCGCCGCAGCCCCGACGAGCCCCATCCCGCCGCCGCCCGCAGCCAGCGCGGCGAGACGGAGCGGCAGCTCCCCGACAGACCACGCTGCCAGCATTTCCCGGAAAACCATCCCCGCCCCCGCCGAGACGGCTGCCGCCAGCACCGGAGCCCCCAGCCAGCGCCACACCGCCGGGCGCACCCCGCTGACGCGCAGCAGCCGCCCGGTGTTCGCCAGACAGGTATAAACGCTGGACAGCAGAATGACGAAGAGAAAGCCCCGCATCCCGAAGCGGGGCAGCAGCAGCATGACCCCCGCAATGCGGAGTACAGCGTCCCACAGGCTGTAGCGGAAGACGGCCTTCTGCTCTCCCATCCCCTTCATTGCGCCGTCCACCATGCTTTCAAGGTACATCAGCGGCATGGCCGGGCCGAGGACTGTCAGATAAAAGCCCGCCTCGGCCCCGTTTTCTCCGTACAGAAGGTCTGCCAGCGGGCCGCCCCACACCCAGAACACCGCCCCCGCCAGCGCAGAGAAGTAACCCGTCAGCCGCAGCATCCGGTCCAGCAAGGCCGAAAGCCGCTTTTTCTCGCCCCGGATGTGGGCTTGGGTGATCTCCGGCATCAGCAGAACGGATAAGCTCCCCAGCAGCCCGAAGGGAAAGGTCAGCAGCGGCAGGGCCATACCCTTCAAATTGCCGTATTGGGCCACGGCGGCGCTGCGGCCCCCGGCGGCCAGCAGATACACCGTCAGGCACGCGGGCACCAGCATGTTTTCGGCGGTATGGAGAGCGCTGGCAAGGCAGCGCCCGCCCTCCACCGGCCACAGGATCTCCCACAGCCGCTTCGCCGGGTCCGCCGGGCGTCGGGCAGGGCCCGCACCGAATGCGGATACCGCCTCCTGCCGGTAAAACAGGGCCATCATCCCGCAGGAGACGGCTTCACTCAGGGCTGTTGCCGCGAGGACGGCGGTGCATTTGCCGCCCACGTCCAGAGCCGCGCCCCGGCTCAGGGCGAACCAGATGACCCCGATCCGGACCGTCTGCTCGGCCAGCTGGCTCACCACGTTGGGCGACACCCGCCGCCGCGCAATAAAAAAGCCGCGCAGCACCGCCGAGACCGCCATCCACGGCATCCCGAAGGCCGATACCCGCAGCGCCCCAGTGGCCCGGACATCCCCCAGCCACCATTTTGCGGCCAAGCCCGCCAGCCCGAACTGAGCGGCCAGCGCTGCACTGCCCAGCAGCAGCGCCGCCCCCAGCAAACGCACCAGCATCCCCCGCGCTTCGGCCCGGCTGCGGCTCAGCTCCTCGGCCATCAGGCGGGTAGCCGCCACCGAAACGCCGGACGTCGCCAGCGTGACAAAGAGCGAATACACCGCCAGCACCAACTGGTACAGGCCCATCCCCTCGCCGCCCAAGGCGTTGGCCAGCCAGATGCGCAAACCCATCCCCGCCAACCGGAGCACGATGTCCGCCCCCGTGAGCAAGGCTGCGTTTTTCAGGTAGCTCTGCCGCATTGCCGCACCTCCCCCATCTTCGCTTCTACTATATGAAGGCGGCTTTGCAAAATATGAGTTGGGCCGTGGGTTGTTTCTTTCCTAGTTTTATGATATGATAGGAGCCGGTCAAGACTTTTTGTCCAAACATCAACGAAGGAGGAAAGGCCGCTGCCCCTGTCCGGCCCGGCCTTATGAGAGTATGAGCGAAGAATGTACCCATGACTGCTCCAACTGCGGCGCAGCATGTTCTTCCCGCGATGCTGCCCCGCAGCATGACGCCCCCAACCCCAACAGCAGTGTCAAGAAAGTGATCGGCGTCGTGTCCGGCAAGGGCGGCGTCGGCAAGAGCATGACCAGCGCCCTGCTGGCCTGTGCTATGGCCCGCCGCGGCTACCACTGCGGCGTTCTGGACGCCGACATCACCGGCCCGTCCATCCCGAAGCTGTTCGGCATCCATGGCCGGGCCATGGCCGACGAGAAGGGCTGCTGGCCCATCCAGAGCCGGATGGGCATCGACGTGATGAGCATCAACCTGCTGGTGGAGAACGAAGAGGACCCCGTCGTCTGGCGCGGCCCTGTCATCGCCGGTGCGGTGAAGCAGTTCTGGACCGATGTGGTCTGGAAGGACGTCGATTTCCTGTTCGTGGACATGCCTCCGGGAACCGGCGATGTGCCCCTGACCGTCTTCCAGAGTCTGCCCGTGGACGGCATCGTGGTCGTGGCAAGCCCGCAGGAACTGGTCAGCATGATCGTGGCCAAGGCCGTGAATATGGCCGAGATGATGAAGGTTCCCATGCTCGGCGTCGTCGAGAACATGAGCTATATCGTCTGCCCTGACTGCGGCAAGCACATCAACGTCTTCGGCGACAGCCATGTGGACGAGGTCGCCGCCAAGCACCACCTGCCCGTGCTGGCCAAGTGCCCCATCGACCCCCAGTTGGCCTCCCTGTCCGACGCCGGTCTGATCGAGACCTATCCCGGTCAGTATCTGGAAGGTGCCGCCGACGCCTGTGAGAAGCTGCTGAAGAAGTAAAGCAATCGATCCTTCCCCTGTCCGTGTTCCTCTTGAGCACGCAGGGGATTTTTATTTGCTTTTCGCTCATTTCATGATGCAATGATGCGCTCCTGTTGGGCTCCTATGCCCGCGGTGAAGCATTATCGCAAGTCAAGAAATTAGCACAACATTCAAACAGCATATTTGCGATATGCAATTCAACGTTGTTGCTGTTGCATTAAAAAGTCGAATTGCTATAGAAAGCAAGATGTTACGCAGTTTTTCGGGAGAGCAAAATGTTTTTGTGAAGTAGGTTCATCTTTTCTTCTGTTTTTTTGAAAGATTTTCCGGTTCCGCTCTCTTGTAAATCCGTACAGAAAGCTTTATAATGGTAAAGCGTTCTGTGATATTGGGACAGAACGGGTGAAAGTATAAATGGGAAAAGGAGTATTCGATTATTATGTTGACGAATGAATACCTGAAACGTGTTTATGATGGTCTGGCTCAGCGCAATGCAAACGAGCCCGAATTCCTGCAGGCTGTCCGCGAGGTTCTGGAGAGCATCCAGCCCGTCGTGGAGAAGCACCCCGAATACGAGAAGGCTGCCCTGATCGAGCGTCTGGTGGAGCCGGAGCGCATCATCACCTTCCGTGTGCCTTGGGTCGATGATGCGGGCAAGGTTCAGGTCAACCGCGGCTACCGTATCCAGTTCAACAGCGCCATCGGCCCCTACAAGGGCGGTCTGCGCTTCCACCCCTCTGTCAATCAGGGCATCCTGAAGTTCCTCGGCTTTGAGCAGACCTTCAAGAACAGCCTGACCACCCTGCCCATGGGCGGCGGCAAGGGCGGTTCCGACTTCAACCCCAAGGGCAAGAGCGACATGGAAGTCATGCGCTTCTGCCAGAGCTTCATGACCGAGCTGTACCGTCACATCGGTCAGTTCGTGGACTGCCCCGCCGGTGATATCGGTGTCGGCGGCCGCGAGGTCGGTTACCTGTTCGGCCAGTACAAGCGCCTGACCAACAGCTTCCAAGGCGGTATGCTCACCGGCAAGGGCCTGACCTTCGGCGGTTCTCTGGCTCGTACCGAGGCTACCGGCTACGGCCTGTGCTACTTCACCGCTGAGGCTCTGAAGTGTATGCGCAACGACAGCTTCGCCGGCAAGACCGTGGTCATCTCCGGTTCCGGCAATGTCGCCATCTACGCTTGCGAGAAGGCAACCCAGCTGGGCGGCAAGGTCGTCACCATGTCCGACTCCAATGGCTATGTCTACGATCCCAACGGCATCGATCTGGCTTACGTCAAGGATTTGAAGGAAGTCCGCCGCGGCCGCATCAAGGAGTATGCCGAGACCCACGAGGGTGTTACCTATGTTGCCGATTGCAGCAAGGTCTGGACTGTCCCCTGCGACATTGCCCTGCCCTGCGCGACCCAGAACGAGATCAACAAGGAGTCCGCTGAGGCTCTGGTCAAGAATGGCTGCACCGTCGTCTGCGAGGGCGCTAACATGCCCAGCACCCCGGAGGCCATCGAGGTCTACCTGTCCAACGGCGTCCTGTACGGACCCGCAAAGGCAGCCAACGCCGGTGGTGTCGCAACCTCCGGTCTGGAGATGAGCCAGAACTCCGAGCGTCTGAGCTGGACCTTCGAAGAGGTCGATGCAAAGTTGAAGGGCATCATGGAGGGCATCTTCCACGCTTCCTATGATGCTTCCGTTGCCGCCGGTTCCGAGGGCAACCTGATGGTCGGTGCAAACTGCGCCGGCTTCTTGAAGGTCGCTACCGCTATGATGGCACAGGGCATCACCTACTAATTGTTCCATCGCATTTTCAAGAGCCGTGTTCGCAAGAGCGCGGCTCTTTTTGTGTGTTTGACAAAGTGCGGTGTATCGTTTATAATAAAAGCACAATGATAGACAGGAGGTGCCAAGCATGAATTACACTGTACCGTACAATGGCACATTTTGCAGCAAGAAGAAAATTTTGAAAAAGCGTGTTCCCTCCAAGGAGGCCATTGAGATTCGAAATTATTGCCTGTCGCATCCGCTTTCCGCCTCAAAAAGCACCGATGGTAAGATTGTTTTCAAAATTCAGGGTCCGGGTGAAAAATAAGTCATGAATGTTGTGGAGTACACTCACACGCTCACACCATTAGCACGAAATTTTGATTGCGGCAATCCCTATCTTAATCTGTTTTTACGCAGTCCGGATGCTTTAAACTCCAGCATCGGCAAGACTTATGTTTATCTGACCGAAGCAAACGACTGTATTTTAGGTTATTATAACATCAGTGCCGGTTCTGTGGATCAGCTAGAAAATGGTTTTCGGGTAAAATCCGGCGGCGCAATCCATATCGGTTATTTTGCACTGGATGAGCGTGCGCAGCATCAATTTCAAGGGCAGATGCCTGACGGCACCAATCTTTATCTCGGTGATTATTTATTGATCGAATGTCTTGACCGTATCGAACAAATTCGGGAGGGCTTTGTAGGCGCCGCTGTTGTAACACTGGCCTCTTCTGAAGCCGGTGAGCATCTATACCGCAAACATGATTTCCTTGACCTTGACGACGACTTGACTTTCAGCCTGAGCGAAGGCGAGGGTGAGTGCATTCCATTATATCTCCCGCTCGATTATTAAATTCAGGAGCCGTGTTCGCAAGAGCGCGGCTCTTTTTGTATCTATCCGCTGTCCTGCCCCTCCCGGAGATGCGGCCTGTATAAAGCCCCGCCACCCCGTCCATACTGACCACATCAAGCGAAGAGAGGGTTTTGAAATGGACGAAGCGATGTTTTGTTTTCAATGCGAACAAGCGGCCAACTGCACGGCCTGTACGGGGAAAGCCGGGGTCTGCGGCAAAAGCGCCGAGACCGCAGCGGCGCAGGACCGGCTGACCGGCGCACTCATCTCCTACGCCGGGCAGCTTGTCGGCGAAGGGCGGGCCCCGGCCCCGGAACAGGCCCTGCTGCTGATGGAAGGGCTGTTCACCACCATCACCAACGTAAACTTTGACCCGCAGACCGTGGACCAACTGACCGAGACCGTTCACGCCGCGTGCCCCGGCATCGGGTTCGACTACGATATGCAGAAGCTCTGGCACGAACCGGACGAAGACATCCGCAGCCTGAAGTCCTTCGTGCTGTTCAGTCTGCGCGGGATGGGGGCCTACAACTACCACGCGCGGGTGCTGGGCCGCATCGACCCGGAGCTGGACCGCTTTTTCTGTGAGGCGCTGCAAGCCATCGGGAGCGAGTGCTCCATCGACGCGCTCTGGGCGCTGGTGCAGAAGACCGGCGAGGCCAGCTACCGCTGCATGGAGCTGCTGGACGCCGCCAACACCGGTGCCTTCGGCCAGCCGGAACCGGTGGAGGTGCCGCTGGTCATCGAGAAAGGGCCTTTCATCGTCATTTCCGGCCACGATCTCTACGATATGAAATGCCTGTTGGAACAGACTGCGGGCAAAGGCATCAACGTGTACACCCACTCGGAGATGCTGCCCGCCCACGGCTACCCGGAGCTGAAGCAGCGCTATCCCCACCTGAAGGGCAACTTCGGCACCGCGTGGCAGAACCAGCAGCGGGAGTTTGAGGACATCCCCGCGCCCATCCTGTTCACCACCAACTGCATCATGCCCCTGCGGGCCAGCTACGCCGACCGGGTGTACACCACCTCGGTCGTCTCCTACCCCGGCATCCAGCACATCGGGCCAGAGCGGGATTTCTCACCCCTCATCGCCAAAGCCTTGGAGCTGGGCGGCTACAAGGAAGACACCGCCATGCCCGGCATGAACGGCGGACGCAGCGTCGTGACCGGCTTTGCGCGGAATGCCGTCCTCTCCCACGCGGGCGAGATCGTGGCTGCGGTGCGGGCCGGGCAGATCCGGCACTTCTTCCTTGTGGGCGGCTGCGACGGCACCCGCCCTTCCCGCCGGTACTACACCGAGTTTGCGAAGCTCACCCCGCCGGATACCGTCCTCCTGACACTGGCGTGCGGCAAGTTCCGGCTGAACGATCTCGACCTTGGCACGGTGGCGGGGCTGCCCCGCATCCTCGATGTGGGCCAGTGCAACGACGCCTACAGCGCCATTCAGATCGCGCTGGCGCTGGCCGATGCCTTCCAGTGCAGCGTGAACGACCTGCCCCTTTCCCTCGTGCTCTGCTGGTTCGAGCAGAAAGCCGTCTGCATCCTCATTGCGCTGCTGGCACTGGGCATTCAAAACATCCGGCTCGGCCCCACCCTGCCCGCCTTCCTCTCGCCGGGCGTAGTGAAGGTGTTGCAGGAGAAGTATGGCCTCATGGCTGTGACCACCCCGGAGGAAGACCTGAACGCGATCCTTGGTTCGAAGTGAAACACTTTCACCTCTCCATCAAACCGCACAAGAAGGGCGGAATTTTGGCTTTTACGTTTGGCGCAACTGTCGCTTGAAAATTTTTCAGCGGTCAGTATAATAAGAGGTAACGGAACAAAGGCGTTCCAGATGGGTAGAGTCTGCCCATCTGGGGCGTCTTTTTTGTTTTTCCGTGTTTTGAGGATGCGCTGCGGAAGGTGCCGCAGCCGAAGGATTTTCATTTTAGAGAACAAGGATGGGAAAGGCAATGGAAAAATTTACGGAAAACGCCACGCCTCTCGGCCTGTATGATCCCCAGTTCGAGCACGACGCCTGCGGCATCGGCGCGGTGGTGGATATCAAGGGCCGCAAAAGCCACCAGACCGTCAGCGATGCGCTCTCCATCGTGGAGCGTCTGGAGCACCGCGCCGGCAAGGACGCTGAGGGCAAGACCGGCGACGGCGTGGGCATCATGTTACAGATCAGCCACAAGTTCTTCTCCAAGGTCGCCGACGAGATGAACATCTCCTTGGGCAACGAGCGCGAATACGGCGTGGGCATGTTCTTCTTCCCCCAGAACGAGCATCTGCGGGCACAGGCTATGAAGCTGTTCGAGCTGGTCACCCGCAAAGAAGGGCTGGAGTTCCTCGCATGGCGCGAGGTGCCCGTCAACCCCGACGCCGTGGGCCAGAAAGCCCGCGACTGTATGCCCTCCATCTGGCAGTGCTTCATCAAAAAGCCCGCCAAGGTGAGCAAAGGCATCGACTTTGACCGCAAGCTCTATATCATCCGCCGGGTGTTCGAACAAGCCAGCAACGGCACCTATGTGCCCAGCCTGTCCAGCCGCACCATCGTGTACAAGGGGATGTTCCTCGTCCACGACCTGCGCCTGTTCTACCTCGACTTGCAGGACGAGGACTACGAATCCGCCATCGGCATGGTGCACAGCCGTTTTTCGACCAACACCAACCCCAGTTGGATGCGCGCCCACCCCAACCGCTTCATCCTGCACAACGGCGAGATCAACACCATCAAGGGCAACACGGACGCCATGCTGGCCCGCGAGGAGTCCATCTCCAGCCCCATCATGCAGGACGACATGAACAAGATCCTGCCCATCATCAACACCTCCGGCTCCGACTCCGCCATGCTGGATAACGCCTTGGAGTTCATGGTGATGAACGGCATGGACCTGCCGCTGGCCGTCATGATCACCATCCCGGAGCCTTGGGAGAACAACAAGCACATCAGCCAGAAAAAGCGGGATTTCTACCAGTATTACGCCACCATGCTGGAGCCTTGGGACGGCCCGGCGGCCATCCTCTTCTCCGACGGCGACGTGGTGGGCGCGGTGCTGGACCGCAACGGTCTGCGCCCCAGCCGCTACTACATCACCAAGGACGGCCGGATGATCCTCTCCTCCGAGGTAGGCGTGCTGCCCTGTGACCCCGCGGAGATCGAGGTCAAGGATCGGCTCCGCCCCGGCAAGATGCTGCTGGTGGATACCGTCAAGGGCGAAGTGGTGGACGACGAAAACCTGAAGGAATACTACGCCAGCCGCGAACCCTACGGCGAGTGGATCGACCGGAACCTCGTCCAGCTGAAAGACCTGAAGATCCCGAACATCAAGGTGCCGAACTACACCGGCGATGAGCTGACCCGGCTGCAGAAGGTGTTCGGCTACAAATACGAAGAGGTCAAAGAGCTCATCCTGCCCATGGCCCGCCTTGGTGCGGAGCCTTCCGGAGCCATGGGCACCGACACCCCGCTGGCGGTCCTGAGCGGCCAGCACCCGCCGCTGTTCAACTACTTCAAGCAGCGGTTCGCGCAGGTGACGAACCCCCCCATCGACGCCATCCGCGAGAAGGTCGTCACCTCCACCAGCGTCTATGTGGGTGCCCACGGCAACCTGCTGGAGGACAAGCCCGAAAACTGCAAGGTGCTCAAGGTCCACAACCCGATCCTGACCTCCACCGATCTGCTCAAGATCAAGCACATGAACGTGCCGGGCTTCAAGGTCGCGACCGTTTCCATCAACTACTATAAGAACACCAGCCTCGAAAAGGCCATCGACCGCGTCTTCCTCGAAGTGGACCGCGCCTACAAGGACGGGGCAAACATCATCATCCTGTCCGACCGCGACATCGACGAGTACCATGTCGCCATCCCCAGTCTGCTGGCGGTGTCCGCAGTGTCCCAGTACCTCATCCGCACCAAGAAAAGCACCGCGCTGGCCCTCATTCTGGAAAGCGCCGAACCTCACGAGGTGCACCACTTCGCCACCCTGCTGGGCTATGGTGCCTGTGCCGTCAACCCCTATCTGGCCCATGAGACCATCGGCCAGCTCATCGATCAGGGTCTGCTGGATAAGGACTACTACGCCGCCGTGGACGACTACAACAAGGCCATCCTCAACGGCATCGTGAAGATCGCCTCCAAGATGGGCATCTCCACGATCCAGAGCTACCAGAGCAGCCAGATCTTCGAGGCTGTCGGCATCTCGAAGGAAGTCATCGACAAATACTTCACCGGCACGGTCAGCCGGGTGGGCGGCATCGACCTTGAGGACATTCAGGCCGACGTCGAGGCGCAGCACAACGCGGCCTTCGACCCGCTGGGGCTGGATATCAACATGGAACTTTCCGACGGCGGTGCCCACAAGTTCCGCAGCGGCAAGGAAGAGCACCTGTTCAACCCCCAGACCATCCACCTGTTCCAGAAAGCCTGCTTCACGGGCGACTACAAAGCCTTCAAGGACTTCACCCGCACCGTGGACAACATGGGCGAGGAGGGCGTGCATCTGCGCAGTCTGCTGGACTTCAACTATGACCCCAACGGCGGCATCCCCATCGAGGAGGTCGAGCCGGTGTCGGCCATCGTCAAGCGGTTCAAGGCCGCAGCCATGAGCTACGGCGCGCTGAGCAGCGAGGCCCACGAGACCATCGCCATCGCACTGAACCGTCTGGGCGGCCGAAGCAACACCGGCGAGGGCGGCGAACCCGAAGAGCGCTACCACAGCGAGAGCAATTCCAAGATCAAGCAGGTGGCTTCTGCCCGCTTCGGCGTCACCAGCAAGTATCTCGTCTCCGCCGAGGAGATCCAGATCAAGCTGGCGCAGGGCGCAAAGCCCGGTGAGGGCGGCAATCTGCCCGGCGCCAAGGTGTATCCGTGGATCGCAAAGACCCGCCACAGCACCACCGGTGTGGGCCTGATCTCTCCCCCGCCCCACCATGACATCTACTCCATCGAGGACTTGGCCGAGCTCATCTATGACCTGAAGAACGCCAACCGCCACGCCAACATCAACGTGAAGCTGGTCAGCGAGGCCGGTGTCGGCACCATTGCCGCCGGTGTTGCCAAGGGCGGCGCACAGGTCATCCTCGTTTCCGGCTACGACGGCGGCACTGGCGCGGCCCCCCGCACCTCCATCAAAAACGCCGGTCTGCCGTGGGAGCTGGGCATCGCCGAGACCCACCAGACCCTGATCCTGAACGGTCTGCGCAGCCGCGTCCGCATCGAGAGCGACTCGAAGCTGCTCTCCGGCCGCGATGTGGCCATCAGCTGTATGCTGGGCGCGGAGGAATTCGGCTTCGGCACTTCCCTGCTGATGTGCGAAGGCTGCGTCATGATGCGGGTCTGCAACCTCGACACCTGCCCCATGGGCATCTGCACCCAGAACCCGGAGCTGCGCAAGCGCTTCAAGGGCAAGCCGGAATACATCATCAACTACCTGACCTTCGTGGCACAGGAGCTGCGGGAGTATATGGCGAAACTCGGCGTCCGCACCATCGACGAACTGGTGGGCCGCACCGACCTGCTCCATGTCAAGCCCAGCACCCCCGGCAGCCGCACGGCCAAGATGAACCTCGACTGCATCCTGCACAACCCCGCCATCCCCAACAGCAACATCCACTTTGTGCCCGCCGACACCTACGACTTCCACCTCGAAAACACCCTCGACATGAAGGTGCTGATGAAGAAGTTCAAGCTGAACAGCAAAACGCCCCAGAGCGTGACGCTGGACGTCTCCAACACCGACCGCGCCTTCGGTGCCATCTTCGGCAGCGAGATCACCCGCAAATACGGCGATTCCCTGCCCGATGATGTCTACACTGCCAACTGCAGCGGTGCGGGCGGCCAGAGCTTCGGTGCGTTCATCCCCCACGGCCTGACCCTGATGCTGACCGGCGACTGCAACGACTACATGGGCAAGGGCCTTTCCGGCGGCAAGATCATCGTCCGCCCGCCGGAGGGCATCCTCTACAAACCCGAAGAGAACATCATCACCGGCAATGTGGCCCTGTACGGTGCCACCAGCGGCAAGGCCTTTGTCTGCGGCGTGGCCGGCGAGCGCTTCTGCGTCCGCAACTCCGGCGCCACCGCCGTTGTCGAGGGCGTGGGCGACCACGGCTGCGAGTATATGACCGGCGGCACCGTCGTCGTCCTCGGCCAGACGGGCAAGAACTTTGCAGCCGGTATGACCGGCGGCATCGCCTACGTGCTGGACGAGAACTGGGATTTCTACCAGCGGGTGAACAAAGAGACCGTCAGCCTCGAGCCCGTGGAGCACAAATACGACGTTGCCACCCTGAAAGAACTCATCCGCGAGCACGTGGAAGCCACCGGCTCCCCCCGCGGCAAGGAGATCTTGGAGCATTTCAGCGACTATCTGCCCAAGTTCAAGAAGGTCCTCCCCTACGACTACGACCGGATGCTGCGGGTGATCGCCTCCATGGAGGAGCGCGGCCTCGACGGCGAACAGGCACAGATCGAAGCATTCTACGCTGTGCAGAAGAAGAAGTAAGGAGGGGAACATCATGGGCAAGACCACTGGATTTATGGATTATACGCGCAAGACCAGCAGCGATGTTCCGCCGCTGGAGCGCATCGAAAACTTCAACGAATTTCACATCTGGCTCTCCCGCGAGGAGCAGCAGACACAGGCGGCCCGCTGCATGGACTGCGGCGTTCCCTTCTGTCAGGCGGGCATGATGATCGGCGGCATGGCCTCCGGCTGCCCGCTGAACAACCTGATCCCGGAGTGGAACGACCTGATCTATCAGGGCAAATGGGAGCTGGCGCTCCACCGGCTGCGTGCCACCAACCGCTTCCCGGAGTTCACCAGCCGGGTCTGCCCCGCCCTGTGTGAGGCGGCGTGCACCTGCGGCGACGTGACCGGCAGCAGCGTCACCGTCCGCGAGAACGAACACGCCATCGTGGAAACGGGCTACGCAAAGGGCTGGCTCCACGCCGCCCCGCCCCCCGCCCGCACTGGCAAGAGCGTCGCCGTCATCGGCAGCGGCCCGGCCGGCCTTTCCGTGGCCGAATACCTCAACATCCGAGGCCACGCCGTCACCGTTTTCGAGCGGGCCGACCGGGTGGGCGGCTTGCTGATGTACGGCATCCCCAACATGAAGCTGGACAAATCCGTCATCGAGCGCCGTATCAAGATCATGCAGGCCGAGGGCGTGGAGTTCCGCACCAACATGGACATCGGCGGGGCCGTGGCCGCAGAGGACATCCTGAACAGCTACGATGCCGTGGTGCTCTGCTGCGGCGCGAAAAAGGCCCGCGACCTGAATGTTCCCGGCCGGGACGCCAAGGGCGTCCACTTCGCCGTGGATTACCTGACCAGCGTGACCAAGAGCTTGCTGGACAGCCAGTTCGCCGACGGCAGGGCTCTGAGCGCGGCGGGCAAGAATGTCCTCGTCATCGGCGGCGGCGACACCGGCAACGACTGCCAAGGCACCGCCCTGCGGCAGGGCTGCACCGACCTTGTGGCGCTGGAGATGATGCCCCAGCCGCCCAAGGAGCGCGCCGCCTCGAACCCGTGGCCGGAGTGGCCGAAGGTCCTCAAGGTGGACTACGGCCAGACCGAGAGCCTTGCCAAATTCGGCAAGGACCCCCGCGTGTACCAGACCACCGTGAAAGAGTTTTTGACCGACGATGCCGGAAACCTGACCGGCGCGGTCATTTCCTATCTGAAGCCGGAGCGCGACCCGGAGACCGGCCGCACCAACATGGTGCCCACCGGCGAGGAGTTCACCTACGACTGCCAGCTGGCCCTCATCGCGGCGGGCTTCGTCGGCTGCGAAGCCTATGTGGCCGATGCTTTTGGCGTCCAGCTCACGGGCCGCGGCTGTGTGGACACCGACCACTTCCGCACCAACGTGCAGAAGGTCTTTGCCTGCGGCGATATGCGCCGGGGCCAGAGCCTTGTGGTCTGGGGTCTGCGGGAGGGCCGCGACTGTGCCGCCGAGGTAGACCGCTACCTCATGGGCTACACGAACCTCTGAGCCATCAACCTTACCATCCTCTTTTCCTATCCTAAACAGCAGAAGCGGGAGCCCGTCAAAAGGCTCCCGCTTCTGCTGTTTTTGGGATATTGAAACGATGCGAACGGCTGGTTTGCCGACTGCTTATTTATTCAGCAGATCGGTATGGTCTGCGCCGCCCACGGTCAGGCTTAGTCCGTATCATGCACCGTATCATCCGGCGCGGTCTCCTCCGAAGAGGAAGCACTTTCGCCGCTGCCGGAATCGGAGGCGGCAGGCGGTTCGGTGGTGATCTCCACGCTGGGGTCGGCGGCGATATATACGGTGATGACGCTGCCCACCTCTACGGCGGCTCCGGCTTCCGTGCTGCACGAGACGACACAGCCCGCCGCATAGGAACCATCGTTGACCACCATGAAGCAGCTCGGCATCAGGCCGCGGGCTTCCAGCTCGCTGACGGCTCCCTCCTGCGTGAAGCCGATGACGTCGGGCATCTCCACCATCTGCGGGCCTTTGCTGACCACAAGACTGATGGTGCCGCCCTTTTCGACTACATCGCCCGCCGCCGGTTCTTGGCGGATGATCCTGCCCTTCTCCACCGTGTCGCTGTACTCCAGCGTCACATAGAAGAGGTAATCGCCCACGTATTTGTGATTGTTGCGCACCTGCGTGTCATAATCCATCCCCACAAAATCGGGCGTCAGGTTCACCGGCTCGTCCAGCTCGACGCTTTCCGGCTCCGGCACCGACGAGGAGGGCGCTTCCGACGTGTGCGGCCCCTGATTCACCAGCCCCCACACGATGAGCAGGATCAGAATCGCCAGCAGGATCAAAATTGCCGCCAGCAGATTGCGCAGACTGAGCAGATGCTGCTTGGAGTCGTCCTCCGGCAGCGTCAGAGGCCGGGATTCGGGGCGGGGCAGGTTCCGGGTCAGCTCGGCGGTGTACTCCTGCGAGGTCAGCGCCTTGAAAAGCTGGGGCACGGTCTGGATGCGCTCCACCGGCTTCAGCTTCAGGCCCATCCAAAGCACGTCGGAAAAGTACTCCGGCACGGCGGGGTTCACCGTCCGGGCGCGGGGGTTGGAGTCCGACACCAGCCGCTGCGCCGCCGGGACCGGACTCTGGCCGCAGACCATCCGGTAGACCACCGCCGCAAGGCTGTATTCATCGGTGTAGCGGCCCTCAAACTCGGCGGTGGAATACTGCTCCGGGGCCGAGTAACCTTCGTACAGCTGCTCGTGCAAACCGCTGCCCGCCGTGCGCAGCCCCACCGTCGCGTAGCCGGTCAGCCGGGCGCGGCCGTTTTCCAGCACCCGGATATTCTCCGGGCAGATGCCCCGGTGCACAAGGCCGACTTGGTGCATGGCGGCCACGCCGTCGAACACCGGCTGCAGCATGGCGCAGACCTGCTCCGACGGCAGCGGGCCGGGATGCTGATCCAGCCAGCGGCCCAGCGGCACGCCGCCGGGGTTTTCCATCACGGCGTAGACGGTGTTGTTTTCCTCGAACACGTCCAGCACCGCCTCCAAGCCGTTGGCCGGGGTGATGCGCTGGATGGAGCGGTAAAGGTCGGCAAAGTCCATCCGGGTGGTCTTGAACAGCACCTCGCTGCCCAGTTTGGGCCGAAGGGTGGCGTCCATCCCCCGCTCCGCCGCCAGCGTCAGGGGCATATATTCCTTGATGGTCACCCGGAAGCGCCCGACATTCTCCGCGCCCCGGTACAGGATGCCCTCACCGTCGATCCGTTCGATCTCGCCGACGGTATACCGCCCGCCCAGCACCGTGCCCACCGGCAGACTGCCCGCCGGATTGCGCCCCGCGAATACCCCGCCGCAATGCGGGCAAGCCGCCGCGCGCTCGTGCAGCTCCGAAAGGCAGTAAGGGCAGATGATGGACATGGGAAAACCTCCTTTTGTGGTCGTGTTGTTTTTTATTATAGCACAGTTCCGGGCATAACAAAAGCCCCGCAGCTCGGTTGGAGCGGCAGGGCTTCGTGATTTTTCAGATTTGGTCTTCGCCGATCATTCCGGCAGGTCTTCCTCGTTCTCCAGAGAGTGCCAGACGTTCTGGACATCATCGTTGTCCTCCAGAGCGTCGAGCAGCTTGCCCATGAGCTTGAGCTGATCGGGGTCCGTCAGGCGGGTGGTGGTCATGGGGACCATGGCGAGGTCATCGCTCAGGATCTCGTAGCCCTTCTCCTCCATGGCCTTGACCACAGCAGAGTAGTTGTCCGGATCGGTGGTGATCTCCGCTGCCTCTTCACCGGCATCGAAATCCTCCGCACCGGCGTCCAGAGCGTCCATCATGGCCTCGTCGGCATCCTTGTCTTCCAGAGAGATGTCGATGACGCCCTTCTGGCTGAACAGGAAGCCCACGCAGCCCATAGCGCCCAGATTGCCGCCGTTCTTATCGAAGTAGTGGCGCAGGTCGGCAGCGGTACGGTTGCGGTTGTCGGTCAGGGTCTCCACCATGACAGCCACGCCGCCGGGGCCGTAGCCTTCGTAGGTGATGGCCTCGAACTCGGTCTTGTCGCCGCCCTCAGCCTTCTTGATGATGCGCTGGATGTTATCGTTGGGCACGCTCATGCGCTTTGCCTTGGCGATCAGGTCAGCCAGCTTGCTGTTGGAAGCCGGGTTCGGGCCGCCGGTACGGACGGCAACGCTGATCTCGCGGCCGATCTTGGTAAAGACCTTTGCCTTGGCGCCATCGGTCTTTTCCTTCTTACGCTTGATGTTGTTCCATTTGCTATGTCCAGACATGGGGAACCTCCTAAAGTTTATCGAAAATCTCCGCCTGCGGGCAGACGGGCTGTGGTCGCCCGCTTGTGGCAGCACACAAAATCTAACTCTATTATTGTAGCACAATCCCCAACGGCGTTCAAGCCTTATCCGGGGGATTCTGCACGAAATACAGCAAAAAAGCGGGGTTTGACGCCCCTTTTACAGCAGCCGCAGGGCTTTGGGGTAGTGGTTTTTGACCCGCCCGGCGGACACTTTGCCGCCGCCGAGGGGGTAGCCGTCCACCGTAACGCAGCACCAGCCGTCCGCCGCAGTGGAGGCCGCCATCTCCCGGCCCGACAGATAGTCGGTCACCCGCGGGTCGGCAAGGGTCAGCTCCTCCCGGTTCGTGCACCGGGCCCCGAAAGCCGTGAAGAGGTGATGTTCGGGGATGAAGCGGCCCTTCTGCACACTGCCCACGAAGACGCCCGCCCGCAGAACGTGAAGCCCCGTCTGAGGGAAGGGCACCGGCAGCAACACACCCCCGCCGTGGACGACGGCGGGGCGGTCGGCCAGCGCCGGGAAATACCGGGCGGCAAACTCGTGCCACGCGGCGAGGCTCTGGGCGGGAGAGGCGCTCTCCCCTGCCCCGCTGTCACCGGCCCGGCGGCCCCGCTTGCCCTGCACTTCCTCGCGGAGGACACGAGCGTTTTCCCGGCGGGAAGCACGGGCATCTCTGGATTCCGCGCGGGCGGGCTTGCCCTTGCCCGGCTTCTGCTTTTTGCTCTGCTCCGCAGCTGCCGCCAGCCAGAGCTGCTCTTCGGGCGTGTACTCCCCCGGCGCGGGCAGGGTGCGCGGCGTGCCCGCTTTGACCAGCCGGGCAATGAAATGGCCCTCGCCGCCCTGACAGGGCCAGATGCGGCGCACCTTGCTCACATCCAGCGGCAGACCGCCGGTACGGTTGGCTTCGCCCGCACTGCCGAAGCTATAGTCCACACGACCGAACACATCAGCCAGCGCAAACTCCGGATGCCGTGCGAGGAAGGCCGCCACCTGCCCCTCGTCCTCTTCCGGAGCGAAGGTACAGGTGGAATAGATCATCTCCCCGCCCGGTGCAAGGAGAGCGGCGGCGTTGTCGAGGATCTGTGCGCCCAGTTCGGCGCACTGCTTCACCAGCGCTTCACAGTGCTGGGTGACGGCCACAGCTTCCTTGCGGAACATCCCCTCGCCGGAACAGGGAGCATCCACAAGGACGCGGTCAAAAAATTCCGGCAGAGCGGCGGCAATGCGGCCCGTATCCTCGTTGAGGACGACCGCATTGGCCACACCCATCCGTTCCAGATTGCTCTTGAGCACCTCGGCGCGGGCGGCCACGAACTCGTTGCTCACCAGCAGCCCCTGCCCGCCCAGCACGGCGGCAAGCTGGCTGCTTTTGCCGCCGGGAGCTGCGCACAGGTCCAGCACCCGCATCCCCGGCCGGACCCCCAGCAGCGGCGCAGCAGAGGACGCCGACGGCTCCTGCGAGTAGAAGACGCCCGCGTGGTGGTAGGGGTGCCGCCCCGGCTTGAAGGCCGCATCTTTCACCACAAAGCCCGCCCTGCAGAAGGGCGACGGCTCCACCGGGAAGTCCGCCTGTGCGGCAAAGGCCTCCGGCGTGGTGCGCAGGGCCGAGACCGTCACGCCGCGGGCAGCGCTCTCGCTGGGGGCGGCGTACAGCGCATCGTACCGCTCGCCCAGCAGCGCACGTTCCCGGTGCTCAAAATATTCCGTAGACATGAACGTTCCTCCCATGTATAAAGCCGCGCGCGGCGGCAAGACTAAGGGGTGTGAGGGGCACGACCTCCCTCGCGAAAGGAGATATTACGATGACCGACCGTACCGAAAACCGTTCCAGCAACCGCACCAACAACTGCAAAAACCAGAGCAAGAATCAGAGCCAGAACCGCACCGAGAATCGGACCGACAACCGCACGGAGAACCGCGCCACCAACGAGCACAAGCACCCCAACCAGTACACCAAGGGTGCCGATGACGAAGACAAGTAACCTCTCTCATTAAGAAAGCCCGCTGCCTTCCCTGCACTGTTTTCCAGTGCGGAAAGCAGCGGGCTTTCGCGTGTTTTATTTCTGATTCGGGTCAAAATCTTCCCAGAGTTTGTCGAATAATTTCTCGACGCGGTCCTTCCGGCCGGTGAGGTACAGCCACCCCAACAGGCACTCGAAGCCGGTGGAGGCGCGGTACTCTTCGGGGGAAGCATGTTTCGACACGCTGGCCTTGCTGGCGTTGCGGCCCCGCTTGAAAACGGCCAGCTCCTCCTCGGTGAAGAGGGGTTCCAGCAGCTGCTCCTCGCGGAACTGTGCCCGCGCAGAGACGTACTTGACCTTTTCGGTGTTCAGCTTCCCGGCCGAGAGCCGATGATGCTGCGCCAAACGGGTGCGGACCAGCAGTTCCAGCACGCTGTCGCCCACAAAAGCCAGCGCCAGCGGGTTGAGCTCGCGGGGGTCGATGGTTTCTTCCTGCATGGTATTTCTCCCTTAGAAGATATAATCGAACTGATAATCGCCGATGAGGATGGTGTCGTTCTCCTGAACGCCCTTGTCCACCAGAGCGGTCAGGATGCCGCTTTCATCCAGCTGGCGCTGGAAGAACTGCAGACTCTCGTAGTCGTCCACATTGCTGCCCGCGAGGATATACTCCAGCCACGGCGCCTCAACGCTCCAGACGTGGGCTTCCATCCGCTTGATGGTAAAGGCGCGGTCGTTCGCCTTGGGTTCGGGCTTCTTGTACTCCGGAGCGAAGACCGGGATGGCCGGGATATCCTTCAGGCGGTTGTAGACCAGACCCGGCAGCTCCCGCACGCCCTGCATGGTGGCGGCAGAGATGGGCACGAAGGTCAGACCCTTGCCCTCGATATAATTCTGGAAGCTTTCGATCTGCTCCTCGGTGGCAAGGTCACACTTGTTGCCCACCACGATCTGCGGACGCTCGGCCAGCGCGGGGCTGAACTTGGCCAGCTCCTCGTTGATCTTCTCGAAGTCCTCGATGGGATCGCGGCACTCGCTGCCGGAGACATCCACCACATGCAGCAGCAAGCGGCAGCGCTCCACATGGCGCAGGAAGTCATGGCCAAGACCGATGCCCTCGCTGGCACCCTCGATCAGGCCGGGGATGTCGGCGCAGACGAAGCTGGCGCCTTCGCCCACCGACACGACGCCCAGCGTGGGCACGAGGGTGGTGAAGTGGTAGTTCGCGATCTTGGGCTTGGCCGCGCTGATGGTGGAGATGAGGGTGGACTTGCCCACGTTCGGGAAACCGATCAGGCCCACGTCCGCGATCAGCTTCAGCTCCAGCGTCACCTGAATGTCCTCGCCGGGCATACCGGGCTTGGCGAACTTGGGAATCTGGCGGGTCGGCGTAGCAAAGTGTGCGTTGCCGTAGCCGCCGCGGCCGCCCTTGGCCACGGTAACGGGGGTGTGGTCGGACAGGTCTGCAATGACAAGACCGCTCTCGGCGTCCTTGATGACGGTGCCCAGCGGCACCTTGATGACGAGGTTTTCGGCGTTCTTGCCGTGGCAGAGGCTTGCGCCGCCCTTGCCGCCTTCGTCGGCGGTATACTTGCGCTTGTAGCGGAAGTCCATCAGGGTGGTCAGGTGGTCATCCACCACAAAGATGATGTCGCCGCCGCGGCCGCCGTCGCCACCGTCCGGGCCGCCCGCCGCCACGAATTTCTCGCGGTGAAAGCTCACCGCGCCATCGCCGCCCTTGCCCGCATGGAGCCAGATGGTTGCGATGTCGATAAAGTTGGTTTGTGCTGCCATAGAGCTCCTCCTGTTTTTTCCTCTATGAAGCTCCCACTCTGGGGGAGCTGGACGCGCCGGGGCGCGGCCTGAGAGGGCTTTATCTCAAATCACTAAAAAGAGCCGGGCCACGAGGGTCCGGCTCTTTGGGTTGCAGTTTTTCAGGCAGAAGTTACTGCTTCACGCTGCACTTCTTGCCGCTCTTGCCCACGCGCTCGAAACGGACAGTGCCGTCAACCAGAGCAAACAGGGTATCATCGCTGCCCTTGCCAACGTTCTCACCCGGCTGAATGTGGGTGCCACGCTGACGAACGAGGATGTTGCCGGCCAGAACGAACTGACCATCTGCACGCTTTGCGCCCAGACGCTGAGCCGCGGAATCACGGCCGTTCTTGGTGCTGCCTACGCCCTTTTTATGTGCCATTGTAATTTTCCTCCTTAGCCGTTGATCGCAGTGATCTCAACCTTGGTATAGGGCTGACGATGGCCCATGCGGCGAGCACTGTGCTTCTTTGCGCGATAGGTGATGATGTTCAGCTTCTTGCCCTTGCCATTCTTGATGACCTTGGCAGAAACGGAAGCGCCCTCAACAACAGGAGCGCCAACCTTGACCGAACCCTCCTCGCCAATAGCGAGAACCTGATCAAACTTCACTTCGGAGTCAGCTTCAACGTCCAGCTTTTCGATGTAGACGATGTCGCCCTGCTCCACGCGGTACTGCTTACCGCCGGTAACAATGATTGCGTACATTTTGTTCATTCCTTTTCGTTGTACTCGCTGGTCGTAAAGGCAGACCCCTACAGGGGCCATTTGCGGCGCCCACACCAAGCGGCTAGAATAGTATAGCAGAAAAGCAAGCTGATTTCAAGGGGTTTTTGCGTATTGCGGCAAAGTTTTTTCAAGCTCCGCCGTCAATTGCTCAGATTTTTGAGCACCGCTTCCATATTCCGGGCTCCATAGACGATGCGGAGCACCCAAATCATTTTCTTTTCCTTCTCCACCATATAGTATAGAACATAATTTCCAACGACTTTCTTGCGGATTATCATCCTTGGGAGAAAATCATTCACGACCAATGCCCCACTTGCAGGAAAAGCACAGACCTTTTCCATACATTTGTTGATGTCGCCCAGCAGCGTTTTTGCTGCCTTCTCATTATCAAGCTCATTTCGGATGTAGTTTACCGTTTCTCGCACATCCTGCCGCGCACGTTCGGTCAATTGGAAATGATATTCACAGTCCATATTCCCTCCTGATCTCTTCCAGTGCCATCGGACCATCCACCACGCGGCCCTCATCAACATCTCTCAATCCTTCCATGATGAGTTTTGCCTCTTCCATCTCCTTCATAGTGCGCTCGTAGTACTCGATGTCCATGACCACAAGGCGGCCGTATCCGTTTTTCGTCACAAAGACCGGGCCATTCTCCTCGGCGCAGCGGCGCTCGATCTCCACCGTATTTTTTAGTTCACGCATCGGAATGATCTGCATACATTCACCCTCCCAGATATCTCGCGGCTCTTTTTGTGGCTTTATTATACACCTAAAAAAGCCACAGAGCAAGAGTTGCCTTCCGACTTCTCCGCCCTGCAGCTTCTGTTTTTTCTGTATCAGCGTTTCATTACTGCTGTTGTGCGCTCAGCTCTTCCTTCACCCGCTTATTATAGGCTTCGGTCCGCTCCACAAAGAGCTTCCGGGGCGAGGAGGCCACAAGTTCTTCTTCCTCCAGCCGGAACGCGGGGTCGGTCTTTTTCGCCTTGGCGGCGAGGGTGCGGCCCTCGCTGTTGAGGGCCAGCTTGACCATGAGCGGCTTATCCTTGTATCGCTTGGTCAGGATGACCTCTGCGATGATGCCGCCGACCATGGCCACCGCCGCCACCACCTGCGACACCCGCAGCCCGATGGAGGGCACCAGAAGCAGACTGTCCGTGCGCAGGGCCTCGATCCAGAACCGGCCCGCGCCATACCAGATGAGGTAGCGCAGGGCGATGTCGCCCGCAAACTTCCGCTTTTTGATATACTTCACCAGCAGGAACAGGCCCACGAAGCACCAGATGCTCTCATATAAGAACGTAGGGTGGACCGGCAGGTTCGGGTCGATGACGGTGCCCTTGGGGGCCGTGACCACGCTGCTGAGCAGGTAGTCGCGGGTCGCTTCGCTGTACATACCCCACGGCAGGGTCGTGTTGCAGCCGAATGCCTCCTGATTGAAGAAGTTGCCCCAGCGGCCGCAGCCCTGCCCCATGAGGAAGCCCATGGCCGCAAGGTCGAACATGGGCAGCACCGGCACCTTGCGCCATTTACAGGCAAGGCCGCCGAACAAAAAGCCGCCGATGACGCCGCCGTAGATGGCAAGGCCGCCGTCCCGGATGGCCAGCACGTCCCACAGGCTGCTGTAATTGTAGGGGGACATGGCCACATAGTAGAGCCGGGCGCAGAGGATGCCCATCACCACGCCGATGAGGATGACATCCACCATCGCGTCGGCGTCCACGCCGAACTCGACGCCATGCCGGAACGCAAACACCAGCGCAAGGCACATGCCCACGGCGATGCAGACGCCATACCAATAAATATTGATGCCGCCGATGGAAAAGGCCACGCGGTTCAGCGTGAAACTCAGGCCCAGCGCCGGAAATTGTACCAGATTCGTCATTCTTCGTCCTCCGTCTCTTCGTCATCTGCTTCGGGCAGGTCCGCCGTGCCGTCCGGCTCGATGTACATCATCGCCATCCGGGCGGGCTGTAAGATGTGCTGCAGGGCTGCGTCGGCATCGTCCGCCGTCAGGGCCGCAAGTGCCTCGATCTGCTGCACCACCGTCTGCCCGGAGAGAGCGAAGTCCGCCATCTGGCTGGCCGAATCCTCCACGTTTTCGAGGTTTTCGATCAGTTGGCCGTACTTTTCGTTCTTGCAGAGGGTAAAAACCTCCCGGTCGATGCCCTCGCGCCGGACCCGCTCGATCTCGTCCAGCAGCATTTGTTTCACCGTGTCGGGCTCGTCACTCTCGCCGGTGAAGAGGATGCAGCAACAGCCGTCCACCCGCAGCACTTCCCCACCGAAACCGGGGTTGGTCAGGCCGGAGTCGTACAGGCGACGGTAGAGCGGCGACATCCCGCCGCAGACGCAGCAAAGGATGAGGTCGTACAGCAGCTCGCTGCGCAGATCATCCGGGGCGAGGGGCGTTTCCTTGAAGCCGAGGCCAAAGCAGGGCTTTGACACCGGCATCCGGATCCGTTTTTCCGTTGCTGCCAGCGTCATGGGTTCCTCGGCCCAGAGCCGCTGCACCCGCTCTTCGGGGCGGAGTTCCATCAGGCCATGGCGTTCGCACGCGGCCAAGATCTGCTCCATGGTGGTATTGCCCGCTGCGGCCAGCACCATATTTCCCGGTGCATAGAACGCCTCGCAGCAGTCATAAAGCATCTTCGGGGTGATCTCAGCAATGCTCTCGCAGGTGCCCGCGATGTCGCTGCGGATGGGGTGGCTGTGGTACAGGCACTCACACAGGCCGGTGATCAGCCGCCAGTCGGCGCTGTCGTCGTACATCTTGATCTCCTGCCCGATGATGCCCTGCTCCTTGGCGATGGTCTGCTCGGTGAAGTAGGGGTGCCCCACCATCCCCAGCAGCACATCGAGGCTTTCGTCCAGCTGCTGCGTGGCGGTGAAGAGGTAACAGGTGCGGTCAAAGCTGGTAAAGGCGTTGGCGTTAGCCCCCGTCTTCGCGAACTTTGCAAAGGCGTCGCCGTCCTGATCCTCGAACATCTTGTGTTCCAGAAAATGCGCCACACCTGCGGGCAGATGCACCTCCCGCCCATTGAGCCGGAAGTCCCGGTCAATGGAGCCGAAGCGGGTGGCATAGATGACATGGGTGCCGGAATACCCCGGCATGGGCCGCACAAGGACGGTCAGGCCGGAGGGCAGGATCTTCCACTGATCCGCGGCGGCATCGGCAAGTGCTTGGCTGCGCAGTTCAGACATCGGCAGTCCCCTCCTCTCTCGTCAACAGATAACTGACCGACAGGCTCAGCTGCCGCAGAACGGCGCGAACGTCCTCTTTGGTCACGGCGCGCAGGGCGGCGCGGGCTTCGTCGGGTGTTTGCAGCCCGCTGCCCCGCAGCACTTCCATATAATACCACGTCTCGATGCCGCCAAGGCTGTCCTCAATGCCCGCCATCCCGCTGAGCAGGGACAGGCGGCAGTCTTCCAGTTCCTCGTCGGTGATGGGCCCGGTGCGCAGGTCGTCCAGCTCCTTCAGGATGGCCGCTTCCGCGCGGGCCGCGTCGGCGTGCTCCACGCCGCTGTTGACAGCCATGCTCCCCGTGAAGCTCTGGAAGCTGGACGCGCAGTAGTAGCACAGGTGATCCCGCTCCCGGACGTTGAGGAAGAGGCGGCTGGTCACGCTGCCGCCGTACAAGGCCATAGCAAGCCGGACCGCCGCCATCTGGTCGGGGCGCATCGGCTCACCGAGGGTGAACAGCATACAGAGCTTGGCCTGTACGGTGTCGAAGCACTCCACCTTCCGGGCTGGTTCCCGCCGGGGCATTGCCATGTTCCCGCACAAGGGGGCCGGGCGGCGTTCCACCGCCGAAAGCTCCCGGAGCAATGCGTCTTTGACCTGCTCCGTCTCCGCTTCTTCGCAGCCAAGGATCAGCAGCTCGATCTGCGCCGTTTCCAGCATCTCCCGGTAGGCGGCAGTCAGGGCCTCCGGCGTCAGGGCGTCCACCTCTTCCAGATAGCCCTCCTGCCGGATGCCGGCGGGGCTGTCGCCGAAGAATTCCCGGTTGGCCTGACGCTGGCAGTAGATGCGCTTTTCATTCACTTCGTCTTCCAGCGCTTTGCGGAGCATCTGCTTTTCGATGCCGACCGCCTCCGGGTCGAAGACACCGCCCACAAAGGCGGGGTGGAAGGCCGTGCCCAGCGCCAGCCCAGCGTATTCGCGGGTCAGCGGTTCCCCTTCCAGCGCAAAGCGGTCCTTGATGCCGGTGGCGCTGACACAGAGGTTGTGGTTCGCGCCGAAGGGCCGGGCGTCCACGGTCAGGTCCGCCCCGTAGAGGCGAGCCAGCGTTTTGGTCATCTGGGTCATGTCGGGGCAGTCCGCATAGCCGCGCTCCATCACCAACGGCAGCAGCGCGTGGGCGGTAGCCGTCTCCCGCTTGGCCGGGAAGGCGAAGTGGATGCTGATGCGGCAGCGGTTGAATTTAGGCGCCGGGTCCCACAGCAGATGGACGCCGGGCGCGATCTCGGTTCGTTTCAATGGTTTCTCCTTCGATTTTTTGCAAATTTATTGTTTTGCGCGTTCCAGCGCGAGGAATTCTTCCAAGGAAAGGCCGCTTTCGCGGATGGCGCGGGCGTTCTCGACCCCCACATACCGCCAGTGCCACGGTGCATAGACCATGCCGGTGGCACTCTGGCGCTCCTCCGGCCAGCGGAGGATGAAACCATAGTCCGCGGCATACGCGGTCAGCCACTCGTAGGCGCGGGTCTCGGCAAAAGCCTCCGAGCGCTCTGTGCAGTCCGGCGAGAGGATATCGGCGCAGTAGCCGGTCCCCTGCTCGCTGGTGCTTGCCGTGGGCTGCAGCGACGCAGTGTGCGCCGCTGCCGTCTCGCCGGTAAGGCGGCTGTTCTCGGTCTGATAGGCCGTCAGCCGGGCTTCATACGCGGCGGTGCGGGTGTCGGCATCCTGCCAGCCCGTAACAAGGTTCAGTTCCACACCGGCGGCCTGTGCGGCCTCGGCCATGCTGCGGTAAGCCGCACAGGCCTCCGTTTCCAGTTGTTCACCGGTGGCGTCGTCCGCCACGGCCAGCTCCGGGGCCGGTTCGCTTTCCAGCGGGAGATTGGCGTTCACCACCACCAAGCGGGCGTCGTCCGTGTCGCACACATATCCGTCGGCGCTGTAAGCCCGCGCCGCAAAGGGCACCGGCCCCGCGATAAGGGCGTGGGCTTTCGGCAGCAGCCACAGGATGCCGGTGGCCATCAGCGCCACGGCCCCGCCGCACGCGGCCAGAAACAGCACCCAGTTCCGCGCCAGCCGCAGACATTTGCGGATCTTCCACTCCCGGTACGACATCCGTTTGGCCGGGGTTCTTTGTTGGTTCATGTAAGGTTCCTCACTTTATTCTATCGTATCGCAGCGTTTGCCGCGTTTTATGACTCTTCCCGTGCCTTTTGGCCGCGGATATCCTTGCCCACGAACAGGCAGGGCACAAAGGAGGAAAGGCGGCTGGAAATTTTTTCGGTGTAGAGTTTCTCCAGCAGCGCCCCGTCCGTGATGTTCGTCGTGACGATGGTGGGCAGATGCGCACCGAGGCGGTTGTTCAGCAGACTGTACAGGGTGCTGAGGAAGAAACTGGAGTTGAATTCCGTGCCCAGATCATCGAGGATGAGCAGGTCTGCCCCGGCTGCCGTTTGCAGCAGGGTCTCTTCCTCCCCGGAGGGGTCCGAACCGAAGTGCAGCGCTTCCAGTTTGGCAAAAAAATCGGGGCTGGAAACATAGATCACGTCCATGTCTTTCGCCAGCACGATGCCCGCAATGGCAAGGGCCGCATGGGTCTTGCCAAGGCCAGCATTGCCGAACAGCATCAGACTTTCGCTGCTGCGGTCGAATTCTTCTGCGTAGGCACGCAGTTCTTCCAGAAGTTCCCCCATGTACGTCCGGACCGGCTCCCCCAGCTTCTCGTCCATTGTGTTGGGGTAGTAGCGCAGCTCCATCGTGTCGAAGCTGGAAACGGACAGGCTGGACAGCTTTTCGATCTCCTCGCGGCGGAGTTTCTGCATCAGTTTGTGGATGCACTCGCAGGTGTGCCCCTCAAATGAACCGGTATCCTGACACTTTTTGCAGGTGAAATGCGGCTCCAGCGCATCGGCCGGGCGGCCGCTGGACGCCAAGAGCGCGGCAAGCTCCTGTTTGGCCTTGGTCAGCGCAGCGGCCGCAGCGGTGCGGTCCCCGCCGGAGGCTCCGGCCAGCGCACACCGCACGCCCCGCACCCGCACCTCTTCTTCGGCGTGGCGGAGGGCCGGGATGGCCGCTTCCGCCTCGGCGCGGACATCCTCGGCGTTGGCGCGGGCGGCCTGCCGCCGCAGCGCCACGGTGCGCATTGCCTCCTGATACAGTTCACGTTTGGTACGCATAGTTTCTCCTTATTGCGATGTCTCGTCCGATTTTTTTCGCAGCGAACGGCGGCGGACGGCGTTTTCGAGGAAATCGTTCCCACTGGGCGTTTCGCGGTCCACCCGGATGTTCCGGCTGGCCCCCGCCCCGGCCACCGGCCCGCGCACATCGTGGACGGTGCGCAGACCTTTGGCGTTCCACGTTTTGAGGATGCTGTTCCAGTACCACAAATCGCGCTTGGGGCCCGCTTGCACGGCCGCCTCCTGCACCATGGCGTCGTCGTAGCCGTACACCTCGTACCAGCGGGCAATGGCTTTCCGCCCGCCGAGGGTCAGCTCGCTCTCTGCAATGCCCAGCAGCCCGCTGACATACTGTTCGCGCTGGGCACGAAGGGCCAGCAACTGCAGATGCGTGTCCGCCTGTTCGCCGGTCTCCACGCCCTCGGCGCGCCAGACTTTCAGCTCGTGGCTGACCGCGCCCATGGTCCGCTTGCCCTTGCTGGCGACATAGGCCACGCAGAGCATGACCGTCTCCGGCGCGAACCCGTCGATGATGTACAGGTTGACCAGCTTTTCCATCTCGCTGTGGGTCAGCGGGCGGGCAAACCCCGCCTGTGCGCAGTCGATGAGGCTGGAGATCATCGGGTCGGTGCGGGATGCCGCCGCGATCTCGGCCCACGTCATTGGGGCCGGGGCGCTGGGCTCTTCGCCGGGGGCTGCATTCTCCTCATAGCGCTCCAGCAGCCCGGCACCGGCCCAGAAGGCCAGCGCGCTCTCGGCGGTCATCTTGCTGCGCAGTTTGAGGTCCGCGCAGATCTTCTCCGGGTCGGTGACGCCGGTGGCCAGCACATACAGCGCCACTCGCACATTGTATTCCTCCGCGATGCCCAGCTTCGCGAACACGAGCTGCGGCACGGCGATGGCATCGCCCTTCTGCTCTTTTAAGCGGTAGATCATTCGGCTTTGCCCTCCTCCGGCTCTGCAGGCGGGGCCCACGGCTCACAATCGAGGATGGAGGGGAGGCTTTTCCAACGGTCCGGCTCGGCGTTGTAGGCTTCCTCCAAGCACTGAGCGGCGGCTGCGCGGCCCTCGTCGCTCAGTGGGAACTCCTCGTGGCGGCGCAGGGCAGGATCGGTCTTGTCCAGCGCCCACGGATCAGGCCAGATGTCCACTGCAAGGATGGCCTCTTCTTTTTCGGCCCCCTCCCCGCCTTCCGGATCCGGCACGGTGCGCTTCGTCGGCGTGAGCAGATAGCGCATCCCGGCCTCGTTGCCGCTGTAAAGATTTTTGCACTCGAAGTAGTGCAGCAATGGCACAAAGATCATGTTGCGTCCTTTCCAACAATACAGATACTATCATTATAAAGCAAGCGGCGCAAAATGCAAGTTTTTTTGCCCGCCGACAAAACCTTCCACAAAAAACAGTTGACAAATCCGCCCGCCTTTGCTACACTAATAACGCACTTGCAGGGTTAGCTCATCCGGTAGAGCGACTGCTTCCCAAGCAGTAGGCGGCGGGTTCGAGTCCCGTATCCTGCTCCAAAATAAAGCGGTGGGACGTTTGTTTTTCATTTCGTCCCACCGCTTTTTTGTTTTGTTTTTCCGCAAAAATGACGTAGAATCCCGCGTCAACGCCTCGTAAACTCCCCAATAAGCCCCCCAATAAAGCGACACTCCCGATGGCTTTTTCTTTCCTTCGGGAGTGTCGTTTTATCCATATCTACTTTTTATTCTTCCCCTACCCCAAAAGCAAAGGGGAAGGCCGTGCGTGGCCTCATGTTCCGTTTCTTTTCTGCTCTTCTTCCGCCCTCTGCCGCAGCACATCCACTGCCTTGGTCAGCGCCGCCGGGATGGGCACTCCCATGAGTCCAGCGTTCTCGATGATGGAGATGGTCTCGTTGCACACAAAGGCGATCACGGTGGCATCGCGGATAAAGCTCGACCCGATGATGGCGTCCAGTCGGCACGCCACCAGCACCACCAGCAAGCTCACGCCCTTGCGGCACAGGCCCTTCCAACCGGCGCGGGATTCGAGGGTGCCGGTCTTGGTCTTGGGGCTGGTGTGGAACACCCCCGCAACGATCAGGCCGGTGATGTAGTCTACGGCCATGAAAATCACCAACGTCTGAAGCGCCGTATCCCAGCCGCCGAACAGGCCCGCAATGGCCCCGCCGATGACACCGACATATGTACACAATTCTCTGCTGTTCATTGTTATACTCCCTTCACTTTTGTCAATCCGGCCCGCTGGATGATGGCCGGGTAATCCTTGTAGGCATGGCTCAGATCCACGGGGCCGTCGATGCCCGCCACCCGGCCTTTGCTGGTGTACTGCCACATGCCGTGCTTGCGAGTGGGGCGCGTGCCGCGGTAGTCCGCGATCCACAGATCGTAAGCAGCGAGGGCTGCCATGTCGAGGGCGGTGTCCGCGAAATTGGTGTAGGTGTACACCATTGCATACAGCCCCCACGCTTCGAGCTGGGCGGCGGCTTCGGCCACGCGGGCGGACAGCTTGGCCGGGGTCAGGGCTCGCAGGTTTGCGCCCTCCACGTCGATGGCAATGGGCATCTGGAAGTTCTTGCCCGCCAGTGCAGCACGCAGGGCGGCCAGCTCTGCGGCCGTCTGCCGGGGCGTGACGGCACAGGTGTAGTAGTAGCCGCCCACCGGGATGCCCCGCGCCGTGCACGCGGCATAGTTGCGCTCGAAGGCCGGGTCAACGTAGGGCTTGCCGCCCTTGCTGCCCAGCACCCGCAGCATCACGCCGTCGATTTTTCCGCTGCGGTTCACCGCGTCCCAGTCGATGCGGCCCTGCCAGCGGGAGACGTCCATGATTTCAGCCATATCGTCCTCCTTACTGCGTGATTTCCTCAAAGCCGCTCTTGATAAGAATCGCCTTGACCTTCTCCTTCAGCAAGCGGGGGCAGCGCCCATACAGAGCCTTGGCCTCCTCCACGGTCTCAGCAGACATAATTTCCTGTGCCCATAACATAGCCATCATAAATACCATCCTTTCGATTTTTTGTGTGATTTTACGCATAGACAGTCTCGCTCATTTCCAGCAAGCACTGCTTCAGCATTTCGTTTTCGTTTTTCAGGGCGGCCAGTGTTTCGGGCATCTGCTCCATTTTTGCCTCGTGCTCTTCCTTGGCTCTCCGCTCTGCCAGCTCGTCTTCGGTGTAGCGGATGTACCGCTGGATGGGGACCGTCTCTTCCCATGCGGGCTGCGGGTCTACACCGGGCACGTCGATCACTTCCTCCACAATGGTGCTGCCATTGGCGAGGTGTTCAATGGGGACGAAATGGCTGACCTGCTTGACCCCGGCAATGGCCTCGTGGTGGACGATCTCCACGTCGTCGATGAGCCGCCCAAGGCTCAGATCGGGTGCTTCGGTCAACTCCACACCGGTTTCGTCAATAATTTTCATAGATGTTCCTTTCTCAGCCTACGCGCTGCCAGATGTTCACCGCCTGATACGGGTTCAAAATGCTAAACGCTTGCCCACTGCCGGTGCTGCCAATGGTCAGGGTGTGCCCATGGCTTCCAGCGCTGGACGTAGTCACGGTGGTACTACCCGCCCTATAAGTGGGTGCCGCTGTTGAAATTGTATCCGCTGCTGTTAGAACTTGCAATCGTATGGGTATGCGCTCCACTCTGGCTGGTACTTCCGCTGTGGTTATGCGTAGGCAGTTCGTTTGTGGTTAAGGTAACTTTGGCACGCCCGCCGCTGCTTCCCGCGGCAAAAGTATCTCCGGCGGCGAAAACAATACAGTCTTTCAGCTGAGTCCAGATCGTATGTGCATAGATGGCGGCAGGGCTTGTGGAGTCCGCCATTTCCATCACAAAATCAACAGGCGGGACCCAGCCGGGATCTGCGATTCCGGTAACTGCTCCGGTCATTTAAGCTTCCTCCTATCCGATCCGTTCCCACATATAACGTACAATGTAAGGATTCAAAATGCTGAATGCTTTCCCGTTTCCGGTATTTCTAATGCTCACGCTATGGCTGTGTGCACCGGCGCTGGATGTCGTGTGCGTGACATTGCCGATATAAATATGGCCAAATGCCATGGTACCATCAGTGCTACTCGCTATACAGACTTTGGCGGTATGTGTATGAGCACCGGCGGAAGAGGTACTGCCGCTGTGATTGTGCGAGGGCATTTCTTTGGTTGTAAGTGTGACGCTTGCCCGACCGCCGGTAGACCCGTTTGCATAGCTCCCGCCCGCGGCGATGATCGCCCGGTCCTTGAGCTGGGACCATGTAGTTCCGGCAAAGATTGCAGCCGGGCTGATGGGGCTCGCGCTCTTCCAGACAAAGCCAACGGGAGGGGCATCGGCAGCCACGGTCAGACCTTTTACAATTCCGATTGCCATCAGCTGACCCTCCTCCAAACGTATTTGCCAACATACGGGTTCAGAATGCTGAATGCTTGGCCGTTTCCGCTGCTCCCGATCGTAACCGAGTGGGTATGCGCTCCGGCACTGCTTGTTGTTTTTGTTTCGATCTCCGGCCAACCTTTTGATGAACCTGCATAATAGACACCTTGACTTGTACCCCCAAGGCTGGATACGGTGTGCGTGTGATTTCCGGTCGCTGTGATGCTGCCGCTGTGGTTGTGGGCGGGCATCTCGGCCACACTCAAGGTGTGGCTCGCAGATCCGCCTGTGCTGCCGAGCGTGTAGCTGCCGCCCGCGCCCATGAGAAAACGGTCCTTGATCTGCGCCCAACTGGTTCCGGCATAGTCAGCCGCCGGGCTGACGGAGCTGCTGGTCGTGATAATCGCGCCAACAGGCGGCACCCATTTGCTGCTGAGTGTGTTGACTGCTCCGATTGCCATAGAACATGCCCCCTTTAGGTCGGGACCCGCTCCATCAGCAGAAGCCGGAGATGGATGTCTGCCGAAGGAACCGTGGCCGCATAAAAGCGGCAATACCCAGCGCCGGTTCTGCAGATGGTTCCGAGCCCTGCCTTTTGGGCGTCCGGCACGCTGGAAACGCTGATGGTGGCGCTGGGTTCCAGCTCCGCTGTGCAGCCGCTTACGGTGGCGTCGCACTGATAGCTCCACCCTGCGGCCTTCGCCTCGTCGTCCGAAGTCTCGGCCCAGTCGGCGGCGGGCAGCGTGATATCGTAGGCCCGGATGATGGTCCCTGAAGGACCCTGCGGGCCGGTGTCACCTTTATCGCCCTTGAAATCTCCTGCATCCTTGGCTTTCTTCAGCGCGTCCGTGGCCGCGTTGGCTGCATTATTGGCAGCTTCCGCTGCCCGGTCGGCGTCTTGCTTAGCGGAACCAGCGCTGCCCGCCGCTTCGGACGCACTCCCGGCCGCTGCTGTTGCACTTCCCGCCGAGGCGCTCTCGCTCCGGGCGGCTGCGGCAGCGGAACCGGCAGAGGCGGAGGCGCTGCCCGCGGCGTTGCGCTCCGACGTGGCAGCGTCCTTTTTGTACGCTTCGGCGTTTGCCTCCGACTGTGCCGCTGCGGTCTTGCTGGCGTCGGCTTTTTTTTCGGACGTGGCGGCTGCCGCTTTGCTGGCCGCAGCCTCTTCAGCCGCTGCCTTCGCCGCATCCTCGCTGTCCTTGGCGTTGGCCTCCGACGTCGCCGCCGCCGCTTTGGCTTGCTCCGCTGCGCTGGCCGAGCCGGAGGCCGCTGTGGCACTTCCCGCCGCAGCACTCTCGCTCCGGGCGGCTGCGGCTGCGGAACCGGCAGAGGCGGAGGCGCTGCCCGCGGCACGTTCTTCCGATTCCTTTGCCGCCCTTGCAGCGTCCACCGCTGCCTGTCCCCATTTTTTCACCAGCGCCACAAACTGCTCGTATACGCTGGGCGTGATGGTCTCGGTGGTGCTGTTGGTGTCGATGGTCTCATAGCAGGTGTATTTGCCGGGCTTCGTCATGGCGATGTAGCCGTTCTCGTCCACGGCCAGCAGCATCCAACTGCCCTGCTTTTCCTGTGTCCAGCGCCGGTCTACCACAACGCAGTTGTTTTCGTCCAGCATCTGCGGGTCCGGCAGAGCGCCGCTCAGCCGCTGCACGTGCAGCGTGATGGCACAGCCCGCCCACTCTTCCGGCACCTCGAAGTGCAGGGTGTCCACCTTGGCCGAGCCTACGCCGCCCATGTACAGGGTGTCCGGCGTTGCCCGGAAGGTGCTTCCGTTGTCCTGTGATTTCCGGACTTTGATGTTCAACTCGCTCATGCTCTTCCTCCCTTCTGCCCCAGTGTATCATCTCCCGCCGGGCCAGACTACTTGCTACTTTTTCCGCCGGGCAAACAAAAACGCCCCGGCCAATTTGGCCGAAGCGTCTTCGTTCTTTTATCTCACCTCCGCCCACTCATCCACGGCTCCCGCCGCGGCTTCCTGCTTCTTCTCGTCCTGTTTGATCCAGCTCTCGAAGTTTTTCTCTTCGTACAGAGGTTCACCTCCGGCTTCCAGCCGCAGCAGCATCTCCGCCAGCTTCTCCCGGTCGTGGTCATTCCCGGCCAGATACTCGCTCTTGACAACGCCGGTGATATTGCTCTTGATGGCATCCTTGTCCTTGCCCGCAGTCAGCAGCCGGTTGACCTCTGTCTGCACATCTTTGGCGCGGCCCACTTCCAGTGCGTCGGTCAGGTCATCGTAAACATTCCGGTCTTTGTCTCCGGCCAGCAGCTCGTCGGCCAATTCGTTAATTGCTCCGTAGCTGCTGCCGCCATGCTTATCACCGGTCACCAAGTCGATGATTGCCTCTCGTTTCACTCGATCCGATTTTGCAGTCGCACTGATTCCAAGACCATCGTACAGCTCACGAATAACTTTCTTTGTCAATTTCTGCCGTTTACGGTCATCTCCTGCATTCCGCGCCTTCGCTGCTTCCAGAATGTCCGGGTCATAATTTTTCAGCCGCTTCTTGAGTTCCGCCTTCACCTTGTCGCTCTTGCCCATCTGGTCCAGCTTGCCAAGAGCGGCCGCAGCTTCCTCCGTGTCACCCCGCTCAATGGCGTTGAAAAGCCGGTCGTATTGTCCGGTCGCGCTGGCCGGGGTCCCGTTCAGGCTGAACCCTTCGCCGTTTGCAAGGCCCTGCACGTCGTCCGCGTAGGCCGCGAAGGCTTCTACCATCTTCCGCCCGTTTGCCGCCGGGATGCCCGCGATGTCCAGCCCATATTCCATCACATCGACCCCGGCCTTCCGGAGCTTCCGGTGGTAGGCTTCCAGTTCCTCTTCGTCCATGCCGGTGGTGTCCTTCCGGATCAGGGTGTACAGCTTCGTGGTAGCGGCAAACAGGTCGTTGACGGCGCTGATGTTGGTCGCGCTCACCACATCGTAGTCCGTGCCGTTCACTGCGTTGCCCACCATGCTGTAGATTTCCGAACCAAACAGGAAGTTGCCCGCCGCGCTCTCGGTGAACAGCCCCGCAAACCGGTTCCACAGGCTTTCGGCGGTCACGTCGCCGTTTTCATCCTGCTCGCGATCCCACCGATGCAGCAGGAAGTCCGCGCCGATCTTCATCAGGGCGAATACCGCCGTCTGTATCACTTGGCTTGTAGCAGCCCGGCGCAAGCTCTGCCCGGCCCGCTGCACTTCGGCCTTGTTCTCGGCGCTCTTCTCTGCATTGTACCGGGCTCTCTGGGCCTTGTAGTCCATCACCGCATCGGCGAGGATGCCGTAGTTCTGGAACCGCTGGGTCGTGAACATGGTCAGCGTCTTGGTGATCTCGTTGTCGCTGCGCTGGATGCCCGCCCGCTGCATCACGGTATAGTTGGGCTGGGTCTCCTCAATGACCTTCTGGTACATCTGGTTCACAGCTTTCCAGTAGGCGTCACTGCCCTTGGTGGCCGCACCGTCGGCAAACTCTGCCGCGTGGTGTTCTACATAATGTTTCGCACCCTCCCACAGTGCCGCCACCGTGATCTCGTCCATCGAGTTGATCCAGCCGGTCACGCTCTTAGGCAGTTTGTCCATGGCCTTTTCGGCAAAGCTCCCCGAAACGCCGATGGACGCCAGTTCCCCGCGCTGGCTGCCCTGCAGTCGGTATTGTAGCAGCGCGTCGCCGTGGGCGCTGATCTCCGCTTCCAGTGCCCGCCGCTGCTTGCCGGAGAGGTTTTTCACGAAGGGCAGCACCGCCGCCATGGTATCGCTGCCCAGCACGGCCCCCGCCGTGGGCAGGGACGCCGCCTGTGCAATGGCAACACCGGGGTTCAGCGTCAGGATGGCCCCGGCATAGTTGCCCCGCAGCTTTCCCATCACCCGGCCGATGCCGTCCGAGCGCTTGCGCTGCTTCGTCTGCAAGTCGGTCAGCAGGTAATCCACGTAGTTCACCGCGTCCCGTCCCCAGTGTTCCTTCAGCACGCCACTCTTCAGCTTTTGGATGCCGTCCTCTGTCTCCACATTCGCGTTCAGGATGCGGTTTGCGTCCCGGATGGGGGCCGCAAGGCCCGCGTAGGCCGCTGTGTCCCGCAAAGAGCGTTGCACCACGCTGCTGCACTCCTCCAGCAGGATGGGCAAGCTGCTCTTCACGCGCTCCTTCAGCATTCCGCGTCCTTCGATGGTGGCGTCCAGCTTCAGGCCCTCGATCTCGCTGGCCAGCTGGGTCTTGTCCACCGCGATGGGGTAGTAGTTCTTCACCGTCGCCCGCTGGAATCCCACCAGCTTCATGCTGGTCTCGTTGATGAGGTTCGTGGTGTAGTCCCCGAAGAAGCCCTTCATGTCCTCGATCCACTTCCGGTCGTAGTCGGTCAGGGCATTCTCCACGGTGTTCAGGATGGTGTCGGCCATGGGCATTCCGTCGGCCCCCGTCAGCATTCCGATCCTCACGGTCTGCCCCTTCTGGTAGGCCCGCTCGATGTCACCCTCGTTGTAGAGCGTTGTGTCCGGCAGAGTCAGGCCGCCGTTGAGCAGGTGCTCCCGGCTGTCCGTGTTCTGCAAGTGCATGTACAGGCTGCACAGCTGCCCATGGGTCAGCGGCACGGCCTTGCCCTTTGCGTCCGTCAGCCCGATGTCCACCAGCTCCGCGCCGGGGCCAGCGAACCGCTCCATCTGCTTGAGGTTGGCCTTGCCTGTCACGTTGTCGAAGAGCTTGGTGCCTTCCACCGTGATCTGGGTCTGCCGGAGCTGGCCTTGGTTCAGCATGTCGGCCAGCTTTTCCATCTGGCCGTTTTTGGTGTACCCGCCCAGCATCCGGAAAACTCGCTTCGCGCCCAGCATGTCGAGATTGTATTTGGTCAGTGCATCCCGGATTCTGCCGGTCTCGTTTCCCTTGGCGGCCAGCACTTCCAGCCCGGCCTTCTGGGCAAAGGCGTCCACTTCCTCGGTCTTGGCAAGGCTCAGGGTCTTGTTTTCGGTGCGGATCACGTGCAGCGTCCCCGCCGTGATGGCTTTCAGCATCCGCAGCTGCTCCACCGTCATAGGCAGATAGGTGCGGTTCTCCGTCTCCTTGATACGGGCCTTCAGCCGGTCCCGCAGCCTCTCGGCCTTTTCGCTGTCGCCCAGCGCCTCGGCCTCGGTCAACTGCTGGTGCAGCCGGTCAAGCCGCGCCTGTTTCGCGTTCATCATGTCGGCCTGTAAGGCTTGGATGAGCTTCGGCACACCGGTCTGTTCCCAGTCGTAGGCAAGGCTGCTGGGGTCGCTGGCCGTGCCCTGCGTCTGGCTGATGGTGTTTGCCAGCGCCGTCAGCTTCCGCACCGCCGCATCGTTCAGAACGGCCATATCCGCCAGCTTCGCCACCTCTGCCGCCTGTTGGATGAGCCGCGGCTGCACATACTTGCCCTTCGAAGGCCGCAGGATCATCTGGTTCAATTGGGCGGCGTTGTTCCGGATGCTCCGCTTCAGCTCATCAGCTTTCCGTCCGTCCCGCGCCCGCTGCACCCGCTTTTCGGCCAGTGCTTTTGCCACGGCAATGTCCTCGTCCCGCTGCTGGCGGGCCACTTCCACCGCAATGGCATTTTTCTGGGCCTGTTTCTGCTGCCACGCTTCGGCTTTCTTCTGGTTCTCGGCTTCCCACTCCATGATCTCGCGCTCCTGCACGATCTGGCTGTACTCCGCCCGGTCAGCCCGGCGCTGCTCGTTGGCCACCTGCCGGGCGAGGTCCCGGTTCTCCGCTTTCAGAGTTTTGTTTTCCAGCGTGATCTCGTCCAACATCTGCTGCCGCTCTTCCTTCAGGCGCTTTTTCTCGGCTCTCCATTCCCGTTCGTAGGCTTCCTTCAGCACATCCAGCTTCTCGGCCATGTCGCCGGAGTTGGTGATGTCCACGCCCAGTGCATCCAAATTGGCGTCCAGCATCGCTTCTGCCTTGGCATTCCGGCGCTGCTGCTCCTGCATCTGCTGCACTGCTTCGCTCTGGTTCCCGGCTTTCTGGTTCTCCGCCAAACGCCGGTTGAATTCTCTCGTCTGCTCCTTCTGCACAGCCCGCAGGTCTTTCACAGCCTTAGCCGCACTGGTTTCGTCTCCGGCTGCTGCCGCTGCGGCCCGGCGCTGCCACTGCTGGAAGGAATCGAAGATGGCCTGTGCGTCGTTCATCTCGTTCACATTCAACAAGTCGCCGATCATCCGGCCCGCCAGCTCCACCTTGGCATCTTCGTACTCAGCCACATCCGCGAACCGGCTCATCATCTTTGGCTTGATGGTGTCGTGCACGTTCATCAGCACATCCAGCCACTCGGTGCTCTCCATGCTGGCCGCGCCGTCCACGCCCGCTGCCTTGGCGGCTCCCCGGAACAATTCCGCTGCGCCCTGCTTTGTGCCGCCCATGCTCCGGGTATCGTTCACAATGGCTTCGTATTCTTCCGCCGGGTTTCCGTCCCGGTGTCCTTCCTCCTGCCGCAGCTTCACGCCGTGCTTCCGGGCCTCGGCCACCGCTTCGCCCCAGCTTCCGTACTGGCGCACAAGCTCCGCCTTGGCTTTGCCGTTCTTGTCCACGGTGTAGCTCAGCTCGTGGTATTCCGGGTATTGCTGCCATAGCTCCGTATTCCGGTAAGTTGCCTCGTCGAGGATCTCCCCGGCAATGGTCTCGGCCAGCCCCTGCGCCTTGTTCATGTCGGTCCCTTCGGTCTTCATGTACTCGATCAGGGTGCGCATCTCGCGGGCCACACGCTCGGTGTCGGCCTTGCCCTTCGCGCCGCTGGCCTTCACCAGCCGTTCTGCCACGCCCAGAATGCTGTCGTCGCTCACCCGCACCCCGCGGGTCAGGCCCATCATCTCGGTCAGCGTCTTGATGGCCGCGCTGTTGTCCGCAATGGTCCGGCTGGCTTGCCGCTGGCGGTTCCGCTTCGCATCCCGGTCAGCCTGTTCGGCCATCTGGAAGCGGACGTTCGGCACTTGGTTCAGCACCTTCGTGCGCTGCGCATCATCCCCGGCTTTGTACTCGTAGACGGTCACGCCCTTTTCCTTCAAGCTGTCCAGCAGCGCCGCCGAAGCATTGTCCGGCACAATAGCCGCCCGCACCTCGTCGAACCCCACGGCTCGCTGGGGTTTCGCCTCAAAGTACCCGGTGGGGATGTCTGCGATGGTCTTGTACAGCGCCACGATCTGCTTTGCCGTCTCCCGGCTGATGGTATAGCCTTCCTTAGAAAATGCCTTGCTTACCGCTGCCATGGTCTGCTTTCCCTGTGCGGCCCGCAAAAGGATTTCACCGAGTATCTCCCTCTCCCCATAGCCGCTGTTCGAATGTGCAACTGTCTCCTGTCGGATGCGGCTGATGACTTCTTCGATCTGGCCGTCGGCCTGTTCCAGCAGTGCCTTGTACTCCTCCGCCGGCATCTGCTGCAAGCGGCCTTTGTCCGCCCGCACTTCGTCCAGATTCTGATACTCCGCCGTGGCCGTGCTCATCAGAGTGTTTGCCGAAAGGCCCCATGCGCCTTCTCCGCGTGCATTTTGCTGGTTCATGGCCTCCACCAGATTCTGCAACGTGTAGGGGTTGTGCAGTTGGGCAAAGCTTCTCCGGTTTCCGGTTCTGGTATAGGGGTCCTTCTCATTTCGGATTCCCTTTTTTCCCAGAATACCCTCCATCTTCGGCAGCAGCCACTCTTCCACATCAGCATCCGGGGCTTTCTGCTGTAACTCCTTCTGCATCGCTTCCGTATCCTGCACGGTTTTCCCGGCCATATCTTTGGTCGTCACATATTCATATGCGTTTTCCAGTCTGGCCCGCAGCATCGGTGCGATCAGCCGGTCGGCTTTGGTCTGCGCCTTTTCTTCGCTCCAGCCAAACTCTTCCATAGCCCAGCTTTTTTCTGCTTCCCGCACTTCATTCAGCACGGCATTGGATTTATCGTGATTTCCGTTCACCACGTCGGACTCCACGATGTCCCGCAGGGCAGCTTCTCCGCCAAGGGCCTCCATGATTTTCTCATACCGCTTTTTCTGGCTTTCGGTAAAACGCACCTCCTGCTTTGTCACCACCTGCACGGTTTCGCCTTTGTCTGCCAGATAGGCCGCCTTGACCGCATCATTCCGGGAAAGGCTCTCTGCCAGTTGCTTCGGGCTCTTCCCGGACGCTTCCATGTCCAGCGTTCCGCTGAGCACATTTCCCCGCGCAAATGCGCCGCCAGCGGTTTGTCGGCTCAATTGTGCAAGTTCGCTGTTCAGCTTCACTGCCTTGTCCGCGTGCACTTCGTATTCCACATTGGGCCGGGTGGGGGTCCATGCGTCGGAGCCATAGATTCGATTGGCCCGGTTCACCATGGGGTCAATGGTATCGGAGTTGAACACCAGCGAGATGGGGCCGTATTTGGTATGGCCTTCCTGTGCCTTGACCACCGCAATCGACGGCGATGGCAACCCGCCCAGCTCCAGCGCTTCCCGCAGATTTCCTTCAGTCAGGTTGTGGACGGCCACAAGGTCTTTGTTCTGGTCCACCTCCACCGGAGCACTCAGCTGGAACCGCACCGATTTCTTCACAGGTTCGTCGGTTCTCTTGCTTTCGGCGGAATCTTGTGCTATACTGGATTCAGAAAACAGCTTAGGGGCTTCACCGCCCTGCTCGGTCTTGAATACCGAGGTAAGGCTGTTTTCTTTTTTTGTTATTTTTCCGTTTTCAATGGTGAGCAAACTTCCATCCGAACCACACACTTCATGTACGTAGAACTTGCTTGCAGCATTGGGCACCGTGTACTCGTTCACGATCACTGCTTCATAGATTTTCGTTTCTCCCACCATAACAGGAGCGACGAAGGTATAGGTATTGTAGCCTCTTCCCTTCCAATTTTTCACGAACCCGATTTGCTCACCGTATTTGATAACCTCCGGAATTGCCGCTGCTGCGATTTGCTTTGCTGGGCCATTGCCGTGCTGCACCGTCGCCTTTGCGCCTTTCCGGGTCAGTTCTACCGTGCCAAATCCGGCCCTTTCCACTTTGCTGCCGATGGATTCAAAGAAGCGCACGATATTTTCTGCGTTTTCTTTGTTATTCGCACCGTACTCGATTTCTGTTCCGCTGATTGCGGAAACGGCCTTCATTTGTTCAAGCTTATCAAGGTTCTGGTTCAGCTGCTTCTCAAGCGTCTCTTCGCCCTCCTGAAGTTGGAACCTCACCCCCTGCTGTTCCGCCGCGCTCTCGGTTTTGAGAGCTGCGGCGTTTTCTTTTGCTGCCCGCAGGGTGTCCATGGCCTTTTCGGCGTGGGCGAAGTATTCGTCTTGCAAGGTCCGTCTCTGGGCCTCGGCCAACCGCTTTGCCTTCAGGGCGGCTGCATTGCTGGGGTCGATGGTCAGCACTTCCTTGGCCCGGCTGATGATGTCGCTCAGCAGATTCTTCACCCGGTTCATCACCTTGTGGATGGAACCCCTCACGCCCGCATTTTTCTCGGCCTGTCCGCGCTGGAATTCCACCCAGCGCTTGAAGTCCGCTTCCGTCGCAAAGATCCCCCGCCACGCATCTGCCACCAGCTCTTCGGCTGCCTGTTCGTAGGTAAGCTTCTGGCTGGCGTACACGTCCATCTTGTCCCGGATCATCTCGTCCACGCTCTCGTAGCCGTCCATCTGGGCAAGGTAGGTCAGGGCATGGTCCTGCAAGCTCTTTGCGCCCGCTTGGTCGAGGGAGTTATACCAGTGGTAGTCCTCGTGCAGCACGGTGCCGAAAATGTCGCTGACGCTGTCCCCGAAGAAAATACGGGCCGTCTCGCTTTCCACATAGGCCCGGACGTTCGGATTGTTTTGCAGCACGTTCTTCAGCACAGCGTCGGTGCCGGTGGCGGCGGCGTTCAGCTCGATGATCCGGCTGCCCATGTCGGTGCCGTCGTGATCCAGCGTCCCTTTATAGTAGACCAGCCCCTGTCCGCTCGTGCTCTGGTCGGTCAGGCCGCCGCCGTAGCCGCCCGCCTGTTCCTTGGTGTCTGCACCGTAGAGGTAGGCGGTATTCAGCGCGATCCGCCCGCCCTCGCCGCTGTCCAGAATATAGTTGACATTCAGGGCAGTATTGTCCATCACACCGGCCAGCCGCAACGCGTCGTCGAAGCTCTTCACCTCGTCCATCTGCGCCAGATGGTAGATCGTTGAAGCCGCGGCGGCATACCGATCAGCATCCACGTTGGCGGGCAGCTTCTGGCTGATGTCCTGCGCGGCCTTGGTCTTGCCGCTCTCCACGCCCCACTGTTCCAACTGTCGCTGTACCTCGCTCTGCCGGGCCGTCTGGCCGCTGGGTTCCCGCAGCCCGTAGGTCTCCCGCATCTGCCCGCTTCCCTCGTCCGCCGCATCCAGCCCCGCCGGGTCAACCTTCCGGTCTACGTCTGCGTACTCTCTGCCCTCTGTCGCAGCGCTCTCTTCCGTGGGGTTTCCTTGAAGCAGAGCTCCCTCTTCGGGGGAGCTGCGCGACGCGCCGGTGTCAGCCGGACGGAGCGCGGAGAGGGCGGTTTCCACCGTTTCCCCGGCGTTTTCCACGGTCTGCTCCGCTTCCGGCTTTGCAGCGTTCGCCGCATTTTGTTCCGCGTTCGCTGCATTTCTTGCGGCGGTTTCCTGTTCGGCCACCTGCCGCAATGCCCGCCGGGTCGCTGCTGCTGTGCCGGGAAGTTGTACCCCATAGGCTTCCTCAAATGCTGCACGATTTGCTTCGTTCCCAGCCTCCGGCGCAAACAGGTTGATGGTCTTTCCGGTCAGCGCATTCTCCTGCACCACCTTGGCATACTGCCGCACCGCAGGGTTGTCACTCTTCAATCCCTCTGCCTCGGAGCCCTCGCTTTTCTGCGCCGTCGAGCTTTGCTCATTCCGCACAGCCCCACCGTCCTGCCAAGGGCTCCCACTTTGGGGGATCTGGCGCGAAGCGCCTGAGAGGGCAAGCCCGCTGTCGGCTTTCGCAGCCTCTTGTGCCGTCTGCTGCTCACTCTCCATTCCCGGCTCTTCCACCCGCTGCTGCCGTTTCTTCTCCGCCGCCACGGCCTTCTCGTACTTGTCGAGCTGATCGTAATACTCCGCCTGTCCCAACAGGCTGGCGTTGCCGTCGTTGTGCTTTGCCAGAACGGAGCCTACAGCACCGCCCATGGCGCCGGAGGCTCCGCCGGAAAGGCCGCTTTCCAGCGCGGCGATCAGGGTATCCGTGGTGAACAGGCTCTGCGCCGCTTCCTCGTCACCCAACGCCGCGTCGATGGCCTTGTCGGCATAGCTTTCCACAAAGGCTTGCATGGCATTGTCGATGCCGCCGGAGAGTGCTGCCGCCACTGTCGGGTGGGCCTTTGCAAAGGGTGCATCCCCCACAAGGCTCTGGATCTTGGCCGCGATCTGCCCGGCCAACGTGTCCTTGGCGTAGTCCGCGCCCATGGTCTTGGCAAGGTCGGCCGCGCCCACCGAGTTGATGCCCCAGCCCGCGCCGAATTTCAGTGCGCCGCCCGCCAGCGTCTTGCCCGCGCTCTCGCCCTTCTCGATGCTCTGGCCCATGGCGTCGCCCGCGCCCTGTAAGCTCAGCACCGGCAGCACCGCCGCCGGGTTGATGGAACTGACGGCGAGGTTCTCCGCCGCGCTGCTTACAGCTCCCTGCACCGCCCGGCTCCCCTCGGTCAGGCCGCTCTGGGCAGCTCCCGTCAGCTCCTGCCCCCGCTTGTACATCTGGTAGCCCACGCTGGTTTTCGGGTCGATGCCGTCGTTCACTTCCAGCCCCGCCAGCCGGTTCCGCATCTCCCGGATCTCTTCCGATCCGTAGCCCATCAGCACGAGGTCCCGGTTCCGGCTTTCCGGGTAGACGGGGTTGTAGTCCATGTCTACGTCGGTCAACAGTTGGAACAGCCTCTCCGCTCGCTCATCGCCCTTGATCTCCTGCTGCACCTTGGCCCAGTTCTTCTGGGTGTCCGCAATGTTTTTGGCGCTCTGTACCGCCGTCTCGCCGGTCATCACCGCGCTGCCCGCCACGCTGTCCGCAATGCCGCCGATGGTGTTGCCCGCCCGCCGGGCCTGTTTCTTCCATTCCGGGATGGCGCCGTACTGGGTCAGGTAATCCCTTGCCTGTGCAATTTCCGCCGCACTGTAGCCTTGCTTTCTCAGGTCGTCGTCGGTGTACTTCGCGCCGCTCTGGCTTTTTCCCGCCGCCGTGCGGAAGGGGTCGATGCTCCCGTCCCCGGCGCTGGCGGCGTTCCGGCTCGTACCCTGCTCCGCGTAGGTCGTAAAGCCGCTCTTCTGTTCCAACAGCTTGCCCACCAGTTCCTGATTCCGCGGCTGGTCGAACCACTCATTAAGCCGGTCGAATTCGTCCTTCTGGCTGTAGGGCGCATAGCTGACTTTCAGTTTCTGGGCCGGACTGTCCCCGTATGCCACCGCGCCGCTGTCGGTCTTTTCCAGAACGTTCTGCGTCGGCAAGCCCCACTTTGCTTCCGGGCTGAGCGCATCCATCGCCGCCGCTCCCCATCGGGGATCTGTCTGCGAAGTAGACTGAGGGGTTCTCTGAAGCAGAGCTCCCACTTCGGGGGAGCTGCGCGACGCGCCAGTGTCAGCCGGACGGGGCGCGGAGCGGGCACGCCCGCCAGCCCAGTCTCTCCGGCTGTCCATCTCGTCCGCAAACCCCAGATTGTTGTTTGCCCGGTACTCGTCAAACGCCTTCGAGGTCAGGTCGATATTTGCCGCTTCCGTCTGCTTCTGTTCCCGCAATGCTGCCGCGCTGCCCTTTGCCCAGCCGCCCGCAGCCGTCGAAGTCTGTGTGGCCTTTGCGGGCGTGCTCGCCGCTGTCGTTTCCTGATTCTGGTGCCGGCCTTTTTCTTTCTGCGCCCGCAGCGCAGCCGCACTTCCTGCCTTCCATGCCATCCTACATCCTCCTTAAAATCCTGCGTTCAGCATTGCTTTGTCGATCACGTCGTCCGACGCGCCCATGTTCATCAGCCGGGTCGCGATCTCGTTGGCGTTCAGCCCCTTCGCCTTCCAGCCCTTTGCGTAGCTCAGGGCGTTGCTGTACGGCATTCCGGTGCTTGTGTTACTCGTCTGCCCACTCGTTGCCTTTTGCGTCGTGTAATTTCCGGTGTTCGAGAGCCGCAGCTTCGAGCTGGCCGGGGTATATGGTTCCACTACCGGCGGGGCCGTAAGCGTCCCTGTGGTGCCGCTCACCGTCTCCGGTTCCAACCATCCCGCATCGGTCAGGACGGTTTTGTAATGGCTGTAGAGCGGATTCGTGTCCTTCATGCTGGAAAATTTGTTGGCCATGCTCGTGAGCTGGCTGGTGGTGTATCCGCTTGCTGCGCCGGAGCTGCCGCTTCTGCCCGAAGATCTTTTCCCGGAGCCCGAACTGCTGCCCGTCTTGGTGGCCGCCGCCTTGGCCGCAGCGGTGGAAAGCAGTCGGCTCGTCAGCGTGCCGTAATTGCCCGCTGCGCTGGCGTCCATGCCGTACATCTTCAGCAGATTTGCCGCCGCTTCAGTGTTGCCGTTGGCGACCAGAGACGCCGCGGTGGTCAGCACACTCGCCTGATCGTCCCGCGTGATGGGTGCCCCAGTGTAATTCGCGAAGGCGTCCGCGTTCAGGCCGTACCGGGTCAGCACGTCGCTGGCCGCGTCGCCCGCGCCCTGCGTGTACAGGTTGAATGCCTGTTGGTAGGCGCTCAGGGCGTCGCTCTGATCGGTGCGGTTCTTGTTGTACTCCCACTGTTCCCGCGCAAACTCATTTTCCCACTGCTGCTGCGTGTACCCCATGTATCCGTCGTAGGCGCTCTTGGCCACATTGCCCACGGTTCTGATGCCGTTCCAGAGGTTGTTCCAGTAGTTGTCGTTCTCGTTCCGGGCCTGTGCGCTCTGGTTGGCTAAAAAATTCTGCCGGTTGTACCAGTTCGAAAGGTTCGAGCCGTATGCCGAGCGATCCAGCGCTTCGGTGTTCCCCATCCCGGAAAGGGCTTCCACCAGCCCGCTCTGCCGGTTCTTGTATTCATTCAGCGCCCGGCTGCGCAGGGCTGTCAGGGCGGCATCCACGTTCGCGGTGGCCGCGCCCTGCCCCTGTGCTGCCAAGCTGTCCGCCCAGCTGTTGCCGTACCCGCTGCTCAGCGCCGCCGCGTTGGCCCGCGTGTTGTCGGCGGCCGCCGCTGCCGCGTCGGCGGTCTGGTCGCGGTACTGCTGGTAAGCCTTCGCCAGCTCGCTCCCATCGTACCCGCTGCCGATCTCCCCGGTCAGCGCGTCCATAGCCTCCTTGTTCTGGCTCACATAGTCCGCCGGGCGGTTGGCATTCCATTCCTGTTCTTCCTGCTCCGCCTTGTTCTTCCGCTTCAACGTATCAAAAAGCATATCGTCACACTCCTTCCAAGCCACTCAGATCGGCACGCCCATCGCCCGCAGCACCCACGGCAGCGCCATCGCACCCACCTGTGCCACGTTCCCCCAGAACTTCGTCTTGTTGGCCGTGTTCTGCTGCTTCTCGCCCACCGCGTCGGCGTATTCGGCCTGTGCGTTGTTGAGCTGGCTATAGTAATTGTTCAGCTTCGTGTTATAGGCATCCTGCGCCAGCTGCTCCTGCTTCTGCAATGCTTCCAGCCGGGTGGTCAGGTCGTTCTTCTTCGAGGTGTACTCGTCGAAGGCTTGGCTGTACAGGTCATCCACCGCGTTGCTCAGCCCCGCCATGGTGCTCTGATAGGCCGTCTGCCCGTTGGTGCTGGCCCAGCTGTTGCCGTAGCCGCCGGTCTTGCCCGCCGCCTGTGCCGTGGCGTCCTCGCTGGCCAGCTCTGCGCCGCGGGTGTAGCGGTTCTTGTACTGCTGGTAGGCGTTGTCCTTCGTGTAATCGTAGGAAAAGCCCTTTTTCGTCAGGTCGTTCAGTTCGCTCTGCGTGCTGCCGATCTGGCTGCCGTACTCGCTTTTGTACGCGCCCGGCATCTGGCTCTTCAGGCTGTTCAGGTTGCTCTGCGCCGCATTCACCCGGTTCGTCGTTGCGGTGTTGCTGGCCTTGCGGTTGTCTATGTAGTTCTTTCCCGCGTTGACCACGTCCTGCGTTATCCGTACAGCGCTCCATCCGGGAATCCAGTATTCCCACCATTGTCCACTTGCCATTTGTCTTGTCTCCTTTCATTTTCAACTGCTCCCCATCGGGGAGCTGTCTGCAACGCAGACTGAGGGGTTCCTCTAAGCAGAGCTCCCATCTCTGGGGGAGCTGCAAGCAGCGCCGCCGTCAGGCGGACTGCGCGCTGAGAGGGCAAGCCCGCTGCCCGCGCGCCGAGAGGTTCATTCCACCTTCAACCCCATTGCGGTGAGCTTGTCCCGCATGGTGTCGGAAAAATTCGTCTCGTCCAGATTCTGCATCATGTACAGCATCTGATCCCGGAGCTGCATCAGGTAGTTGTTGATGGCCCGCGCATCCTCCGGGTTCATGTCTTCGCTCAACTTCGGCAAGCTGATCTCGCCTAAGCGTGTAATATCCGCCATATCAGTTCCTCGGTTCTCCTCCGGCCACCCGGTTGCCCCGGCTGTCCGCCATGGTAAAGGCGACGCTCCGCACCGCGATCTGCCCCGTTCCGGTCAGCCGCAAGCGCATCGTGTCGTGCCGTGTTGGCCCAAAGGGCAGGTTGACCCGCGTGTATTTGTTCAGCACCGCTGCCTCGCCCAGCGTCTCCCACGCCCCGCCGTCGTAGCTGGCTTGCAGCTTCACCACGCTGTAGGTCAGCGCATCCACCCGCAGCGTCACCCGGCTCACATATTTGTCCGCCGGGGTGTTCAGGCCGATGTCGCCGGTCACCGCGTCGAAGGCCACATTCTTTTCCAGCGCCGCCTTGGCCTCCTCGGTGTCCCGGTCGGCCTCGCGGTTCGGCTCTGTGGCCCAGAGGCTTGCGCCGTCCCATTGGTAGAGCTGCCGCCCTGTGGAGCACATAGCCCAGCCCTCGGCTTCGCTGTCCCCGGCCACGTCCTCCTCGTGCCAGAGCTGCCGTTCGGTGTCGTACACCAGCAGCCTCGTTTCGCCGGTGCTGGGCTGCCGCATGTGCAGATAGTACCGGGTATCCAGCACGCCGCCCACCGCGCCGCGCACGTTCATCAGCCATGTGCTGTCCAGCACGCCGCTGATCTTCACGGGCAAGCTGCCGTCCCACGCCATCACGCCGTCGTTGCTCAGGTAGTACAGCACTTCCGCGATCACGCACAGGCTGCGGCTTGCGTATTTCGCCACACCGCGGCACTGGACGCTCACCAGCCGGAAATCCGCCGGGCGGCTGCCGTAGAGCTTGTGCAGGGTGTTCTCTTTGAAAAATAAGGCGTAGCCCATGCAGGTGGCGGCGCCGGTGAATTCGCCGTCGCTGCCCACGGTCACAGCGTAGCTGTCCGCAGCCGTTCCCCGGTAGGAGAACCAGTTGGTCGGGTCGCCCAGCTTGCAGCCGTAGATCACGTTCTCCCGGCTGGAGCAGCCCCATACCCGGTTGTCGCACTCGGTCAGGAAGTCGAGGTCTGGCACCCGCCGCTCCACCCGGAACAGTTCGAGGCTGCCCTCCAAGCCGCTGCCCTTTCCGTCGATGCTCTGCCAGCGGAGACGATCTCCCTCCTTGGTCAGGGTCCCGTAGAAATAATCGCCACCGGGTTCCGCCTTTACCTGCACGAAGTCGTCTCCCTGTGCATACACTACGCGGTCCCCCGTCAGCTCCTTCCAGTACCCGTCTTCGTTGGCCCCGATGCCGCTGATCGTCACCGTGTCCCACACCGCAAAATCCTTTCCGATGCCCGTTGCCTCGATCTTGCAGTAGTTCAGCTCCACCGCCGACCAGCTCCCCAATGTCTCGTTGTACACTTCCAGCACGCTTTCGCTGCTGTAGGGCACTTGGCTGTTTATGACTTTCAAGAAGACCTGCCCGTCCGTGGGATTGTCCGGCTCTTTTGCGGCGTGCCCGGTGGCGGTGTAAGTCCGGCCCGCCGCATCGCAGGGCGTCAGGGTCACGGTGCCGGTGCTCTCCCACCCAGCGCCCAGCGGGGTCAGGCTGCCGGTCTTGGTGTCAAAAGCTGCTTTGTCCGGGAAGAGGATGATCTTCGTGCCCATGCCCACCATGATCTTCTCACTGTCGCTCACGGCGTTTTCCAGCACGATCTCTTCCTCTGCGGCCGTCGTGGCAAGCGTTTCCTCGTGGTCGGCCTTGTACCGCAGCGTCGTCCCCTCGCACAGAAGCATTCCGTTCAGATGGTACATCCCGTTGCAGTGTTCCACTGCTTCCATCTTCCGCCGGGGCGTCCGGGTCTGTAACGCCGGATAGCCCCGGCTGGAAAAATTCCGCATCCGGGTAAATTCCGCCTCCGCACAGGCATAGCTCTCATTCAGCCCGCCGAAGGCCGTCAGGCTGCTCCGCCCGGTCGAAAGGCTGTATACGCTCGGAAGCGCCATTTCAATACCTCCATTTCGTGTCCATTTTCGGCAGGTAATGCTGGCGGCACCAGATGGCAAATTCCTCTTGGCAGTTGTTCGCCACCTGCATCTCGTTGGCATACCGGTCGGTCTCGCCGAGGGCAAGGTCCATCTGGGCGCTCAGGTAGTGCGGGTAGTAGTCATCGTAAGGCTGGGGCAGCATCAGCTCGGCATCCTGCCGCAGCATCTCCTCTTCCCGGTCGTACAGCACATCCGCGCCCACAGCGTCGAAGGCGTCGGTGTCGCTTTTCTCCACCACGCTTTTCCGCAGCCCCGCATCCGCTTGCCGCAGCCATAAGATCTTCAGCTCGCGGTCGAACCCGTTGTTGGCCCGCAGCTTGTCCGCCAGCTCAATTGCTTTTCCTACAGTCATTGGGCAGCTCCTCTCTGTCGCGGAGCACTCCCGCTCCCGACACCATAAACTTTTTCGTCCAGTACAGCCCCACCGTCCTGCCAAGGGCTCCCCTACTAGGGGAGCTGGCAGCGCGGAGCGCTGACTGAGAGGTTATCAAAAATCCCCGGCACAGCGGTGCCGCCGGGCCGGGGTTCGATTTTGTGTGCGCTGAGAGGGCAAGGTCACTCCCCGCGTGCGATGATGGCTTCCATCCGCGCCGCGCTCTGGGCGTCCTGCTCCTCGCTGTGCTGGATCACTTCCGCCACCTCCGGCGGCACCTGTACGGTCACACCGCGCTTGATCTGGTAGTTCACGCCGTTCACGCTCACGAACAGGTCGCCCTTGTAGCGCCCGTTGTCGCTGAACAGCCGGATGCTCACCATTTCACCTTCACCGTTGTTTTCTTTCTTTGCTGCCATTTGCTGTTCTCCTATCTGCCCGTTCGGGCTCAAAACGCTCTCAATCGGGGAGCTGTCTGCAACGCAGACTGAGGGGTTCCTCTAAGCAGAGCTCCCACTTCGGGGGCACTGCAAGCAGCTCCGGCAACGCCGGACTGCGCGCTGAGAGGGCTCGTTTAGTTCGCCGATGCACTGGCCGAATAGGTCGAAACGCTCTCAATGCGGATCATGTACTGTTCCACCAGACGCTCTGCCGTCTGGGTGGCCTTCCAGCCCACGGATGCACGCTGGTTCAGCGGGTCGTCGCCGTAGCCCAGCTGCTTTACGATGTGTTCGAGGCCGCCGCCCTCGATCTCGGTGGTGCCGTAAGCGTGGGCGCCGAGGATCAGGGTAGCGAACACGGCCAGACCCGCCGGGCAGGTAGCGTCCTTCCAGATCTTCGCCTCGCTGGTCTCCACGAACCGCACACCGTGCAGCTTGCCGATCTCGCCGTTGTAGATCTCATCCGGCTGGGCGTACTTGTGCACGTCGATCCAAGCCGGGTCGCTGCGCAGGTCGTAGGAGATGTAAGGATGGATGATGGCGATGTAGCTGCCATCAATGGGGTCGGCGTTCATGGCCTTGAGCTGGGTCGCCGCCTTCATGATGAGTTCGCTGGTCAGCTTGGCCGTCTTGTCCAGATTGGCGCGGCTCTTCACCTCGGTCTGTACGCCGTCTGCCACCTTGGGCGCGTAGATGACATTGGTGCCGCCCACAAGGATGTCGCGCACCACGCTGTCAATGGTGCGGCCCGCCTGAGAGGCAAGGATCTTGGTGGCCTGAACGATGTTGTTGTCGATGGCGGTCAGCTGCAGCGTGTCGGTGATGGGGGTCCAGCCGCCGTACTGCTTCACCTCTGCCGTCACGGTGGAGACGTTCAGGTTCTGGCCGTCGGGGGTCACGCCCTCGGTCAGAGGCGTGGTCGCCTTGGGCAGACTGTCGTACTTGCGGAACTCGATGGTCTTGCCGCCGTTGGCCGGGATGGGGTACTTATCGCCGAACTGGTCGTGCACCAGTGCCGGTTCCGCCTGATCCAGCAGCCGCTTCTCGTAGTAGGTCTTCATCTCGGCGCTCATGCCGGATGCGGTCGTGGTGTTCTGCAACTGTGCGCTGGCCTGTGCGAACATCTGCAGGTTCAGCTTCATGGTCTTGTCCTTCATGTTTTTTCCTCCTGAAATATTTTTGTTCCTCTAAGCAGAGCTCCCACTTCGGGGGAGCTGCAAGCAGCTCCGGCTTCGCCGGACTGCGCGCTGAGAGGGCTACAACGTAATGATCTCCCCGCGCAGCACCCGTTTTTCCAGCGCCTCGCGGTCCTTACGGCTCATGTGTTCCACGTCGAGGTGGGTCTGCACCGCGCCGCCGGGGCGGGTGCCGTTCTCAGCCGGGCGGCTGGCCCGCTGCTGCACCCGGTTCAGCACTCCCTGTTCGGTCTGCTGGGCCGTTGCGGCAGTCTGCCGGGCCATCAGGCGGTCAAAGTATGCTGCCCGGTAGGCCGCTTCCATCGAGCAGCCCGCCCGCATCATCTTCTCCACCTCCGGGTTTGCCAGCACCTCTTCCCGGTCAAACTCCGGGTATTTCGCCTTCAGCGCTTCGGCCTCGGCGTCCCACCGGGCCTGAATCTGTGCGATCTGGGCCCGCTCGGCTGCGGCTTTCTGCATCTGCTGGGCCGCCTGTTGCTGGGCGGTCAGGCGCTTGTTCTGGGTCTCCAGCTTGTCCATCTCCCGCGCGGTCCTCACAGAGATGCCCTTCTCCATGGCGATTCTTTCGAAATACGCATCGTCCTTCACCACGCCGTTGCGGATGGCGTCCGTCAGGGCCGTAAGGTCGGTGGCGTCGGTGCCGTACTTCTCTGCGATGGCTTCCAGCAGCCCCCGCATCTCCGGGCTGGCTTCGAGGTTCTGCGCCGCGATCTGCACCGCGTTCTGCATCATCTCGTCGGCAAGGTCCTTGTACTCGCCGCTCATCATCTGCCCGAACGCCCTCCGCCGCTCCGCCGGGCTGAGCTTCTTGGCCTCCTCGCCCGCTTCGCCTTCGCCGTTCTCGCTGCCGCTGCCCTCTGTCGCGGAGCCCTCCGCCTTCGGGTCAGTACTGCTCCCGTCCGCAGCCGCCTGAGCGGGTGTCCCGCCATCGCCGCCCTCGGCAAACAGCTGCAGGTTCATCTTCCCGCTCACCATGTCCGGCAGCTGTGCCGGGTCCGGTGCCTTGCCGTCCGCGAACCTCACGTTCACCACCAGCTCCACGTTCTCCGGGTAGCTCTCCGCCAGTGCGTCCAGTCCGTCCTGCACCAGCTTCACCCATGCTTCCACCATGTTGCAGCTCTCACGAGTCGGGGTCACCTCCACCTTCATCCAGCCGTCGCCGTGGGCCACAGCGCCCAGCACCACAGTGCCTGCCCGTGCAGCCTCCTCCACCTCGTTGGCAAGGGTCTGCATCAGGACGCTCACCGCTGCGCACACAATGTCCTGCCCGTACTTCCCCGCGCCTGCATGGCCTTTCGCTTTCACTTCGTAGCTGATTTTGTCGTCGTTCCCAACCGTGCGCATCACACTTGCTTCGATCATGCCTTTTCCTCCTTCAGCGCAACCTCTTCGATCACTGCCCGGATCTCCATCATTTTCAGGTACAGCCCCATGTATTTCTGCTGCTCCTGCAGCAGGTCAAGCGGGCAGCTGTGTTCCGGCGGTTCCGTGCCGGTCCTCGCTGCCGCCTCGATCCGGTTGCAAAAGTCCTTCAGTTTCTCGTACCGGATCTTCGTCTGCCGGTACTCCGCTTTAAAGCGTTCCCGGTAGTCGGTGCTGGTCATGCCCTCAATGGTCTCGTACAGTTCCATGCTCTTTCTCCTTTACTTATTCGGGTTATTCACGTTCATGGCCCGCTTCGCCGCCTGTGTGGCAAGGCTGTTGCCGCCGCTGCCCACCTGTGCTCCAAGTCCGTTGGTGGCGCTCAGCCCCTCGCTGGTCCCGCCGCTGCCTCCGCCGGATGCCCCGGCAGCCTGTGCGGCCGCTCCTGCTGCTGCGCTCATGTTGGAGCCGGTCATCTGATCCAGCAGCCCGGCCATCTTCTGCACCTGCTCCATGGCCTGTTGCAGCTGCTGGTAGAGGGTGCCGTTCTGCTGCACCCGCTCCCGCACCTTCTCGATGCCCTCAAAGTCCATCATGTCCAGCGCCGCCAGTGCGGCGTCCGCGTTGGCCGGGGCGAAGAACCCCAGCTGGTAGCATTCCTTTGCCGTCTCGTTCTGGGAGAGGCGGTTGAAGGTGCTCTTCTTCGCCGCGCTCACCGTGATGTCGAACACCGGCTCGTGGGCCCCCAGCTCCACGCCGCCCACCATGCCAACCGGCTGGGGCCGCAGCGCTTGGCCGGAAAATGGCACGAACTCCGTCTGGCCCGTGGGCCCCGTGATGCGGTACATCCGCTCTTCGTCGTAGAACTGCCGCATCAGCTCGATGATGAGGTAGCATTCTTTCGCGAAGGCCCGGTAGGCGCTCTTCAGCATATCGCGGGAGAGCTTCGAACCCGCTTCCTGTAAGGCCGCAATGGCCGAAGCCGCCGTCAGGCCGCTGGTGGTGCCGCCCTGCGAGACGTCCCGGTTGCCGCTGATCTCCTTCAGTTCGCTCACCCGCGCGTCCCGGTAGCTGATGCAGTTGCCCTGCAAGCCCGCCGTCTGCAAGGGGCTCAGGATGCCGTCCCGGATGCCCCCGGCCACGTGCACGATGTCCTTGGACCAGTCCGCCAGTTCCTCTTCGTTCACCCCCGCCGCGTCGCTCAGCAAAAAGCGGGGCTTCGCCGCCAGCTTGATGTTCTCGTCCATGGCGTGATTCATCTCGTCGATGGCGGTCTGGGTGTCCTTCATCACGTCGATGTACCCAAAGCCCGCCGGGCTGTCTTCTTCCATGAACAACGGGTCGAACACAAAGGGGTACTGGCCGTGATCGTAGAACCCCCGGTCGGCATACTGCGGGTCGTTCTCGCTGGCGTAGAGGACGACCCCGTTGCAGAACTTGCAGTAATGCAGCAGCGGTTGACCCTCCGGGCGGGCCTTTTTGTAGTACCAATCCACCACCACGCTCTTGTCGGCGGTGGAGATGTTTTCATCGTGGATGTACTTGGCCACTTCCAGCGTGCTCCCGGTGTGGCCGTCCATCTGGGGCCACTTGGCCTTCAGCTGGTCGTTGTCTTCCAGACTCAGGCTGAACAGGTTCGGCGATTCCTGAATGTCCATCACGCCCGGCTCCCAGTACAACATCAGGATGTCCATGCTCTTGATGGCGATGTCTCCGATGCCGCTGCGCTTCGTCGGGTCCCAGAAGATGCCCTTCACGCCGGTGCCCTGCTTGAGCTTGCGCCACCATGTGTCGCTGTAGGCCTGTTCGTAGTCCGCCTGTTCCAGCACCACCGGCAGCACCTTCGAGAGGACCTTCGCCGTCTTCTCGTCGTCCGCCGCTCTGGGCAGCACGTTGGGTTCCGGGTAGTTGTCCATGGCGTCGGCGTGCTTGTTGGCAATGGAGTTGAACAGCCACCCGCTCGCCGGGGTGGGCTTGTCCTCCATCATCTTGTTCTTGTAATTCTTCCAGTGCCGCATCCGGAACCACAGCTCGTTGTCCACGATCCGGGTGTCCAGCGCGGCCTTGCCGCTCTTGTACTGCTGCAAAAGCTGCGCCGCCTTCGCCACCTCTTCGGTGCCGATGACGTCTTCGGCAGCCAGAATCACTTCGTCTTCCATTGGTTCTCCCTTCTCCCAAATGCTCCCCATCGGGGAGCTGTCTGCAACGCAGACTGAGGGGCTTCCTCTAAGCAGAGCTCCCACTTTGGGGGAGCTGCAAGCAGCGCCGCCGTCAGGCGGACTGCGCGCTGAGAGGGCCAGCTCCCTACACCCGATAGAACTTCGTCCGTCTCCCATCCAGTTCCAGCGGATCGTCCCGCAGCAGCGGAGCTTCCATATGCTGCCGGGGGCTGATGGTGTTCTCCATCAGCACATACCGGCACTCGTCGTAGATGTGGTCTTCCTGCGTCGTGTCGATGTCCTCCACCCGGCTCTCGTCGTAGACCAGATTCGGGATGGTGCGGATGAAGTGCTTGCAGGTGTCGAAGACCTGAAACATCGGCTTGCCTTCTTCGTCGAAGGCCAGCCGGTAGTGGAATTGCATCTTGCCCGCCAGCCTCGTGTGGTCGCCGGGCATCCAGTGCAAAAAGTTCGGGCTTTTCTCCTGCATGGCCGCAATGCTTTCGCCCCGGCTCTCGTCGAAGATGGCCGGGTCTGCCACGCCGGTGATGACCCGCCCCCGCAGCATCGGGTCGTTTTCCTCCGCCTCCCGGATCATCCGGGCCTGTTCCACCGGGTTCACCTTCGTTCCCTCGTTGGGGGTCCCGGTGCAGCCGTACAGTTCCTTGATCCGGTAGAGCCGCCCTTCCTCGTCCGCCGCGTACCACCCCACCGAGAACGGCTTCGCATAGCCGAAGTCGTACCCGCGCCAGATGCGCCAGTGGGCCGGGATGCGGAACGGATGGATCACGTGGGTGTACCGCTGGTCGTCGTAGTGTTCCGGGTCGTTCCGCCATTCGGTGAACACCTGCCCCGTGAAGCTGTTCCAGTCGCCGTATAGCAGCGCTTTCTTTTCCGCCTCCGGCAGCGCGGCCAGATTGCCGAGGTAGCCGGGGTTGTTGGCCAGCAGCGCCTTGTTGTCGAATACCGTGGAGGGGATGAAGATGCGGGTGCGCCGCTGCTCGATCTCCCCGCCCTCCGGCGTCTTGACCTTCACGTACTGCACCATCCGGGTGCCGGGCGGGGCCGGGGTGATGAACCTTGCCTTCACCCAGCCGTGGCCCACGCCGCCGGGGTTGGCCGTGGCGCGGGTGTAGACCCGCGTGCCGGGGCCGTTGGGGCGGTTGCGGCTCATGAGGTAGCTGTACTCCGCCCACGTGAAATGGGTCAGCTCGTCGAATCCGATGAAATCGTACTGCTGGCCTTGGTAGTTGTACTTGTCCTTTTCGTGGTTCAGGCTGCCGAAATAGATCTTCGCCCCGCTGGGGAAGGTCCAGCAGTGGTTCGAGCCGTTGTACCGCGCTTTCGGGAAGCAGGGCTTGTAATACTGCATGGTCTTGTCGATCAGCTCCCGCAGCTGGGGGAAAGTCTTGCGCAGGATCAGCGCCCGGTAGTGGGGAATATCCACCTGCCGCAGCGCCTCGATCACCAGTGCGTCGCTCTTGCCGCCGCCAGCAGCCCCGCCGTACAGCGCTTCGTCCTCGGTGCGGGCCATAAATGCCAGCTGCCTCGGCTGCGGCTTCCAGATCACTTTCCTGCCTTCCGTCTCACTCACCTGCTTCCCCATGCGCTCCCCATCGGGGGTCCTATTCCACCTCGACCTCCGCCTCGTCCCCGGTTCCTTCGGCTCCGATGCAGATCATCGGCGGGGCCTCTTCGGTCTCGTCGGCCGCTTTGGCCGTCGGGGTCAGCGCCGCCGCCTTTTCGGCCACGTCCATCAATACCCGCGCCACGTTGGCAGCGTTCTTGTCGTCCATGGTCAGGCCGTCGTAGTGCTCCCGCAGTGCTTCGAGCTGCCGCCGGTCGTTGTCCAAGAGCTTCCGGTCGTAACTTCCAAAACTGTTGTAGACTACAAGCCCCACCTCGGCGGCGTCGGCCAGAGCTTCCTGTTCGGTCTTGAGCAAGGCTCCCACCTCGGCGTCTCCTGCCCGCACGCCCTCTTCCAGCCGCTTGTCCAGCTTCGCCCGAATTTCTGCCGCCCGCCGGCTCTCCGCCACCCGGCCTTGCAGATAGGCCACCTGTTCCTTGGCCCCGATGGACGCCCGTACCGCGATTTCCCGCGCCGCCGCCTGTCTCGCCTCGGCAAAGGCGTCGCCCTTGGCTGCTTCTTCGGCCAGCCATGAGCGGATGGTGGATTCCGGCACCTTGTACCGCCGCGCCACCGCGCAGATGTTGTTCGACGCCACCATGGCCATCACCACTTCGGCCCGCAGCTTCGGCGGGTACTTCCGCCCCCGCTGGCTGCCCTGCACCGTGTTCTTGCAATACGCCCGCTTTTTCGTCAAGTCCCCGCCCCCTTCTGTCTACCAGCCTACCACAACACGTCGCAGAAAAATACTTGAAACATTTCGGCTATAGCAGCCCCCGCCTCGCCGCTTCCACCGCTACCGTCGATAGCACTTCCAGCTCCTTGCGGTAGTAGGTGCTGCGGCTCACATACAGCGCGGGCACCACCTCGTCCTCCGTCTTGCCTTCCAGATACCGCAGCCTCAGCAGCTGGGCGCACAAGGGTTCCACGGCCTCGTAGTGCCGCAGCACCCCTTCGATCACCTCGGCCCACGCAGCACGAACAGGCCCCTCGGCATACTGCCGCAGGGCCTTCCGCGTCGCCTTTTTCTGTTCTTTCGTCACGGCACCGCCCCCCTTTAGGCGCGTGTTTCAACGCAAAATACCAGTATCGGTTCTGTCAGGTGCGAGGTTTCGCAGATGCAGATGCAGCGTGCACCCGCCGCAGGATCACGTAACATTGCGGTTCGTTCCGCTCCCAGCCGTCCGGCCGTTCGCGGCCCGGCGATTCGTGCAGCTCTCCCGGCTCCAGCACCACGCACTTCTGCAATTCCCAGCCGGGGAACCGCTGGCCCCACCAATAGGCATCCTGCGCCATCTCTCCGCACGCGGTCCGCAGCTGCTTCCGGCTCCACCGGGTGTCGTTGGGGGGCTGTTCCGCCGGGCGGCGCAGGGTGCTGGTCTCCACCCAAATCCGTTCTTTGTGTCCGTACAGGTAGCCCAGCGTTCCGTTCCCGCCGTCCTTGCCCAACAGCTTGCCCATGTCCAGCCTGTCGACATTCATGGTGCCCAGCGGCTCAAACTCGTTGGTTCCGGGAATTCGCCGCCGCCACAGGTCTTCCAGCATCTCCCGCCATTCCCGGCGCTCGGCGTCTCCCATGCCCAAGCACTCAGCAAAGCCGTGCATGTGCAACCGTCCGGCCTCGCCCTTCCGTACAGCCACCAGCATCAGGCGGATGTGCTTCTTCTCCACGCCGAACCTCTTGCACGTCGCCGCGATCACCCGCCGCCGGTAGTTCCTCACGTCCCGCAAACACTCTTCCATGTCCTCCGGCAGGTAGGGGTCATCGTAGGTTCCGGTCAGGAAGAATCCCCGCTTGTCGAAATTCGCCAGCGCCACCCGCTGCCGGTTGCGCAGGGAAGCCATTTTGTTCTTGGCTTTCTGCCCCTCGGTGGACTTCTTGCTCTTCTTCCGCCGGGTGCTGTGCTCGGTCGGCGTGATGGAGTAGACGCCCACGGCCATGTACTCATCCCCGCAGAGTATCTTTTTCTCGCGGATGTAGTTGCATCTCATCCCGCTGCCCTCCTGCTGGCCCTTCACTTCCGGTGTTCTTTCTCTTCTGACGGTCCCCACCGTCACAGAAATAACGGGTATACAAGCTCCCCAAAGGGGCCTTGCACCCCTTCTTTTTTATAAGGTGTCAGTTTATGAAAAGTAACGGATACGGTGGACCCTTTCCTGTCCATCGTATCCGTTGCCCTTCATTGAAACACAGCTCACCCCTTTGGGGGAGCTCCGCGACACGCCGACGTCAGTCGGATGGAGCGGTGAGAGGGCAAGCCCGTTAAGGTCTCCCCGGTTTGCCCTTTGCCGCCCAGCCGCCATAGCTCAGCTCCGGCTTACCCTGCTTCCGGGCCTTGCGGTTGTAGAGGCACAGGTCGTGCACGTCGAGCTGTAACGGCGTCGGATTTGGGATCTTGCACGGCTTGCATAGTTCCGGCTTTTCTTCCGGTCTCCTGTTCGGCCCCCGCCGCTTATACGGTTTCACCGGGCACGGTCGCACCTCCCACCACCGAATCATTTTGCCGACGCCAAACCTCTCGCTCTTGCCGCCCCGCCGGTAAACATCGCGCACCGTGCTCTCCCCGCCGAAAACGCCCTGCTCTGCCAGTTCTTTCGCGGTGCCCTCGCCCAGCAGCTTTTCGGCCATGTCCCAGACCCTGTAGATGTACACCCGCCGCTGCTGCGCACCCGTGTCTTGAGGTTCATCTGCTCCCCGTTGGGGAGCTGTCTGCGAAGCAGACTGAGGGGTTCCTCTAAGCAGAGCTCCCACTTCGGGGGAGCTGCAAGCAGCTCCGGCATCGCCGGACTGCGCGCTGAGAGGGCCGACCTCCACCCTCTCCATCCGCCAGCGCCGGGGCTTGTCGGTCTTCCGGTTGCTTAGGTAGCAGGTGGAAACGCTCCCGGCGTCCTTGAAAATGCCCTTCCCGGCCAGCTGCGCTGCCGTCCCCTTTGCCACATACTCCCCCGTCTTCGCGTCGTAGACGGTGTAAATGTACTTGCTCGCGCCCATCTCAACCCCTCCTCCGGTAGGCCCCGGTGTCCATCTGTTCCTTCGCCGCCTCGATCTTCCGGCGCACCTCGTCGCCGGAAAGCGGCAGCGCCGCCCCGCCCTGCTTTCCGGCCCGCCGTCCGGCGGCCATCATCACGGCCCGCTTCAGGAACTCGTCTTCCTGCGCCTGATAGCTCCGGCTCAGAGTCTGCACGGTCTTCTCGTCGTCGATGTTCTCCACCACGATCTCATCGGTCTGCAACGCCTCGCACGCGCAGCGCCGCAGCTTTTCCATGGCCACCTCGATGCCGTCGGCCTTGCCCCACTCGTTGAGCTGCTCATAGTTGTGCCGCATTTCCCGGTACAGCCGATTCAGCCGCTCCGCCCCGAAGCCCAGCTCCTGCACACAGGCCAGCGCCATCAACTGCCACGCCATCGTGGCTGCCCGGTCGCCCACCATTTTGAGCTGCTGCTCCCGTCGGGTGCGCGGGGCGCGCAGCGCCGGGACCCGGAACTCCACCGGCACGCCCTCCGGCAGCGCCTCCGCCCGAAGCTGCCGGGCCTTTTCGGTCTGGGGCATCCCGTTGCGATCCGGCACCATCACCACGGCCAGACTCTCGTTGCCCAGCTGCTCCTGCCGCCGGGTGATCCGATCCAGCCGCACACGCCCCAGCCCCCACAGCTCGTGTAGGGCGATCTGCCCGCACCAGCACGTCAGTTGCACCACACTGTCCTGCGTCAGGTCGATCTCTGTCGCAAGATTCATTTTCTTTTTCATCCGACATTCTCCGTTCTACAAATTTTTCGCAGCTTCGGTTCCGTCCGGCACAGACCAGACATTCCGGCTGCGTGATCTCAAACACATGGGCACACTGAGTCCCATCCATTCCGTGTCACCCTTGCAATTCCTTAACGCGCTTGTAAAAATAGGCGTTCAATTTAAGCCATTCTTCCATCGGTACGTTTTCCCGATCCAGCGCTGCCGCGCTCAGCACCTTGTAAGCACGGCTGTTCTTGATGTCCCGCTCGTTCCAGTCCATCGCTTTCAGTTCTTCATCGAGCTTTGCTTTGTATTGTTCCAGCGTCATTTTCCAAGTTCCTCCACGTGGTAGGCCCGGAATTCGTTAAACTCCGGGTAGTACTGCCGGGCCGTGTGCAGGGCCTTTTCCTTGGCTTCCGCCGCACTGCCCGTCTGCACCACATACGCGATGCACTCCACCATCTTCGCGCTCCGGCACTCAATGTGTACCCGGTACTTCATGCTCAGCCTCCTCTTCCTCCGGGTACAGTGCAAATACCCGCCCTTGGATTCGGCCCAGCATCTTCAGCACCCCGTCCAACGCTGCCTTTTTGATGTCCGTCTCCATCCGTTCCAGCATGGGGACCATGCGCTCCCACTCGCTTTCCATCCGGTCTTTGGATTGAAGCACCCACGCCGCGTCGTTTTCCTGCATCCTTTCCAGCTTTTGCCGCAGCTCCCCGGTCATGTCGGCAGCGATGGCATAGGCTTGCTGGTGGGCACGCTTGTCCATCTCTTCTTCGTCCACCACGGCGGCGATGGGCTGGTTTTTCAGGGCGGCATTTTCCTCTTGCAGGGTTTTGATGCGCTCGCACTGGGACGCTTCGTTCTTCTTGGCCACAGAATAGCAATCCTTCGCTGCGCGAAGGTCTTTCCTTGCAGCCTCCAGCTCTTTATTCTTCTGCTGGTTCGCCTCTGCAAGGCTGTTTACATCTGCCAAGGCTGCTTTGTAGCGGCTCTCTGCCGTTTCGGCCCGCTGCTTGGCCTCCTCGTGCATCTTCCAGACCTCTTCCTCCCGCGCCTCGGCGGCGGCACCCCGCTCCTTCTCAGCCTTCAGCTGGGCCAAAAGTTCCTGATACTCTTTATGCGTCGTGATATCCCCCGAAAGTACCTGATCGACCGCCTCCGGCTCCGCGCTGGGGGCGCAGATGGCTTGCAGCAGACTCTTTCCGATCTGGCCGTCCTGCACAAGTTCGGCCAATTTGGCCGAACCCATCACGTTGCTCCCAACCTCCACCATCCGGGTCGCGCTGCGGATGCTCAGCCCGACCGACTGGCACCACTGTGCCCAACGCCCGCTGTACCGGTCGGCCAGCGCCGCATGGACATTCATCACATTCACGCACGCTTGTCCGTACTCCTGCACGCTCCGGTTCATGTGCAACGTGAATTCCTCTGTGTTGGCCCGAATCACGGTGCACATGTTGGCGGGCAGAACAGTGTAGTCAAACGCCTGTAATGCCGTTTCGCTCTCCGCCATCCTTACCCCGCCTTTCTCCCGCTGCGGCGGCCCGCTGTCACGGTGCCGGCGGGTGCTTTGTGTACCTTCCGACCTTCGTCCGGCTGCTGCTCGGCCACAAGGCCCTTCGCGGCCAGCCCAAGGGCCACGCTGCCCAGTACCAGCGCTGCGGCCAGCCACCCGAACATCGCCCAGCCCTCGCTGTGCTCAATGCCGGACGCGCACACCAGCACGCCCACCCCCAGCAGGATGGAACCCATGTAGTAGGCATTCGCCTTCAACTTCTTTTTCATTTGCAATTTCTCCTGTTCTGTGGTAAATTTGTGGTGATAGGTCGTCCCATCTATCACCTTGCAGGGCTCGTCGGTGCTGTCACACCGCCGGGCTCTCTTTTTTGTTGTACCAGTTCACAGCCGCCCCACCTTCTGCCGAAAAAAGCTGTCCAGCCACGCATAAAATCCCGCCCGGCTGATCAGAAACTCATCCTGCTTCATCGGGATCGGCACACACCAATCAAACCGATTTGCCATGCACATGGCCTTAAACTTCGGCGGGCTCATCTGGATCGGTTCAAACCCGTCCGGCACCACATGGAACGCCTCGCAGCACTCCATCGGGCTCATGGTCAACTTCTCTGCCATCCTTTTCACTTCCTTCCTCGTATGTTACGGTAAACACCCTGTCCTGTCTGCCATTGTGCAATGCCATCCTCTGCGCCCGCCTCATGCGGGCTTTTTTGTTGTCGTCCATCTCTTGCTCCCTCCTTTCATGCGCTCTTTTCCTTCAGCTCCATCCGGTTATGCTATAATAGCCCCGGAAGGAGGTGAGCTTTATGTCCTATATCATTGATTTTTACATCAGTTGCCCGATGTGTCTCCCTGAAACTTCTCCTAGGCTCCACGCCGAAATACAGATGGTGCAGGGCCCCGGCCAAACACCGGCATTTTCCTATCCGAGCGGTTGCCCCCGCTTCGATGGCTGCCAAGCTTGTGTTGACTGCTACCGGGAGATTTTCCGCCGGTTTCAATCTGGCGAGATCAATTTTTATAAAGACCCTCGTGCAGTGAATACCGTTATGCGTGCTACGATTCCGAAGCTGATTCGGCCAATACTCGCTTCAATGCTGCCTGAGTCTGTTTAGCCAGCATCTTCCGGTAAGCCCGATCTTCCCGCTGCCACGGGTTGTTCATTGAACCATACCAGAAATTTAATGCGGAGCATAATTCATCCAGCGCAGCACACAATGAGTCTGTCTCACAAAATACAGTCGTGTAGTCCCTGCCAGCCTTTTCCACAGGCTCGCAGGGCTTTTTTGTTTCGTCTGCCATCTGTTTCTCCTTTCATGCGCTCTTCTCCAACAAGGGTATTTTTAAATCGCAAAAATGCGAGTTTCAAAACAAAAAAATATCTTTGCATTCACTTGCCGATAATTGCAGAACATCCGCAATCTCATGTACTTCTCCAACGGTGAATTTCATACCATCGGAAGCCAATTTTCGAGAGATAGTGCTAGAGTCTACGCCGATTTTCTTTGCAAGTTCCTGCTGAGTCATGCAGCGTTCTTTCAGCTTTCCCCGAAGCAGATTCATGTCTGTTGACATTCTTTTCACCTCCTCGAATACTCGCGTTTTTGCGAGTTTCTGGAAATAGAATAGCATCTCGACGAATAAAAGTCAATATGGTTCTTGCATTCTTGCAAAGATTTTTTTCGATTTTGCGATTTTCTATTGCAATTTTGCGATTTTTAGGCTATTCTCTTAAAAAAGGGGGGTGATCCTATGACCACCGGTGAAAGGCTAAAACTCCGCAGAAAAGAAATAGGTTTTTCGGCCGAAAAAGTCGCGGAACAGCTCGGCGTTTCTCCTGCTACTATTTACAGGTATGAAAAAGGCGATATTGAAAAAGTTCCTGTTGACAGCCTTGCGGAGCTTGCCAAAATTTTGCAGACCACACCAGCATATTTAATGGGTTGGGAATCACAGTCCGAGTGGAAAGACAATAATGCTCTTCTTGCAGAAATTCATAAATCGGAAGAGAAGGAGCAGACTCGTATCGCAGAAATGGTTCGAGATTTCAAGAAGCTGAACGAAGAGGGACAGGCAAAAGCAATGGAGCGGGTGCATGAGTTGACGGAGATTCCACGCTATCAAAATATTTATGCGATTGCTTTTGACGAATACAAATCAAGACCAGAAAAATAATGTTCCGTAGTATAAGGAGGAAATCATGTCCAGTTCATCTTATCTGGGCCATGGTGCAAAATACTGGGCCGAAAAATATTTTGAGCAGCAGACACAGACCCGAATACCCGACAATTCCAGTGCAATTGAGTGGCGTGATAAGTATCTGAGCCTTGAAAAAAGCTGTTCTCTGTATCAGTCCACCATTGCAGATTTGCGCACAGAGGTCGCCGATTTACGCGAAAAAGCTCAATGTGAATCAAAGCCCGAAATCTTTCAGGGACAAACTGCTGAGTATTGGTATAATGCCTATAAAAATTCTGAGGTTGCCTATTCCAAACTTTCCTTTAAAAAATTGGAAAGTCGATTGCAGGAAGATACTCCCACCCGTTATAAAGGTTCTACTGCAAAAGAGTGGGCAAACATATGCGATAACGCAAACGCTCAAATCGCAAGCCTTCAGAAAGAACTTCTTTCATCGAAAACTCACATTGCTGCGATGAATGACACATACGAAATTCACGGGCATGATGCTCTTTATTGGTACGGAAACGCCTCTGACTGTCAAGAGGCTCTTAACTTTGAAAAGCGTCAAAAGAAGCAAATCATTTTACTGGCCATTTTTCTAATTATCGGTATCTTTTTCTCCGGCTTACTTCTCGGCGAGGGATATTTCATTCCACATTTTACCCCGTCATCTCCGTATATCGACAACCTAAACAAATCCATCATAGCGGAATATAAGTCTGGCTATAGCGTCGGCAAAAAAGACGGCTTTAGTGAAGGATACGATTCGGGATACAGCTCTGGAAAGAAAAACGGATATGAGCAAGGTTATAACGCTGGAATTTCCACTAATTCTAAAAGCACAACTGATGGCGTATCAAAATCTCAGCTTGAACAGTGGGAAAAAGAGTTTAATGAAAAATACGCAAACAGCTCTAGTTGGACATCTGGAGATGCCGCCGCATTGCGAGAGAGTCTTTCCAATTCAAACAAATAACCCCGTTGGTGGGCTTCACAACACCAACGGGGTTCCCCATAAAAAAACATCTTCCTCTGTTGCATCGAGGAGGCTCAACCGGGGGCATCACAACCCGGCTGCTTTTTCAGTATAGCACACTTTCCCACATCTGACCCAAAAGAACAGAAAATCCCGGCAGATGTCGGAAGTCTGCCGGGAAGTTCTGCGTAGTCGATACCAATGAGAAATCAGAATGTCGGAAACTAAAAAGGAGAATTCTTATCATGGGTGCGTATCTGACAAGGTCATTATACCACATCAGCTCGCGCCTGACCCAAAGGAGCTGAAATTTTTATGGCAAGCCTCCGAACGGAGTGTGATGTCGTGGATTGCATCCGCTGCAGCCGTCCCCTGCCGGAAGGTGCCCTGTTCTGTCCGTGGTGCGGCAAGCGCCAGACCGCCGTAGCACCCCCGCCGCAGCGCAAACGGCGCCGTCGGCCAAAGGGCAGCGGCACTGTCTATCTGAAAAAGGATCATCTCCGCGCAAATCCATGGGTCGCCAAGACCGGACGCGGCGAGATCCTTGGCAGCTACGCCAGTTCCACCGAGGCCACGCTTGCGCTGGACGATTATAACGCCAGACACACCAGCGCCGCCCGGCTACGCTATACCTTTGCTGATGTTTACGCAAAGTGGAAGGATGTCCACTTTCAGGATGTCGGCCCCAAAGGGCAGTACAGCTACGAGCAAGCCTACGCCAAAGCTGCGTCTCTGTATGATCGAGAGATGCGCCAGCTCAAGACCGAGGACTACCAGCAGGTCATCACCACTCTGGCCGAAAACGGTCTTTCCCGCAGCAGCTGTGAAAAGCAGCGGCAGCTGTTCAGCCAGCTGTGCAAGTGGGCCATGCAGAACGATATCATTTCCATCAATTACGCCGAGGGTCTGCGTTTGCCCTCTGCCTCTCCCAAAAAAGAGCGCACCCTCACCCGCGCCGAGATCCAGCGCATCCAGACTGTCGCCGACGATCCCGCCCCGGCCAACCGTCTGCGGCTCACCGCTCAGATCGCGCTGGTGCTGGTGTACACCGGCATGCGTATTGATGAGCTGCTCTCCATGCGCCGGGACGACGTGCATCTGGATCAGGGCTATCTTGTCGGCGGCGAAAAGACCGAAGCTGGCCGCCAGCGCATCATCCCCATCCTCGCCCCGATCCGGCACATTTTGGCCGGGTGGATGCTGGACAGCATCGGCAGCGTCTACCTGCTCCCCACTTCCGCCGGGCGTAAAAAAGATATCAACGCCGTGGAGCATTCCTTCCGCCGCCTGATGGAACTGTGCGGCATCAATACCAAGGACACCCCCAAAGAGCAGCGCGTTACGCCGCACTCTCTCCGCCGCACAGCTGCCACGCGCCTCGTGGAAGGCAAGGCCGACCCCACCGCTGTGCAGGCCATTCTTGGCCACGCCGACTTCACCACCACGGCAAATTATTACACGGTACACGATGCAGCCTATCTCGCCGAGGAAATGCAGAAGTTCAAAATATAGGCTCCCACTAAGCTCCCCAATGCACATTTTTTGTCGTTATTCCGTCATTTTGTGTTGCTTCCCAAGCAGTAGGCGGCGGGTTCGAGTCCCGTATCCTGCTCCAAGTGAAAAGCCCGCCCAGTGATATGCTGGGCGGGCTTTTTGTCGTTTTTGCGTGAGCCTTCTTCCAGCCAAAGTTTCCCGGCAAGAAGATCTTTTCACTGCGTCCTCGTCTTGATCTCCACCGTCCGTCCGCCGAGGTCCTCGTAGATGCGGTGGGAGACGGAGAGGACGGTGCGGCCCGCGGAGGCGCGGCGAAGGGCTTCCAGCACGCGGGCCTCGGTCTCGGCGTCGAGGTTAGCGGTGATCTCGTCCAGCAGCAGCACTGCCGGGTCGGCGGCGACGGCGCGGGCGATGGACAAAAGCTGCCACTCGCCCTGCGAGAACATGCCGTCGGTGCACGGGGTGCCGTAGCCCTGTGGCAGGGTCTGGATGGCTCCGTCGATGCCCGCCAGAACGGCGGCACGCTTTGCCATCTCTTCCGTGATCTGCGGGTCGCCGAGGGTGATCTGCTCCAGCACCGTGCCCGGTACACGGGCAAAATGCTGTTCCACACAGCCGATGCAGCTGCGGCGCTCCCGGTCGGTGATGGCTGCCACCGGCACGCCGCCGATGGTCACCGCGCCCTCCTGCGGCGGGTATAGGCCCAGCAGGAGCTTGAACACCGTGCTCTTGCCCGCGCCTGTCCGGCCGATGAGGGTGATCTGCTCGCCCTGTTTGACCGTCATGGAGAGATCGTGCAGGACTTCTTTTTCGCCGTAGCCGAAGGTCACATGGGAGAGCTCCACATCCCCCCGCGCGGCGCTGGGCTGCGCGGCAGGGGCAGTGCGCTCCGGCTGGCCGAGGAAGGCATCGATCCGCTCAACGCCCGCCATGGCCGACTGGATGGTCTGGATCTCCATGCCGAGGCTCTCGATAGGGGCGAAGATGCGGGAAATGTAGTTGATGACGGCCACCGAGGTGCCCACCGACATGCCGAAGAAGGTCAGGACCGTCGGATCGCCGGAGGCAGACAGGAGCATGACGATGCCCACCACCACGGCGTTCAGCACCAGCACCACCGGCGAATAGAGGGCGTCGTAGAAGTTGGTGCGCTCCATGGCGGCGTAGCCGGCCCCGATGCAGCGGTCATACCGGCGCTCCCTGTAGTCCTCCAGCCCCAGCGCCCGGATGGTGCGGATGTTGTGCAGCGTCTCCGGCACCTGACCGGAAACAGCGGCCACGGCCCGGCGGTTGTCCAGCTGGGCGGCCAGCATCCGCTTCTGCACATGGCGGGTGAACACCGCGAACAGCGGCAGCACCAGCAGCAGGATCACCGCAAGGCCGGAGTTCTTCACGGCGATGACCGCGAGGATCGAGAGGATGCGGCACGCATCGGCCACCACGCTGATGATGCCGGAGGTGAACAGCGCTTCCACGGTGTCCACATCGCCCGAAAAGCGGGCCGCCACCTCGCCGGGGTTCTGGGCCGCCAGCGTGCTGGCGGGCAGCCTTATCTTGGAGGG